>ERZ791821.23-NODE-23-length-159004-cov-8.598198_pt1 | contig 159004 bp, 153 predicted proteins | sample MGYA00510300_ERZ791821 | MGnify/ENA primary metagenome ERZ791821 (study PRJEB30046, sample SAMN00792034) | human gut metagenome | study: EMG produced TPA metagenomics assembly of the A metagenome-wide association study of gut microbiota in type 2... | reverse complement strand
CGGCATCGTCCAGTCCGTCCTGGCCCATCTGGACGGCGGCGGGGGTGAGGAGGCGGCGCGGGCCCTGGAATTTCTCCGCATCGCGGCGACGCACCGCTGCCCCTACGCCAAGTGGCTGTCCGTCTGCGCCGATATGACCGAAACAGAAACGATAGAAACGCTGCGCTGGGCCGGCATGTTCCTGCGGGATATGGCCGTACTGCGCAGCGGCGCCGAACCGTCGCTGCTGCGGCTGAAACGGCATACCGGCGACATGATGAAGCTCATGGACTATTGGACGGACGAGGCTATCTTCGCCATGCTGCGGGCCTTCGACGAAGGCATGGAAGCGGCGGGCCGCCACGTCAATACGCGCCTTGTATGGGATTACGTCTGTATACAGTGCATACAGGCTAAAGGAGGTATTTAGTTGATAGTAGTAGGTATACGATTTAAACCTGCTGGTAAGATATATTATTTCGATCCGACGGGCATCCCCCTGGATTTGGAAGACGGCGTCATCGTCGAGACGGCACGGGGCATGGAATACGGCTCCGTCGTCATCGCCCCGCGCAGCGTCGACTCGGCCGAGGTGGTGCAGCCCTTGAAGCCGATCATCCGGAAGGCCACGGCCAAGGACCTGCGCCAGGTAGAACGCAACAAAGAGCGGGAAAAGAAAGCCTTCGGCATCTGCCAGGAAAAAATTGCCAAGCATAAGCTGCCCATGAAGCTTATCGACGTGGACTACACCTTCGACATGGGCAAGATCATATTCTTTTTTACGGCCGACGGGCGCATCGACTTCCGCGAGCTGGTCCGCGATTTGGCCGCCGTGTTCCGCACCCGCATCGAGCTGCGCCAGATAGGCCTGCGCGACGAAGCGAAGATGGTCGGCGGCATCGGCTGCTGCGGCCGGCCCCTGTGCTGCGCCACCTTCCTGGGCGATTTCAAGCCCGTGTCGATCCGCATGGCCAAGAGCCAGGGCATGAGCCTGAACCCGACGAAGATTTCCGGTATCTGCGGCCGCCTCATGTGCTGCCTGCGCTATGAAAACTCCCTGTACACGTCGGGCGAGCTGAAATGCGCAAGCTGCCAGCAGAAAGCGGAGCAGCAGAAGCCGCCGGCCGTAGGCCGCAAGGTCATTACCGACGAAGGGACGGGCACGGTCCTGCGGGTCCACATGAAGGACCACACCGTCAAGGTACAGCTGGAAAACGGCCATACCATCAACGTGTCCTGGTCCGACGTAGCGGAAGTGGAACATGACTGATATACTGCGGCCCCACGAGCGCCTCGACGACCTCGTATTGGACGGCATGAAGCTCATCCAGCGGGACGACCAGTTCTGCTTTTCCATCGATACGGTGCTCCTGGCTCATTTCGGCCCGGTCCTGCGCGGCCCGGCTCTCGATTTGGGGACGGGGACGGCGGCCATCCCCCTCATCCTGACGGCCCGCGGGGCGACGGACGTGACGGGCGTAGAGCTCAATCCGGTCATGGCCGACATCGCCCGCCGCAACGCGGCCCTCAACGGGCGGGACGACAGGATACGCATCGTCGAAGGCGACTACCGCCGCATTAAGGAATGGTCGCCCAGCGGCTATTACAGCGTCGTCTACGCCAACCCGCCGTACCGGGAAAAGAGCCGCGGCGCCTACAGCGAGACCGACGGCATACGCCGGGCCCGCCACGAAGAGACGGCTACCCTGGACGACGTGATGGAAGCCGTCAAATACGCCTTGAAATACCGGGGGCGGTTCCGCATGGTCCACATTACGGAACGGCTGACGGACATACTGGAATCCATGCGCCGCCACGGTGTAGAGCCCAAGACGCTGCAGATGATTCACGGACGGCCCGATAAAAAGGCCAAGCTCTTTCTCGTCGAAGGCGTCCGCGGCGGCAGCGCCGGCTTAGAAATATGGCCGCCCCTCATCGTCCACGAAGCAGACGGCTCGTACAGCCGGGCCGTGTTGGATATGTACGGCAAGGAATAGGGGAAAGGAGATACGATGGCTGAAGTTTTTCAAAAGGGAACGCTCTATTTGTGCGCGACGCCCATAGGAAATTTGGAAGATATTACGTACCGCGTCGTCCGCTGCCTGCGCGAGGCCGACGTCGTCGCCGCCGAAGACACGCGCCATACGAAGCAGCTTCTGGCGGCCTACGGTATCGATACGCCCCTGACGAGCTATCATGAGCATAACAAGGCCGAAAAGGGGCCCCAGCTCATGGACCTGCTCCGCCAGGGGCAGATGGTGGCTCTGGTCAGCGACGCCGGCATGCCGGCCATCTGCGACCCTGGCAGCGACCTCGTGCGGTTGGCTATCGAGGCTGGTATTCCCATCGTGCCCCTGCCCGGGGCCAACGCCGGCCTGACGGGCCTCATCGCGTCGGGCATGGATACGACGCAGTTTACCTTCATCGGCTTTCTGCCCAAGACCCAGAAGCATCGCCGGCCCGTGCTGGAGCGCGTGAAGCACTACGGCGGGACGCTCATCTTTTACGAAGCGCCCCATCGCATCCAGACGGTGCTCCGGGAGCTCCTGGACGTCCTGGGCGACCGGCAGGCCGTCATCTGCCGGGAACTGACTAAACGGTACGAACAATATATGCGCGGCCCCCTGAGCCAGGTGACGCAGGAGCTGGCCGAACAGGGCGCGCGCGGAGAATTTGTCATTCTCGTCGCCGGGGCGGCCGATTCGGAAGATACGCCTGCCGGCGACGGCGATTACGCCGCCCAGGTCCGGAAGCTCATGGATCAGGGCGTCGATAAAAAAGAAGCTGTCCGCATCGTAGCCAAGCGCTGCGGCGCGCCGAAACGCAGCGTCTATCAGGCTGCGCTCACGTTATCATAAGCCGGCTCATTTGCCGGCATAGGAGGAAAAGAACTCATGGCTGAAAAGAAGACCTATTACATTACGACTCCCATTTACTACCCCAGCGCCAAGCTGCACATCGGGCATACGTACTGCACGACCATCGCCGACTCGCTGGCCCGTTTTCACCGCCTCCGCGGCGACGACGTCTTTTTCCTGACCGGCTCGGACGAACACGGCCAGAAAATCCAGCGTGCCGCCGAAGCCAAAGGCGTCAAACCTATCGAATACGTCGACGAAATCGTCGCCCTCTTCCAGCAGCTCTGGAAGAAGCTCAACATTTCCAACGACGACTTCATCCGCACGACGGAAGAACGGCACGAAAAGGTCGTACAGAAGCTCATGCAGATTTCCTACGACAACGGCGACATCTACAAGGGCGAATACGCCGGCTGGTACTGCACGCCCTGCGAATCCTTCTGGCCGGAAAACAAGCTGCCTGAAGGACAGCACATCTGCCCGGACTGCGGCCGTCCCCTCGAATTGGTCAAGGAAGAAGCCTACTTCCTGAAAATGAATAAATACGCCGACCGCTGGCTGAAATTCATCGAAGAAAATCCCGATTTCATCCAGCCCGAATCGCGGCGCAACGAAATGATCGCCTTCGTCAAGAGCGGCCTCGAAGACCTGTGCGTATCCCGCACGTCCTTCGACTGGGGCATCAAGGTACCCTGGGACCCGAAGCACGTCGTATACGTCTGGTTCGACGCCCTGGCAAACTACCTGACGGCGGCGGGCTACATCGACGACCCGGAAAAATTTGAAAAATTCTGGCCGGCCAACCTGCACCTCGTCGGCAAGGAAATCGTCCGCTTCCATACGATCATTTGGCCGATCATGCTCATGAGCTGCGGCCTGCCCCTGCCGAAGAAGGTCTTCGGCCACGGCTGGCTCATCGTCGACGGCACGAAGATGAGCAAGTCCCTGGGCAACGTCGTCGACCCCATTCCCCTCATCGAACGGTACGGGGCCGACGCCCTGCGCTACTACCTGCTCAAGGAAGTGCGCCTCGGTCAGGACGGCAATTTCTCCCTGCCGTCGTTCATCAACCGCATCAATTCCGATCTGGCCAACGACCTGGGCAACCTCCTGCAGCGCACCCTGGCCATGGTTGAAAAATACGAAGGCGGCGTCGCCGCCGGCCCGACGGTGAAAGAACCTGTCGACGACGAACTGGCAGCCTGCGCCGTCGAAACGGCCAAGCAGTTTGAAGCCCTCATGGACGACATGAAGATCAACGACGCCATCAACGACGTCTGGGGCCTCATCCGCCGCAGCAATAAATACATCGACGAAACGACGCCGTGGGTCCTGGCCAAAGACGAAGCCAAGGCCGAACGCCTCCAGACCGTCTTGTACAACCTCCTCGAATCGCTGCGGGTCATCGCCCTCCTCGTCAGCCCCTTCATCCCCGTCAGCGCCGCCGACATGTGGAAGCAGCTCGGCCTGTCCGATTTCGACAAGGCCCTCCTTTCCGACGGCCAGACCTGGGGCGGCTATCCGGCCGGCACGAAGGTCTGCAAGGGCAATGCCCTCTTCCCGCGGTACGACCTGAAGGAAGAAATCGCTGAGGACGAAGCGGCCAAGAAAGCGGCCCAGGCCTGCCCGGCAGCGCAGGAACCGACGAAGCCGGAAATCTCCATCGACGATTTCGGCGCCGTGGACCTCCGCGTCGGCAAGGTCGTCGCCTGCGACAAGATTCCTAAGGCGAAAAAACTCTTGAAGCTGCAGATCGACCTCGGCACGGAAACGCGCCAAGTCGTCAGCGGCATTTCCCAATACTACGAACCGCAGGACCTCGTCGGCAAGAGCGTCGTCGTCGTGACGAACTTGAAGCCCGTGAAGCTGTGCGGCGTCGAATCGAAGGGCATGATTTTGGCAGCCTCCGACGGCAACGGCAACCTGCAGGTCGTCTTCGCCGACGGCATGGCGCCGGGAAGCCGGGTGCGCTGATGCTGTTCGATACGCACTGCCACATTACGTCGGGCTCGTATACCAAAGACCGGGAAGACATGATCCAGCGGGCCCTGGACGCCGGCATGAAATATATGATGTGTCCCGGTACGGACGTGCCGTCGTCTGCAGCGGCCGTCGCCCTGAGCCATCAGTACAAGGAGGTCTACGCCGCCGTCGGCATCCATCCCGAAGACGCGGCGTCGGCGACTCCCGAAGGCTTCGAGCAGATTCGCCAGTGGCTCAAGACGGAGCCGAAGGTCGTGGCTATTGGCGAAGTCGGCCTCGATTATTACTGGCCCGAGCCGTCCCATGAAATCCAGCAGGAAGTATTTATCGAGCAGATCAAGATGGCCCTCGAATTCGACATGCCCCTGGATATTCATGACCGGGAAGCCCACGGCGACACGATGGACCTCCTGCGCCAATACGGCAAGGGGACGCGAGGCGTCTTCCACTGCTATTCGGGGAGCCTCGAAATGGCCGAGGAGCTCATCAAGATGGGCTATTACATCGGCTTTACAGGTACTATGGTCTTCCCGAAGTCGACGAAGCTCAAGCGCATCGCCGCCGAACTGCCCATCGACCGCATCCTCATCGAAACGGACTGCCCGTACCTTACGCCGCCGCCGTACCGGGGCAAGCGGAACGAACCGGCCTACGTCCAGTACGTAGCCGACGAAATCGCCCGCCTGCGGGGCATGACGACGGAAGAAGTGCGGCAGATTACCCTGGAAAACGGCAAGCGCATCTTCGGCATCACCGGTGACGAAGGATGACGCGGCCGAAGATCAAGCTGACGCTCATCGATAAGAAGGGCCCCTGCGGATGCCATCGGGGCCACCGCGTCGGCGATACCTTTGACTACGACACGGAGCGGGGCAAGCTCTGCCCCATGGCGATGCACGTCGCCTTTCCCTACGTCGATATCCTGCGCTATGGCGGCGCCATTCCGGGACAGCCCGAAGGCACGGCTGTCTTCTGCTGCCCCGACGTCGATGTCATCAACGTATTCAAGGCGGAAATCGTAACGGAATAACAACGAAGCAGCAGGCCGGTCCCGCGGGGCAGCCTGCTGCTTGCTATATCCTGTGATATTATTTGCTGCAAAGGAGCGAATCGGCATGATCCAACAGCTGTACCACAACCCCGACATCTACCAGATCCACGTAGATTTACCGGACAATCCCCTGAAATACCTCAACTCGTACGTCGTCAAGGGGCCGACGCGCCACCTGGTCATCGACACGGGGTTCAACCGGCCCGAATGCCAGGCGGCCTTGTGCGGCGGCCTGCGCGAGCTGGACGTCGACCTGAGCCGGACGGACTTGTTTCTGACCCACCTCCACGGCGACCACAGCGGCCTCGTCGGCTTGTTTACCGCCGCCGGCTGCCCCGTATACATGAATGAAATAGACTATACCTATTTGTGCGACGAACACGCCGGACAAGCCTGGCAGTTCATCGAAGACACGTACATGAAGGAAGGCATGCCGCCGGAGGACATCAAGAGCCAGTTCACCAATCAGGCCCGCCGCTACTCGCCGCGCATCGATTTCCCCATCCATGCCGTAGCCGACGGCGACGTTGTGCGCCTGGCCGACATCGACTTTCACGTCATTCATACGCCGGGCCATACGAAGGGCATCTGCTGCCTCTACCTGCCGGAGCAGCAAATCTTCTTCACCAGCGACCACATCCTCTTCGACATTACGCCGAACATCCAGGTGTGGCCCAACATGAGCGATTCCCTGGACCATTACCTGGAAAGCCTGGAAAAGGTGCGGAGCCTGCCGGTCCAAATGGCCCTGCCGGGACACCGCAAGGGCAGTACGTCCATCGTCGGGCGCATCGACGAAATCAAGGAACACCACCGCCGCCGCCTGAACGAAGTCCTGTCCATCGCCGCCGCCCAGCCGGGCTCGACGGCCTACGACATCGCTCCCCATATGACCTGGTCCATGCGCGGCAAGAAGTGGCATGAATTCCCGCCGACGCAGAAATGGTTCGCCATGGGCGAGACCCTAGCCCACATCGAATACCTGCTCCATCACGGCCAGCTGCGCCGGGAAGAGCAGGGCGGATTGTTCCGCTATTATCCCGTATAAGGGAATGCAAAAAGACTCGTACTGCACGGAAGCGTACGAGTCTTTTTATGAAGAGGGGACACTTATTTTGCAATCAAGTTCAAAGCTTGTTCCAGGTCGGCGATGATGTCTTCTGCGTTTTCTAGCCCTACGGACAGGCGGACCAGCCCTTCGCTGATGCCGGCCATTTTTAATTCGTCCGGCGTGTAGGTCGAATGGGTCATGGACGCGGCGTGTTCGATGAGGGTTTCGGCGTCGCCTAAGGACACGGCCAGCTTGCAGAGCTTGACGTTGTCCATGACGACGGCTCCTTCGGCCTTGCCGCCCTTGAGCTCAAAGGAAATCATGCCGCCGGGCAGGGCCATCTGCTTCTTAGCCAGGTCGTACTGGGGGAAGCTCTTGAGGCCGGGATAGCTGACCGAGGCTACGGCCGGGTGGTCTTCCAGGAATGCGGCTACCTTCATGGCGTTGGCGCAGTGCCGTTCCATGCGGATTTCCAGCGTTTTCAGGCCGCGGGCGATGAGGAAGGCGTCGAAGGGGCTCAGGACGGAGCCCGTCATGTCCTTGATGCCGAAGAGGCGGACCTGGTCGATGTAGTCCTTGCGGCCGCAGACGAAGCCGGCGATGACGTCGCCGTGGCCGTTCAGGTACTTCGTCGCCGAGTGGACGACGATATCGGCGCCCAATTCGACGGGCCGCTGGATGTAGGGCGTGCAGAAGGTGTTGTCGACGACGACCTGGCAGCCCTCAATCTGGTGGGCCATGGCGCTGATGCTTTCAATGTCCATGATCTTCAGCGTCGGATTGGCCGGCGTTTCCAGGTAGACGGCCTTCGTGTCAGGGCGCAGGGCCTTCTGCACGGCGTCCAGATCGGTCATGTCGACGAAGGTCACGTCGACGCCGTAGCGGGTCAGGCCGTGGTTCATGAGGGCGAAGGTGCAGCCGTACAGCGTTTCGCTGGCTACGAGGTGGCCGCCCTGCTCCAGGAGAGTCCACAGGGCCGAGGAAATAGCACCCATGCCCGAGCCGGCAGACACGCAGGCTTCCGTGCCTTCCAGCAGGGCGATTTTTTCTTCGGCGACGGCGCAGGTCGGGTTTCCCAGGCGGCTGTAAATGTAGCCGTCCTCCTGCAGGGCGAAGCGGCTGCCGCCTTGGGCGGCCGAGTCGAACACGAAGGTTGACGTCTGATAGATCGGGGCGGATAAGGCTCCGAACGTGTTGGGCGCGGCTCCGCCGTGAATAGCCCGCGTGGCAAATCCTAAATTCATCAATTCTTCTCGTTTCATAAGTACCAGCCTCCTTGTCATACTATCGGCATGTATATAAATCCGAATGGCGAGAGCTTATCGGGCCCTCTTGCTATCTCAAAGTATATCAGCTATACTTTGACTTGAATAATATCGGGTAATGCCAATAAACCATAGATAAAAACTATGGAATAACGAGGAGGCGACAAAATATGACGCTGCAGCAGCTTAGGTATATCGTGGAGGTGTATAAGTGCGGGTCCATTACGGAGGCGGCTCACCGGCTGTTTATTGCCCAGCCGAGCCTGAGCAAGGCCATTAAGGACGTAGAGGACGAATTTCACATTACGATTTTAAAGCGCGGCCGCCACGGCGCGTCGTTTACGGAAGACGGCATGAAATTTCTCCAGTTTGCCCACCGGGTCCTGGACGCGTCTGACGACATCTACGAGTATTTCTCTCAGGGCCAGCCTAAGGAAAAGGATATCTATCTGTCCGTATCGTCGCAGCACTATATGTTCCCCGTCGACGCGCTGATCCGGTTCATGCAGCGGAAGGCCGGCGCGGCAGGCTACGTCGCGCGCATTCGGGAGGTCAAGACGCTGCAGGTCGTACAGGACGTCCTCGTGCAGGACAGCCAGATCGGGATTTTATATGTGTCCGACCTCATCGCCTCGTACATGCACCGGCTGTTTGAGAAAAACAACTTGGAGTTTATCCCCTTTTATAAATTCCCGCCCTACGTCTATCTCAGCAAGCGCCATCCCTTGGCGGGGCAGAAATCGCTGACCGTGCAGAAGCTGGCCCGCTATCCCTATGTGCGGTATGAGCAGGGAGGCGATCCCTATCAGTTTTCCGAAGAATTCGTCATACCGGAAATCTGCTCCCAAAAGGTCGTCTACGTGACGGACCGCTCGACGATGTTCAGCATCTTGTCCCATACGGACGCCTACAATCTGGGCACGGGATGCCTGATTCCTTCCGTTGCCAGCGACGACATTACGGCCATTCCCCTCAAGGGGGAATTCGGCGGCATGACTATCGGCTGGATACAGCTCAAGAACATGTCCCTCAGCGCGGAAATGGAAGAATACATCCGCCTCCTGCGGGAATCGCTGTGCCAGGTAGCCCATGTCAGGACATAGGATATATCCTGGGATGAATTTCCTATCCATATAAAATATCTATGGAATACTGTTACGGATATATATTTTTTGTTTGCCGCCGTTCATGGTATCATGAAGGAAAAATACATATGCCGCGGACGTATGTATATCTTGCGTGAAGAGTTTGATTATTTTTATACAGGAAGGAGCGAATACATGGATATTAAGGAAGAAATCAAAACGGGGAAAAAGCTGCTTCGCCAGTCCGCCGTCGAGCCGAGCGGAAAGGCCCTGATTCCCTTCGCTATTTTTGTCATCGTGTATTTAGGATGCGGCGTCATCTTGGAGTATCAAGGGGCGGACATGGCCTTTTATCAGTTCCCGGCGCCGCTGGCGGCGATTATCGGCGTCATGGCCGCCTTCGTCTTGCTGACGGGGAGCTTTGACGAGAAGTTTGAGACCTTCGTCCGGGGCTGCGGCGATTCGAACATCCTCATCATGTGCATTATCTACCTGCTGGCCGGGGGCTTTGCCGCCGTGTGCAATGCCAGCGGCTGTCTGGACTCGACGGTCAACCTGGGGTTGACCTATATTCCGGCAGAATACCTGGCTGCAGGGATTTTCATCATTTCCGGCTTCATCGCGACGGCTACAGGCACGTCCTGCGGCAGCGCCGCCGCCGTCGGGCCCATCGCCATTGCCGTCGCCGACAAGGCGGGCATTTCCCTGCCCTTTATCATGGGCTGCGTCATCGGCGGCATCATGCTGGGCGACAACTTATCTATCATTTCCGACACGACCATCGCGTCGACACGGACGCAGGGCTGCGAAATGAAGGACAAATTCAAGCTGAATTTCTGGCTGACCTTGGCGCCGGCAGTCATTACGGTCATCTTGCTCATCGCCTTTGGCGAATCGGGAGCCGGTGCGACGTCGGGGCCTTACGAATTCGACTGGATCAAGGTCTTGCCGTATATCGCCGTATTGGTGACGGCCGTCATGGGCGTGAACGTGTTTGTCGTCCTCGTAGGCGGTATTTTCCTGGCCGGAGCCATCGGCCTGTGGTACGGCGCGCTGGCTCCCTTGTCCTTCGCCCAGGCCATTTATAAGGGCTTCCTCAGCATGAGCGACATTTTTCTCCTGTCCTTATTCACTGGCGGCTTGGCGGAAATGGTCAGCCGCGCCGGCGGCATCGCCTTCCTGCTGGACCGGGTGCAGCGCTTTATCCACGGGAAGAATTCGGCTGAGCTGGGGATTTCGGCCCTCGTGTCCATTACGGACATCGCCCTGGCCAACAATACTGTGGCCATCATCATCAACGGCGAAGTCGCCAAGGGAATCTGCTATACCTTCCGCGTCGACCCGCGCCGCAGCGCCGCCCTGCTCAGCACCTTTTCCTCCATCTTCCAGGGCCTCATCCCCTACGGCGCCCAGATGCTTATTGTGACCAGCTTCGCCGCCGGCAGAGTTTCGCCGCTGGAAGTCATCCCCTACGCCTGGTTTATTTACCTCTTAGCCATTTCAGCTATCGTTTCGGTCTTCATTCCCTTTTCCGACGGCTTTATCAAGAAAGACCCATGGAACTTTGAAACGGGGAAGCCGCAGAGCAAGTCGGCTCTGTAATTTCATAGAACGTTCGTGCAGACCTGCCCTCGTATTGCCGGGGGCAGGTTTTTTCTGTGTGAACCAGTTGACCGAAAAAAGAATACTTTGCTATAATGAGTAACATAAAAGAACAAATAAAAACATAAGATTTAGAAATCTAGGCTATATACCCTAAAGGAGGAGTACCCATGCTGCCTGTAGAACGACGGCAGTTCATTTTGGACGAACTGTATAAGAACAAGGCCGTGGCAGTAAACGAGCTGGCGCAGCAGCTCGGCGTCACGACGATGACCATACGAAGGGACTTGCAGCTGCTGGAAGACAACGGATTGGTGGAAAAGAGTCACGGCGGGGCCGTGCTGACGGAATCGCTGGTCAAGGAAGCGACGTATCACAACCGCAAGCTGGTGCGGATACAAGAAAAGCGGCAGATTGCAGAAGCGGCCCTGCCGCTCATCGAGTCGTCCATGAGCATTTACCTGGACGCCGGGACGACGAATTACGAATTGGCCGAATTGATCGCCAAGAAGCGCTGGGACGGGATGACCGTCGTTACGAACGACCTGGCTATCGCCCAGGTATTGATGCCGGCGGCGGGGCTGGACGTGATTATGCTGGGCGGCTACGTCGACGAAGAATCGGGGTCGACCTGCGGCGCCTTGGCTACGAACATGGTCCGGCAGATGCATTTCGACTTGAACTTCCTGGGGACCCAGGCTGTGACGCCTGATTGGCGGGTCATGACGGCCAACGCCCAGAAAATTGATTTGAAGCGGGCCTGCGTAGAAGCTGCCGACAAGACCGTGCTGGCGGCAGATCATTCCAAGTTCAAAAAGCACAAGCTGCATTATATTTTTGATATCTGGGCCATGGACGTGGTCATCAGCGATTACGTTCTGGAGCCGGAGGAAGAAAAGCTGTTTCAAGAGCATAACGTGACGTTTATACACGTGTAACGGAGGGATAGCATGCATGAATTTGTTGTAATTGCCGACGATTTTACCGGCGCGAACGATACGGGCGTCCAGATCTGCAAGAAGGGGATTCCCGTGCGAGTGCTATTGGATGCGGCGCAGGTTGCCGGCAGCGAAGACAGCCTCGTCGTCGATACGGAGAGCCGCGTCGTATCGCCCCGGGAAGCGTACGACAAGGTCTTTGGAGCCGTACAGGCCGTCATGGCCTCCGGCGGCTGCCGCTATTTGTATAAGAAGGTGGATTCGACCCTGCGCGGCCATATACGGGAAGAAGTCCGGGCCGCTATGGACGCCTATGAGCCGGAAACGATTCTTTTTGCGCCGTCCTATCCGGCCCAGGGGCGATGGGTGCAGGGGAAGCGGCTGTATGTGCAGGGAACGGCGCTGCTCGATACGGAAATCGCCAAGGACCCGCGCAATCCGCTGCAGTGCGATAATATTGCCGAGCTGCTGGAGCCCTGTACGGGACCGGTTCGCCATTATACCGTGTCTGATATAGAACAACAATCTGTGCGCATTGGCGCGGGAGCCTATACGTTTGACGCCGTGTCGCCGGACCATTTGACGTACATTGCCCGGCGGGCCGTAGATTCGGGCCGTAAGATTTTGTGGATTGGGTCCGCCGGCTTGGCGGAAGCCCTGCTGAACGTCCTGTATCCGCCGAAACCGGCCATCGCCGTCGTCGGCAGCATCAGCGGCAAGACGATGGAGCAAATCGCCTATTGCCGGGCCCAGGGCATGCCTGTTGTTCGCATCGACATGGCGAAGGCTCATCAGACTGGCAGCATACGGGAAGAGATTGCTCAGGCGGCGGCACTCCTGCAGAGCGGTACGGATGTCGTCGTTACGGCGGCGGCCTGCCGGCAGGATTATGAAGATTTCGTTGCCTATGGACAGCAAATCGGCTTGTCGACGGATGCCTTGGCTGAATGTACGAAGCACACCCTGAGCGAGGCCGTCCCGCAGCTCTTGCAGGAGGCCGACGCGGCGGGACTGTTCCTGACCGGCGGAGACACGGCGATCGCCGTCATTCAGGCCCTGCAGTGCGCAGGCTCACAGATTCAGCAGGAAATCCTGCCGGGATTTGTGCAGGGACGACTTTGCGGCGGCCCATGGGACGGCATGGCTGTCGTCACGAAAGCCGGGGCCTTCGGCAGCAAGGCGGACATATGGGCCTGCATGCAGCGCTTGCGAATGCTGTAAAAGAATATAACGCCTAAACGGAACGGGCTGCGGAATGGGGAGACGATCTTCATTCTGCAGTCCTTTTTGTTTGAATATGTTTTATTCTGTTTTAATCATATTGAAATCGCATAACGCGGCTATCCTCGCTGGTTCAACAGCGTGAACTAAAATCGTCGTGCGAGCAGAAATATTGCAGAGTATCAGTCGTTACAGCACATGATAAAAAAGCATGTTGTCGATATGACTTTTGTATTGACTTATAGGGCGTTGAAATTTATAATAAAAGCAACAAAAATAAACAAAACAAAACAACATAAAACTTGCATATCTGTTGCTTTGTGGAAGGAGGAGCTGTCTTGGCAGCAAAATTTGTCGGCATTACGATGGGCGATCCTGCCGGTATCGGCCCTGAAATATCGTTAAAAGCTCTGGAATATCATCATGAATATCAGCAATCTACGGTGATTTACGGCAGCTACGGCGTGTTGAAATACTATCATGACGCGCTGAAGATGAAGACGCCCTTGGCGCGTATCGACAGCGTGGGGGATTTTAAACCGGGCTGCATCAACGTCATTTCCGTCGCAGAGCTGGAAGTGGGAAAGGATTTTGAAATCGGCCAGGTTTCCGCCGCCGCCGGCGACGGCGCGTATCAGTATATCGCCCGGGCTATCGACGACGCCATGAAAGGCGATATCAGCGTCGTCACGACGGCGCCGCTCAATAAGGAAGCCCTTCACAAGGGCGGCCATAACTTCGACGGCCACACGGAAATATTCGCGACGCTGACCGGCACTCAGACGTATACGATGATGCTCTGGTGCGAAACGATGTCCGTCGTCCACGTTTCGACGCACTGTTCCCTGCGGGAAGCCTGCGACAGGGCGACGAAGGCCCGCGTTCTCGAATGCATCCATTTAGCCGACGACGCCATGAAGCGGCTGGGAAAACCGTCGCCGCGAATTGCCGTCGCCGGGCTCAATCCGCACAGCGGGGAAGCAGGTATCTTCGGCCGGGAAGAAATTGAAGAAATCACGCCGGCCATTGAAGCGGCGAAGAAGGAAGGCCTTTGCGTAGACGGGCCCGTATCGCCGGACACGGTATTCTTAAAGGCCCATAAGGGCGTATACGACATCGTCGTGGCCATGTACCATGACCAGGGACATATCCCCGTGAAGATGATGGCCTTTGATTCGGGCGTCAACGTCACCCTGGGCCTGCCGATCATCCGCACGTCTGTCGACCACGGCACGGCCTTCGATATTGCCGGAAAGGGAATCGCCAACGAAGAAAGCATGCTGTACGCCTTGGATTTAGGAAAAAACTTTATTACACAATAAGATGATCTTGAGGGAGGGGATAGAATGGCGTTTAAAGCGAAAGGGCTTATTACACCGGTAGTTACTGCATTGACAGAGGCAGAAGCGTTTAATAAATTAGAATATCAATCTTTTATTAACCATTTGATTGAAGCGGGAGTTCACGGTATTTTCCCTTTGGGGACGAACGGTGAATTTTACGCCTTTACGGCCAAAGAAAAATTGGAAATCATCGAAGCTGCTGTAGAAGCCGTCGACGGCCGCGTTCCCGTTTACGCCGGTACGGGCTGCGTGACGACGAAAGAAACGATTGAATTGTCCAAAGCTGTACAGGCTATGGGCGGCGTAGACTGTTTGTCCATCATCACGCCGTACTTCGCAAAGGCCTCTCAGGGCGATCTCATCGAGCACTACAGCGCCATTGCCAAGAGCGTAGATATGCCTATTCTCCTGTACAATATTCCAGCCCGGACGGGAAATTCTATCGAATATAAAACGGTGAAGCAGCTGGCGGCATATGAAAACATCATCGGCATTAAGGACTCGAGCGGCAACTTCGACAACATGCTCAAATATATCGAAAATACGGATCCGCGCTTGTGTGTATTAGCCGGCAGCGATTCTCTCATCCTGTGGACCCTCATGGCTGGCGGTACGGGAGCCATCTCGGGCTGCTCCAACGTCTTCCCCGAATTGATGGTCAGCATTTACAACTATTGGGAAGCAGGCGACATGGAAAAAGCGAACGAATCGCAGAAGAAAATCCGCGCCTTCCGCAACGTCATGCAGATGGGCAATCCCAACTCGGTCGTTAAATTAGCCGTCAACATGAGAGGCTACAACGTAGGGCCGGCCCGGCAACCGTTAAATTGTACGGATCCCAGTATAGTACAAGCGCTTAAAGAAGTATTCAAACTGTATGAGTAAGGAGTGATTCATCATGTCTATTTCCAGCACGTATCTCGATTCTTTAACTCCGTCGGCAATTCGCAGTATTACTGCAAAAATTAGAGATAAGGCAAGCCAAGGAATCAAAATTGATTCTTTTGCCGGAGGATTGCCAGCGCCGGATTTATTTCCTGTAAAGGAATTGGAAGAAATTACAGTGAAAGCCTTCCAAGAAGAAGGTGGAGAAGTAATTCAATATGCGGCATCAGATGGATATACTCCTTTACGAGAAGAGATTGCCCGCTTGATGAAAGAGAAATTTGATGTAACGAATATTACTTTTAAAAATGTCTTCATTACTTGCGGGTCTCAACAGGGCCTCAACTATATATCCAAAGGGCTGATTGAAGACGGAGATTGTGTTGTATGTGAGACACCGACATATGTAGGAGCCATTGACAGTATAAAAGCTTATAACCCGACTGTAATCGGCGTTCATATGGATGACGACGGTATTAATTTAGAGGAATTAGAAGCCGTTTTAAGAGGAAATACCGTAAAATTTATTTATCTGATTCCCGACTTTCAAAATCCCAGCGGCCGCAGTATGTCGGTCGAAAAACGCAAACAAATTGTAGAACTGGCAGAAAAATACGATACATATATTTATGAAGATGCGCCGTACAGTCTCATTTCGTTTACTGGTAACATTATGCCAGCTGTCAAATCCTTCGATAAATATAACAGAGTGATATATGCGGGATCTTTTTCTAAAACGATTGCTCCGGGACTTCGTGTAGGTTGGATCGTTGCAGACGAAGAAAGCATTACAAAATTAGTGTACATGAAAATGAGGGATGACTTGCAGGTTAACAATATTGCGCAAAGACAAGTATACGGATATCTGCACAACTATAATTTTGATGAGCATTTAGCTACGATTCAAGGCATATACAAAGAACGCAGAGACTGCATGTTGCAGGCTGTTAAAACCTATTTCCCTGAAGATACGAAAGTGGTCGTGCCGGAAGGCGGATTATTCATGTGGTTGGAATTAAATCCGTCTATTGATACGCTGCAAATGTTTGATTATGTTTTTAGCAAAAATATTGCATATGTGCCGGGAACGTTCTTTTGCGTAGGTGAAAAGGGACTCAATACAATGCGGCTGAATTTTGCAACACTGGATACGGATGTTATCGAAACGAAAATTGCCGAATTAGGAACGCTGATAAAATCTTATATGGAAGCCCGTAAATAGGGGAAAAGAGGGTGTGACTGATGACTAGTAAAAAGAAAATGTCCCTTGGGACTAAATCTTTGATTGGCGTAGGATTAGGGTTATTATTAGGCGCGGTATTAGTACAAATTCCGCCGGGAATGATTCGAGACGAATTCTTGGTCAATGGGGTATTCGAATTTATTGGGAAAGCGTATTTAACGTTATTAAAGATGACCATTATTCCCTTCGTATTTTGCTCGTTGATTGTGGGAATGTCGTCGGCAACTGATGTAAAACAGGTAGGCCGCGTCGGCTCTAAAATATTAATGTTATACGTTGTCTTTGAAATCGTAGCTTCTGCTTTTGGTATTTTCGGCGGCATCGTATTGCAGCCCGGTAGCGGCGTCGACATGGGGACGATTGCTCTGGAAGAAACTGCTGCGGCTAAAGCTACGTCTATCTCCTTTATAAACGTTTTATTGAACATGTTGCCTTCTAACATTTTTGAATCCTTGGCTAAAGGCGATATGATACATGTTGTCTTATTTGCGACACTCATTGGTGTTGTCATCAGCTTAGTTCAAGAAAAGGCTAAACCTGTAAAAGACGTCGTTGATTCGTCTTATGCTATCATGACCAAAGTTGTTGATATCGTCATGCAGTTAACTCCTATCGGCGTTTTTTGCCTGATGGCTAAGACGGTTGTAACGGCGGGATATGCAGTCATTTTTGCCTTGGCTAAGTATGCTGTTTGTGAAATTTTCTTATTTGTTCTATTTGGGATTATCGTTTATATTCCGCTGTTAAAGTTTGGAGCAAAAGTCAGTCCTATCCCCTATTTGAGAAAATTCTCTCAAATGGCAATTATTCCCTTTTCCACTACGTCGTCTAATATCAGTATCCCTTATTCCTTAAAGCTATGTGATAATTTGGGCGTGTCGAATAAGATATCTTCCTTTACTATTCCTCTTGGTGCTACGGTAAATATGGATGGCAGCGCTATTATGCAGGGGATGACAGCGATGTTTGTGGCGCAGTTATATGGAATTGAACTGACGGCCTCTATGATTATTACCATTGTTATTACGGCTACGTTAGGGACAATCGGTTCGCCCGGTATGCCTGGCGTAGTTATGGTTACGCTGCTGACCGTGCTTTCGTCGGTAGGCTTTCCGTTGGATGCGATTGCTATCATTGTTGGTATCGACCGCTTTACCGATATGTTTAAAACGGTATTAAATGTCATGGGGGATTCTGTTTGCACTTGCGTTGTAGGTCGTTCTGAAGGTGAATTAAACGAAGCGGTTTATTATGACATGAGTAAGAAAATTGACTTCAATTAAGGAGGAACACGATGAATCAATGCCAGTTAACGATTCCCGGCGTTACGTATGCCGGTCCGGGAAGTATTGAAAAAATTTCGGAGATTATAGAAAAAGAAGGGGTTTCTTCCGTCTTATTGTTTACGGATAAAGGGATTCGCAGTACGGGCTTGACGGCTCCTATTGAAGCGCTTTGCGCAGACGTGGCCCTGACGGTCATCGACGATTTGGCGACGGAGCCTTCCTATCAGGACATCGAGCGGGTCATTGCCGAAGTGGAAGACAGCCGTATCGACTTGATTATCGGCGTCGGCGGCGGCAGCGTCATGGATGCGGCGAAATTGGCCAGCATCGTCATCGGCGCCGACTACGGCGTCCGCGATCTCTTAAAGGACCCGACGATTGCCAAGAAGTACATCAAGTCGCTCATGATTCCTACGACCTGCGGTACCGGCTCGGAAGCGACGTGCAATTCTATCGTCGCCGTGCCGGAACAGCAGTCCAAGCAGGGCATCGTCAATACCTGCATGATTCCCGACTACGTTATTTTGGACGCGGCCATGATTCACGGGCTGCCGCCGAAGATCGTGGCCTCTACGGGCGTAGACGCCCTGGCTCACGTTGTAGAATGCTTTACGTCTAAAAAGGCGACGATTCTCAGCGATACCTATGCGAAGGAAGGGGCGCGCAAGATATTCCGCAACATTCGCGAAGCCTATGCCGACGCCGATAATATGAAGGCGAAGACGGAGCTGCTCATCGGCGCCTATTACGGCGGCATCGCCATTACCGGTTCCGGCACGACAGCTGTTCACGCCTTGTCCTACCCGCTGGGCGGGAAATATCACATTCCCCACGGCGTGTCGAACGCCATCCTCTTCGCCCACGTCATGGAGTTCAATAAGGACGCCTGCGCCGACCGCCTGGCTCTTCTCTGCGACGCCGTGTACCCGGAAAAATATGCCGAAACGGTCGAAGCGAAGGCGGATTACATCATTTCGGAAATCAAGGACATCGTCGCTAAAGTACAGATTCCAACGAATCTGGAAGAATTAGGTGTAAAAAAGGAAGATATTGATTTCCTCGTAGAGGCCGGCAGCCAGCAGCAGCGCCTTTTGGTAAACAACTGCAAGGAACTAAGCCTGGACGACATCCGATACTTGTATAATAAGCTATTTTAAAAAGACTTTAATATCATAGCCTCCCAAGCGATGATACAGTAAAAAACGGTAATTCCTGTGACATGGAATTACCGTTTTTTGTTACAAATGCATGCTCTCCTGATTGTTCATGGAGAAGCCGCCCCGTTCTACGTTGTCGAAGTCCAGGGCCGGGTCGTATTCTGCTTTGATGGCTTTTAGTTTTTTTACGAGGCCCCAGGGCTCTTGTACGGACAGGGTTTCGCCGCGGCCGGAGAGGACCCACAGGACCTTGTAGCCGCGCGGCGGTTCGGCGAGCTTGGCTTCGCCCTTGCCGTCGGTGAAGTAAATGAGGAGGTCGATGTCCTTGGCCTCGTTGGCGTATTGGAAGACCGGCGAGTAGGACGTGCCGCCGCGGACGTCGAGGCGGTTTTTGATGTCGGCCAGCTCGCGGACCTGATAGACGCGGCGGATTTCGTCGTCGCATTCGATGAGGGTGATGTCATGCTTATAGTTGCGGACGATGTGGAAGACTTCCTGCATGGCTTGCTTGAATTCGCTGTCGCTGATGCTGCCGCTGATGTCGACGGCGACGATGAGCTTGGCCACGTGGGCCCGCAGGTGGCCGGGCAGGTCCAGCCGTTCCGGCTGGCGGCGGTTGCGCCGGGCCGTCGTCTTTTTCTTGCCGCTGGCGATGGAGCCGACCAGTTTTTTCAGGTACCAGTGCCAGGGCAGGTCTTCGTCTTCCGCTTTCAGGGCGGAAATCATGCTTTCCAAGTAGTTGGAAAGCTGGCCCTTGTGGGCCGAATCGATGTATTTAGCCGTAAACTTTCGCAGGGTTTGTTCGTCTATGTCGTCCGATTCGTCCCAGGCGTCGTGAGTCTGGTCGGGACTGTAGGACACGGCGATGGTTTCGTCGCGGCGGCTCCCTTCTTCAATGGCGTCTTTTTTGTCCGTCCGCAGGTCCAGGGCTGTCTGTATTTTTTCCACGTAGTATTCGAAGGACTCGAACGGCGTCAGCAGGAGGTCGAAGTTGATGTTGACCCAGTCGATGGTCGTGGAAAAGGGCGGCAAATGGTCCAAATAGGTATTGACGACGACGTCCATGGCCAGGTTGATGGCCTGCTTGCTGTAGCTGCCCTTCAGCTCTTTGGCCCGGACGAGGTGCATGGAGACGACGTGCAGGATTTGGTGCTTGATGGACGTTTCCATCTGCTCCGGCGACAGGGCGAGGAAGATGAGGGGGTTGAAATAGAGGATATACCGCGTGCCTTTAAAGGTGACGCTGGTGGCGTCGGCGATGCTGAAGCGGATTTCCTTGCCCATTTGAAACAGGAAGTAGCCGAAGAAATTGTCCTTATCCTCCATGAGGCGCAGGTTCAGCCTGTCGATGAAGGCGAAAAATTCCCTGGCGAAGGCCCTTGGGACGGGAGGCCTGTTTCCCTGGTTTTGCTGCTTCCGCAGGTCGTCGGCGACGAGGGAGGCCTTTTGGTACAGCAGGATGGCTTCGACGGTCAGATTGTGTTCCATAGGATCACCTGATAGGGCGGTACGCCTTGAAGTAGGCGTCGACGAAATTGGCGTTTTCAATGGCGTAGGCGTAGACCCGTTCGTTCGTGGCCTTGATGTCCTTCATGATGCCGATAAGGAGATCGACGGGATAGAGGGACAGGTATTCCATGAGGCGGTCTATCGCTTCGTCGGCCTGGCCGTCGTCTATGACGTCGTCTAAGCGGCGGAGGATATTCTTGGCCGCCAGGTACAGGCGCGTGTGGCTTTCGCCGGCGACGCGCTCTGCCAGGGACGGGTTCAGGGCTGAGCCGGAGAACACGTCGTCGTAGCCGATGAGGGGCTGGGCGTCCGATTCGATGAAGTTTACGAATTCTTCGGCGATGAGCTTGCCCACGTTGCCGCGGATGACGTTGAAGAATACAGCCTTCGGCACGTCGCCCTGCTGCGTGTAGAGCTTATACAGGTCGGAAATGCGCTCGTAGCTGCGCGGCGTGGCGTTGATGTCGCCGTCGTTGTGCTTATCCAGGTATTCCGGGAAGGTAGAAATAAATTCCATGACCTTCGGGTCAATGCCGGCGTCGGCGGCCCAGTCCAGCCACTGCAGGTAGTCCGCTTCCATATACAGCCAGACAAAGCGGTTTTCCTGGGCGGCGTCCATGGCGACGGCTTCGTAGTCGTACGAGTCGGCCGGGTTCATGGCGGCGACGATGCGCACGTCCTTCGACAGGACGTAGCCGTTGATTTCCCTGTTGAGGATAAGGTTCATCAATTCCTGCTGCACGGCGTGCTCGCAGCGGTTGATTTCGTCGATAAATAATAGTACGGTGCCGCCGGCGGCGATGACCTCGTCGATGGCCCGCAGCTTATGATGGACGGCGTAGACCGTCGTCTTTTCTTCGACGGTCTGCCCCGCGTCGTCGCGGCGCGTGTAGGATTCGATCGTCGGCAGGCCGCCGATTTCCCCTTCCTTCAGGAGGTTGCCGTCGATATTGATGAGGGTCCAGCCGTGTTTCTCCGCCAGCTGGTGAGCCAGGGAGGTCTTGCCGATGCCGGTCTCGCCGACGAGAAGGGGCACTTCGCCGGCGGCCAGGACTAATTCTACGCTTCGTAAGGTGTCGATAAAATTCATGATAGTCTCCTATTTTATGGTTAATTTTTCGTCTACGGTGATTTTTTTTGCCTTGGCGCTGCCCCACTGGTCGACGAACAGAACCTTGTCGACGGGGCTCATGTCCAGGGCGCTGCAGTTGATGAAGGCACGGACGTACGGCTCCGATACGTCGTCCTGAGACAGGACGCGCCGCAGCACTTCTTTGAGCTCGTCGCGGCTGATGACGCAGTCCTTGGGCACGTATTTCATGACCATCGGGTTGAGGGCGAAGAAGGACAGCATTTGCTCCTTCGTCGGATGGGAGAGGAGCAGGACGGCCTGCTCGGCCTTCTGCACGGCGGCGAAGACTGCCGACGGGGCCGGGGCGTCGATATAGCGCAGGGCCTCGTAGTTTTCGGCGACGGCCGCTTCCTGAACAGCTGCGCTGGGGTTCTTGATGTATTTTACGGCGTCGTAATTCTTGCGCACGGCCTGCAGCTGCAGCTCTTCGCTGGGATTGGGGATGTAGCGGATAGCCCATCCCGACTGGGAGAGAGCCGCCTGAATGAGGGCCGGCGACGGGTTTTCCACGTAGGCCAGGTTGTTCCAGCCGCTCTGCACGGCATGGAGCAGCAGGTCTTCCGGCGGATTGTCGATGAACTGGATGGCCCGCGCCGTATTGGCGATGGCCGCTTCTTCCATCTCCCGCGTCGGATGGTCGATGTACTGGAGGGCCAGGCCGTTGGTCTGGACGGCGAGGAGCTTCATGGCGTCGGTCGGGTTTTCTATGCGGGCGATGACGTACGGGTTGTTTCGTATCATCTTCATGTATTTTTCAGTTTCCATAGAACGCTTCCTTTTCTTCATATACTATAAAACAATACAATGGGCGTATGGTAAGGCCCATACATGATTATATTAAACAAAAAAAAACAGGCCTGCAACTACATTTTGAAAAATGCGTTGGGCCTGCTGTCAAGGGCGGCTTATTTCCGTATCAGCGCCGCTGCGCGATGGATGTTGATGAACGTTCCCATGACGTCGCGGAGGCGGAGGGGATCGGCCGATGTATTGACGTAGAAGGATTGGCCGTCCGGCGCGTATACGCCGGTCAGGGTGCTGTCGAAGGAATAGGCCTGCTCCCGCTTATTGGCATGAAACGACGCCTTGTATTCGTTGATCTGGCGAATCAGCCGGCCTGATTGATAGGCTTCGGCGTCTAAGGGATGGGCGTACGTTTCGACGTAGAGGGTGCAGGACAGGTTTTCGAGGCTGTTGGGATAATCCATGGTCTGAATGGCCTGAATGGTGTTGATGTCGACGTAGACGACGCTGTCGTTCTGGGCGCTGACGACGCGGTAGCGATCCGGCGACTGGAGCAGCGTGTCCGAATCCATGGCCTGGGACGTAAGGGACCCGGCCAGGAGCAGGAACGACAGGGACAGGAGGGAGAGAAGTTTTTTCATAGAGCTTCATCCTTTCTTCGCAGCGTATAGTATAAGTGAATTGTACATATTGTACCATACTCCCGGAGAAACGCAACGTCGGAAACAGTCGGGGCATGGCAGAGCCCGGCGGGAAAATGGAAGAAATATATTGAAAAATATATAAAGAATAGATATAATGGCAAGGTATTGTAAACGTCTTCGTGGGAACGCATCAGTCCCGATAACTAAGGCGTTTTCAGCCGTATTCCACTTGCAGAATCAAGCAAAATATCATAAAATACTCCTATGGAAAACGTAAATCCGTAATGTTGAATGGAGTTCTTGATGACCATATTGTAGTATACGGGAAAGGATTGGTTCATATGTTAGATTTTCGTATCCATACATTTTTATGCGTCTGCCGCCACATGAATTATACGAAGGCTGCCGCCGAACTGCAGATTACGCAGCCTGCCGTATCGCAGCATATCCGGCATCTGGAAAAAGAGTACCAGACTAAATTGTTCGACTACACGGGCAAGCGGCTGGAACTGACCCAGGCCGGTCAAATTCTGCTCAACGCGGCGACGACTATCAGCCATGACAACGTCATGCTCAAGCAGCGCCTCCAGGACCTGCAGCAAAACAATAAATCCGTCGCCTTCGGGGCGACCCATACGATCGGCGAATTCGAGATCATCGACCGCCTGGCCGATTTTCTCCACGAGCACGCCGACGTGAACATCCGGATGAAGATCGCCGATACGGACAAGCTGCTGAAAGCCGTCGACGAGGGGATTATTGATTTCGCCATCGTCGAAGGGTTCTTCGACCAGGATCAGTACGAAACGCTGCTGTTTTCCAACGAGCCGCTCATCGCCGTATGCGGGCCCGATTACGACGCGCCGTCGGAAATGTCTTTGGCCGACTTGATGCGCTATCGGCTCATCGTCAGGGAAAAAAGCGCCGGTACCCGGGAGCTTCTGGAACGGAGCCTGGCCGAGCACAGCCTGACGATTTCCGATTTTCCCTTCCGGCATGAAGTGGGAAGCCCCCAGGCCGTAAAGGGACTGACGTGCCGCAACTGCGGCGTTGCCTTTTTATATGAAAAGTCCGTGCGGCAGGAAGTAAACGACGGACGGCTCAAAGAAATCGCCATCCGCGATTTTTCCGTTACCCACGCCGTGACGTTTTTGTGGCGTAAAGGCAGTATGTACAGCGCGATGTTCCGGCAGATGTACAATCAGCTCAAAGGCTGAGGGACGCGTCGCTGATTCATGATGTAGTAGTTATGTTTTCTGAAAGGGTGAAATATCATGTTATATTCGACAGAAGTAAAGAATATGTGTCCCGTAAAAAAGGGCGCGTATCACGGCCCGGCGCCGATTCCTGAAGAAGGCAAATGGGTGCAGGTCAAGGAAATTAAGGATATCAGCGGTCTGACCCACGGCGTAGGCTGGTGCGCTCCTCAGCAGGGCGCCTGCAAGCTGACGCTGAACGTAAAGGACGGCATTATCGAAGAAGCCCTCGTAGAAACCCTCGGCTGCTCCGGCATGACCCATTCGGCAGCGATGGCTTCGGAAATCCTGCCGGGCAAAACGCTCCTCGAAGCGCTCAACACAGACTTGGTATGCGACGCCATCAACGTGGCTATGCGCCAGCTTTTCCTGCAGATCGTATACGGCCGTACGCAGACGGCCTTCTCCGAAGGCGGCCTTCCCATCGGCGCCAGCCTGGAAGACCTGGGCAAGGGCCTGCGCAGCCAGGTCGGCACGATGCTCGGCACGAAAGCCAAGGGCACGCGCTATCTGGAAATGACCGAAGGCTATGTTACCCGCATGGCTCTCGACGAAGAAAACCAGGTCATCGGCTATGAATTCATCCACCTCGGCAAGATGATGGACGCCATCAAAAAAGGCGTAGAACCGGCTCAGGCCATGGAAGACGCCAAAGGCCATTACGGCCGCTTTGACGAAGCAGCTTCGTATATCGATCCGAGAAAAGAATAAGGAGGCCTCATCATGGAATTGTTTGAAAGCTACGACAGAAGAATAGATAAAATCCTCGGCGTGCTGAAAGAATACGGCATCGGCAGCGTGGAAGAATGCCGCGACATCTGCGCCGCCGCAGGCATCGATCCGTACCAGATCGTAAAGACCGTTCAGCCTATCGCCTTTGAAAACGCCGGCTGGGCCTATACGGTAGGCGCGGCCATCGCCATCAAGAAGAACGCCCGCACGGCTGTAGAAGCGGCGAAAGCTATCGGCGAAGGCCTGCAGGCCTTCTGCATCCCCGGTTCCGTCGCCGACGACCGCAAGGTAGGCCTCGGCCACGGCAACCTGGCGGCTATGCTGCTCCAGGACGAAACGCAGTGCTTCTGCTTCCTCGCCGGCCACGAATCCTTTGCCGCCGCTGAAGGCGCTATCGGCATCGTCCGCAACGCCAACAAGGCCCGCAAGGTGCCTCTGCGCGTTATCCTGAACGGCCTCGGCAAGGACGCCGCCCAGATCATCTCCCGCATCAACGGCTTTACATACGTACAGACTCAGTTTGACTATGGAACGGGCGAACTCCGCGTCGTCCGCGAAATCCCCTATTCCAAGGGCGAACGAGCCAACGTCCGCTGCTTCGGCGCCGACGACGTCCGCGAAGGCGTAGCCATCATGCATCACGAAGGCGTCGACGTATCCATTACGGGCAACTCGACGAACCCGACCCGCTTCCAGCATCCCGTTGCCGGCACGTATAAAAAGGAATGCGTCGAAATGGGCAAGAAGTACTTCTCCGTCGCTTCCGGCGGCGGCACGGGCCGCACGCTCCATCCGGACAACATGGCCGCCGGCCCGGCTTCGTACGGCATGACCGACACGATGGGCCGCATGCACTCCGACGCCCAGTTTGCCGGCTCGTCTTCCGTACCGGCTCACGTAGAAATGATGGGCTTCCTCGGCATGGGCAACAACCCCATGGTCGGCGCGTCTGTAGCTGTCGCTGTAGCCGTAGAGGGCGCGGCCAAGGAAGGCAAATTCTAATTTTGCATCGCATCGTATTCGCAAAATGCAAAACGCAGTTTCCCAATCGGGAAGCTGCGTTTTTTTGACGCCCAGTGCCATGCGTGGTATAATAAATAAGAACAGAATAAGGTTGTACCGAGCTATCCGCAATTCGGATAGCTCGTTTCATGTGGGAAAATATAGAAGCAGGTACTAAGATGAACTGCGAATCAAACGAATCAGATCATGAAATGGGGTATTGGATGATTACGAGTAAAAAAATCGCAAGTTTGGTATGTTTCTTGACAATTGCCTCCGTATCGGTTGCCGGAGCGACATTTCATCCCGGAGACAGAGGCGAACAGATCGCGGCGATTCAGAACGCCTTAGTCCGCAACGGAAGCGACATCGCCGTCGACGGCGATTACGGCACGGGGACGAAGGAAGCCGTCAAGGCCTTTCAGGAACGGCACGGCCTAGACGTAGACGGCATCGTCGGCGCACAGACCTATGAAGCGCTCATGGGAGCGGCCATGCCGGAAAACGTCAGCAGCCATTTCATCGAAAAAAAGGCTATCAGCAGCAAGGGCAAGAAAAACATTATGTTCCCTCTGGTCACGGCGGACAACGCCATCAGCGTCGTCCAGCAGGCCTTGGCCAACAAGGGCTATAACCTCGACGTAGACGGCGTCTTCGGCGTCGGCACGGAGCAGGCCGTCCGCAAATTCCAGGCTGACAACGGTCTCGATGTAGACGGCGTCGTCGGCAAGGCGACGTTTTACGCCCTGACGGGAGAAACGCTGCCCGGCGGCCCCCTGCGCCGTTTCGGAAACGGCGGCTACGGCAGCGCGACGGGTACGGCCAACTCCCGCCTCGCCAAGCAGCTCCTGGGCATCGCCAACCAGTATAAGGGCGTGCCCTATGTCTTCGGCGGCTCTACGCCGTCGGGCTTCGACTGCTCGGGCTTTACGCGCTACGTCTACTCAGCCGTAGGCATCAGCCTGCCCCGCTGCGCCGACGAACAGTACAGCGTCGGCAGCGACGTGTCCATGTCCAACCTCCAGCCCGGCGACCTGGTATTCTTCTCGACGTACGAACCGGGCATTTCCCATGTAGGCATCTACATCGGCGACAGCCAGTTCATCAACGCCTCCAACGACGGCGTCAGCGTAGCCGACCTCAACAGCCGCTACTGGGCGTCCCGCTACGTAGGAGCCAAACGGGTCATCAACGGATAAACCGCACGAATTTCATAGGACTGCAAATACAGCGCGCCCTTCTGTGTCAGATAGAGATATCTGGTACAGAAGGGCGCGTTTTGTCATTTCAGCAGTTTATGGGCTAAGGCGTAGTCGACGAGCTCTGATTTCGTCGTGCAGCCCAGCTTCTGCATGAGCCGCGACTTATACGTCGATACGGTCTTGATGGAAATGTGGAGCGTATCAGCGATGGCTGCCAGGGAATAGCCGTGGACGAGGTAGGTCAGGACTTCCCGCTCGCGGGCCGACAGGTCGACGGGGTCCTTCGGCGGGTCGATGAGGCTGTTCAAGAGGGTGTGGGCGTCTTCGTCGCTGAGGTAACGGCGGCCGTCCATGACGGTGCGCAGGGCTTGGAACAGCTCCGTGTCGATGGCGTCCTTGCAGATGTAGCCGTCGGCTCCCTGGGTCATGACCTCCTTGATGTACTGCTGCTCGCTGTACATGGTGAGGACCAGTATTTTGACGGCCAGGCCGCGCCGTTTGATTTCCTTCAGGCAGTCGAGGCCGCTCATGACCGGCATGGACAAATCGAGCAGGACGACGTCGACAGGCGTCGTTTTTAAGATGTCCAGTACCTCGCGGCCGTTGGAGGCCTCGGCGGCGACGTGAAAATCGCCTTGGGACGACAGGAGCAGCTTGAGGCCCGTGCGCAGGATGCGGTGGTCGTCGGCGAGCAGTATGTTAATCGGTTTGGTCATGGGAGAGGCCTCCTTCGTCAGATGAATCTTTCAGCGGCAAGGTGATGACGATGCACGTACCGTCGTTGGGATAGCTGTCGATATAAAAATGGCCGTTGAGCAGCTCCGCCCGTTCGCGCATGCTGACGATGCCCAGGTGGTTGTCGAGGCGGGCCTGCTCCAGCGTATCTTCGCTGAAGCCGACGCCGTTGTCCGTAATAGACAGGGTCAGGGTCTCGTCGTCGGTTTTGATCGTAATATCTACCGCATCGGCCTGGGAATGGCGGACGATGTTGGTCAGGGCTTCCTGCATCAGGCGGTAGCACAAGAGGGAAATCGGATGGGACAGGTGGGAAAAATCGCCGCTTTGGGAAAAGGAAATGTGAATGTGCGGCTGGGCGCGGCGGAACGTGTCGAGGTATTTTTCCATAGCGACGATGAGGCCCAGGTCGTCGAGCAGGGGCGGGTGCAGGTTGACGGCCAGGTGGCGCAGCCCTTCCAGAGTGTCCTTCATCAGGTCGCGGACGCCGCACAGGAGCTCTTTGGCGTCGGCGTCGCTCGTCTTGTCCATGATGATGCGCAGGTAGGCCAGCATGGTGACCATGGACTGGCTCGTCTCATCGTGGAGCTCCCGGGAAATGCGCCGCCGCTCGTCTTCGCGGGCCGAAAAGAGCTGGCTGATGAGCCACATCCGCATCTTTTCCTTTTCCTGCAGGGCCTGGAGGAGTCGCGAGTTTTCCTGCTCGCGGGCAGACAGGCGCGACGACAGGGTGTTGAAGGCCCGGGCCAGACGGCCTACGTCGTCAGGCGTCTTTTCCGGCACCTTTACCTGATAATTGCCCCGTCCCAGCTGGCGCACGGCGGCGGCCATCTGCTGGATGGGCTTGAGGAAGCTGCGGGCGTAGCGCGTGGCCAGCCACGAAGAGGCGAGGCAGATGAGGATGATGAGGATGATCATTTCCAGAAAGCGGCGCTGCATGACCTGCATCATCGTCTTTTCCGACAGGCCGATGCGGAAATAGCCGACCAGGCCGTTGTCGATGGGGCAGAGCACCTCGCGGATATACCCTTCGTTGCTGTCAAAGGTCACTGTATCTACGGCGACGCCGGGTTTCGGCTCCCGCACCAGGGGCAGGCCCTTGGGGATGCCGTTCGTGAAGGTGCTGGCTAAAATCTGGCCGTTGGGGTGGAAGACGATGATGTAGCGGATCTGGTCGTTCAGGGACTGGATCTGCATGAGCCGCTCCGTCATGGAAAACCGGTCGTCCAGGAGAATGTCGCTGCTGATGACGGCGCTCATGGTCTGGCCGATTTCGACGCCCGACTTGTCGAGCTCCCGCTCCATTTCGGAGCTCGTCGTGTACAGCAGGAGGCTGCCGATGAGCAGGCCGCAGATGAAGATGGTGCCGACGATGAGGGCGTTAAATTTTACGTACAAGCTGTAATTTCTCATGGTTATTCTCCAGGTACGTTGTTGCGGATACTGTATTTATGGCGGAGGGCGGCGTACAATTCCGGCTCAGGCGGCACGAACTTGTCGATGAGGGTGCGCTCCATGGCCTCGTGCAGCGCCGGGTCCTGGTCCATGCTGTAGAAGATGCGGCGCAGCTCGGCCTTTTCGGCATCGGGCAAATCGCTGCGCATCACGACGGGCCCTGTCGGAGCTGCCGGCAGGACGGCGAAGACCCGGACCTTTTCGCACAGCTGGGGATTCCGCCGGTTTACGAAGTCGTAAATCTGGCTGTCGACGCTGGCCGCGTCGGCCAGGTGGTTGGCGACGGCCCAAATGGATTTATCGTGGTTATAGGTGTAAAAGGTCGATTTGAAATAGGCCGAAGCCGACGTATTCATGTCCAGCAGAAGAAAGTCGATGGCCTGCCGGCCCGAATAGCTGAGGGGATCCGTAAAGGCGAAGACCCGGCCCTGCAGCTGGCTGAAGTCGGTAATGTCGCTGTCCGAGGCGGCGATGAGATAGGTCTGGTACAGTACGGACCCGTTGGTCTGGGTCATGGCCAGCAGCTCGATCGGCGTTTTGCCCCGGTAGGCCGAGTAGGCCCCGGTGGAGAAAAAGGCGATGTCGGCGCCGCCGTTGTCCATGAGCTTGTTCAATTCCTCATAGGTGCGCTTCTGCAGGAGGACGGCCGGCTTCTGCCGCTCCTGGGAAATGTGGTTGACAAACTGCTGGTACGACTGGCGCGTTTCCTTAGGCGACATGACCGAGGCGAAGGCGATGCGCAGGGGCTGGACGGACGACGCCGTCGCCGCCGGGGCCGTCTGCGGCTGAGTCTGGGTAAAGTCGATGTTTCCCGCCGGCCGGTCGCAGCCGGCGCAGCACATCAGGACGGCTGCCGCCGCCGCAGCGAGCAGGCGAAGCCAGGTTTTGCTCCGTTTCATAGCATAGCTCCTTCACAGAATGATACGTAGTCTTTATATGTATCATATCATGAAATGACAGAGAGAGAAACTGACGGCGCCGTATAAAAAAAGAAGCAAAGAACGATGTCTTCGCTTCTTTTTCTAACTGCCGGAGCAGTTCCCTAGAAGAGTTTTGAGATGTATATGAAAGAGAGAAAGCAAGAGGGATTAATCTTCCTGCGGCTTGGCGTTCCAAACGAGGAGAGCCAGGAGCGTCGAGGCGACAGCTGCGCCTACCCAGAATTCCGTAGCGTAGCCGAAGTCGTATACCTTTTCGCCGCCAACGACGGTGATGGTCATGAGCTTGCCCGTGACGAATTCCTGAATGGCCGCGCCGGCATAGCTCAGGAGGCCGATCATGCCCATAGCCGCGCCGGTAACGCGCTTCGGCACGATGTCGACAGCCATGAGGCCGCCCATGTAGCAGACCAGAGCGCCCATCGTAAATCCGTAGAAGGTCATGCAGAGCATGTCGACTGTAAAGGAATGGGGAGCCCAGACGAAGCCGGCGATGGACAGGGAGTACAAGATGCCGTACAGCAGGGCCGGTTTATTGCGCTTGTGGTTGAAGAACTTGTCGGAAATGAGGCCGCACAGGAGAGCGCCGAAGATACCGGCAACCTGCATGTAGGCCATGACGCCGGCTGCGCCCATGATGTCGTAGCCCTTTTCCGTCGTGAGGTAGATGACGCCCCAGCTTTCGACGGCGTAGCGGGCGATGTATACGCAAAGGGAAGACAAGCCGAGAATCCAGACGGCCGGGTTTTTGACGACGGCGTTCCACTGCTGGGAGCTGACGGATTTTTTCTTTTCCGCGTCGACCTGTTCCTGCGTCTTTTCGCCGTAGTAGACGGCGCCGTTGGGAAGACCCATCGTTTCAGGACGGTCGCTCATGCCGAAGTAAATGAAGATCGTGCCGATCAGGGAAATGATACCGGCGGCGACGAAGCCCATGGACCAGTTGTAGGCCGATACGATGGCGGCGATGGCGAAATAGGCGAAGGAAGAACCGAGGTTATGGCTCGTAAACCATACGCCGTACAAGGTGCCGCGCTGCTTGTTGCTGAACCATTGGTTCAATGCGACGATAGACGGGCCTGCGCCGTAAGACTGGAACCAGCCGTTGAGGCCCCATAATACGGCTAAGGGGACGAAGGAGTTTACCAGGCCCATGCCGACCATCGTAAGAGATGAAATGAAAAGACCGAAGGAGAAGAAACGCTTGTTGTTCATTCGGTCGGCGAGGAAGCTGTTGGTAAATTTCCCTAAGCCGTACGTGACGAAGAAGATAGAACCGATAATACCGATTTCCGTCGGCGTGACGATGCCCGACGCCAGGAGCGGCTTTTTGATGACCGAATAGCTCTGGCGGATGATGTAGTAAAAGGCATAGCCAATGGTGATGGAGGCGAATACGCGCCAGCGGACGCTGTTGAACTTCCGCTTGACGACTTCCGAATCGGCGATCTGCGCGATATCCGGACCGGTTTTGAAGAACTGCCACAATAAATTCAACATACAGAAAAACTCCTTTCTTCATACTGCCTGTGTGTAGTCGTTCTTGTTTGTTGAGCTTATTATAATAAAACATAGTATGAATGCGGTATCGGAAAAAATCTGATTTTGTTGTAGGAATTTTTCTGACAAAGAAAAGGCCGCGGCGATAAAAGGCATACGCGTATCCTTTTATCGCCGCGGGTTGCGTTCATTTAATACAATGTGAAATTTATTGATAGAAACGATAACAGGTCGTTTCGATGGACTTCACGTCTTCTGTTGTAAGATTAGGAAGTTCCGTTGTCATTGTCTGTTCTATCGCCTTGGCGTCGACGGTCCAGCGTGCTTTCTTCATGGCTTCGCCGTGGGCTTGGATGTACCGGGCAGTGCTGCGGGCCGCCGCGCTGCAGGGCAGGCTTTGGACGACGTAGCGGAAATTGGTCCGCGGCACCGATTTCATGGGCTGCTTCCATACGTCTTCGATTTCCAGGGTATAGTCGCATTCGTGATAGCCGTTGGACACGGCTTCGCGGCCGATGTCTTCCGTGTTTTTCAGGCCCATATCCAGGAGCAGGTAATCGTAGAGGAGGATGTGCTCCCACTTTTCCCTGAGGAATTCCCGTTCGGGAAAGAGGCTGCACGGGTCATCGCCGTATAGCCGGAGCAAATCCAGCAGAAAGGCCAGGCGGTGGCGCTTGAAGGTGAAGGACACGGCTTTGAGGAATATCTCTCGCATCATGACGTATCGCTCCGCTTCGTCGCGGAAGTCGGCGTCAAAGTAGCTCAGCGGCGTTTCTTCCCGTATGTAGCGGACGAGCTTGCCCTCCAGGTCGACGAGGTGCCGGCGGGCTGCCCTTCGTTCTGCCGGCGGCAGGGACAAATCCAGCCGCCTCCGGTTCAGCCGTTCCATGCGGTTCAGGCAGGCCGTTTCCACGGCTAAGGCGCTGAACAGGCCGTTGGCCTGCTGGCGTGAAAATATTTCCGATATATCGTCTTTCGATAAGGACTGGGCCATTAGATATCATGCTCCTTATGGCGAGATTAGCCGTCGATGGTAATTTTTACGTCTTTAAAATAGTCTTTAAAGGATTGGACCCACGTGCGGGCCGGATGGGACAGGAAGCCCTTGCTCTTCCATATCAGGGCCAGGGTCCAGTAGATAGACGGGTCGACGAGGGGCACGTGGACGGCCTTGTCGGCGGGGATGCGCTGACAGATGCTCCGCGGCAGCAGGGCAATGCCCATGCGGGCGATGACCATTTCTATCTGCAAATCCCAGTTGTTGCTCTGGCAGATGATCTTGGGATGGGCCATGATGTTCTGGTAGAACGAGTGTATGTACGGATTGAGGGCAAAAGACGGCGCATAGTATACGAGGGGCTCGTCTTTGATGTCGTCGAGGGTCAGCTCGCGGGCCTTCGCCAGCCGGTGATCGGGAGGCATGACGATTTCCAGGGGTTCCCGGTGGAAAATGAAGAAATCGTAGGGCATTTCCGTCGTAATCGGCAAGGCGACGAAGCCGACCTGCACGAGGCCGTCGTCGATGGCCGAGACGATGTCCAGTGAGCCGACCTCTGTCAGCTCCAGCTCGATTTGCGGATAGGACGTGATGAAATGGCCGATAAACGGCGAAATGAGGGACGACGCGATCATCGGCGGGACGCCGACGGTCAGCTTTCCGGCATTCAGCAGCTGCGGCGATTCCATTTCTTCGTTCAGCGCCGTGAAGTCGTTTAAAATGCCTTCAATACGGGGAAGGAGATACGCACCCATTTCCGTCAGCTCGACGTTTTTTCCCTTGCGGTCAAAGAGGCGTATGTTCCAATGTTCTTCCAGCGCCTTGATGCCTTTGCTGATGGAAGGCTGACTGATATGAAGCGCTTTGGACGCTTTGGTAAAGCTTTTTTTATGGGCTACTTCGACGAAGTAGGTCAGCTGGAATAAATCCATAGTTATATTTCACCTCGCATTAATATCCTTAATAGTACCATATTTCAAAAGAGAATAGAATACGGTTGCCTTCGATTCCTTCCGAATTTCGTCACTTCGGCGGGATATGCTGAGATTTTAAGCGCAGGCTGTGGACAGGCGCAGGTTTTTGTGGGAAAATTTAATATGGATACGATTCTGTTTTACAGAGACAAAAGGATGTATAATACTTACAGAGAGAAGACGAAAAGGAGGAGCCTATGACGACGGTACGTTGGATCATGCACGTCGATATGGACGCGTTTTACGCGTCTATCGAGCAGCGGGACAATCCGGCCCTGCGGGGGATGCCGGTCATCGTCGGCGGACTGACGGGACGCGGCGTCGTCGCGACGGCGTCGTATGAGGCGCGGCAGTTCGGCGTGCATTCGGCCATGAGCATGAAGCTGGCCCGCAGGCTTTGCCCGGACGGCGTGTTCCTGCCGGTGCGCATGTCCCATTATCGGCGTATTTCTCATCAGATTCGGCTCATCCTGTCCCATTACTCGCCTTTCGTAGAGCCCCTGGCGCTGGACGAAGCCTTTTTGGATGTGTCGGGCATGGGACTGAAATATCCGAACATCGTCGACATTGCCAAGGCGGTCAAGCAGGATATCCGGCGGACGACGGGCCTCGTCGCTTCGGCCGGCATCGGGCCGAATAAATTTTTGGCCAAGCTGGCGTCGGACTTGAAAAAGCCTGACGGGCTGATGTGGATTCCTTACGGCGAGGAACGGGACATCCTGGCGCCCCTGCCGGTGAGCCGCCTGTGGGGCGTCGGCAAGGTGACGGAGCAGGCCCTGCGGCGGGCTGGATTTCATACGATCGGCGACGTCGCCGCTGCCGGTCCGGAGGCGCTGATGCCCATTGTCGGCAATCAGGCTCATCGGCTGCACGACCTGGCGTTGGGCAAGGACAACCGGCCTTTGGAGGTCAGCCGCCGTCCCCAATCTGTCGGCAACGAGCATACCTATGCTCACGATTTGGTCAGCGACGACGAAGTGGACGAGCAGTTCCGCCTGCTGGCCAACGAGGTATCGTGGCGGCTGCGGCAGAATCATCTGATGGGGCGGACGATTACGATCAAAGTGCGCTTCGCCTCGTTCCGCACCATTACGCGGTCCCTGACGATCGACGGCATGGGGACCTGCTCGGAAGAGCAGCTGTATTTCTCGGCCAAGCGGCTGTACAATAAATGTAGCGGTGCAGAGCCTATCCGGCTGCTGGGATTGTCCGTCAGCCAGCTGCAGCCCCTGCAGGTACAGTGCGATTTATTTTCCGACGATTCGGAAACGAAGGCCAAGGTAGCCGAGGCCATCGACAAGCTGCAGAAGCGGTTTGGCCGCCAGGCTATCATGAAGGGATTTTTATGGGAAATGTCTCATGAAAAAGACTAAAGCACCATATACTATAAACGAGGAGTGTATATCATGGCGATTTTTAAAGTAGCAGCCCATACGGGAGACAACAACAACGGATACATCGAATACGATACGGAAACGAAGGAGCTGGGCGTCCATCTGAACGACGAAGACATCAATGCCAAGGTCCGGGAGTACTTGACGACGGAACGGCCCCTGCACCGTTTTACGGATTTATCGTACTACGAAACGGTCAGCGTCGTGCCGACGGACGACGTAGAGTCGCTGAAATTAGCCTTGTGCTATATCTGGCTGGCTCTGGGTGTCCACGTCGACTGGAGCCGCCCTGTCGAAGGGTAAGGCGAAACGAGAGGGAAAACGACATGTCCACAAGATATCCACATTCTGTGCCCTGCGGTGTGGCTAGAATGTGGATGTTTTTTGCAAACGGCGAAAATACGCCGTCCGCGGCGGTGCATAACTCGGCGGATAGAGCGGGCAAAATGTGTATAACTGTACGCCTGACTATGAAAACAAGCGTTTGCGTTAACATAAAAACCGCATGATTACGCCGTTCTTGGGGATATGTAAAGACTTGTTTACAATGTGCATAACTGACGATGAATTGTGGATAATTTTTACGCACAGCCTGTGGACATCTGAAGGGAAGAGAAAATATCAGGTAAATACAGGCTGTGCGGGAATTTTCTTGCTGTGAAATTTTCCAGTTATCCACAATGTGTGCAGTGAATTTGATATGTAGGAGTGGAGTAGACAAATGAAAGCGATTATTGACGGATTACTCGTATTGTCTAATGAAATCGTAACGGGACATATTCTGATGTATGAAAAGGACATATGGAAAATCGTACCGCGGCACCAGTTCCGCGCCGGCATGTGCACGGAATTGATTGACGCCAACGGCGGCTTTGTCGTGCCGGGCTTTATTAACGAGCACATCCACGGCTGCGCCGGCGCCGACGTGATGGACGAAGACGGGCAGGCCTTGGAAACGATGCGGAAGGCCCTGCCGGCTACGGGCGTCACGTCCTTTGTGGCGACGACTATGACCCAGTCGAAGGAAGCGATGGCCGGGGCGCTGGAACGCATTCGCCAGGCCATGGGCAAGCAGGGCGGCGCTCAGGTTCTCGGCGCCCATCTGGAAGGACCCTTCGTGAGCGAAGCCTATAAGGGGGCCCAGGCGGCGGGACACCTCGCCGCTCCCGATTTTTCCTGGATTGCGCCCTATGCCGACGTCGTGAAGATCATTACCGTAGCGCCGGAAGTATTGAAGAACAAAAGCTTTTTGAAGGAGTGCCGGGAACATCAAATTCTCGTGTCGCTGGGACACAGCGCGGCGACGTATGAAGAGGTCATGGAAATCGTCGATGCCGGCGGACTGTGCCATGCGACGCACCTGTACAACGCCATGGCTCCCTTCCACCATCGGCAGCCCGGCCTCGTCGGCGCGGCCCTGCTGTCGCCGAAGGTACACTGCGAGTTGATCTGCGACAACCTGCATGTTCATCCGGCGGCGCAGAAGCTGGCCTATCAGCTGAAAGGCCGCGACGGCATTATTCTCGTAACCGATTCGATGCGTGCCTGCCTGCAGGGCGACGGCGAATCGGAATTGGGCGGCCAGGCCGTATACGTCAAGGACGGACAGGCCCGTCTGGCCGACGGTACGCTGGCCGGAAGCACAGCCGTCATGAATCAGGTCGTGCTCAACTTCCTCATCAACAGCGGCGCGTCTCTGCCTGACGTCGTGGCCATGGCTTCAGCTAATCCGGCAAAGGACTTGGGCCTGTACGACCGCCTGGGCTCGCTGGAAGAAGGAAAGCAGGCCGACGTCGTCGTATTGGACAGCAACGATTTCCACGTGAAGCAGACGGTCATCGCCGGCGAGCTCGTGTATGATGAATTGGCAAAATAGGTTGAAGCGATGGATCACAATCGGGGTCGGTTTTCTCGTAGCAGCGGCGCTGCTTGCGGCCTGTCAGCCGGCCCCGGAAACAAAAGCACATGTATCTGGCAGCGAAACAGTGGAAGAACGAGCTGCGCGCATCGTTGCGGCCATGTCGCCGGAAGATAAGGCCGGACAGGTGATGATGGTCGGTTTAATGAATGAAGAGCTGCGGCCTGAAGACCTGCGGCAGCTGGCAATCTGCCGGGCCGGTAACGTCATTTTGTTTGACCGCAATATGCAGTCGCCGGCGCAAGTCCGGGCTTTGTCCGGCGAAGTGAAGCAAACGATTGAAAGGCAGTGCGGCATAGCGCCATTTATTGCTGTTGACCAAGAAGGCGGACAGGTACTGCGCATGCGGGATCAGTTTCTTCCTGTTCCCAGTCAGGAAGAAATCGGCCGCAGCGGCAGCCCTGGGAAAGCCAGACAATGGGCTGCCGATACAGGACGTGAATTGAAGTCTATGGGGATTAACGTCAATTTTGCGCCCGTTGTCGATTTAGGTTCTTCGGCAGAGCGCTCATACGGCAGCGATCCGGAAATGGTATCGGCATATGCAGTACAGGCTTGTCAAGGCTATGCGGAGGCGGGTATTTGGTGTGCTCTTAAACACTTTCCCGGAATCGGCAAGGTTCAGACAGATCCGCATATAGACGGAGACAGCGTTGCGGCTTCTAAAGACGAGCTGATGCAGCAGGATCTGAAGCCCTTTGCAGCGATTATACGGCAAATACCTGCTGATGCCATGTTCGTTATGGTGTCGAATGTTACCTTTCCCTCTTTGGATGCGGAATATCCGGCATGCGTATCGCAGCCGGTTATGACGGATTTGTTGCGGGAGACATATGGCTACAAGGGCCTTATCGTATCGGACGATATGGAAATGGGCGCCATGGCCAAGCATTATGCCTTTTCCGACATGGGTGTCATGGTCTTGAAAGCTGGTGCCGATATGGTGCTGGTTTGTCATGATTACGGTCATGAACAAGAGACACATGACGGCATAGTAAGGGAATATAAGGCAAATCCGGAATTTCGCCAAATGGTTGATGAAAAAGTAATGCATATTGTAGGAACAAAATTGAAAATGAATTATTTGTAAACGGTGTTCTGTAGAATATAGTAAAAGACCATGCAGCGTCGGTTCGTAACGGCCGAACGAGGCATGGTCTTCTTTGTTTCCGAAACGGCTTCAGCGAGGAGCCTTTCGGTATGTTTTTCTGTAGTCGCGGGGAAGAAGCTGCGTCGCTTCCTTGAAGGCCTTGGTGAATTTTCCCTGCGTTTCGTAGCCTACGGCGGCGGCAATCGCGGCGATGGAGTCGTCCGTCTGCTGCAGGAGCTCCATGGCCCGGCGGATTCGGTAGGACCGCATGTAGGCGGCGATGGGCTGGCCGTAGACGGCTTTGAAGGCCGTTTTCAGGGAAGACGTGTTGATGAAATACGTCTTGGCTAATTCGTCGATGGTGTACCGCTTGTCCAAATTCGCCGTCATGACGGCGTGGATGTCCTGTACGACCGACGCTAGCTGGGCGTCGCAGCTTTGCTGGGCCGCGGGAGCGCCGATGTCGGCGCGGACGAGATACAGGAGCAGCTCCAGGGCGGCGATCTTGCAGGCCGCCGGGCGGAAGGGCTCCGGCGTGTCGTACAGGGAGGAAAAGAGCCGTTCCAGCTCCTGATTCGGCGGGAAGACGACGGGCGCCGCGCCGTATTTTTCGATGAGTTTCTCCGCCGTCGTGCCGGCGCTGGCGATGATGTCGGCCGGCGTGCCATTCAGAGCGCGGAAATCGACGGCCAGTCCCGCCCCTTCAAAATAGCCTAAAGGCAGGGACATGGCCGAATCGGCGCAGCAGTCCATCATGTGAGCTGCCGTCGCTCCCGCGCCGACGTAAGAGACGAAGCCCTTCGTCAGGTTCCAGCCGGCCCGGCCGCTGCGGCAGAAGGTGACTTCGATGGCGTCGTGCAGCGCTTCATGGCGAAACGATACGGTCGGCGCGAGGATTTGCCAATAGGACAGCTCGATGCCGGGAAATATCGTCGCTGCCGTCATGCGTCCCTTGCCCTCTGTGCGGACGGTCACGCTGCGGATAGGCGGCAGGCCCGTTTCTAGTATCTGAATGGAGCAGACGCCGTCCGGAATAGAGCACAGCGCGTCTTCTAACTGAGCCCGGCGGTCATTCATGGGAATCGCCTTCCTTGTCCGGCATCGGGCAGGCGATGTCGACGAGCTGCTCCGTCATGGCGTGCAGCGCTTCGGCCTGCCGGGTTCGTACGGCCTGATAATATACTTCTTTGCCGTCGCGGCGGCTGGTAATGAGGCCGCCGGCCTTCAGCAGCTTTAAGTGATGGGATACGGCGGGGCTGCTCATGCCGACGAGGGCGGAAATATTGATGACGCATTCTTCGCAGTGACACAGCAGCCAGAAAATGCGCAGGCGGCTGGCGTCGCCCAATAATTTGAATATATTCGATACGGTTTCAAAATCCTGCACGGCCGGCATGTGCTCCAGATGCTCGATAGACTGGCCGTGATGATGAGGCAGGGTCATAGGTTCCATAGAATCGGGTCTCCTTTCGCCCTTATTGTATCATAGGGGGCTGCCGAAGAAAACGGGAAGATCGGCTGCGGAAGCGACGACGTCGGACGATTTTGCCCGATTGGAAATGGTTTTTGCCCAAACGGAACGGACTGGCTGCGCCGCGTTGACTTTCGCCGCCTCTATGGTATGATGTAGTCAAGAAAACGATTAAACAAACATTTAATCGTAAATGCTTATACAACGAGAGGAGAGCTTACACATGAAAAAGACCTATAAAATCGACGTAGACTGCGCGAATTGCGCCAACAAAATGGAAGATGCAGCCCGCCGTACGGCAGGCGTCGCGGCGGCGACGGTAAACTTCATGACCTTGAAGATGATCGTCGAATTCGAAGAAGGGGCCGACGTAAAGGCCGTCATGGAGGAAGTCCGCAAGAACTGCAAAAAGGTCGAAGACGATTGCGAAGTTTTCATCTGATGTACAGAAGCCGCCTGGTACAAGGCGGCATTTGCTTTACGAGGTGACAGAATATGAATAAGAAACAGAAAAAAATGCTCCTGCGCATCGTCGCTGCGGCCATACTCATGGTGGCCCTGGCCTTTGCGCCTGTCGACGGAGCAACCCGGTTCATAGCGTACGCCGTGCCGTACCTGCTCGTCGGCTATGATATTTTATGGAAAGCGTTGAAGGGCATTAAGAACCGTCAGGTCTTCGACGAAAACTTCCTCATGGCCGTAGCGACGGTCGGAGCCATCGCCCTAGCCGTATACAGCGGCAGCGGCGACTATACGGAAGCCGTCGCCGTCATGCTCTTTTATCAGATCGGCGAACTCTTCCAGAGCTACGCCGTCGGCAAGAGCCGCCGCAACATTAGCGAGCTCATGGATATCCGCCCCGATTACGCCAATATAGAAAGAGACGGCCAGCTGGAACAGGTCGACCCTGACGAAGTGGAAATCGGCAGCATCATCGTCGTCCAGCCCGGCGAAAAGGTACCCATCGACGGCGTTGTCACAGAAGGGATGTCGAATCTGAATACGAGCGCCCTGACCGGCGAAAGCCTGCCGAGAGACGTCGCGCCGGGCGATGAAATCATCAGCGGCTGCATCAACATGACCGGCGTCCTGCGCATTCGGACGACGAAGGACTTCGGCGAATCGACGGTATCGAAGATTTTGGATTTGGTCGAAAACGCCAGCTCCCGCAAGTCCAAGTCGGAAGACTTCATTTCCAAGTTCGCCCGCGTCTATACGCCGGCGGTCTGCATCAGCGCCCTCGTCCTGGCGATTGCGCCGCCTGTCGTCCGCATGGCCGCTATGGGCCTTGCGCCTGAATGGGGCACGTGGATTTACCGGGCCCTGACCTTCCTGGTCATCAGCTGCCCCTGCGCGCTGGTCATCAGCATTCCCCTGAGCTTCTTCGCCGGTATCGGCGGGGCCAGCAAGGAAGGGGTTCTCGTCAAGGGCTCCAACTATTTGGAAACGCTGTCCCAGACGAACATCGTCGTCTTTGATAAGACGGGCACCCTGACCCAGGGCGTCTTTGAGGTCAACGGCATTCACCACAGCGGTATGGATACGGACGAACTCATCGAGCTGGCGGCTCTGGCCGAAAGCGCCTCGTCCCATCCTATCAGCAAGAGCCTCCAAAAGGCTTACGGCAAGCCGATCGACAGAAGCCGCGCGACGGATATTCAGGAAATCAGCGGCCACGGCGTCATAGCCATGGTAGACGGCCGGCAGGTCGCCGCCGGCAACGACAAGCTCATGGCCAAGCTCGGCGTCAAAGCCATTCCCTGCCATCAGGCCGGCACGATTATCCACATGGCCGTCGACGGGGTCTATGCCGGCCATATCGTCATTTCCGATGTCGTAAAGCCCACGTCCCGCCGAGCCATCGCGGCCTTGAAGGACGCCGGCGTTCGCAAGACCGTCATACTGACGGGCGACGCCAAGGCTGTGGCCGCACAGGTTGCCTCGTTCTTAGGCATCGACGAAGTATTCAGCCAGCTCCTGCCGGCCGATAAGGTGACAAAGGTAGAAGAGCTGCTGAGCCGGAAAGGGAAGAAGGAAAAGCTGGCCTTTGTCGGCGACGGCATCAACGACGCGCCGGTCCTGCGCCGGGCTGATATCGGCATCGCCATGGGGGCCATGGGCTCCGACGCGGCCATCGAGGCGGCCGACGTAGTCCTCATGGACGACGACCCGCTGAAAATCGCCAAGGCTATCCGCATTTCCCGCAAATGCCTGGGCATCGTATACCAAAACATCGTCTTTGCCATCGGCGTCAAGCTCCTCTGCCTTGCCTTGGGAGCTGTGGGCCTGGCCAACATGTGGCTGGCCATCTTCGCCGACGTCGGCGTCATGATCCTCGCCGTCCTCAACGCCATCCGGGCGTTATTCGTACACAACCTAGGAGGAACAGACTATGAAATTTCAACAGATTCGCAACGCGACGACCAAGCTGGAGTACGGGGGAACGACGTTCCTCGTCGATCCGTGGCTGGCTGATACCGGTGCTATGGGCTCGTTTCGCCAGATCAATAATCCTGACTTTTCCCCAATGCTGGACGAACAGCTCGATATTCCCATGCCTATGTGCGGATTGCCCATGGCGGCCAACGAAGTATTAAAAGGCGTCGACGCCTATATCGTGACGCACGTGCACCCGGACCATATCGATATGGGCCCCGACGGAACCTGCGGCGGACCACTCTGCCATGATACGCCCTTGTGGGTGCAGAACGAAGGCGACGCCGCTGTCATGAAGGTATCCGGCTTTACCGATGTTCGCCTGCTATCGGAACAAGGGACGACGGTACAGGGCGTTAAGCTGACGAAAATTGCCGGATGTCACGGTACCATTGAGCCCTGCGGCCCGTCGTGCGGCGTCGTCTTAGAGGCTGAAGGCGAACCGACGGTATACCTCGTCGGCGATACGGTCTGGTTTGACGCCGTAGAGCAGGCTCTTCGGACCTATAGGCCCGCCGTCATCGTCGTCAACGCCTGCGCGGCGTACCTCAAAAAGAACGGCCGCCTCATCATGAATGCCGACGACATTGAGCTGATTCGCCGGGTTTGCCCCGACGCCTGGATTATTGCCAGCCATATGGACACAGTAGCCCACGCGGTTTTGACGAGGTATTCCCTGCGCCTGGTCTTGGAGGCTAAGGGCTTAGACAACGTATATATCCCCGACGACGGCGAAACGTACGTCTTCGATTGACATATTCATATCCCCTCTTTAATATATAAACGCGGCGGGGCAGATTCCATGATGCAGTATCGGGAATCTGCCCCGCCTTTGTTATGCGCTGTCGGATATTGTGAATTTGCAGTGAAAAAGACATGTCGGAACTTCTGGCGAGAATATAAGCTGGCGATACGATTGGCGATAAGCAGATAGTTGTTATGCCTGCCATGTTTTGATGGTATAATATAATAGTATACCACAAAATTATTATTAAAGCTTCTTAGCCGCATTATTACTGGAAGTTTAAATTAAGAAATTAGTAAACGCGCAAAAATCAACGCAAAATTTAACGGAACTCATATTAGTATACTAAAAGTAATAAATGAAAAGAGCCAGCTACAATGCTTTTACAGTATTATAGCTGGCTTCATTATTATATTTATAACCGTTAAATATTGTTATGTTCAATAATAGCGGCTTCGTTGCCGTAAATACGGCTTTAGTCATTTAATGGGAACGGGCTTTTTAACTGGCTTCGAGCGCATTTAATTAGAATCATTAGTTGGTTTTAGAGAATTAAGCACGAAAACTGAAAAATTTATCGTGGAAACTATTTAAAACCGTCTAAAACTTTACACTTTTAGCTTTTATGGTAATATTATTAATAGATATTTTCAGTAAGACTTTACGCAATCTGTTTATACGGATTCGGAAGAGCAGCCCCTAAACGATATTTAGATATGCCGTATTCTTTAGACTTATTTATCGGGACGAGGAACGGAGCTATATCCATATCATTAAGAGTTTTTAAGTTCGTATCGAAAGTCTTTGTAGTATACGTACTTCCTTTTCGAGCCGTATTTACAGAATGTTTGTCTTGTAAATACTTCTGAAACTTAATCAGCTTATTGGCTTGGCGGACTGGAAGTTCGGAACGTATTCTTTTATTAGCCGCCGTGCCTTTATAAAAGTCGCCAGTAGGCAGAAGAAGCAACCAATAGTTTAGAAGTATAGACTGGGCGAAATCGTGCTGAAGTAACTCACGGTTAGTAAAACCGTACTTATTCTTTAAACTCTTTACTAAACGAGCTTTCAGAAAGCGTACTTCGTAACGGAGAATACCTTTAGCATAATCGAGGTCGGGACGATTCTTCGCTAAACATTCTTTATGCTTATCGTAAATAGAAACGGCAAGACTCTGATTTTTAAGATATACCGAATCGTATTTAAAGCGAATACGCTTCTTAAGTCTGTTCTTTTCTATAACAGAACCATTGAATTGATGAAGATAGAGGCTTACTAAATCTTCGTGGACTTTAAGATTGAACGAGTAATCTATTCTCCATATCGAAGCGTTATTAAAATCCCGAAGAAGTTCTAATTCGTCCCACGGACAGGAATTAAAGAACAGATTCATTATTAAGGTGCAATAAGTATTGACGAGTGACGATACTTCTTCTTCGTTGCCGCTGAATAGCTGATACGGTATCGGGAACTTATCATTTATGAAATCTTCGAAGCTAATAGGAACGAAGTCGATTAGATGAAACTTTATGATAAGATAGATTGAGCCAGTCTTTTTAGAGAAGCAGAACCTTATATATTCTAACTTGAATTGAGCTTTATAAGATTCAAATAGTGCCCTAATCTTCCTGTCAATACCCGAATACGTGGGCGAAGAAGATGTTCGGAACTTATATGCGATATAAGACAAGGCTTCATCTTCGCTAATGCCTATTTTATCTTGCAGTAAGCTCATACATTGTATCGGAGTAAGTTTTGTTGCAATAGTCATTGTATCAATCATTATTCTTCAACGTAATTATCCTTTCTGTATAGTACGGTTATTTAATGTATAGAAAATAATTATTTAAGTAAGGGAAGGGAAAGAAAGCTAATAATTGTACAGTTTTCGATAACGCTCCGAAGGCGCATGAGCACTGGCTCAAGACCTTCTTTGCTATCGCTGAACTTACGCAATTATGTAGCTTATCTTTAGTAGGAAATTCGTGCTAATTTTTGATTAATTTTAATTCTCAATCTTCGATAAAATATTCTTGGCGTAATCGAAGCCCTTTAAGATAATCAAAAAGTCTTGCACTAATAATCTTGTCATCTTTTCGGGAGAGATGAACAGAAGCCGTGCCGAAGTATCGAACTTATCTTCATAATCAGTAATCGTAATATCGGCAGGCGTGAAATTACAGTATCTGTAAAAGATTCGGACGATATTTTGAGTAGGCATAATCAATGGAAACTTATCGCCACGGCTAAAGACGAAATACTGGGAGTTTGTAAACTCTGGCGGAAAAACATAATAACGAGTATCGTTATTGACGGTGTAGGAGAACCCTATGCCGTTTTTTTCTTGCCCGAATAATTCCTTAACTTTGAAACATATATCGTCTTTATCGGAAGAACGGCATTTAAGCTGAAAATTGATATTGCCGCCGCTGAAATTATCATCGGCTTTAACGTCTATCTGCTGGAAGATGTCGGCATAGCTATTTAAAGGAACGGAACGGATATTACTAACGGAGCTTCCGAAGCGGTCGGATATAGCTTGAATCTGTTTAGTCTTACGGTGTTCCGACAAGGAAAATTTAATATCGTTTACCATAATCAGACCTTAATATTCTTTATACGGACTCTTTTATTATTAAGATAAAACTTATTCTTGCGAATCCGTAATTCATCTCCGTTTTTTAATCTCGCCCTACCCGTACATAGTATCGACTTACGCCAACCACGGATATAGTAGTAATCGCATAGCTTTTCAAGCGTGGACTTCGGAACGTGACAGCCGCCGCTCTCAATATCCATAAGGACGAGTATATCAATACCGGTATTGGAGCTTACTTCCTTGTAAGTACCGAAATGATACTTTAATCGGAAATATGCAAAGGTATGAGCTATCGTAGAACTGATATACATATTAGCTGACCGCCTTAATGTAATCCGCAACGGATAATCCGAAGTAATCGGCGAGCTTAATTAAACTCTGATAGCGGGGAAGCGTATAACCGTTCTCAATCTCGTATATAGCCTTTCGGGAAAGACCCGTGGCACGGGCTATATCTATAATAGTTGCGCCGCTTTCTTTTCTGTATTCTTTGATTCTTGTAAGTTTATTATTCATATTTAATGAATCCTTTCTAAAGTATTTTCATAGGTATAATTACCGTAGAAAATAACTATAAAGTAACATTAGATATGAGGATAGGAACGAGAACCAAAGAAGTTGCATTACACGATTAAACCAATGGAATCACGACCTTTCGTTAGAAAACAAAAATACCGTTCTAATCAGAATATGAAGATACAGATACTCTTATACAAAGTATCCCTAAATTCTAATTCTGATTAAAACGGTATTAGCGTTTTATTATGGTATGGTAAAGATATTAAATTGTAATGCTACGGCGATATAATAACATAATAAGATATCAGCCGTCTAATGCTTATTAAGCATATAATAAGTAGAATGAAGCTGAAAAGTTATTCAGTAAGTATACGAAGCACTATCTATGATGATTGCTTTTGAAATCATTATGGTACTCATTCTTTTATTTTTAGAAGATAAATGAAAAAACGTATAATAATTGTAAATAATACAAACAAAGTTAACTTATATTGTCCGCTTTAATATGGTATAATTATTTTAAGAAAAGCTATATTACAGTGTGTCTTTTCGGAAGGGAATTAAGCGTTATATATACCGCTTTTTATCGTCCTTTCCGTTAAGATTTTTAAATGGGAGGAGGTTTTATTATGCGCAAAAGTTTAACTTATAAAATTTTAGCGGCGGTAATGGCGGCAGGCAGCCTTGGTTTATATGTAGCAGCACCCGCAGCGGCGGATGATTACACTGTAAAGAAGGACGGCGAAATTATCAGCAGCGGCACTTTTACTAACGTTTACGGCAATGGTCACAGTTTCACCATTGACGGCGATACCGAAATTTACGGCTATGTTTACGGCGTTGGCAACGGCAATTACGATAAAGATGCCAGCGGCGGCAATGTAACCATCAATGGCAATGCTTATATAACAGACGATGTTTACGGCGGCAGGTCAACCGACGGCAACGCTCACCACAATACTGTTAACATCAGCGACGGTTCTGTAGGCGGTTCTTTAGGCGATGTTTACGGCGGCAGGTCAACCGACGGCAACGCTCACCACAATACTGTTAACATCAGCGACGGTTCTGTAGGCAGTTCTTTAGGCGAAGTTTACGGCGGCATGTCTGGCAAAGGCGAAGCTTATAACAACACTGTTAACATCAGCGGCGGTACTGTAAAAAGCGAAGTTTACGGCGGCAGGTCAACCGACGGCAGCGCTCACCACAATACTGTTAACATTAGCGATGGTTCTGTTACAAGCTATGTTTTCGGCGGCGATTCATCGCGCAGTGCTTATAACAACATTGTTAACATCAGCGGCGGTACTGTAAAAAACGATGTTTACGGCGGCTATTCAAGCAGCGGCAGTGCAAATGACAATATTGTTAATATCAGCTGCGGTACTATACGTTCGGTCGGCGCGTCAATCGATGTTTACGGCGGCTATTCAGAAATGGGCAGTGCTAATGATAACGAAATCATCATCAGCGGTTCTGCCGATATTACAAATGCTAATCTGCATGGGTATGGCGGTAGCGTAACCAACGCTACCGGCAACACCCTTACCATTGACGGCTGGAGCGGCAGTACGAAATCTGTACAAAACTTCAACGATATTGCTTTTAAAAATATCAACTGGAATGAAAATAAACCCGTACTTAAAATTACAACAGGTGACCTTACAAATACCAAAATTGATACCATTAACATTGCTGGCGGAAGCAATATTAACGTTGGCGAATCAATGAAGCTTATTGAAAGCGAAAAAGGTAATGACCTTGGCTTGACGGAAGGTAATGTTACAGATATTTTTACCGCAGGCGTTGCGCGCGAAGGGCTTGGCAGTACCAGTGTTAACGGAAACGTTGTAACATTTAATATTGACAGCGTAAAATTAAGCAGTCAGGCAGTAAGCTCCGCCCAAACCCGTGCGGCTTCCGCTGCATTTGTAAACCAGGGCACGGATTTAATCAGCGATAGTTTAGATACCATAAGCCGTGACGATAACTACGGTGTTAAAACCTTTGCCGCCGTACACGGCAACCGCAGTAAGTATGCTGTTGCCGACGATATTAAAATTAACGGCTGGAGCACGATTGTCGGTGTCGGTAATGCGGATAAGTTCGATAACGGCAGCGAGTTCAGCTGGGGCGTTTTCTACGAAAACGGCAGCGGCAATTACCGTACTTATAACAGCTTCAACAATGAGTTCTTCCGCGGTGACGGCAGCATGGTTTATAACGGCGGCGGCATTGCGGCAAGGTATGAAAATAAAAACGGCGTTTATACCGAAGGCAGCCTCCGTGCGGGTATGCTTAAAAACGAACTTGATAACGCCATGCGTGATGTTAATGGCAGTTACGGCTACGAAACCGAAAGTGCTTACTACGGCGCGCACATTGGCGTTGGCAAAATCATCAGTCTGAGCGATAGCAGCGACCTCGATATATACGGTAAGTTCTTCCATACTTATACCGAAGGCGACAGCGTAACCATTGCAGACGATAAATTTGATTTTGACAGCATTACCAGTGACAGATTAAGAGTTGGCGCGCGCATTACAAGCAATAAGGAAAATAAGTTCAGCACTTATTATGGTTTGGCTTACGAATACGAATTTAACGGTGACGCTGATATGACGGCGCAGGGACTGCGGGCAGATACGCAGAGCTTACAGGGAAGCAGTGTAATGGCGGAAGTAGGCTTTAACTACCAGCCCACGCCCGACAGCCCGTGGAGCTTTGACCTTAATATGCGCGGCTACGCAGGCGAGCGGCAGGGCGGCAGCTTTAACGTACAGGCAACGTATACTTTTTAAATAAATAAATTTGTAATAGAAAAAACGCATCCAACCCTCGAATGGGTACGGGTGCGTTTTTATTATATAGGAAATATTATTAAAAAATTATATAGAAATTCAAAATTATAAAATTTGCGGGCGGGAATTATATTATCTTATGAATCGTTCGATGAATAATTCAGCCCCCGGTATAGCGACTTTAGCCTTCGGCATAACTATTGCCGTTGGCTTTTTTTATTATAATCATAGTTTGGTGTAGATGTATTGGTAGAAAGGTGCGCTTCCTCGTGCGGCTGATTCCATCCGCGAGCTTCTGGAAACAGCCTTGAAGCACTCGGAAGCTAACGGTAATCATCTTCGTTAAAACTTCGATGACTACCGAATGAAAGTAAGCATAAAGAATGTTTCCTCGCTATGCTCGGAAACCGATAAATTTATCTTCGAGAACAACTCTCGATAAATATTATCGAATGAAGAATTGTAAAAGAAAGAGGAAAGCCCTCGAAGCCTAACGGACTTCTCGGTGCTTTTATTGAACCGCTTCGCTAATTCTGTTTACGAAGTTTAAAATACGAATTTTACATAACTGATTTTATCCGTCCGCTTCGCACGTTGTAAACAACGTCCGATAAAATCGAGTTATGCAAAATTCTTAATATACAGTAGTACAGCCCCTCGAAACTAACAGACAATTCAAGGATATATAAACGGCTTGCCGCCGTCCTTGACTTGTCTGTTTTTTTTGTTTCTTCGGGGCTGATTAAAGATGAAAGGAGTTGGTTCTCGAAGCCTAACGGACTTCTCGAACAGTAAAGAATTTGTTTTTTTAGCGTTTCAGCTTACCACGCCTCGCTGTAACTCCGTCAAGGGTAAAATGTACGCTTTGCGCCCTTGACTTCGTTGCTCGGCGTGGTGCTTTGCCGCCGTAAAAAAACAAAACAATCAATCAGTAGATAAATGAAAGGGGTAGTTAATATGTTAAAAATCTTCTTAACCAATCTCGGAAAGTATAACGAAGGTCTGTTAGTAGGTCGGTGGGTAGAACTTCCGTGTTATGACCTTGAAGCTGAACTCGAAGCTATCGGCGTAGGTGCTGTACCGTATGAAGAATACTTCATCACCGACTATGAAAGCGACTTCGGTATTGAAGTTGGCGAATACGATAACATTGATGAACTGAACGAACTTGCCGAAGAATTGGAAGCACTGGACGAGTGCGAGCAAGAAGCCGTGAAAGCCTACATTGAACTTGAAAGCAATGATGTAAGAGAAGCCATGAACGCCGTAAACAAAGGACGTTGCGCATTTTACTCAAACACGGACTTGGATACACTGGCGGTAGAAGAAGTTGAAGCTTGGGACTTGCCCGATATAGCGTTAAGGTACTTCGATTGGGAAGCATACAAAAGGGATATGGAGCTGAACGGCTATACCGAAATCAACGGCGGCGTTTTCTATAACTATAAGTAAACAATAGTTAATATGGGCGGTAGAAATATCGCCCACATAATAAAGTTTTAATCCAAAATTAAATACTTTGGTGTAGCGGCTATATATAAAAAAATAAAAATGCGATAGTTTGGTTAAAGGAAAATTTTTAATAATATGAAAGAAGGTACGGAAAATGTTGTGGTTGGTAGTTATAGTGTTATTAGCACTACAAATCGTTTGTAGGGCGTTTGGAGCTAAAAGATATAGGATTATGCAGGCGCGGGAACAAAAACGCCGCAGACGTGAATTTAAAGCATTGTACAGATTAGATTAGAAATATAGCCGTCAGCTTTATGGTTGGCGGCATTTATTATATGAAAAGGAGTGTCGGAGATGAAAGCCATTTTAAACAAAAGAGAAATTGCAAGGAAGAAGAAGCTGGCGAGCCAGTATAAGGGTATTAGTTATAGGGCTGATGATGATGTGTTTGTAGTTAGAGTTAGGACAGGCACGGACTTAAACGGAAAAGCTATTTACTTTTTACCGGTAAGAAGATATACTGACTTCAAAGATGCTTTAAGAAGATTGGACGAGGTGAAAACATTGGTAAAAAGAGGCGCAGTAGAACAAAAACGTTTGACATTTAGAGAAATCCACGAGATTTTAAAAGATATTTTGGAAAATCAGACAGGTAGTCAAATTGAGGTTAAAAGAGGTTTGGCTCGAAATACTTTGACCCAAACGAGTTCTGCATTTAATAGAATAATGATGGTAGCACCGAATATTTATGATAAAGGTATTGACGAAGTTAGCAAAGAAGAATTATCAGAATTTTTAAAAAAGTGGTCGGAGACTCCAGCTATTAAAGGAAAGAATAAGCCGCCGACACCAGCCCAAGTAAATAAGCAGTATAAAAATATATATAATGTTATAATTAAACAGACTTATGAAGAAATTAAAGAGAAAATACAAGAAAGAAATATAGATGTTAATAAACTAAAAAATATATTTGATGTAAAATTAAGAGTGGAAAACGTAAGGACTGTTGGAGAAGCTAAAGCTGAGCTCGTATATACATTTGAAGAACTAAAACGCTTATGGAAAGAAGTATCAATTATAGATGATAAAGACCGCAAGAATGCGAAGCACGCTGTAAAATTATGTTATAAATTACAAATTCTTACTGGCGCACGAATTTCAGAATTAGCTGGACTATTAAAAATGGATATAATGAAGAAGCCAACGTATGAGGGTGGTTATTGTATAAATATTTATAAACAGAAGGGAGACAAAAAGACTGGAACGCAACCGCTCAAAACGGAAGATTCCAAGAGAATAGTCCCGATAACAGAAGATATGTATATGGATTTATTATCTTATGCAAAAGAAAATAATATTGGAGAAAAGGACTTTATTTTCTCAAGGTGGATAAAATCCCAAAAAAAGCTTGAAGATTACTCTGCGGGAACAATAAAAAATAGTATTCAAATGATAGAAAATGCGGCTGGTATTGAACATACAGAAAACCGTGCAACGCACGGATTCCGACATACTTTAACAACATATTTTGGAATATCTGGAGTTGGGTTAAGCTTAGATGTAATTGACAAGTTTATTGGTCATAAAGAAAATGATAATTCGACAAGTAAGAAATTTTATGTAATGAAAAAACCTACTGCAATAGATTTTAAAAACTTCATAGCGGCTCAATTAGCGTATGCTGATTGCTTATCTTTTAATAGTCCTGAAGAAGACTTGCCAAAGCTTTTTAAAGTATACATTGAAGTTTTGGATAATAAGCTGTCAATTGAGCGAGGAAATCTTAATGCATATGATAATTTGGAAGATGCCAAGAAATTTAATACAGAAACAATAGTTTATAAAGGGCATAAAATAGAAATATCCAAAGAAGTATGCTTAAATAATTATCAAGGCGAAGAAAGAGATAAAGTTAGGGAATCGCTTATTAAATTATCTTATGCAAATAATTTTGTATTAGATGAAGAATTCTCTAAAGAGTATGATTGTTTACCGAGAAAAGAATGTTTAACTTTAGATAAAGAAGAATTTATTCATAAATCTAAAGAAGAAACAGAAAAAATGTTAAACTTTGGAACAATAATAACTGAAAGTGAAATAAGAAATCTTGCAAATTCTGAAGGTTATAAGAAATATTATTATAATAATGTAATGCCAGAAGCATACCGAGAGAATAATAGCTTTGATGATTTTATTATGGATATAAAAGAAGGAATTATTAATACGGAATTTAAGATACCGTTTATACAAAGGACTGACAGGAAGAATATTCTTAATTATGCTAAATCAATCGGCATGTTCAAATTTTCGAATATACTGGAAGAAGTGAAGAAATTAACGAAGGAAGAAAGGGAAGAAATGGAGGAGAAAGCCATAGAGGAATTTAAGCAAAAATCAACGCAAAAATCAACGCAAAAATGAGTGAAATTTTGCGCATTTCTATAATGCGTGGCTGGGAAAAGGCTTGTAGAGCCAATGTTTCTAAAATTGTTGTATAATATAAATGAATAGAATTTTGTTTGCCATAGCAAAAGAATGAGAGGAGGCGATTGTTTTGAGTGAAATGGCTATGTTTTTTGGCGAGTCTCGGTACATAGAATATAAGCGGGAAGTTCCGAAAGATAGTTTAAAATACATGAAATCTGTTGTAGCGTTTGCTAATGGTGACGGCGGACAAATTATCTTTGGCGTTGAGGATAATACCGAAAAGGTTATTGGTGTACCTGCCGAGACCTTATTTCAAACGATGGATGCGTTGACGAATGCCGTAACGGATAGTTGTGAACCCATGATTATACCTAATATAATGGTTAGAGAAATAGATGAAAAGCAAATTATTATCATGGAGATAATGCCGGGAATGGAACGGCCATATTTTATTAAAAGCAAAGGAATGATTAACGGTACCTATATCAGGACTGCTGGAACGACTCGTCCTGCCGATCAAGTTATACTGCAAGAGCTAATTTTAGAAGGCCGTAATAAATTTTTTGATCAGGAACCTGTTTGGCATGGAATGGTTGCCGACTATGAAATTGATGCATTATGCCGGCAGTTGTATGAGATTGCGTTAAAAAATGCTAAAACGGCAGAACAAAGACAGGCTGTAAAAAGAGTTACAAAGAATACGCTGTTGTCTTGGGGCGTATTAGCGGAACGGCAGCATATGGTGCTGCCGACGAATGCATATTCCATGCTGACGAATACGAACGGTTTGCCGCCGCTTATCCAATGCGCCGTCTTTAAAACGGAAAACAGAGCTATATTTGTAGATCGCAGGGAAATAACCGGGACAGTACAGGAGCAAATAGAAAAGGCGCTGCAATATGTGCTGGAAAAAATAAATATGGGTGCCCGATTTCACGGCATCTATCGAGAAGATGTGTATGAATTGCCGCCAGATAGTCTAAGAGAATTAATTGCGAATGCAGTAGTACATCGAAGTTATTTAGAACCAGCTCCCATACAAATTGCCTTATTTGCCAATCGACTGGAGATTACATCTCCTGGTGGTTTGATGCGCGGCGTGACCGTGGCAAAAATGAAAGAAGGCTTTTCGAAGATTAGAAATAGAGCTTTAGCAAGCGCTTTTGCTTACATGAATATCATTGAGCAATGGGGAAGTGGTATTCCTAGAATTATGCATGAGTGCCAAAAGTATGGGCTTCCAGAATTGGAAATTATAGACTTAGACGGAGATATGCGAGTTAATTTATATAGGTGTACCAAGGCGAAGACTGACCAAAAAACTGACCAAAAGACTGACCAAAAGACTGACCAAAAGACTGAAAGCAACCCTATACTAACAGACAATGAAGCGGCTATTTGGCAAATATTGCTGCAAAAACCAAGTTGTACGCAGAAGGAAATGGCCGGGATCCTGCGATGGAAGCCGGGAAAAATTAAATACCATATCCGCAATTTGCAGGCAAAAGGCCGAATCATACGAGTTGGGTCCCATAGGAAGGGATATTGGCAGCTCGTTCAGCCAGAAAAATGATGAATATTCCCGATTCGAAATGAAGAAGCCGGCGATGCCGTTTACATTTTAGACTATACGCACAACGCTCCGGCTTTATAACGAGAAAACGCCCCGTGTCAGCAGTATGACTGATACAGGGCGTTTTGTCATTTCTTCGTATTGGACAGTACGATGGCGGCGACCATGAGGACGCTGCCCAGGCATTCCTGAAGGCTGACGCCGTGGTTGTAGAACCAGACGGCCAGGAGGAAGCCGAAGACGGCTTCCATGGAAATAATGAGCGAGGCGTGGGCGTCGCTCGTGTGCTGCTGGGCGATGTTTTGGGCCGAGAAGGCGAAGACCGTATTGAGCAGGACGAGGTAAGCGATGCCGATCAGGGCGTTTTCGCCGGCGCAGATCAGTGCGTCGGGCAGGCCGGAAAAGGGCAGGGCCAGCAGCCCCGGCGTCAGGAGCTGAAAGAAGGTCATGGAAAACATGTCAGCCCCCTTGACGAAGTTGCCGACATATACGATTTGAATCGAGAAGCAGATGGCCGCCATGAGGGACAGGACGTCGCCCAAGGTAGGCGTCAGATTTCCCGGCTTCAGGCACAGCAGGGCCAGGCCGGTTACGGCCAGCAGGGCGCAGCCGACGTCGCGGCGGCGCAGGGGATTGTGAGCCAGGGCGACGGACAGAAAGGGGACGAAAATGGCGTAGGACGTGACGAGGAAGGAATGGCGCTCTACTGTCGTCAGGGCCAGGCCGTTGAGCTGGAAGATGAAAGCGATGAACTGAATGGCGCCGATAATGACGCCGTATCGTATTTCGCGCCCCGTGCCGCGGAGTATCTGCTTATGGAAGAGCAGGAACATGACGGCGGCGGACAGGAGGAAGCGGGAGCTCATGACGCCGAAGGCCGACAGGGAGGACAAGGCTTCTTTCGATGCGATAAAGCCGCCGCCCCAGATGACGGCGACGAGGAGAAGGGCAAGGTCTGCGGCGAGCATTTTAAGCCGCGGCGTACGGGACAGGTTCATGAAAACACCTCTGTATTAATGTGGCTGAAGACGCGGCGATGGCGTCTTGACTAATTACTGTATTATAACAAGTTTTTGCCATGCTTAAAAGGTAGGGCGAGACATGTGTCCAAAGTATTTGCCTGTCGGGGCTTTTCTTTTTATAATGGAAGACATGAAACCGAGAGCGCCGCAGCAGGCGCACTATAGAAAGGGAGAATATACGATGAAACGCGTACTGATAATTACTTCGAGCCTGCGGGCTCACAGCAATTCCGACGCCCTGGCCGAGTCCTTTGCCCGCGGGGCGAAGGACGGCGGCTGCGACGTGACCTGCGTCAGCCTGAAAGGAAAGGACATCGCCTTCTGCCGGGGCTGCCTGGCCTGTCAGGAACGGCAGGACTGCGTCATTGCCGACGACGCCGCGCCCATTGCCGAAGCGATGAAAGAGGCCGACGTCATCGCCTTCGCTACGCCCGTGTACTATTACGGTTTGGCAGGACAGCTCAAGACCTTGCTGGACCGGGCCAACTGCCTGTTCTCGTCGGACTACCGGTTCCGTGATATTTACCTGCTGGCTTCGGCGGCCGAAGACGAGGCGACGACGATGGACGGGCCTATCCGCGGCATACAGGGCTGGATCGACTGCTTTGAAAAGGCACGGCTGGCCGGTACGGTCTTTGCCGGCGGCGTCAACGACGGCGGCGATATCGAAGGCCACCCGTCGCTGCAGCAGGCTTACGAAATGGGAAAAGAAATCTAAAAAAAGAGTTGAAATCGCCGTTTTTTGGTGATATAATTAAAAAGCTTGAATCGTGTCAAGCTCCTAACCCTTCTGCGGGAAGGGTCATATGTCCAAAAGAGGAGGTGATTTCGTGAACAAGTACGAAGTCATATTTATTGCAAAGCCGCTTGAAGAAGCAGAAGTAGATCCGATCGTTGAATTCGTGTCCAATTTGCTTACGAAAAACAGCTGCAATATCGAAAAGGTAGATCGCTGGGGCAAACGCCATTTAGCTTACCCGGTCAAGAAACAGGCCGACGGCTACTATGTGTTGATTAACTTTGAAGCAGATCCTGCTACGATCAAAGAAATCGACCGCGTTTTGAAGATCCGCGACGAAGTCCTGAAACACTTGATCGTCAAGATCGACGAATAACCGGAGGCGCGAAGGTATGAATTCAGTACAGTTATTAGGCAATTTGGCCCGTGACCCGGAAATCCGTTTTACGAAGACGGGCAGAGCCGTAGCCATGTTTACCGTCGCCTGCACTCGCACGTACGTGCCGATGGGCAGCACGGAACAGAGAGAATTAACTGATTTTATTCCTTGTGTTGCTTGGGGTAATTTGGCGGAAAGCTGCGGCAACAACTTAGCAAAAGGCAGCCGCGTGTTCGTTCAGGGCCGTATTTCCGTGCGTTCCTATGAAACGCCGGACGGTCAGAAACGGTACCGCACCGAAGTCGTTTGCGATCTCGTTGCCCAGGCCTTGGGAAGCGATCACCAGCAGCAGATGCCTGTTCATCAGGCCGCTCCTGTACAGTCCAGACCGGCCGCTCCTGGCGCAGGTTTCGGCAGCATGGGTTCCGATGCTGTTGACGAAGAAATCCCATTCTAAAGTCAAACAAAGCCCTTCTTAATTTTTGAAGGAGGATACATAGATGAGAAGAGAACGCTCGAGAAAACCGAGAAGAAAAGTTTGCAGCTTCTGCGTAGATCATGCTGAACAGATCGACTACAAAGATATTGCAAAACTTCGCCGTTTCACAACAGAACGCGGCAAAATCCTGCCGCGCCGCATTTCCGGCGTTTGCGCAAAACATCAGCGCAAACTGACTGTTGCAATCAAACGGGCAAGAGCTATCGCTCTGCTTCCGTACACGGCAGAATAATACACCATGACATGAACTGTCCTGTAAGATCGTCTTGCAGGACAGTTTTTTTGCGCCTGTTTTGCGGCAGATGCAAGGGCGAAATGTGGTATAATTGGAATCATACCTGCGAAAGAGAGAAGGAGGCGCCGCTCGTGTCGATGCTGGAAGAAATGCTGTTTTTGCTCGTCCTGTTTGGAGCCAACGTCATTCAGGGGATTACGGGCTTTGCCGGGACGCTCCTGGCGATGCCGGCGTCGATTCTGCTCATCGGGCCGGATAAGGCCAAGGCTATCTTAAATATCATGGCCGTGCTGTCGTGCAGCATTATCGCCGTGCAGTCCCTGCGGTACGTCGACGTCCGGGAGCTGCTGAAAATCATCGCGGCGATGCTGCTTGGCATGGGCGTCGGAATGTATGCGTACGCCGTCTGCCCATTGACCTATCTGATTCCCGTGTACGGAGCCTTCGTCATGGCCGTCGGGGCGCGGAATCTGTACGCGAAAAAAGCCCCTTCCTTCTCGCGGAAAGAGGCTTGGGCCGTCCTATTGGGCGCCGGCGTCGTCCACGGCATGTTCGTGTCCGGCGGGGCCCTCCTCGTCGTGTACGCGGCGGCGACGTTCCGGGACAAGGAGGTGTTCCGCAGCACCCTGGCTGCCGTGTGGGTCATCCTCAACGGCCTGCTCATGGGCAAGGACTTTTTCAGCGGCGTATATGACGGCGATGTCGTCTTTCTGACGGCGGTCAGCGTCGTGCCCCTGGCAGCGGCCATTTACGTCGGCACGGCGATTCACCGGCGCATCAACCAGGCCTTGTTCATGAAGCTGTCCTACGCCCTGCTGATCCTGTCGGGAGCTATGCTCGTCCTTTAGCGGCGGAGGATTTTTTCGATGCCTTCAATGGACGTAACGAAATTCGCCTTTTCGCGGCCGGCTTGATTGAGAAAGCCGGCTCTTACCATGTGGTCGAATAATTTCTCTAAGTGGTCGTAGCAGCCATGGATGTTGTACAGTATGCAGGGCTTGGCGTGGCGTCCCAGGCGGGCTGCCGAGATGGCTTCGGCGATTTCCTCCAGCGTGCCGGCCCCGCCAGGCAGGGCGATGAAGGCATCCCCCATCTGGAGCATGGTGTCCTTGCGCTGGCTCATCGTGTCTACCGTAATGAGCTGGTTCAGGCCCGTGTGGACCTCTTCGGCTGTCTTGAGAAACTCCGGGATGACGCCGATAGCCTTGCCGCCGTTGGCTAAGACGGCGTTCGCCAGCTTTCCCATCAGGCCGGTCCGGCCGCCGCCGTAGACCAGCGTAATGCCATGGGCGGCCAGCCATTGGCCCAATTCCGACGCCTTTTGTTCATAAATCGGTTCGCTGCCGGCGCTGGCGCCGCAGTAGACGGTAATATTCACGAATATGACCTCCTGTCTTTGTCTTTCTTTTTATTATACAGCAATATGCCTTCGGCGGCTTGCCGTTCTTGTAATCCCTTGGCGAAATATATGTAATATTTTTGTCGGGTCATTGGAAAGGGCCGCCGTTTTTCTGCGATTTTCGTTGTATTCCGGGAAGGGCAGGCGTATAATGTGATGTTGCAAGAGGTAACAAAAGGAGTTGACCTGAATTGAAAGCAACTACATGTATCGCCTGCGCAGTCTGCGCCTTAGGCCTGACGGCGCCGTGTCTGGCTGAGGAACCGCTGCCGGCAGCGGCTGTCGCCGTCGTATCGGTCCAGCCGGCGCAGGATGCGTCGGCTGCGTCGTGGCTCGAACCGGCTGCCGGCGAATGGTACGACCTGAAGGGTGAATTGGCTATGACGATCAGCGGCAGCACGATCAACGGCTGCCCTGTCGCGGCATCAGGAAACTGTACGTACGGATATCCCCGCACGGGCCATTTCACGATTTCCGAAAGCCAGGGGACGAGAACCCTGACGCTGGATTTGCTGGGCCATAAATCCCACCAGTATCTCATCGTCGACGGCAAGACGGCCCTGCGCCGCTCTATTCATCCCGAATACAGCGAATCGGTCGGCGGTATATACTTGGGCATGACAAGGGACGACGTGACGGCAAAGTACGGCTATCCCAATGAAATCACGGCCGATCAGGGCATGGAGCACTGGTCGTACGGCCTTCACCGCATGGACGTATTCTTCCAGGGCGGCATCGTCATGGCCGTCCGCCTGTATAAAGGCAGCGATATCAAATTTGATAAGTCCGGCCTGGGTGCCGACGCGGCGATGGCGGCCTACGCCGAAGCGTATAAGCTCGCTGCAGTGCCGGTCATTCCGGCGGACGACGGCGTCCTGTCGCCGGCCTACGACTTGCCTCAGGGCGAAAAATTCCACGTCAGCCAGCGCTACGTCCAGCTGTCCGTGGACTGACGAAAATATATTCATAACGCAGGTTCTTTCCCCTGTTTTGCGGGGCAAAGGGCTTGCGTTATTTTTGTATAGAACGCTCCATGGCGAAATTGACCAGGACTTGTCCTGCCCGATGAACGCACTGCCGGCGGACGACGGCGTAGCCTCGCTGCTCAAAAAACGGCCGGGCCGTCAGGGAGGCGTTGGTGCGGATCTTCGCATGGCCTTCGGCGGCGGCGCGCCCTTCGATGCGTTCCGCCAGGGCTTTGGCGACGCCGCGGCGCTGGTAGTCCTTGTGGACGTAGAGGCAGTCGAAGTACTCGCCGTCCCGGTTGGCGAATCCGACGATACGGCCGTTCTGCACGGCGACCCACGTGTCCTCCCCTTTTAAGAGGCTCCGCCAGCGGGAGAGGTCCAGTTCCTTCGGTGCCCAGGCGTCGGCCTGCTCCGGCGTGTAATCTTTAAGGTTTACGCTGTGGATCGTATCGTAAAACAGGGATACGACGGCCTGCAAATCTCCTTCTTCATAGGGGCGCAGGCAGAGCTGCGCTGCTGATGGTTTCATATCCTCTCCTTATCCCGTGACGGCCAGCATGTTGTAGAGCTTTAAAATGCGGATATCTTCCTTTGAAATATGCAGGGCTTTGATAAAATCGGCTGTTTCGGCAGCCGGCTTTTTCGTAATCAGGGCCTTGGCGGCAATGGGCATGAAGGGCCGCGACGACAAGCCGTAGTTTAAGACCCATTTGTATGGGGCGTCTAAATACGAGGCCAGCATGTTGATGGTGTACTGCTCCATGGGCGTGTCCCTGTTCTGAAAGACGAGGCGCGTCAGGGCGTCGTAGTGGACCATGCGGCCCGTGTAGGTGTTTTCGCAATGCTGATACTGGGCGACGTCGTCATAGGTCATGTACATCATGACCTTGTACGTGTTGTCGGCCTGTTTTCCGCCGATTTCGATGAGGCTCCGCGACAGGCTGTTGTTGCGGCCGTCGAAGGTGTACATGTACAGGCGGCGTATTCCCTGGAAAAAGGAAGGGACGGCGTTTTCCTGGCGGACGGGCTCCGGCTCGGGCGCGTAATACAGGAGCTGCTCCGGTGAAACGCCTAAGGCCGCGGCGATGTCGTATAAGGTGTCGACGTCTAAGGAAATCTGCCCCTTTTCATATTTGGAAACGGTGGCCTTGCTCTTGCAGATAGCGTCGCCGAGTTCCTGTACGGTCCAACCCTTCTTTTTTCTGAAAATATTAATTTTTTTGCCTATTTCCTCGCTTATACGCATGATGTTCACCTGTTTCTTATAAATCTTTCTGGAATCGGAAATACGAGGCTATATACATAGTATAAGAAAAAAATCGGCGATTTTCTACTATAAGGAAACAAATTTAGAAATATTGTTTCGTTTTGCGAGAAAGGTCCTGCTTTGACGAGGGACGTCTTCTTTGATATGCTGTGTACATAACGAAACGCATACTGATGAAGGAGATGACTGCCATGACTTACGATTTTGATGAAATCATCGACCGCCGCCATACGAACGCCCTCAATACGGACGGCTTCCGCGGCTATATTTTCCACGCCGGACCGGAGAAGAAATTTCCCTTTGCCGACGACGAATTCGTCCGCATGTGGGTGGCCGACATGGAATTCGCCACGCCGCCGGAAATCTGCCAGGCCATGAAAGACCGCATCGACCGCCGCATTTTCGGCTATACCCTGCTGTGCGACGACTCTTACTACGACGTCTTTGCTGGCTGGTGCCAAAAGATGTACGGCTGGACCTTCCCCAAGGAAGAGCTCGTCTTTTCGCCGGGCATTATTCCGGCCCTGTATGAGCTTGTCGAAGACCTGGTCAAGGACACGGAAAAAATCCTCATGGTATCGCCGGCGTACGGCTTTTTCCAGCACGCCGCCGAATACGCCGATCGGACCTACGTATGCTCGCCCTTAGTATACGATGAGGGCAAATTTTCCATTGACTTCGATGACTTCGAAGCGAAGGCCGCCGATCCGCACATGAAGCTGGTCATCTGGTGCAATCCTCACAACCCGACGGGACGCATCTGGACGGAAGAGGAGCTGCGGCGCGTCGCGGCCATCGTCGAAAAGTATAACCTCTGGATTATCAGCGACGAAATTCACTGCGATCTCCTGCGCTGCGGCAAGATCCACACGCCGATGGGCAAAATCATGGCGGATTACCCCAAGCTCGTGACCTGCATGTCGGCCAGCAAGACCTTCAACATGGCCGGCCTCATGTTTTCGGACATCATCATCCGCGACGCCGAGCTGCGGCGCCATTTTACGGCCCGCGACAAGACGGTGGGATTTATCAATCCCTTGTCCCTCGAAGCCCACAAGGCGGCGTACCTCTACTGCGGCGACTGGCTCGACCAGCTGCGGGTATATCTGGACGGCAACTTCCAGTTCGTCAAGGACTACGCAGCGGAGCACCTGCCGAAGATCGCCTTTGAAATTCCCGACGCGACGTACCTGGCCTGGATGGACATGAGCCCCTATCTCGGCGACGTGGAAAATATCCCCGATTTCTTTGCAAACGAAGCGGGCGTCCTCCTCGAAGGCGGCGACAGCCTGTTCGTCGGCAACGCCAAGGGCTTTATCCGTCTGAATCTGGCCATGCCCCGCTCGATTATCGCCGAAGGCATGAAGCGGATGGATGAAGCGATTCAGAAGCATTGCTTACTGTCAAAATAGGTTAGATATTAGGATACAGAAATTCCCAGTCTATGCAGCAAACAAAGGCGGTTAGACTGGGGATTTTTGTTGAAAGGGGAGATAGTAAGATTCGTATTTTATGCAGTGCCTTGCACTGTCGTCAATATCAGAATTATACTATAAATATATCTTAAAAATTCTGACCAATACGAAAAGGACGACGTGCAATGAATCTTTCCTTAAATCCGTCTTTAGCGGAAGGATACCATTCCCAGGCTCAGATTGCTCGGGTACTTACAGAATCATGGGTTCGGGATAATTTGTTTTGTCCCCGCTGCGGAAACCAACATATTGAAAAATTTCCAAATAATCAGCCTGTCGCCGATTTTTTTTGCCCTAACTGCGGTGAACAATATGAGCTGAAAAGCCGAAAGGGAAATCTGACATCAAAGATAACAGATGGGGCATATCATACGATGCTCGAACGGATTACCAGCAACGAGAATCCCGATTTTTTATTTCTGGGGTACGATTTGTCTGCTATGCAGGTTGTAGATCTAATGATTATTCCTAAATACTTTTTTGTTCCGGCAATCATTGAAAAGCGAAAGCCGCTCGGTCCCAATGCCCGCAGAGCCGGATGGATCGGCTGCAATATTTTACTGGAACAAATTCCTGTCCAAGGGCGTATTCCCATTGTCACGAATCACGTTGAAACGCCTCTGCAGGAAGTCATCGCACAGGTTCAGCGAAGCAACTCCTTGAAAAAAGGCGATATAGCGTCGCGCAGCTGGCTTATGGACGTGCTCTCCTGTGTCAATGCTCTGCCGGGAGAATGTTTTACATTAGCAAATATATATGCCTTTGAGCAAACACTCGCGAAAAAGCATCAGAATAATCACACCATCAAGGCGAAAATTCGCCAGCAGCTGCAATTTTTGCGCGATAAAGGGTATATAGAATTTCTTGGAAACGGGCAGTATAAAAAAATCGGCTAACTGCACAGTGAATTCGGATACATAAAAAGAAATCCATGATACGATACATTGATTTGCTGCAAATCTGTCCTTTGACACTGTCGATATTTGACGTGTTTTCGCAAATTCAGTATAATGGAGGCATGCCGAGGCAGGTGCGCCCTTGTTGGGAACCGAATCGGCGTACCGGGATGATACCGGTTATTTTTTTGCAGTTTTGATGATGTATTTGATGCGAATTTGTGAGGAGTCTCTATGTATACAGTAACGAAACGGCTGGAAATTGCGGCGGCTCACCGCCTGAGCCTGAATTACGAAAGCCAGTGTGAAAACCTGCACGGCCACAACTGGATTATCTACGTGACGTGCCGGCGGGAAGAGCTGAATGAAAACGGCATGGTCGTCGATTTCAAGGACATATCCAATATCGTGAAAGGGAAGCTGGATCATGCCTATCTGAACGACGTGATTCCCGGCAATCCGACGGCGGAAAACATCGCCAAGTGGATCTGCGATTCCATTCCCTTTTGCGTCAAAGTGAGCGTGCAGGAATCGGAAGGGAATGTGGCGACGTATGAAGTATAAGTTTCCCGTCGTAGAAATCTTCGACAGCATCGAGGGAGAAGGAAAGCGAACAGGCTACCTGAGCACCTTTATCCGCTTCGCCGGCTGCAACCTCCGCTGCTCGTACTGCGATACGGCCTATGCCTTGTCGGCAGACGACGCGGCGGCGGAATACACGGCGGACGAATTGGCGCAGATCGTACAGTCTAAGCCGTGGAGCCGCGTGACCCTGACTGGAGGCGAGCCTATGCTGCAGCCCTTGCAGGAGCTGACGGAACGGCTTTGCCGCGGCGGCTGCGAGGTCAATATCGAGACGAACGGCGCCGTACTGCTGCCTTCCCGCCGGCCTGAGGGCTTGTTTTATACGATGGACTGGAAATCCCCCTCGTCGGGCATGCGCGAGGCCATGAAGCCGGAAAACCTGCAGGAACGGCTGACGCCTGCCGACGTCGTCAAGTTCGTCGTCGCGACAAAGGACGATTTAGACGATATGGCTTATACGATTTCCCATTTGCTGCCGGCGGCGCGGCCCCTGCTGTACGTATCGCCTGTGTGGGGCGAAATCGAGGCGGCGGCCCTCGTCGATTTCGTTAAGGAGAAGGGACTGGACGACGTGTGCGTGCAGGTGCAGCTCCATAAAATCATCTACGATCCGGAGGCCAGAGGCGTATAATGGACAGAGAAAAATTAAAGCAGGCGGCGGCGCTGATTTTGGAAGCCGTCGGGCAGGACGGCCGCGACGGGACGAAGGAGACGCCGGAGCGTTTTGCCAAGATGATGGAAGAACGGCTGGCCTACGCCGGCGTTTCCAACGAAGAAATCGCCAGGGAATTCGACAAGGTGTTTCCCTGCGATGACGGCAATATGGTCGTCGTCAAGGACATCGACGTGTTCAGCTTTTGCGAGCATCACATCGCCCTCATGTACGATATGAGAATCGCTATCGGCTATATCCCCAAGGGCTGCGTCATCGGCTTGTCGAAGCTGGCCCGCATCGCCGACGCCGTCTGCCGGCGCCTTCAGCTGCAGGAGCACATCGGCGCCGATATATACGACGTGCTGCGGCGCATCGTCAAGACCGACGACATCATCGTCTGTATCCAGGGCGAGCATTCCTGCATGACAGCCCGGGGCATCAAAAAGCCGGGCTCCCAGACGCGGACCTTGTATGCCGGCGGCGTCTTTGACGATCCCCTGCGGAGAAATGAATTTTTTAACCTCATACGGTAATGCATACAGGCTCCCCATCAGACGGATACGCTGTCTGATGGGGAGCCTGACGTCATTTTGGCCTTATGGAAGGATTTGGATTGCGTCTTGCAGTTCTTTTTCTAATTTCAGGCGATGGGCTTTTTCATATAAGCCGGCCATGCTGCCGTCGTGGAGGAAAATGACCTGCCGCCCTAATTTGATTTTCTTTTCCTTGATCATGTCGAGGACGGCGGCGAAGGCCTTGCCGGAGCTCGTCGGGTCGAGGAGAATCCCCTCGTGGCCGGCCATGAGGCGGACGGCGTCTCGGACATGGCGGTCCGGCTCGCCGTATCCCTTGCGGATATAGGCTGTCTCGATGTGCATGTCGCTGTCGTCGAAATCGAAGCCGTACGTTTCCTTTACCTGCCGGAAGTAGTCGCCCAGGCGGTCTTCGTCGAGGGGCTTGACGGCGATGCCGACGGGCTTTAAGGACGAGGCGGCGGCTTTCAGGCCGCAGTATAAGCCGACGTACGTGCCCAGCGTCGTCACGGGGACGTAGACTGTCGCTCCCTGCAGGTATTGTTCCTGGGCCTGCTTATCCAGCTCGGCGGCGCAGTCGTAATAGCCCAGCATGCCCGTTGCGTCGCTGCCGCCCATAGGGATGAAGTACAGGCGATGGCCCTGGGCGATTTCCTGTTCCATGACGGCCTTCGCCGTTTCTTCCAGCTGGACGGCTTCAGGGCGGCCGTCGTCCTTCTTGATGACGGTGCGGGCACCGAACAGGCTGCTGAGAAGCAGGTTGCCGCTCTGCTCGCCGTCGTAATCGCCGACGGAAATGAGGATGCTGCGCAGGCCGTATTTTGCCGCGGCAGCCGCCGTGAGACGGCAGTGGTCGGAGCGGATATCGCCGACAGTGACGACGGTGTCGGACTGGGAATTGACGGCGTCGAACAGCAGGTATTCCAGTTTCCGCAGCATGCCGCCGCCTCCGCCGAAGGGCGTCACGTCGTCGCGCTTTATGTATAGTTCCCGGAAGAGCTCCTGGGACAAGCCCGAGAGGTACTGCAGCGGCGTCGGGTGCTCGTCCAGAAGGGTCAGTTTCGGTCGTAATGTGTTCATAATCAGGCCTCCTTTTATCTTCTACGCTTAATAGTACCATAGATAAAATGGGGAGAAAAGAGGAAACCACGGGCCCCGCCTGCGGAATATGCGGCGGGGCCCGTGGTTGGGGAAGCGATATGAGTCGCGGCGGCTTGCGTCAGATAGGCGGGCGCTGCCGCCGGCGGTCGGTTATAAGCCGGGCAGTACGACTACCATGATGTGCGAAATGATGTAGTAGGAAATGGCTCCCATGATGGCCGTGCAGGGAATGGTCATGACCCAGGCCGTGATCATTTGACGGGCCACGTTCCAGTGGACGGCTTTGGCTCGCTGGGCCGCGCCGACACCCATGATGGAGCCGGAGACGACGTGTGTCGTCGAGACGGGCAGGTGGAGCATCGTCGCCGAGAAGATGACGACGGCCGAGTTCAAGTCGGCGGCAAAGCCGTGGATGGGGTGCATCTTGAAGATTTTGCCGCCGACGGTGCGGATGATTTTCCAGCCGCCGACGCTGGTGCCGAGGGCCATGGCCAGGGCGCAGAGGAATTTGACCATCGTCGGGACTTCCAGCGTGTCGATGACGCCGCCTGACAAGAGGGCCAGCGTGATGATGCCCATGGACTTCTGGGCGTCATTGGAGCCGTGGGAGAAGGCCATGAGGGCCGCCGAGACGACCTGCAGCCTGTTGGCCGTCATATTGACCTTAGCCGGCTTGAAGTTGCGGCAGACGACGAACAGGATGTTCATGATGATATAGCCGACGACGATGGCCGTAACGGGCGACAGGATGAGGGACAGGAAAATCTTGATGATGCCCCAGTCGTTGAGGGCCGCCGTGCCGACGGAAAAGGCGACGGCGCCGATCATGCCGCCGATGAGGGCGTGAGACGAGCTGGAGGGCATGCCGAACCACCAGGTCAGCAGGTTCCAGACGATAGCGCCGACGAGGCCGGCGACGATGACCAGCTCGTTGATCATGGCCGGCGACGTGACGATGTCGCCGCCGATGGTCTTGGCGACGCCGGTGGAAATCATGGCGCCGACGAAGTTTAAAAAGGCCGACCCCATGATGGCGATGCCCGGCCGGATGGCCCGCGTCGAGACGCAGGTGGCGATGGCGTTGGCCGTATCGTGGAAGCCGTTGATAAAGTCGAAGGCCAGGGCCAGGACGACGACCAGGATAATTAACGGGGTATCAAGCATACTTCATCGTCACCTCTTTTATGATATTGCCGAGCTCTTCCACTTCGTCCGACGTGTCTTCCAGCGTGCCCAGCACGTCTTTCCAGCGGATGATGTCGAGCAGGTCCATTTCGCCGTTGAAGATGCGGGAAATTTCGCGGCGGTAAATGTTGTCGACTTCCGTTTCGATTTTGCTCAGGCGGTTGGCCCGTTCCATGAGCTCCGCTTCGTTTTTGTCGATGTTTTTCAGGAGCGAGAAAATGTCTTTCAGCTCTTTGCCCATGAGCTCCAGTTGGTCGACGATGTCGACGGCGGCCGGCGTCATCGTTTCGATGTGGTACAGGCTGATGCGCATGAGCGAGCCGTGGAGCAGATCGATGCAGTCTTCGAGCTGGCATGTGAGCTTGTAAAAGTCTTCGCGGTCGATGGGCGTAATGAATACGCGGCATAATTTCATGATGACGTCTTCGTTGATTTTATCCGACGTGTGTTCCAGCTGGGCGATATCCTTCATGTACTTGGAAATGTTGGCCGTATTGGCCATGACCTCCTTGGCGATGAGGGTGCCGCGGTGGAAGTTTTCGGCGTTTTCAATCAAATAATCAAAAAACTCTTCATGCTTGTTGCTGATACTGAACATCTATGTAAAGCCTCCTAAGTAATGATTGCTTCCAGTATATAATATGTCGTTTGGCATTATGTAAAAGAAATGTAAAGAATTTGTAAAATTATTGGGGGAAATGGGAAAAAATCGGGACGATAAACGTTTTTTTTACCCTTGTATATGCTATAATCTATACATACGAGTAAAGCAAATTTTACATACGCATGCCTGAAGGAGGATATGTTTTATGGTAAACACACGCAAGGTGGTCATCGTCGGAGCCGGCCACGTAGGCTCTCACGTCGCGTTGGCCCTGATTCAGTCCGGCGAAGCCGACGACATCGTCTTGATTGATATTTTGAAGGAAAAGGCCGAAGGACAGGCGATGGACCTGGACGACGGCGTCAGCGGCGCATTGTGCGGCAATGACGCCCAGATCCGCGCCGGCGGCTATGAAGAACTCAATGACGCCGACATCCTGGTCATGGCCTTCGGCCGCAGCCGCAAGCCCGGCGAAACGCGCCTCGACATGTTCGATGATTCGATCCGCATGGCCCAGGAAGTCATTTCTCATTTGAAGCAGGTGGACTTCAAGGGCATCATGCTCAGCATATCCAACCCTGCCGACATCATCTGCGAATACATCCGCCGTCAAATGGGCTGGGAACGCAACCGCTGCTTCTGCACCGGCACGAGCCTCGAAACGTACCGCCTGCTTCGGGTCCTGTCTCATCGGACGGGATACGCCCGCCGCTCCATTCAGGGCATGTGCATGGGCGAACACGGCAACTCCAGCTTCATCGTCTGGTCCCAGGTATATATCGGCGGCAAGCCCTTTGCGGCCCTCATGGCGGAAAAGCCGGAGCTGGCGGCGCTCAGCCTGGACGACCTGCAGACGGAAGTCAAACGGGCCGGCGACATTGAAATCGACGGCAAGGGCTGCACCGAATTCGGCATCGCCAATGCGGCGTGCATGATCATTTCGGCTATTTTCCATGACCAGAAGCTCGTATGGCCCTGTTCGACGGCCTTGTTCGGCGAATACGGCGAAGAAAACGTAGCGGCCGGCGTGCCCTGCGTCATCGGCAAGGACGGCATGGAAGGCGTCGTCGAAGTCGCCCTGACGGAAGAGGAACAGAAGAAGTTCCACGATTCGTGCGACATTCTCCGCAGCTTCCTCGACCGGGCCGAAGGATTATAATTTTTCATGCGTTATGGCAGGCTGTGACGAAGGCTTTCGCCGCAGTCTGCTTTTGTGTTTAACAACTGTGTTGAGGTGAAAAGAAGACATGAATTTCTTATTGACCAGACAGGCGTCTCATCCTGTAGACCGGATGCTGCCGATGCCGAAATTGTTTGCCTATGGGCTGCAGCATGTGCTGGCCATGTATTCCGGAGCCGTCGCCGTGCCGATCATCGTGGCCCAGGCCCTGCATCTGACGCCGGAACAGCTCATTCATTTGATTAACGCCGACTTGTTTACCTGCGGCATCGCGACGATTCTCCAGACCATCGGCTTTTGGAAGATCGGCTCCCGCATCCCGATGATACAGGGCGTCACCTTCGCCTCGGTCACGCCGATGATCATGATCGGGCAGGAGCACGGGATTACGGCCATATACGGGGCGATTATCGCCGCCGGGCTGTTCACCTTCCTCATCGCGCCGTATTTCAGCCGCCTGATCAAGCTGTTTCCGCCTGTCGTCACGGGCACGATTATCATGATGATCGGGATTACCCTCCTGCCCGTAGCCGTGCGCTGGGTCGGCGGCGGCAACCCGTCTTCGCCCGATTTTGCCAGCCCCATGAACCTGTTTTTGGCGGCCTTTACCTTGGCTATCGTCGTTGCCATTTACCGCTGCGGAAAGGGCTTTGTCAGCAACGTATCCGTCCTCATCGGGCTGATCTGCGGCACCATATTGTCCATGGTATTGGGCGTGGCTAACTTTGATGAAGTAGGGCGTGCCGATTGGATCGGCGTCATCACGCCTTTTTCCTTTGGCCTTCCGACCTTTAACGTCGGCTCGATCATTTCCATGATCATCGTCATGCTCGTCGTCATGGTGGAAACGACGGGCGACTGCATCGCTATCGGTGAAATCGTCAAGCGCCCCGTCGGCAGAGGCCGGCTGGCCCGCTGTCTCCGCGCCGACGGTTTGTCGACGCTGATCGGCGGCATCTTCAACAGCTTCCCCTATACGGCCTTCGCCCAGAACGTCGGCCTCATCGCCGTCACGCGCGTCAAGAGCCGCTTTGTCGTCGCCGCCTCGGGCGTCATCCTCATCCTGCTGGGGCTGTTCCCGAAGATGGCTGCCGTCGTAGCCTGCATTCCCAACGCCGTTCTCGGCGGCGCAGGCATCGCCATGTTCGGCATGGTTATCGCCAGCGGCGTCCGGGCTTTGGCCAAGGTCAAATTTGACGGAAACTACAACCTCATGCTCGTCGCCGTCAGCATCGGCATGAGCATGATTCCCCTGACGGTTCCGAATTTCTTCCAGCATTTCCCCGACGTCGTGAAGGTTATTTGCCAGAGCGGGATTACCCTGGGCAGCCTGACGGCCGTCGTGCTGAACATTTTGTTCAACGGGTTTAAGCCGGAAGAAGATAAGACCCAGGCCGATCAGGCGTAATATAATAGTATTTGCAGAGGGAGCGTACATGAAGAGACAATTACTGACACTGGCCTGTACATGGGCCGCAGCAGCCGGAATTGCCTTGGCTGCAGAACCGTCTGCGCCGGTCCTGTCGGCGCAGGCGGCGCAGATTCAGACGGCGGAGGACGAGAGCCGACGGTCTGACGCGGACAGTGCGCCGCCTCGCAGCCGTGCGGAAGCGGGTGAGCCTGCTTCTGCCGATATATCTGCGCCTGCCCGTTCTTTAAAAGCAGGACGGCAGGACCGCAAAGCCGGAACGGAGACCGGTGAAGACAGGAAAGACAAGACCGGACAAAAGGCTCCGGATCCGGTAGTGACGGTGCAATCGAAAACGCCGCCAAACGTAACGGTAGAAATCAAGAAGGCCCCGGCGGAAACGACGCCGAAGCCCCGGAAGCAGACGGAGCAAGGACGGAAAATCGGCATCAACGCAGCCAGCCGCATGCTCATCTTGTATGAAAACGGCAAAAAGGTACGCATGTATCACGTAGGCGTCGGCACGCCGTCTACGCCGACGCCGCCCGGCTTTTACAGCGTGCAGACGAAGGAAGTCGACCCGACATGGATCGACCCCAGCGATACGACCGTACAGATTCCGGCTGGCCCCGACAATCCCCTGGGCTATCGCTGGATCGGCTTTCACGGTACCTACGGCATTCATGGTACCAATAATCCTTCCTCCGTCGGCTATTACGTGTCCAACGGCTGCGTCCGCATGCATGAGGAAGACGTGGAAGAGCTGTATCCTCTCGTATCTATCGGCACGCCGGTCATGGTCTATTACGACCGCATTGTCATCGACAGCGCGGCGGACCATACCGTATCGTATTACATCTATCCCGACGGCTACGGCTGGCAGCCGCTGACCGTTCAGGACGTGCGGCGGGCCTTAGCCGGCTACGGCGTGGAAAACTTTGTGACGGCCGAATCTATCGCCGCCAAGATCGCCGCCTCAGATGGGCAGCCGACGTATATCGCCAAAGCGTACGACCTGTATGTGAACGAGAAAAAGCTGCCCTTGCGGGCTCTGAAAGCTCACGGCGTTACCTATCTTCCGGCTGTCGCCGTCGCTACGGCGCTGCGCCTGGATCTGCATTGGGACAACAGCCGCCGGCTGCTGACCAGTCCCTACGGCTCGGCTCCGGGTGTCGTGAGAAATAACGTCGTATACGTAAACGCCGCCTTTGCCGACAGGCTGTTTCATTTGGCCGGCACGCTGACCAGGGACTTGGTTTACAACATGAAGTCCCAATCGCCGCCTGTAAGTGTGACCATATCGCCGACGGCCGGCCCGTCGCTGAAGACAACGTGATAAAAAACGGCTCCGCTGTGAGGAGAATCGCCTGCATCCAACGCGATTCCTTACGGCGGGCCGTTTTTATTTGGGATATATGGAGCGGTCCTGTGTTGACAAATAGAATATAGTGATTTATAATTGACATATGTCAAAAATAAAACGTCGTACAGGCTGGCGTCAGCCGGTCATAGAAAGGGATGGACAAGTATGAAAATTGCAGTTACATATGAACAGGGCCAGATTTTTCAGCATTTCGGCCACACGGAACAATTTAAGATTTACGAAGTAGAAAACGGTGCAGTCGTCAGTGCAGAAGTCGTCGACACGATGGGCAGCGGCCACGGCGCGCTGGCCGGATTTTTGCAGGCTCAGGGCGTCAATACGCTGATCTGCGGCGGCATCGGCGGCGGCGCGCAAATGGCCCTGGCTCAGGCCGGCATTGCCTTGTACGGCGGCGTGCAGGGTTCGGCAGACGAAGCCGTAGCGGCTCTGCTGGCAGGAACGCTTTCCTTTAATCCCGACGTGCACTGCGACCATCATGACCATGCACACGGCCACGGCGACCATGCCTGCGGCGAACACGGCTGCGGCCAGCATGAACATCACGGCTGCGGACACCATCATTAATCAAAGCCAGACAAGACCATATACGACAGCGAAAGAAGGGTTGAAGATGAAAGAAATTACGGCATTTTATTTAAACGGCTGCCCCTACTGCCGCGGCGCGAAGGAGGCGCTGGCAGAATTAGTCAGCGAAAATCCGGCCTACGGCGAGGTGCCCGTTCATTGGTATGAAGAATCGGAATCTCCCGACGTAGTCCAGGGGCACTCTTACTATTACGTGCCGTCTATGTTCATCGGCACAGAAAAGCTCTATGAAGCCCAGCCGGGTCAGTCTTATGATGAAATTAAGAGCCATGTGAAGGCAGCCCTCGACGCTGCTATGGCTTAGGTCACTATACCTGCTGATTTTTCCCACAGAAATCGGCAGGTATTTTTTATGCGTACAGGGAGGCGACGCGCTCCGGCGATAGGCCGATATGGGACTGATTGGGAGAAACGCAGGCCAGAACCGGAAGATTCGTCAGCGCCTGGATTTGCACGACGTTGTCCCGTTCCATCAGCGTGTCCTTGTAGTTGTTGACGATAAAGCCTTTGACCGGCAGCCCCTGGGCTTTCATGTAGAAGGCTGTCAGGGCCGCAGCGTTGATCGAGCCGAGGCCGGCTGGCGATACGATGACCGACGGGATGCCGAGCCAGCGGATCAGGTCGGTTAAGTACCAGCGATGGGCGTCGTCGATTCGAATCGGGCAGACGATGCCGCCGCAGCCTTCGACGGTTACGTAGGGATAGGCGGCGCAGACTGCCTGCCAGGCGCGCAGCACTTCCGACTTTTCGACGGGATTTCCTTCTAAGCGGGCCGCCAAATGAGGCGAATAGGCATGGGCGTAGCGGTACGACAGCAGGAGTTCTTGCGGTTCCCCGACGGCAGCCGCGCCGTTTACGTAGGCGGCGTCGCTTTCGGTAACGGACGGCGCGCCGCTGACGACGGCTTTATAATACCCGGCGTCGTATCCGCCGCGCCGGAGGGCTTTGAGCAGCAGAGCTGAAATATAGGTTTTGCCGACGTCGGTTCCCGTGCCGACGACGTATAATCCTTTAGACATAGAATTCTCTCCTTAAACGAACAACTGCAGGCGGCGAAGGCGGCGAGACAGGACAGCGGCTGCCAGGCAGACGGCGATATCGCCGGGGACTTCGACGGCAAAGGCGTACAAAAATAAAGACCACAGGGCCGTGTCGTTTCCCAGATAGCAGTGGCTGATGAGATAGGTATAGGAAACGCCGAATCCATATACGACGGCCAGATTGACAAAGACGGCGGCAAAGACGCGGCGGCGCGTCCAGGGATGGCGCGGGCCGGCGAGACGACCTGCTATCCAGGCTCCGGCAATAAATCCCAACAGGTAGCCGAAGGTAGGCTGAAAGACGTAGGACGGCCCGCCGCCGGCAGTAAATACGGGCAGGCCGGACAGGCCCAGGGTGACGTACAACGTTACGGCGGCAGCTCCTTTGGCCGGGCCCATGACAAGGCCGGCTAAGGTCGTGAACAAGAGCTGCAGCGTAAAGGGGCAGACGGGAAGGGGGATGCGGATAAAGGCGCCGATAGCAATCAAAGCGGCGAACAGGGCGATATAGGATACGTCGCGGATTGCGCTAGGCGGAGAACCGGGACGAGAGCATCGCGGCATAGACGTCACTCCTTATTTGTTATCTTTTTAGTTAAGATATATTTGTTTACAAATATAAGGGAAGTATAGCGTAAACAAAGAAGTATGTCAACTTATTTTATAAAATGAAAGGTTACATAATGCAATAAAAGTGAACCAAAAAAGTATTGATTGGGCGTATGAAGTGTGCTATACTAAAGATACTCCATAGATAATAATTATTTTTTAGATACATAAGGAGGGAGTCATATGCGAATTGGAGAAGGCACCATTACGGAAATCCTCGACGGCGGCCTGGCGAAAGTCCGCGTCAGCCGCGATCATTTATACGTGGCCTGCAGCGCCTGCTTTGGCGCCGAGCACGTCTACGTGACGGCGAGAAACCGCCTCGGCGCGCAGGAAGGACAGGACGTGCGGTATGAAGTGCAGGACGAGCATCTTGTCATGGGGGCTTTTATCTGTTTTATCGTCCCCTTGTTCCTGGTCATACTAGGCGGCATCGGCGGATACTCCTTCGGTACGACGGTTTTGTCGGCCTTGATCGGTGCGTCAGCCGGATTGATTGTCAGCGCCGTATTGGTCAAGCTGTACGATTCGTCCCTAGGAAAGAAAATAGATACGAAGGCTACGATTACGGAGATCATCGAAACGGAAGACGACGAATCGTAGATGCAAAAAGGCTGGCCCGAAGACACAGGAGTTCTTCGGGCCAGCCTTTTGTATTGTAGAGAGGTGATTATTTGTTTAATACGCCTTCGAGGTATGTGGCCGTATCGGTCAAGCTGTCCGATACGTAGCTTTCGATATCGCCCTTGTCGCAGTGCATGGCGAATTCCGGGTCGATAGGCAGCTTAGCCGTATGGGGGATTTCGTATTTTGCCGCCGATTCTTCTACATGGCTCGGGCCGTAGATTTCATGACGGGAATGACAGTCGGGACATTCGAAATAGCTCATGTTTTCGATGAGGCCGAGGACGGGGATATGCATGATTTCCGACATCTTCAGGGCCTTTTCGACGATCATGGAGACGAGCTCCTGCGGCGACGTGACGATGAGGATGCCGTCGACCGGCAGGGACTGGAATACCGTCAGGGGGACGTCGCCCGTTCCCGGCGGCATGTCGACGAACATGTAGTCGATATCGCCCCAGACGACGTCGGTCCAGAACTGTTTTACGGCGCCGGAAATGACCGGTCCGCGCCATACGACGGGAGCCGTCGTGTCTTCCAGGAGGACGTTCATGGACATGACTTTAATGCCCGATTTTGTTTCTACAGGGAAAATGCCGTTGGCGTCGCCTGTAGCCCGTTCCGTCAGACCGAAGGCCTTCGGGATGGACGGGCCGGTGATGTCGGCGTCGAGGATAGCCGTCTTAAAGCCGCGGCGCTGCATCTGTACGGCCATGAGGGACGTGACGAGGGATTTGCCTACGCCGCCTTTGCCGCTGACGACGGCGATGACGTGTTTTACGTGCGTTCCTTCATGGGGCTGAGCCTGGAGGCTCTGCGGCTGCGTGCGGCTGGAGCATTCGCTGCTGCAGCTGGAGCAGTCGTGATTGCAATTTTCACTCATTACTATCATTCTCCTTTTTGGGATTACATTTTCCGGCCTGACAGCGCGTGTGGCAGCAGGAGCCGGTATGTTCACAGAGTTGTATGTGGCCGCCTTCGATGAGAAGGCGCTTTCCATGGACGAGAGCGTCGGCAATTTTTCGGCGGGCGCCGTCGTAAATCCCCGTGACGGTCGTGCGGGACACGTCCATCTGGGCGGCGCACTGCTCCTGCGTCAGCCCGAGCAAATCGATCAGGCGGATGACTTCGTATTCATCAATGCGCATGATGATGACCTCTGCGTCGGCTGCGCAGCCGGACGGGGCAAACTCGCCGGCCTTGGGCAGAGAACAGACGCGGCGGCACCGCGGCGGTCTCGGCATGGAACTACCTCCCTTTTCAGTGATTCAGTATTATTATAAAAGTATAGATGACATATGTCAACAATACCTCAGGCCTTATTTCCATAGGTTTCTTCATAGCGCTTTCGCTTGCGGACGAAGGTCGACGGCGTGATGCCTAGGGCCTTGGCGGCGGCGCGGACGTTGCCTTCCTGCTCGTAGGCCAGCGTTAGGTAATGGTATTCCAGCTTTTCCAGCGTTTCGGTCAGGTTGCTGGGAAGCGTTTCAGGCAAAGGCGATGCATCTTCCTGTTCTGACGCATAGTCCTTTTTTTCGACGATGACGATAGGCTTTGACGATTGAAGCAGGCATAAATCCTCTGGCTGGATTTCATCTCCAGAGCTGATAATGACGGCCCGTTCGACGATGTTTTTTAATTCGCGAATATTGCCTGGCCAGGGATATTCGTTCAATAGCTGAACGGAAATATTGGAGAATGTCTTTTTAAAATTATATTTTTGATTCAATTTTTTTAAGAAAAAGAGGGCGAGAGGCGTAATATCCTTTTTGCGAACCCGGAGCGGCGGAATGGAAATGGGAAAGACTGTAAGGCGGTAATACAAATCTTCGCGGAATTGCTCGTGTTTTACCATTTCTTCCAGATTGCGGTTCGTCGCCGCGATGATGCGTACGTCGATTTTTATCGGCTTAGTGCCGCCGACGCGCATGATTTCCTGCTCCTGAAGGGCCCGCAGCAGCTTGACCTGCATGCCCATAGGCAATTCGCCGATTTCATCGAGGAACAGAGTGCCTTTATTTGCCAGTTCAAATAACCCTATTTTGCCGTGCCGATTCGCGCCGGTAAAGGCGCCGCTTTCGTAGCCGAAGAGCTCGCTTTCAATGAGGCTGGGCGGGATAGCGCCGCAGTTTACCTGGATGAAGCTGTTTTTTGCCCGGCTGCTGTGCTGACAGATATAGCGGGCCATGACTTCCTTGCCGACGCCTGTTTCGCCGAACAAGATGACCGTCGTGTCCATAGGGGCGACGCGGTTGGCCAGCACCATAGCTGCCAGCGTCGCGTCGTCTCGGACGACGACCTCGTTTTCTGCAAGGGGCGTTTGTATATGTTCTAATTCAAGACGGAGACGCTCGATGGCGTTGTTTTTTTCCTGTATCGATTCTTTAAGACTGTAAATTTCTGTCAAATCTCGGACATTGGTGACGATCATGAGGAGCTCGCCGTTTTTATCAAATATAGGCGAGCTGGTAACCAAGGCTTCTTTTCCCGATTTAAACTGCTGCTGCAGGGTGACAGGGCGTTTGGTATTGGCGACGATGAGAGAGCCTGACTGCGAGATTAGCTTGTCTTGTACCAAATCGGCCATGTTTCTTCCCAGCACCTCTTCTTTTTTTAATCCTGTAATTTCTTCGTAGGAATGGTTGATGCGCAGGACATTGCAGTCCTTATCGGTAATGAAGATGCCGTCAAAAGAATATTCGATAATGGAATTTAGATGTTCCGCCGCTTCGGCTACTGTTGAAAAGAGCGCTCTTGTTGTCATGCCAATATCCTTTCTGGTTGTTGATTGCATTTGTTTAAAGGTCAAAACATTTTATAAACCATGAATTTATGCTTTTCGTTCATAAGAATTGGGGATATGCAGCATATTCCTGTACTTTTGAACGACCCGGCGTGAAATGGCGGTATTAAACTGCTGGGATAGGAGCAGAACCAGCTGGGCGTCGCTGTAAGGCGCTTGTTTATTTTCGGTATCGATCCATTCTTTCAAAGCGCGTTTTATAGCATCTTTTGAGAGAGTGCAGCCATTTTTCCGCAACGGGCTTTGAAACAGGTCTTTGAACGGAAGAGTCTGCCATGGCGTTTGGACGTATTTATCCTTAATGGCCCGGCTGATCGTCGATACATGCAATCCTGTCATTTGGGAAATATCTTTCAGCCGCATTGGCCGCAGCGAACGGTGCTGGAGGATGTAATCGTACTGCCATTTCCATATGGCGTCGGTCAAGGCGCACAGCGTCTGCCGGCGGCGTTCTATATTGTGCATCAGCAGCGTGCAGCGGGAGTATTTTTGCTGGAAATACGATTTTATGTCGGGGTCATTGGTTTGGCGCATCATAGAGACGTAATAGTCGCTGATGGAATAGGATGCGGTCCAGGCGTCGTTTAAAAGGATTTCGTACCCTGTGTCTGTCAGTTGAATAATGATATCGGGGACGACGTAGGCGCTGGGTGATTCAAACTGACCTTTCAAGGGTGCAGGATCTAATGATTTTATAAGACGAAGTACAGGAGCCAGCTGTTGCTTTGAAACGCCTAAGGCCTTGCTTATGGCAGCAGTCTGGTTTTTACTGAGTTCTATCAGATATCTGTCGATGATGGCTTCGGCCAATGGACAGAGCTTTCCCAGGCGGTTCAGTTGTATTTTTAGGCATTCGGCAAGGGAGGTCGCGCATATCCCGGGAGGATTAAGGCCTTGCAGGACGGCGAGCATGTCTTCATACATGCCGTTCGGCAGAGACAGGCGTTCTAAGGCTGCCTTGTCAATCGATAAGTAGCCTTTGGAATCGACAAACCGTGCCAGATAGGTGAGCAGGGCCCACTGGGGTTTGGTAAAATTGTGGGGATTGAGCTGCTCTATAATGAATTTTTGCACCAGGTCTGCTTCCGGCGCGACGACGAAATGGAGAAATTCTGCTGCGCCGCCGCGGGACGCTGATGGATGATAATCGAGAAAGGGATTTTCTTCCGACTCCTTCTGCAGCAGGCTGCGCAGGTCTTCTGAGGACATGGACAGGATTTGCAGCGATTGAATCTGCATGGCCGACAGCTTCTGAATTTGTTCTTGCGTAAGGGTCATACGTGCGTCCATTGACATATCCTCAGTCCTTTGTGCCGGGTAAGTCCGTATACTGCGTTTTGCCCGACGAATTTTTGGGAATCGCTGCAATAGAACGGATGGTGAAGCAGCTGGGATGAAGGGACGTCTTAGCGACGAGAAAATCCTCCAAGGCGGAGAGTGACGTTTCCGGAGCCGTCGTAAAGACGATCAGGTCGTCGTCGCCGCCCGTGCAGGCGAAATCCCTGTCGGCAAAGGCGTTTTTGAACAGCTGCTCGACTTCGTCCATGTTGACACGCTTGCCCATGATTTTGACAAACCGTTTTTTGCGGCCGGCAATATAGTAGAAGCCTTCTTCATCGCAGTAGGCGATGTCGCCGGTAAACAGGCGGCCGTGCCGTTCGTCGCCTAATTGGAGGTCGTCGGCGCAATGCGCGTAGCCCAGAGATACGTTGGGGCCGTCGTAGCACAGCTCGCCGATTGCGTTGGGCGCGGTCAGCTCGGCGTGGTCGTCGTCCAGGATGCTGAAGGAGCCGCCGGGGATGGCGATGCCGATGCTTCCGATCTTGCGGAGACAGTCTGCCGGCGGCAGGTAGGACATGCGGGCCGTCGCCTCGGTCTGGCCGTACATGACGACGAAGCGCTTTCCTGTGCCGGCAGCGTATTCGCCGAATTCCTTCTGCAGTTTTTTCGACAATTTTCCGCCGGCCTGAATCATCAGCGTCAAGTCGGGAAGATCCATGGCCGTGAATTTCAGGCGGCGCAGGCATTTGTACGTAAAGGGAACGCCGGCGATGGACGTCACTCTTTTTTCCTTGCAGAACTTCCAAAAGGCCGCGTCGAAAACCGTCGCCGTCGTCAGGCATTCCGCTGCGCCGCAGAGGACGTGGCTGTTGATGACGGACAGCCCAAAGGTATAGTGCATGGGCAGGCTCGATACAGGCCTGTCAGCGGCGGTTAGTTCCAGATACTGGGCGATAGAGGCGGCGTTGGATTGGATGTTGTCGTAGCTCAGGCGGACGAGCTTCGGGCTTCCCGTACTGCCTGACGTCGTCAGCAGCAGGCCCAGGTTTTCGTATAAGGCCGGCGACGTATCATTATGGCGGTATACGTCGTAGTCATACAGCGAATAGAGGGGTTTGCCGCCTTCTGTTCCATGGGGGCAAAAGATGAATTCCGGGCGGTACGCGTCCAGGAGTCCCTGCTTCAGCTCGTCGTCCATGGCGTCGTCTATGAGCAGGGGGACGACGCGGTTTTGCAGACAGCATAAGTAAGACAGGGCCGAACCGATAGTATTGCGGCATACGATTGCCGCCAAGGAACGGGACGGCACGACGCCGCCCAGCTCGTCGGCGTGGGTATACCAGGTTTCATATGTCGCCTCCTGTCCGCAATCGTCTTCAAAGAGCGTACAGGTTTTGAAGTCGGGATGTTTGTCAAAGAAATACATAGGAAAGCCTCCTTACTCTATGACGCGGGAGAGGGATTCAAGCATGTTGTATCCATCCCACAGGACGTTCATATCCAAGGCCTGTCCGACAGGTACGATGCGGTCGACGCCCATAGCGCCGGCTTTGACGAGGGCCTGTTTCAGCACTGCCGGATCGATGCCCAGGGTGGAGACGGTCTGGACCTTTTTGACGGCAAAGGGCAGGACTTCGTCGAGGGTCCGGATCGGGAATTGGAAGAACTGGCCGAAGGAGCCCGATAAGGCCGTAATGTCCGGCGGCAGGGACGACAGGGTGTATACGTACAGCCTGTTGGTCCGGAAGGCCGCCGACTGGAGGTGCGGCTGCGTCATGGCGAATTCCCAGGCGTCGGTGTATTTGCCGCTGGCTTTGATGGGCTGCAGGTCATAGGCACTGGCTTCGGCGGCGACGGCGTCCCACCAGCGTCGCTGCGCCGTCTCGAAGGACGATCCCCTTTCGTCGAGCCAGAAGACGAAGCGCGGGCTGGAGCAGGCGTTCTGGTCGGCTTCATACGTGTCGTTGTAGAAGCGGTGCGCCCAGGCGCGCAGCTCGTCGTCCGTACCGTTCTGAATGCTGAAGCAGTCAAAGACGGCGAAGGAATATCTGTCGGCGAAGACCAATTCTACGCCTTGCGGCGGCAGGGGAAAGGTTCGTATTTCAGCGATAGACTTGTCGCCGCCCCAGACGATGCGGCCGTCGCACTGCTGAGAAAAACGGCTTGTCAGCTCGTTGTCGCGGCCGTAGGTGACGATGGCGTTTTGTCTGCGCAGGGCAGTGAATTTGTCATCCTGCAAAATCCTGTGAATTAAATCACATATAGGGGCGGCAGCCGGAGCCAGGCGCGGTGAGACGCGGACGATATTGCCGTTTCCAGCCAGCAGGGAAATACACAGGCTGTAGGCGAAGATGGTCGGCATGTTTGCCGGCGCGATGTGAAAGATGAGGCCCCGTCCAAGGCGGGCTTCCTGCTGGGAAAGATGCAGGCTCAGCTGCTTAAGGTGATTGGGCCGCAGCCAGAAGCCAAGAGTACTCCAGGCGGGTTCGATCCGGGCTATGGGATGATGACGCAGCTCGTGCGACAGTACGGCAAGAAAATCCAGTACGACAGGGGCGAAGGGCTTCATCGGGAATGGTTTTTCCGGTATAGAGCCGGCTAAAAGCGTGTATTGATTATTCATGAGTATCGCTGCACCCCCTGATTTCAGCCTGCGGAATGCGGCCGTCAATGCGGAAATACTTTCCCTTGCGGCCGCAGGGACAATCGTCAACGCCTAAGATGGCGCCCATGTCCTCCGTCAAAAGCGAATGGCCGGGATAAGAGACGGCCATAGGAGAAAGAACCTGGAGGATTCCTGATTTTCCTATGGGACAGGGAGAGAAATCCTCCGGGTCTCTGACGATGACGTCGGAAAAAATGCTGGCGTGGAGGTGGCCGGCTTCGCATTCCATGTATACGCAGCCCGTCTGCTCGGCCATGCCGTAGTAGTTATGGACGCGGGAAATGCGGAACTGGTCGTACAGCCGCCGTTTATAAGCCTCGGCCGACACGGCTTGGGCTTCCATTTTTTTCCAGCCGCCGCCGTGGATGACGACAGCATTGGAAAAGTCGAAGGAAAGCCCTGCGGCGGCAATGGCCTGGCACAAATATTTCCAAATCATGAAGGTAAAGCCGAAAATGAGGACTGGTTCCGTGCGGGAGGCGAAGGCCTGCAAGGCTTCTTTATTTAAGGTCAAGTCGTCTGTCAGGGCGTAATATTTTTTCTTAGCGAAGATGGAAAAACCCAGGATAGCGGCTCCGCGGGCGTTGAACGCCGCCCGGTCGGTAAAGACGGACGGCGAATCGACGATGAGCATGGGCACGCGGCCTGCGCCGAGAAAATCCTTGACGATGGCGTATAAGGTGAGCTGCTGGTTTTGCGCCGTCACCGCGTCCAGGACGATGCGGGAGCGGGCCTGGCCCGTCGTTCCCGACGACGTGATGATCTTGAAGATGTCTTCGTCAGGAATACTCTGCAATTTCAAGTATTTGAATAAGCGGATCGGCAGCATGGGAATTTGCTCCAGCGCCGAAAACTGTCTGCCGTATCCGAAGACGTCGAGGGCTTGGCCGTAAGGCCGGCAATGGCGGCGGTGATGCTCCGTCAGCTCCTGAAAATAGGGCAGATACTGCTTTTCTTTTTCTTCCTGCGTCCAGGCGTAGGGCGCATGGGACAGCCATTGGCTATAGTCCATACTGTTTCTTCACCTCCTGGGTGAGCATGAAAGGAAGACCGTGGCCGGGATAGGTCCAAATGGGGGTCGGCAGGGAACGCAGTACGTCTTTGCCGACGGTCTGGTAGGCCTCGTCGTCGCCGCCGGGCAGGCGCGTAATGACTTCTTCGCCGGGAATGAAGTAATCGCCGGAAAACAAGAGAGCGTCGTCGGCGACGATGCAGATGCTGCCCGGCGTATGGCCCGGAGCGGCAATGCAGCGGAAGGAGTGTCCCTTCCAGACAAAATCGTAGGCTGGGGCGTCGAAGACGATATCCGCTGCCTGACAGGTAAATTTCGGATAAGAAACGTGCAGCTTGCCGCCGCTTTTAAAATACAGATACGATTCCATGATGCGCGTCATGTTCATCTTCGTATTTTGGATGCCGTCGCTGCATTTTTTACTGGCGACGACGGAGAGGGTCCAGCGGCTGCGCAGGTCGTTGAGACCGGCTATGTGGTCGCAGTGCTCGTGAGTGAGCAAAACGTATTCCGGGACGATATGGTGTTCCGCTGCATATGTGTTGATTAGGTCGGCATTGTTCGGGTCTATGAGCAACGCGCTGCTGCCGGACGTGAAGATATAGCAGTTGCTTTCCGTCAATGGATCGACCAGGCATGCCGGCTCAGGGAGTTTAAATGTCGACTCCATATTTGCGGAGGATGTCCATGCCTTTTTCATAAGAGCTGAAAGCCAATACGTCCGGCGTATCAATGGAAATGTCGAAGGTATCTTCCATGTCTTCCATGAGCGTCATGTGGCCCATAGAGTCCCATAATTTGATGGAACGGTATTTTAAACCGGGGAGCTGGTCTTTCGTCAATTTGAAGTTGGTCATGAAGAGTTTGTCGTATTTTTCTAAGTTTGTCATAGTATCACCTTTTTTAGTCATTTTGTTAAAGCGTACAGGAAAACAATGCCTCCGGCAGCAGATGGCGGTACGTGCCTTCGGCGACGATGATTCCGTCTTGATTCGTACAGACGCTGCGCAATGTCGCCGCGTAGCCGCGATCGTGCGGCCTTATTTCCAGCACTGCTGCCGTCGACGTCACCGTGTCGCCGACGTACGCCGGCTCTGGAAAGCGAACGCTGCTTTCCATGAGGATGGCGCCGTCGCCGGGAAGCTGCGTTTCCATGAGGGCTGACAGCAGGCTTTCGACGAGCGAAGGCGGGATGACGGGCCGTTTAAATCCGCATTGAGCGGCAAAGGCCGCGTCGGCGTGGAGTTTTCCGTAATTTCCCGTAAGGGCGGCAAAGGCTTGTATATCGGCTTTGGTTATCGTCTTTTGCGCCGACGCCGTATGACCGGCGCAAAGGTGCCTTTTCTCCGGCCGTTGGTCGTCGGACTTTGCTTTCAGCGCCGCCGCCAGCTGGGCAAACTGGGCCGGCGTGCAGAGCTGCTCGAAGCGTTTCGCCGCCAGCCCCTCCGGCGACGCGCAGGCCGTCATGCAGCCGCAGACGAGGAGGCAGATATCGCAGATGGCCGTATCTACCTGGTAAGTAAATTCATGCTGAGGAAATTGTTTCTTCAGCTTTTCCACTTCTTTGGTGCGGTCGTACCGGCTGTTGCAGCCGCCGCAATATTTTATCCCTATCTTCATGCGGAACTCCTATAAGTGTCCGTTCTGCAGGATGGCCTTGGCCTGGGCGATTAATTCGTCGCTGACGCCGCTGACTAAGATGACGTCTTCGATTTCCGGAATATGTTCTTTGACGGTGGCGGCAATCAGTTCCTCCGTCGTCAGCTGGGCAGAGGGACAGCCGCTGCATTTTCCCGTCAGGCGGATGCGAAGCACCTTGTTGGTATAATCGACGATGACGACGTTTCCTTGATGCGAAGCTAACGATGGGCGGACGTAAGCGTCCAATACGCCTTCGATTTCGGCGTGCGTAGCTGTAGACATGAGGGTCACTCCTTTTCCTTAACTATTATATGGTAATATATAAGCAATAACTATGCCAAATGCTGTACAGGCAGCTGCCTATCGGCCTGCATGCAGGCGTATGCCTGCTGAAATCGGCAAAAAAATCCAGACAGAAATGAAACATACAGGGGAGCGAGGCGGCATGATGCACCGGTTTTTGTCAAACTGTCAGGAATTTCTCCTGCTATGTCTCCTTTTTTGAAACAAAAATAGTTTTGATAGCCATTATTGTGCCAAAAATGATATATTTAGTGTTGTTGAGCCATTATTGAAACAAAAAAGATGTTTTATCTGTTGCAATTTTAGCACAAAAGACATAATTTGCCTATGTCAAGAGCCAAAAATGAAGCAAAAAGAGGCATGCAGATTTTTGTTTTTCCGCATAATATAGGAATTGTTTCTTGTTTGCGGAAAAAATTTTCTGAATTTCCGTATGATTGCCTGAACTTGGCACGATTCTTGCTAATTATATAAGCAATACTGCGATGAAACGAGACCTTCGTGCGTCCGAGCAGTTTTTACTATTTCCCCTATGTATTTTTTCCGGAAAGGATGATTTATTTATGACGTTAATGACTGGCGAACAGTATATTGAAAGCATGAGAAAACTGAACTTGCAGGTATACATGTTTGGTAAAAAGGTAGAATGTCCTGTAGACGACCCCATTCTTCGTCCGTCTCTGAATTCTGTCCGCATGACCTATGATTTGGCTCAGATGCCGGAATATCAGGATTTGATGACTGTTGTATCTCCGTACACGGGCGAACGGGTAAACCGCTTTACGCACATTCATCAGAGCACGACCGACTTGATGAACAAAGTAAAAATGCAGCGTCTCCTCGGCCAGAAAACGGCTTCCTGCTTCCAGCGCTGCGTAGGCATGGACGCTTTTAACGCTGTATTCTCCACGACGTACGATATCGACCAGAAATACGGCACCCACTATCATGACAATTTTATGACTTTTATGAAACGAGTACAGACACAGGACCTTACGGTTGACGGTGCTATGACCGACCCGAAAGGCGACCGCGGTCTGGCTCCCCATGCGCAGGAAGATCCCGATTTGTACCTCCACGTCGTAGAACGTCGTCCGGACGGCGTCGTCGTTCGCGGTGCGAAAGCTCATCAGACTGGCTTTATCAATTCCCACGAAGTTATCGTTATGCCGACGATTGCCATGGGCGAAGACGACAAAGACTACGCCATTTCCTTCTCCTGCCCGACCGACGCCGAAGGCATTTTCATGATCGTCGGCCGTCAGTCCTGCGATACGCGTAAGCTCGAAGGTGCTGAAATGGATACGGGCAACCCCGAATTCGGCGGCACGGAAGCTCTCGTTATCTTCGACAACGTATTTATCCCGAATGAAAATATCTACCTCAACGGCGAATATGAATTTGCCGGCGTTCTCGTCGAACGTTTTGCTGGTTACCACCGTCAGTCTTACGGCGGCTGCAAGGTCGGCGTAGGCGACGTCCTCATCGGCGCTGCTGCTTTGGCTGCTGATTACAATGGCTGCCCGAAAGCATCGCACATTAAAGATAAGATCATCGAAATGCAGCACCTCAACGAAACGCTGTATGCCTGCGGCATCGCCTGCTCCGCATTGGGTACGAAGACTGCTTCGGGCAACTACCTCATCGACCTCCTGCTGGCGAACGTCTGCAAGCAGAACGTTACCCGTTTCCCCTATGAAATTGTCCGACTTGCTGAAGATATTGCCGGCGGCCTCATGGTAACGGCTCCGTCCGAAAAAGACCTGCGTGATCCGAAGATCGGGCCGTATGTTGAAAAATATCTCCGCGGCGTAAGCTCCGTATCGACGGAAAACCGCTTGAAAGTACTGCGTCTCATTGAGAACCTCAGCCTTGGCACGGCAGCTGTTGGCTACCGTACAGAATCCATGCACGGTGCAGGCTCGCCGCAGGCGCAGCGCATCATGATTTCCCGTCAGGGCAACCTGCGCATGAAGAAACAGCTGGCTAAAGCTATTGCGCATATTGAAGACTAATTTTGGTATCACTGCTTATGAATGATGTATAAAGCATATCTGCCTTGAGGCCTGACTCCTTTCCTCAGGCGATATGCAGTTGCAAGGCAAGATCTCCCTGCAGGCGGCGTGCGCCGGCACGTTTACCTGACAGGGAGATTTTGCATTATAAGATCATGGGTAATGAGAAAGGTGGATAATCATGGCAATTGGATTGAAAGCTCCTGGATACTACATCCAGGGCGAAGGCGAATTGGATAAGTTGGGAAAGTATGTAAAAAAATTAGGGACGACGTTTTTGGTGTTGCTGTCTCCCAACAATAAGAAGCGCATTGGCGACCGCATTGCGGCCTCACTGGAAAGCGCCGATAAAAAGGTCGTATTCAGTGAATTCGGCGGCAAGTGTACCAAGCAGGCCATTGAAGATGCGATGGCCGTGGCCAAAGAAAATGGCTGCGACGTCATCGTCGGCGTCGGCGGCGGCACGGCTCTCGATACGTCGAAGGCTGTCGCTACGAATTTAGGCGGATTGCCGTCTGTCATTATTCCGACGATTGCGTCTAACGACGCGCCGTGCAGCAGCGTGGCTGTTATTTATAACGACGAAGGCGTGGTCATTAAGGCTCTCATGATGCACCGCAATCCCGACGTGGTTCTCGTCGATACGGGAATTATTGCCCAGGCTCCGAAGCATTACCTCGTTTCCGGCATGGGCGACGCATTGTCGACGTATTTTGAAGCCCGTGCCTGCTACCGCAGCGGCGCAAAGACCATGTCCCGCGGCAAGTGCTCTATGACGGCGATGGCTTTGTCCGAATTGTGCTATAAGACGCTTCTCAAGGATTCTCTGAAAGCCTTGGAAGCTGTAGAACAGCACGTCGTCACGCCGGAACTGGAAGCCGTCGTCGAAGCCTGCGTATATTTGAGCGGCGTCGGTTTTGAAGACGGCGGCCTGGCTGCGGCGCATGCCGTTAACGACGGATTTGCCTATGTGCCTCAGGCGCACGGCATGTCTCACGGCGAAAAGGTAGCCTTTGGTTTGTTGGTACAGCTGCAGCTGGAACAGGCTCCGCAGGAAGAATGGGATACCGTTCTGCAGTATATCAAGTCCGTTGGCTTGCCGTCGTGCTTAGCCGATATGGGCATTACGGACGTAAAAGAAGAAGAACTTCGTCAGGTTGCCGCCGCAGCGACAGTTCCGACGCAGTTTACGAAAAACGTCCGCGCCGATATTACGGCTGACGAAGTATACGCTGCAATTATGGCAGCCGACGTGGCCGGCCGAGCCTAAGGCTATGTTTACCGTAACGCCGGCGGCGAAAGGGTATATTCAAAAGCATGGCGGACACGTTATCATATCCTTGACGTTTGAGCCGTCCTTGGGCGGGACTTGAAAAGGTGATCGCATCTGGGGCAGTTATGTTCCGGAAATTGGTTTAGGTAAACCAATTCAAGGCGGTTTTCTGCGTAAAGAATGCGACGGCATAACCATATGGTATCACAGTCGTCTCAGGATCAAGGAAGGCTTTTCTTCTATACGCATAGCACTCCGTTCCATCTGGATAAGCTCTTGGCTTGAAGTGGAAGGGGCTGCGGGATATACTGTCATACCGCCGGCAGCTGACAAAACATAATATAATGAAAAAGATGTCGCTTGAAGAAAGATCGGTTTCTTCGGCGACATCTTTTTTATGGGTTGTTTAGGCTATGTTTAAGATGAAGGCTTTTGAAAGGGACTGGCTGTATGACTGATGAATCCTCCATGCGAAATTTGCAAGGAAGTCCTAAGGCAAAGGTTTCTTGCGTATGATTAAGCGCTTTGCTTACCCAAACCGCAACGAGGAAAGGGTGTCAGCTGAATAGGAAGATGTGAGCAACCAGCCTTGCCGAAGCGCCGGTATACATAGCGTTAGAACCCCCTCACAGTGGCCGCTGTGAGGGGGTTCGTTCGGTGCATCTACAATGCTCCTTGTTTCATTCATTCTTCATGGTTAGTATATCATATCCTGAAGAATTTACAAGGTGAAAATCGCTTTAAAGGATATCAATTTGGCACATTTTCATGGCTTCCAGGGCCCGCGCGTGGCTTTCCGGCGTGACGCCGGCGCAGCACGAGGCGTCGACGCAAATTTCTTTTTCCGGATAAAAGGCTTTCAGCAGCATGGCGTTGGAAATGACGCAGATATCCGTACATACGCCCATGAGGACGATGCGGTCGTATTCCGCCGTTTCGGCGATCAGCTCGGTGCTGCCGAAGGTAGGCTTTTCCAAGATGGTGGCGAATAAGGTATACGGCAGGAGCTGGCGGCATATGTTCCAGCCCTTGGTGTCCTTGATACAATGCGGGACTGGGAGTTTCTGCCCTTCCTGGGTGTCTAAATAATTTTCTCCGTGCGTATCCTGCGTGAAGATCAAGTCGGTGCAGACAGTCGTGTCCTTTTTGCTGGCTACGATTTTAGCTTCGATGCGCGGTACGACGGCTTGGGCCTCTTTGGTCCCCAAGGCGCCGTCGATGAAGTCGTTCTGCATGTCGATGATGACGTAAGCCTGATTCATACAGTATCCCTTCTTCCTTAATGCTGCTGCTTGAGTTCGCGGACATAAGCCGGCACGTCATGGCAGACCATAAGCCCCGACATGAGAGCGACGCCGGCAACGGGCGTATTGCTGAGCTCTTTGACTGTTTGAAGATTGATGCCCCCTAAGGCGTAGACGGGAATCGACACGGAGTCGCAGATGGCCTGGACGGTCTGCGTGCCGATAGGCGGCATCGTTTTTTTGCAGTCTGTGGGAAATACATGGCTGGCCATGATGTACGTCGCGCCCAGCTTTTCGGCGCGCGCTGCTTCTTCCGGCGTATGGACGGAAACGCCCAGGGTCGTCATGTAATAGAGCAGGGACGAATGGGTTTCCAAATACTCCAGTGAACACTGGAAGCGGGGAACGTGCAGGCGGATGGCTGCTTTGCCGAAGTGGTGGAGAATGCACGTCTTGTCGTGCATGTTGCACAGGCGCAGCGCTTTTTTTGCGTATTCGACGTATTCATCTTCTGACAGCGTTTTTTCGCGAAGGACGATCGTATCGACGTCGGACGCGGCGATTTGTTCAAGCTGGTCCCAATAATTCGTCGTGGCAAGTTCGCGATTTGTTATTGCAACTACTTTTAACACAATAATATCACCCGATCGTTGTATAGTATAATGACATAAAATTATAATATATATATACTATTACTATATATTAATCTCATAGCTCCGTCAATGTTTATACGGTAGGAATATAGCTCATTCTAAAAATAAATGATGTAAGAGCATACAATGTATAAATCTTTACAAAAATAATTATTTTCCGGAGATTTATCTAATAAAATAAATGCCGCCAGGATATAGCTTTGATGACAAATGCTCATGATAAAATGCGTCAGGGGAGATAACAAAAACAGCTTGGCAGTGGATTAGTCTGCAAGCTGTTTTTGTCATTTCTATATTTTAGGTTATAAAAGGAGATAGCTTATACGTAGATGTAGTCGCTGGTCACCGGCTGCAGGCCCATGTGCTTGATGGCGGCGTACATTTCGTCGAAGGAGCGGCTGTCGGTGATTTCAAATTGTTCGTCGCCCATTTCGGAGCCGTCGTCTTCCAGATGGCCGCCGATGCCGACGCAGACGCTGGCCGATACCTTCGTAGCGGCGATTTTCATGATGGCGTTGCGGTACCGGGCGCTTTCGCGGCTCGATACGACGATACCCGCATAGGGGAGAAACAGGCGGTAGGCGCAAATGATCTGCGTGAGCTTCCGTTCGTCCACGTCTTTCGGATTGATTTTATCGTTGTTGATGATCGGGCACAGACGAGGGCAGGACAGGGAAATTTCAGCGTGAGGATATTTGCGCTGCATGAGGTAGGCATGCATGCCCGTGGCGACGGCGTCCTTCTGGTAGTCGTCGAGGCCGAGGAGGGCGGCGAAGCCGACGCCGCGCATGCCGCCCAAAATTGCCCGTTCCTGAGAATAGAAGCGGTACGGGAAGATGCGCTTGTTTCCAGCCAGGTGCAGCGTTTCGTATTTCGTCGAGTTGTACGTTTCCTGGAATACCGTGACGTAGTCGGCGCCGCATTCGTGGAGGTATTTGTAGTCGTCGGAGTTGACCGGATAGGTTTCCATGCCGATGACCCGGAAATACTGGCGGGCGATCTTGACGGCGTTGCCGATGTACTGAATGTCCGACATCTTCGGGCTTTCGCCGGTCAGCATGAGGACTTCTTCGATGCCGGCGTTGGCGATGTTCTGGCATTCACGGTGCAGCTCTTCGTCGTTCAGGCGGGCCCGCTTGATGTTATTGTGGGAGTTGAAGCCGCAGTAGATGCAGTAGTTGTCGCAGTAGTTGGCAAAATAAATCGGCGTGAGTATAGAAATGTTGGAACCGAAATGGCGGCGCGTCACGATGTGGGCCTTCTGGGCCATTTGTTCCAAATAGGGAGCGGCGGCTGTCGACAAGAGAGCCATGAAATCCCGCGGTTCCAGGTGCTGTTTATTCAGGGCCCGTTCGACGTCCTGGGCCGTATAGTCTTCGTCGTGGAAGGCGTCGTGGTATTTTGTCACTTCGTCGAGCATGTTCGAATCGAGGACTTCCATGCCCGGAAGATAGGTCATGTGGTCAATGCGTTGTTCTGTCATCGTCGTACCTCCTTAGTCGCCTAAGAATCCTGTCAGCGGGTCCGATGCCGATGCCGTTTCGCTGACGCGGCCCATGCCGGCCAGATAGGCCTGACGGCCTGCTTCGACCGCCTTGCGGAAGGCGCTGGCCATGAGGGGCAGGTCGCCGGCTGTCGCCAGGCCCGTATTGGCCATGATAGCGGCAGCGCCCATTTCCATGGCTTCGCAGGCCTGGGACGGACGGCCGATGCCGGCGTCTACGATGATAGGCAAGTCGATTTCGTCGATGAGGATTTGGATAAAGTCCTTTGTAGACAGGCCCTTATTGGAGCCGATAGGCGATGCCAAGGGCATGACGGCGGCTGCGCCGGCCGATACGAGGTCGCGGGCCGTGTACAGGTCCGGATACATGTAGGGCAATACGACGAACCCTTCCTTTGCCAGGATTTCCGTCGCCTTTACTGTTTCGACATTATCGGGAAGCAGGTATTTGGAATCGCGCATGATTTCAATTTTGATAAAGTCGCCGCAGCCGATTTCGCGGGACAGGCGGGCGATGCGGACGGCTTCGTCGGCGTTGCGTGCGCCCGACGTGTTGGGAAGAAGGGTTACGCCCTTGGGAATGAAGTCGAGGATATTATCTTTCTGACCGGCTTCGACGCGGCGCAGGGCCATCGTGACGATCTGCGCGCCAGCCTGTTCGACGGCAGCCTGAATCAGGTTGACGGAATATTTGCCCGAACCGAGAATGAAGCGGGATGTAAATTCATGACCGCCGAGAATCAACGTGTCTTTTTGTTCCATAAGAAACAACTCCTTTGTATTTGCTGCTGTATGAGATAGCTGCTGTATGAGATAATGGTACTTCTGTGTTGGGGCTGTCTGTCAGCCTCCTCCGACGAACTGGACGATTTCCATCGTGTCGCCGTCGCATAAGGTGACGGTGCGATAGGTTCCGCGCTTTACGATGACGCCGTTCAGCTCGACGGCGATGCGTTCCGGCCGCAGCCCTTCCTGGTCCAAATAGGCCTGCAAATTCATTCCGGCAGCCTGGACTTCTTTTCCATTAATTCGTACCATTCGGCGTTCTCCTTTCATAAAAAATAAGCCGCACGAAGAGAATTACACCCGCGGTGGTGTACCCCTTCGTGCGACTTTATCAGTCACACTCTACGTATTATTATAGCGGATAGATGCTTCTTGTCAAGATATTCGTGAATTTTAGTACATGTGGAAAGGGGGAAGGCTTTGGAAATGGGCAGGCCGCCGTCAGGACTGGAGGCAGATTTATTCATAATTGGCGATATTTTTTTAGAAAGGTTGTCCGATTTATAAGCAGCGGCAGGGCTGGCCGAAACAGTTCTGCTTGACATGTTTGAAAACTGTATTATAATACAATATAGTGGTTTTTATGTCGTTTTTTTGTTCACGCAGAACTTGAAGCGATCTCGATTTTTGAAAAAATCGGTATAAATTTGTTTATAAAATTGCAAAATCAGCGGCTGGAGTTCGCTCCATGCCATACAAAACGGAGGGACTTTAAGATGAAATTCGGATTGTTAAAGGATATCAAGGCCGGCGAATACCGCACCATTGTCACACCGGCGGAAGTCGACGCCATTGTGGGCGACGGCCACGAGGTCTACGTCCAGCGCGGCGCCGGTATCGGCGCGGGCTTTTCGGACGAGCAGTATGAGAAAGAGGGCGCTAAACTGGTGGACACCATGGAGGAAATCTATGGGACATGTGACTTTGTTACCAAGGTCAAGGAACTGGAGCCCTGTGAGTTTCCCCTGCTGCGGGAGAATCAGATCATCCTGACCTGCATTCATCCTGCCGCTCATCCCCAAGAGGTGCAGGCTCTTCTGGACAGCAAGTGCATCTCTTTCAGCGCTGAGGACAGCCATCGGTATGGCTCCCCTAACTGTGAGGCAGCTGGCAAAATGGGGGCCTTGATGGGTCTTGATTCCCTGTTGTCTATCCACGGGGGCAAGGGAAAATTTGTCAATGGCCTGGGCGGCGCGCCTGGCGTCAAAGCTTTGGTACTGGGCGGCGGCACCGTAGGCCGGGCCTGTGTTTCTGTTCTCCACGCCTTGGGGGCCTGGGTGACCGTGATGGACATCAACATCGGCACCCTGCGGAGTATCTCCCAGCAGTTCAACGAGGAGATCAATACGCAGATCTCCAACCGGTACAACCTGAAAAAGCTGCTGCCGGAAATCGACGTGGTGTATAACTGCGTGCGCTGGCCCAAGAACGCCACGGAGTACATGATTGACCGGGAAATGGTCCGCTCCATGGAGAAGGGCTCTGTCATTGTGGATATCAGCAACGACGTAGGCGCTATTGAGACTTTCCACGAAACTACGCACGACGATCCCCGCTATATCGAGGAGGGCGTAGTTCACTATTGCGTCAGCAACATCCCCGGCGCCATCGCCCAGTCCACCTCCATCGCTTATGCCGCCTCAGTGCTTCCCCATTTCCGTTCCATTTTGAACAACGGGGTGGCAGAGGCCTGCGCCCGGGACGGATTCCTTCGCCGCAGCTTGACTACCTATCAGGGCTGCCTCACCCATGAGGAAACCAGCGCCATCCAAAACCGGCCCTGGATTCGCCCTGAGGATATTCTGGGGATAGCGGACCGGGAACTGGATCCCGCTCCCCGCGCTACTAATACCCGTTCGGAAAACTTCATTCAGCTCTAAGCATACTCGCAGCTCTCTGTGTAAGAGCGCGGCGAGTTTGGGAAAGTCCTGCTGAGGAGAACCAGCCCGGCGGGACTTTCCCCTTTTTATTTTATTTCATTTCATGGGGGGAATTTTATGAGCGTCAACGACTTTTTACTGGATTTTGCCTTTGCCTCGCTGTTTATTGTGATCGGACAGTTAATCCGGGCCAAGGTGCCTCTGGTTCAGAAATTTTTTGTGCCGGCCAGCATGATTGCCGGTTTTATCGCCTTGGCCCTGGGGAATCAGGGGCTGAATGTGCTGCCTTTCTCCGGCTCCATTGGCAGCTATCCCGGCGTGCTGATCATCCTGATCTTTGCGGCCGTGGGCATGGGGGGCTTCTCCTTCTCCAAGACCAAATTCAAGTCCGAGGTGGAGCGGGTTGGCTCCTATTTCTCCTACAAAGTGCTGGCTCAGGCCATCCAGTTCGCCTTTGCGCCTTTGTTTGGGGTGCTGGTGATTTCCGAGCTGTTCCCGGAGATTAACTACGGCTTTGGGTTTTTGCTGGCCTCTGGATTCTCCGGCGGTCACGGTACCGCCGCTGCGGTGGGCTCTGCTATGGCGGAACTGGGCTTTACTGACGCCACCGACATTGGGATGACCTGCGCCACGGTGGGCATCCTGTCCGGCATCTTCGGCGGGCTGTTCTTCATCAAGATCGGAACCAAGCGCGGCTGGACCAAGTATATTGAGAGCTTCCAGTACATCTCCGGAGATTTGAAGACCGGCCTGATCAAGGATGAGAAGAATCGGGGCTCTATGGGGAAGGAGACCGTCGCCTCCGTGGTGCTGGATCCCCTGGCTTGGCATTTGGCCCTGCTTTTGATAGCTTCCGGCGCAGGGTTCTTGGCCAACGGGTGGATCAAGGACGCCATAGGATTGGACCTGCCCAGCTACCTGCTGGCTTTCCTCATTGGCATGGCCATGTTCCTGTGCTTCCAAAAAACGGGAGTGGGGCATTATATGGACAATACGGTGATCAGCCGCATCTCCGGCACTGCCACTGACTATCTGGTGTTTTTCGGCATTGCTTCTATCAAGATCTCCGTTATTGTGGCGTACGCTATACCGCTGCTGTTGCTGCTGCTGTTCGGCATGGTGCTGGTAGTGCTCACCCTGATGTACTTTGGCGCTGCTATGAATAAAGGCAGCTGGTTTGAGCGCTCTCTCTTCGTGTGGGGCTATTCCACTGGTGTGTTTGCCATCGGCTTTATCCTGCTGCGCATCGTGGACCCGGAAAACAAGTCCAAGACCCTAAACGATACTGCCCTGGCCGGGCCGCTGACTACTCCCTTTGAAATGTTTGCCTGGTCCATGGCCCCCAGCATGCTTCTCTGCGGCCAGCACTGGCAGTTTATTATCCTCTATATTGTGATCTTTGCGGCTTGTATCCTTCTCAACCGCGTCTTTAAGTGGTGGTGGCTCAAGCTACCTTTGGACCGCCCTGCGGAGCAAGAGTTCTGATAATATGAACCGGATTTTCATCAAAAAAGAGGTTTGCCCATGCAGTAATGAATGAACTGCGTTAATGCGCTATTCCTGTTAAATCCCGCGCAGCAGCGTATGCATTGTATTTAAAATCAATATAAATCGCAGCAACATGAGGGCTGCCGCACGTTAACAGTGTGGCAGCCCTATTAATATTTTAATTCTGATATGAAAGTAATGCATCGACAGCAGCTTGTATTTGACAGGATCCAATGTAAAGATATGTAGGTTGCAACTTCTCCCTGTCACATGCAGCGCTTTGATATGACAGCGCCATATCCGGATAAACCGAATGATGAAGTTATCATCTAGGTGCAATGCTTACAAGAAAAAATGACACAACGGTTTTTGGTATACTAGCGGTTACCAAACAACTTGTATATCGGAGGAACCCTGTGTGCTGCTATCCTCATCTGGTACTATCTGACCGGGAAAAAGATACTCTTTTTTCGGGCAAAGTTCTATTCTAGGGTTCAAATTGCTGCCAAACCTGGCCGGTATCCTTCGGCCATTTCTCTTGAAATTACGCAGAAAGACGGTACAGGGCATGTAACTGCTGGTTAACCGCTCTACGCGCCGCCGTATCTCCTGCAGGCCGTAGAAGCGGTTAGAAGATACAGCATGATACGAGGCCGTAAAGGCTTTCCTTCTTCTCCCAGTATGGGTTTCCGACAGAAATTGCCGGTTTTTGCACTTGGAATATCGCAATCCCGTTATTAGAATCCTAATGTATCAAACTATGTACGCCGGGACAGCAATGAAAATACAAAGAAATGCTGCAGGAGTACTTCCCGAAAGGGATGGACATTACACCTGCTTCAGAAAACTAATAAGACATTATACCTATAAATTTATCATAAGGTACATTCCAGGTACATTTTGCATAAAAAAAACGGGTTCCCGATTCCGGGAACCCGCATGTTTTCTGGAGCCACTAATAGGATTCGAACCTACGACCCTCTCATTACGAAGCTTTGGCTCAAATATTTGTTCGACGACACAGCATAGAAAATATCTCGAAATTAAAAAATGCTCTAATTTCTGCTGTAAGGAATTTTTATGCGGTGCATGACGCTTTTATCGTGTTACCTCTTAAAAATCGCTTAGAACGGAAATTTGAAAGATCACCCAGACAGGAAGTGCTTGCTATTTTATGCATGAAGGGATTTTTTCCTGCTTGACTCCTGTTTCAATACTGGATATAATGAAAGTGAAATAAAAATGAGGCATTACACCGACAAACGGTTATAGCCCCTATACTTGACGAGATTTAACCGCCTACAGTTTGGACGCTACGGGCGGTTATTTCTTTTGTAAGAGAACCACTAAGAGAATCAAAAGTAATAGTGTTACGTTTGTCTCGTTCATGGGCATCACCCCCATTCATTCAAAAATGGATAGGGGCGATATAACCGCCTGCCGTTGTGTATGTGTAATGCCTACGGGAAAATAATACACGACCTGCTGATGATATGTCAATAGTACATACATGTCTTTGGGGGTGGCTATATATAAGCACACACAGAAAAAAGGGACTCCTTTACTATAAGCCAGTACAAGAAGGGACTCCTAAATTTATGAAAAATCCGTGAGGCCATATATATTATATTGACACGAACGCTTTTCCCCCGTGCGGACGGGCTGAGACATGCAGCAGAGAACACAGCAGGCAATGCGATTCTTTCGATTCTCTTTTCTGATTCACCACTAGGAAGGACAAGCAGACACCCAGAAGCAGGGAGCGGCAGGGAATGGACGGGCATGTATTCCCTTTGGTATTCTTTCCTAGTGTGTTGCTCCTGATTGTCTATGTGTCTTCCTTGTGTCTATAAAGGTATACCTTTATGGACATGCGAAAATGGCCTGTTTTTACGTCCGTAAATCTTTAAAATGCAATTTACGGATATATCCACAAACGAATTGACCTTTACGGATATTTATGATATGGTGTTTATAAAGACAATAAAGCATTTACAGACACACATAGGAGCGTGGTATCATGGGTAGAAGATTCGCATATGTACGAGTATCCACAAAGGAACAGAACACCGACAGGCAGACGGCAGAACTTAGGCAATACGTAGACAATGAGCAATGTATCATCATCGACAAGGCCAGCGGCAAGGACTTCAACAGGCCGAATTATCAGGCATTACGGCAACTGAGCACAACAGGCGACACAATCTATATCAAGAGCCTTGACCGACTAGGGCGCAATAAAGAGGCGATCAAAAACGAGCTTGCCTACTTCAAGAACAAAGGCGTCCGCATTCGTTGCCTTGACCTGCCAACAACGATGATAGACACCAATAACGATTTGATACTAGACACCATTACTAATATCTTGATTGAGGTGTACGGCATGATAGCCGAGCAGGAACGCCGGAATATTAGGCAGAGACAACAGGAAGGAATAGAGCAGGCTAAAGCGCACGGAAGACACCTAGGACGGCCTAGAGCGGCATATCCTGCACAATGGGATGAGGTCTATAGCCAATGGCAGGCGAAAGACATAACAGCTATAAAGGCTATGGAGCTATTAGGATTGAAGCGTTCTACCTTCTATAAGCTGGTAAAACAGTATCAGCAGGAGCAACCAGAACACCACGAATAACCTTTACAGACACACAGAAAGAGAGCCAGCATGTAGCGTGTTGGCTCTTTGTTGTTTGTGTCTATGGGCATACCAGCGTAGCGGTCTAGTGTGTCTTTGCTCCTACGGTACGGGCTAGGCTGTATTTATTCTTGTATGTCTTGTATAAATATTTCATCATTGTGTCTATGAATGGCTTTCTTACTGCATATTATGCATATTTTATGCATAATAATTGTATATTTATAATAAATATGCAGCTCATCAGTCTTTTTATTTTCCCTCTTGACACAATACGGAGCATGTGATATAGGAAACAACCAGAAGTAAGTCATGAGGTCATAGCTGAATTTTCAGCCGAGATAAATACCAGAGACAATCAGCACCGTACCGGCGAACTAACACCTACGCAAATTTGCGCACACCTTCCCTCTTGACAGACATACGCCCGTATGATATAAGACACAAGCTATTGACTGCCCGCACCCTGCACGATATAATGAAGGTGAAAAAAGGTGCTGCATCGGCAAACGGTTACAGCCCCTATATATTTAAGTTACAAGAAAGTAACCGCAACTAGTGGGCTAAACTAAAGGCGGTTACTTTTTTGTTGTGTCTTTAATCAGCACAACCAGAACAACCAACAGTAACAAAGTTACGTTTGTTTCGTTCATAGGCTTCACCCCCATTCATTTATCATGGATAGGGGCGATATAACCGCCTGCCGTTCTTGATACAGCACCTATGCAGGATTGTACAAGACTGCTCATTCCTTGTCAATAGACCACCAGACACCACCACGAGAGAGAAGCAACCAGAATAGCCGTTGTCGCCTTCTCTCTCTTTTTTGTGTGTCCTTGTGTCGCTGGATTGCTCTTTTTGTGAGCAGATAGATACTATTATCTAAAATAAAATCATATTGGGACTTTTAGGTATAATGACATACCCAGCCACCCTATCGACGCTCAAATCGCCTACAGAATCAAGAATACTGGATATTTCCCAATGAGACAACCAGAACCACCATACCGGCACCGCCCTATTCCCTCTTTTTTGTCTGTAGTTATTGATACAGTACAGAAAAAACAGAGCGAACCACCTTCATCATAGGTATAATGACATACCCAGACACACATAGACCGCTCAAACCGCTATTGGAACAATAAACAGACACACAAGGATCAACAGGAAACAACCAGAGAGCACCACCATACCAGCGGCGACGTGAGACACAAATAAGCCTGCTTTTGCGTGTCCCACGATATGAAGAAGACAGGAAATAAACATAACTAAAATAACTAATATAATAACTAGTAAGAACTAATAATAAATATAATACCAGTTATTAATCTAGTTAACCCTATTACTTATTACTGGTTATTTATAGTTTAAGTTAGTTTATAGTAGTTTATAGTCTATCTAAATATGTCTAACTAGTAATACTAAAATAGAGTAGATAATACTTAGTAAACTACTACTAAGTATTATCTACTCTAATATATTTATTAAGGTTTACTCTAGCCCACCGCCTAAGCTCATTATAAAAATATTTTGACCTTTTGTCAATTGTTTGCTTGTGTCTTTTTGTAATCCTTGCATGTATACAAGTAATACATTAGCATTTATCCTGTTTCTCACTGTTTATGAGAATAAACTTGATATTATATTCTTGTTTGTCTATCTCTGTTCCCTTGTGTCTTTCTCTTGTTTGTCTGTCCGCACCGGCGACGCTGGCTATGACGGGCTTGCCCTTCTTTGATATATTATTGAGACACAAATATACACACGGCTAATTGACACATAAAACGGAGAAACAACCAGAAAAAAGTAATTGCTGCCCGATATGAGAAGAATAGACCACTTACCTAATTTAGGTATATGGTTCCTGCTCTATCCTGTATGGTGGTTTGTTCATGATTTGCTGTTTTTTGTCGTTATGCCAGCTCCTGAGCAGGGCTTTTCCTTCAATGGTGTGTGTCTGATACGATTACCCTACCTTACACAGCACAGCCGCAAAACAGCCTTACAGGACAATACAGATGAATCCTGCATGATGGTCTATTCATGATTTACTGTTTTTTGCGAGCAGACTACTACAGTTAGTAGAATAAAAAGCTTATGGGGTGTCTTAGGTATGTTGATACCCCGACACCTTTTAAACGCTCAAAACGGCATTTAGACAATAAAAACACAAAAAGACACCCAGAACACCAGTAAGCAGGAGTAAACGGCCTAGCCTATTAAGCAGGTGTCACACGAATATACAGGCGGCTACGTGTCACATGAGATAGAAGGAAGACAACCAGAAGGAACCCTATGACTGATAGTGGTGTCGGTCTGGTGTCTCGTCAATCATAATGGCTGGTGTCGTGGTCTTGTTTGTCTACGATGGCGAGCCGTTTATGGAGCACGTCAAGGATTTTCTCTAGGTCTTTGACGGTAATAGAACCACGATAAAATTTATTGTGCAGGCCATTATAATTCATGCCCGCTTTTTCCGCTACTTCCTTCAAGGTTATGTGCTGTTCGTCGGCAATGGCTTGTATTGTCTCTTTTAAGGTCATATAGATTCACCTGCCTAATGAGTAGTGATGAGAAATCAAACGAGAATATGACAGCATTATACCATGATTGGCTTTTTATGTCTTGACTACACACGAATACGTGTGTTAATATTACACCAATAACACACGAATATGTGTGTTAAAATAATTATCATTCACCTACAAAGGAGAGAAAACACTATGAAAAAAGACACAAACAAAACAACCACTATGCAAGACAAGAATTATGTATCTCGTGAAGAATACGACAAAGCCGTACAGGAGAACCGGCAATTACGGCAAGACATTCTACACGCTTTTATGCAAAAGCATATGTATGACCTTGCCATGTCCGACCGCTACACAGAGACACAAAAAGCGCTACATTCCATAATGTTACAAGCAGACAATCCCGAACTTATGGCAGACCTCGCCGAGATTTTGAATTTCCAATTTTCATTGATCGCCACATACTTTTATAAGGCGGCATTGCGTGATGAATGGGACTACGGCTCATCTGAGATAACCCCGATGGACTTAACGCATGTAAGCACAATCCCATTAAAACACACAGCGGAAAAAGAAGACATTCTCATGCTCGATGATGGGGTCGGCGTGTATATTGACCAGACAACAGGGGAACTAAGGTCTTCACTAGTGGACAACATCGCCGAAACAGAAGACGAACCAGCCGCCATATTGCCTACAACGTCCGTCCTTCCTAACTAACGACAACAAAGAATAAGACCTAACCAGAGGGAGACACATAAAAGCATATGGGCTTGTGTGTCTCCTATTTTTATATATCAAAGGAGAGAAAACACCACCATGAAAAAATCCACTATGAAATTAGCACCCCGAACCATGGAAGAACAGGAAACAACAATCGTATTTGACCGTGCAGGCGACACCATGAGAATTTACACGGCAGACACAACCATGATTACATATCTTGATAAAAGATACCCACGTGCAAAGGAATACACCGATAAAGGCGGCCTGTACGCTGTTGAGTATGTCGTGGATAAGGATTTATTGTCATTCAGGACTAAGAAGGTCAAAAGGACATTGACACCTGAGCAAAAAGAAGCCAGACGGCAGATACTCGCACGGAATCGCAAAAAGAAAACTACAATGGCACAAGATTCATGATTTTTTGCTAGTAGATAGATACCAGTATCTAAAATAAAAATCTTTAGCGGCTTTTAGGTGTAATTACCCTTGAAGGATATTTCAATTTTGTAAATCGCTATTTTATCAAGAAAAAAGACACACAGAGACAAATGAATACGACCGCAGCCATAGGGAGCCAGCATATACCGCATGTGTTGGCTCTCTTTTTTTGTGTGTCTTTATATTTTGATGACGGCATGATATAGTAAAGGTGAGATTGCTTTTCTATGTTGTGTCGACCTTTTTATATACGAAGGGATGACAGTACGATATGATGACACAACATAATGAATCATCAGCAGTGAAACTCGACAATGAACAGATAATGCAAATGGCTAAACTCATTTCCCAGAACATCGCACCTGTACAGGCGAAGCAATGGGAAGGAAGCCATATTCTTGTCAACGACTATATGACGGAATGGCTGGAAGCTAAACACGGGATAGACATAGTACAAAAGACATACGAGAACTACGAAGGGCGGTACAGGAATCACATAAAGCCATTCTTTGAAGGTAAAACGCTCATGGATGTCTCGTATAATACCGTGTCGGCATTTGTGAAGCATCTGAAGGCTAAAGGCGTTACTGACAGTACAATTCATGATATAGTCCGTGTTTTGTCTATTGCGCTCAATGAGGCCGTAAACGTGCGGGAGCTAATCCCTAAGAATCCATGTGACGGAGTACATTTGCCGAAAATCAGGCAGAAGAAAAAACGCCCGACCATTACAGACACAGAAGCAAGAAAGCTCTTTGAGGTGTGTAAAGGGCATCATTATTGGATTGCTATTCCTATCCTGTTGATGTGCGGCATGAGAAAAGGTGAACTGCTGGCCTTAACATGGGATGATGTTTTTCAAGATGAAGACACGGGGCAATGGTATATCAGCATCAATAAAAAAGTATCCGCCAGTAAGGGAAAACACACTGTAGAGAAGTTCATGAAGACACTGGAAGGATATAGAAATGTAGCTATTCCGCAAGTTCTGGTAGATTTGATGTTCTACTACAAAGAGCATACACAGCGAAACAGCCGAACGTATATCATTGCACAAAAGCGACAGGACAAAATGGAGAGTACAAGGAATTTCAATCGAACGTTTACACGATGGAAAGAGAAAGCAGGCATTACGAAGCCTATTAGTCCTCATTCCTGCCGTCGTGCTTTTGCGACACGTTTAGTATTGGAAGGTGTACCCTTGGAAGCCATGAAAAAGCAGGGTGGATGGAAAAGCGACAAAATGCCATATTACTACGCTGATGAAGCACAAACGGACATACTGAAAAACAAATGCGCCGACATCATGGGGCAGCATTGGGCAGGACAGTTCATTCCTGTTGCTGAATAGACATACGAGAAAATAGCATAAAAAAAGAACCCCACTGCGGTAACAATGGAGTTCCTTATGGTTTTGGAGCCACTAATAGGATTCGAACCTACGACCCTCTCATTACGAAAGAAAAGAGCCTGTTTTTGATGCCGCCTTGATTTGTTCTAGTTTTCTGAAAAACGGCGTCATTATGCTATGTATAGTGTGATGATATATTCGCAAGTTTTCTTTATTTTTTACTCTTTTTCAGGTCTTTTTAGGTATTGGGGTACAAAAAGGTACTTAATTCGGTGAAAAATACATGAATTATAATTCATTTTGATTGATTTAAGAAAAAGATTGGTCCTGATAGGAGAAGTATAAAAATACCAAATACAAATCTGGCTCCATATCAATAAAAAACGTGGCTGCCTAAGCCTTTGCTCATGTCGTGTCGGTGTGCCGCTTGTGCCGGGATATTTTATATAGAGAGTATATTTTTATCTATAGACAGAAAAGCTGTTGTCATACCATTAAGGACTTTTATTAGGCGGCGTTTTAGCGCAAGAGTCGTATCAGGAATGGTTGCGCAAAAAGCGTTTTAGGAAGAAGGCGAGAAAATAGGGAAAAGTGTAAAATTGGCCGTTAAATCCAATATTTTTATTTCCCAATTTGATACCATATCGAATATCCGAATATATCTTCTTTGAAATTAATGCATTTAAAGAGGCCGTAGTTCCATCTTGCGCCTTTACTTCGACGGGTACTAAAGAATCGCTGTCACGCAGCATGAAATCCATTTCAACAGTAGCTTTTTCGTTTCTGTAGAAGTATAATTGATATCCTTGTTTTACCAGCATATCGCCTACGACATTTTCGTATAAGGCACCTTTATAGGTATTAAAATTTTTATTATTGCGTAAGTCTTGCTGTACTTCTTCGTCAAGGGACCCGATTAATAAGCCGGGATCTCCAAAATATAACTTATAGTCTAAGGGGTTATAGTTTCCCTTTAACGGTAGTTCAGGTGTTTGCATGTTGTAGCAAATGTTTACGATGCCGGCGTTAGAAAGCCAGTCGATAACGCCTACGTAGGCTCGGTTTCTGGCTCCATGGGCGACTTTAGAAATTTGGAATTTTTTGTTCGATTTACCGAGAAATACAGGAATAGCGCGATATACATTCAAGATTTTAGCCTTATCAAGACCGCCGGCGTATTTGGTAATATCCTCTTCGTAGTCCAGCAAAATTTGCTGCTGCATCGCGAGGATTCCGGAATAGTTATTTTCTTGTACAAAACGGCTGACAATGGCTGGCATTCCGCCTATGACCATGTATTCGTTGAAGCATTCCCGTAACACCTGCATTTGTGTTTCTGAAAGGGGAGATATTTGCACCATATGGTCATATAGCTCGGAAACTACTGTTTCTGAATAACCGCGGGCCCATAAAAACTCTTCAAAATCCAGCGAATGCATGACATAATCTTGCTTATATCCCACGCTGTTTGATTCTATTTCATGGTAATTAATCCCCATTAAAGAGCCGGAACAGATAACGTCATATCTGCCGTCTATTTTAAAAGCTTTCAGGCTGGTTGCCCCGTTAATGCAAGCCTGAATTTCATCAAAAAAAATCAAGGTTTTATGCGGTATAAGACGGATAGAGGGATCAATAAATGTAATATTCTTTATAATTTTCTCTATGTCAAAACCATCGTCAAAAATGGTGCAATACTGCTTTTGAAGGATAAAATTAATCTCTATGTAGCTTTCGTACTGCGTTTGGCCAAAGTGACGAATCGATTCTGTTTTCCCGATTTGGCGAGCGCCCTTGACAATAAGAGGCAGGTGATAGGGGTCTTGCTTCCAATGAATCAATTCAGTATCGATTTTTCTTTTTAAGCGGATCATATTACGATGCTCCTTATAGTTTAATCGCACATTTTTCTAATACCTGCAATTACAATATATCACATTTTTCCAATATAATAAAGGTATAAAAATCACATTATTGACATATGAATGATGGACTATTTGCACATTTTTATATTCTGAGACACCGATTCATCATGCCATCTGTTGTTTGGAAAGTTGGTAGCCTAGGAATCTAAATCATTTGGTATATCTTTCTATTTGTGGATTGTCATATCTTGTTTGCGTCAATATTCTTTCATAGAGTGCTCGTATAAAAGGTCTGTCTGGACTGAACGATATTTCTCGGCTAAAATAAGCTTAAAGTAAATTTTAGCCGAAAAGGTGAGTCTATGACATATATTATGAGAGATATAGAACCATACATCATTTCACTTTCTAAGGAATATGCTTGTATTCTTCTTATGGGCCCGCGTCAGGTTGGGAAGACGACAATGCTGCGTCACTGCATGGACGGCGAACGGGAATACGTGACATTAGACGATTTGGAAGAACGCCGGTTGGCATAGACCGATCCGGCCATGTTTTTACAACTGCATACGATGCCTATTCTGATTGACGAGGTACAATATGCGCCGGCTTTATTTTCTTATATAAAAATAAAGATTGACGAAGGCTGTGCGCCGGGGATGTTTTGGCTGATTGGTTCTCAGGCATTTCATTTGATGGAACTGGCGCAAGAATTCTTAGCTGGTCGGACCGCTATTTTACACATGTCTTCCTTATCTCAGCATGAACTGTATGGCAAGAAAGAAAATGTACCCTTTTCTTTAGATTTAAAGGAATTGAAAAAACGGCGGCAGACTGGAGCGACTGCAACAGTACAGGACATGTATCAGCGTATTTGGAATGGTGCTATGCCGGGTTTCCGAAGCGGCAAGTATACGGATCGCGATATGTTTTACAGCAGCTATTTGCAGACGTATATCGGCCGGGATATACGGGAACTTATCGAACGGGTAGATGCGTATCAGTTTCAGGACTTTATCCGTGCTGCCGCCTGTCGTACGGGACAGATGCTAAACGTCCATAGTATTGCCATGGATGTGGGCATATCGGACGTGACGGTTAAACGATGGCTTGCCGTATTGGAACGGTCCGACGTTATTTTTTATCTTCGTCCTTATTCTAATAATTTACTGAAACGAACGATTAAACAGCCAAAGTTATACTTTTTCGATACGGGGTTAGTGGCGTATCTCACGAAGTATACGACGCCGGATATTTTGGAAAACGGCGTTATCAATAGAGCTATTTTGGAAAACTATGTAGTATCCGAACTGCGTAAGACGTATTATAATGCTGGAAAAGAACCGTTCCTTTGGTATTATCGTGACAAAGACAATCATGAGATCGATATTGTTATTGAAGAAAATGGTCAGTTGCATCCATTGGAAATTAAAAAATCCATTAGTCTGACAAAAGACATGGTACGATCTTTTCGCATGCTGGAAAAAGCGGAAGTACCGGTAGGCAGAGGCGCTATATTGTGCATGCGCCATGATTTAACGGCGTTAGACGCAAATACGTTAGTGATTCCTATTTGGATGATTTGACGAGGGGGTATAGTATAAGAGTGCAGGCATAATGCGAATCCAGAGTGTCGGACAATACATAGTCAGACAAATCGGTATCCTGGGTACATAATTCCTCTTATTAAAAATTTTTATCTTTTCTTTAATTTAAAATCTAAAAATATTCCCGAAGCGAAACAAAACATAATCAGGCAGCCACCTTGTGCAGTATTCTGCTGGCACTATATATATTATGGCTGCTTGATTATGTTTTATTGCGCGAAGGCTAGCCTTCGCGCCTATAACCACCCTTACTTTTCCATGGTATTTTCCGGATAAGACCCTGCTTGATATATCTGATCTTTCATCTGGTTTTCAATCCTATCCTAACGTTAATCACTAGCAGGTAATATGTAAATAAAATTTGCCTGCTTCGTCTCGTAACATATTTTTTAATTTTCCGGGTCATTTTTCGGATGAAAGAAAGACATCCCGGTTGTCTTACATAGACAGTTGCTTCAGCTATTCTCATAGACGTATGGCTTTACCGTCTGCGTTCCTATAAATTTTCCTGATTGTATTAAAGGTTGAATAATAAATGCGGATGAACTGATATAATTAAGCATAACAGCAAATAACTATAAAATAAGGAATAATGGGGACGGAGACCCCATTATTCCTTATTTTATAGCATCAAGAGTCCTTTATAGTATTTATAATTGCATCATGAAAGGTATATAAATAAAACGAATTGGTGATAATGTGGTAGCAGAATAGAAAAACACGTAGAGCAGTTCTTTCCTTGGATGGTTTACTATCCTTCTCGTCAACGTGGTCATTGGGCGCGGAGTATATCTCGATTCTTAACACTGCTACTCAGACGGAGTCAATGTCATTGACATAGCACCATACAGTGCGAAATCAGAGAGGTTTACGTTGATGGTAAAGGAACGATAGCATAAGACGTGAGTTACTATAACAGGAGAAGCATTGATAGGGGGTGTTTAAAATAATTAGTGAAGTATTATATAGCAGTCAAAAGGTTGAATGGGAAACCCCTCAGCCTATTTTTGATTTCATGGATAAGATATACCATTTTAACCTTGATGTGTGCGCTTTGCCAGAGAATGCGAAATGTGCTGCATATTACACGCCAACGCAAGATAGTTTGAAACAGAATTGGCAGGGTGTCTGCTGGATGAATCCGCCATACGGTAGAGATATTGCAAAATGGATGAAGAAGGCCTATGAAACCGCAAAGTGCAATCAGGGTACGGTAGTGGCGTTAGTACATGCTCGCACGGACACAAAGTGGTGGCATGACTACGCTATGAACGCTACACAGATTATTTTCATCAAAGGACGTTTGAAGTTCGGCAATGCAGAGGCTTCTTGTCCCTTTCCATCCTGCTTTGTGATTTTTGAAAAAGGACAGGTAAATACAGGATTCTATCCGATGATTGCCGCTATTAGTAAAGCGATCATGACGAAAAATAGTTGAAATACGTATGCCGTGGGAAGTCATATTCTGGCAACAAAAGAGGCAAAGACTCTTAAGTATGTATACAAATGCATAAAGAATGCTTGAGCTGTTTTTGATGCTTTTCATATATTATAGCGAAGTGAGGTATCATATATGAACAAAACATTTTCTGGAAAACTGATAACCGTAGATGAACTTTGGGAAATTCTAATAATTGGCAAAAGCACGGCGTATCGTTTATTAAACGCCGGAGGAATCAAATGCTTTAAAATCAACCGGGAATGGAAAATCCCTCGAAGTAGTGTGTATGAGTATATACAATGTTAATGCCAAATAAAAAATGAGTGCAAAAGTTTATAATAAGGGTTTTGTTTTCACTTGTATCAATATCTCCCTGCTGGTTACATCCGGCAGGGAAAATATCCTGTGCCAAAATATGGTTTGTACAACCAGCATGTAGACAGTACTAAAACCCTTATTTTATAATAAAGTAAACGAATGTACGGGAGGTGGAAGCTATGAACAAAGCGATGCCTATTGGCGTTGAGGATTTTAAAGAGATAAGAGAAAAGTATTATTTTGTAGATAAGACGGATTTTATCCGGCAACTGATAGATGCTCATAGCAATGCTATAATGATTACTCGTCCCAGACGTTTTGGGAAAACGTTGACTATGAGTATGCTCGATTATTTCTTTTCTATTGACCGGAAAAAAGACAGTGCAAGCTTATTTCAAGGTTTAGCTATTGAACGTGCTGGATCTGATTACATGAAGCATCAGGGGCAGTATCCAGTTGTATCCGTATCACTAAAAAACATTCAAGGCCGCACATGGAATGATATGCTGGATGATATGAGCATCATTTTTTCGGACATGTATCGGAATTTTGGATATTTAATGCAAAGTAATGCCATTGATGATGGACTAAAAGTATACTTTCAAAAAATACTTTATAAAAAAGCGACGCCAAATGAACGGGTGTTTGCTTTGGTCAGATTGACTGATATGTTGAAAGTGCATTACGGAAAACCTGCTATCGTACTGATTGACGAGTATGATGCACCGATACAGCAAGCGTGGGAATGTGGATTTTATAATGAATGTACTAATTTTATGCAGTGTTTTTTGGGCAGCGCATTAAAAACAAATGAGTCGTTAGACTTTGCCGTATTGACCGGCGTGTTCCGTATTATCACAGAAAGCATTTTCAGCGGCTTGAACAACTTGGATGACTACTCTATCTTGCGAGATAAATATAGCAATGTTTTCGGATTTACGCCTCAAGAAGTGGCTAAATTGACATCAGATGTAGGGAAACAGGAAGTACTGCCAGAACTGAAACAATGGTATGACGGCTACCAGTTTGGTAATACGGAGATATACAATCCCTTATCGGTTATTAGTTATATCGACAATCACTGCCTCCCCCAGCCCTACTGGATGAAGACATCCAATAACAGTATTTTGCGTGAGCTGGTTTCCCACGCTGATTATCTGCGAATGAAGGAGCTACTCGGATTATTACATGATATACCTATTTCAGTCAGTCTGAACGAAGACGCTATGTATGACCAGATTGGAAAAGACCGCAGCGCGGTATATACCATGCTGCTTTTGACAGGCTATTTAGCCGTATCGGAAAATATACCGACAAGTTATGCCCGCTACTTATTGCGTATTCCCAATGAAGAAATTAAACAAGTATACAGCATGGAAATCCTGAATACTATTATAGAAGGCGTGGATAAGGACACCTTCGATAGATTATTCAATCTGCTATGTACCGGACAGAACGAAGACTTTACGTACCTGCTGCAAAAAATATTACTACGGTTCGCCAGCACTTATGATACGGCGAATAAAGAAAGCTTTTATCATGGATTTATGCTGGGCATGGCGGCCTTGTTTTTGGGAAGAAGCTATGCGGTCGAATCCAATCGGGAAAGCGGTTACGGACGGTTTGACTTAGCTATTTTTCCAAAAGATACTAGCAAAGCCGGCGTACTCATGGAATTTAAGGCCGCCGAATGCGAATCCATGCTGCAAGAAAAATCGCAAGAAGCGTTACAGCAAATTGAAGATAAAAAATATGATGCAGAGTTTGCTAAAAGAGGCATAACAACTGTATGGAAATATGGCGTTGCTTTTTGTGGTAAAAAAGTGCAGGTTGTAATGAAATAACGGTATATTTTGACAAGATTATTAAGGGCTGTCGCACGTTAAGAGTGAGACAGCCTTATTTGCGTATTACGTATATCATATGACGAAGTTAACAAATGCTCTTATGTAAAAATATCTAATCCCCCTAGTGTATGCTAAAGGTTAATCAGCGGTATGCGGGCGTTATTTAATGCAACATAATGGTAATACACTACGAAAGGGGGAATTGATGAGTGCTTATCAATAAAACTGTACTATTCGTATCGGAAGCAGCCTGCGTATTAGGATGTAGCTCCCGTCAGATTTATCATCTGATTCATACGGGACAACTGCGCGCTTATAAAGATGAAGGCGCATGGGCTTGGAAGATTCCGGAAGAAGCCATTATGTCCTATATTACAACTCGTATAAAAGCGAGAAAATGATTGCTGTGTACTGAACATAATAAGTAAGTATGTAGGCTCATGATGGGTGACTGAGCTTTTTTGATAATTTTCGTATATTACAGTGAAATGAGGTGTTATATATGAACGAAACATTTTCGGGAGAGCTTATAACCGTAGATGAGCTCTGCGAAATCTTAATGATTGGCAAAAACATGGCGTACCGTTTATTAAATGCCGGGGAAATTCAATGCTTTAAAATCAGTCGGGAGTGGAAAATCCCCCGGAACAGCGTATATGAGTATATACACCGCCAATGTAAAGCAGAAAAATGACTGTAAAGATATAACTGCCGATAGTCGATCATACCAACATCTATACATGAGAATGACGATAGTTCCCTGTCGGTTATATCCGGCAGGGGATATCTATTGCAGCGGTATGACCTGCTATGGACAATAGGCATGCCCTTATTTATAATAGAATAAACGGGAATACGGGAGGTGTAATCAATGAAGAAAACAATGCCTATTGGCGTTGATAACTTTAAAAAGGTACGGGAAAACTATTATTTTGTAGATAAGACGGATTTTATTCGGCGGCTCATAGATACACATAGTGCCGTAACACTGATTACACGTCCCCGGCGTTTCGGCAAAACGCTGATCATGAGCATGTTGGAGTATTTCTTTTCTATTGATCGGAAAAAAGAAAGTCAAGGCTTGTTTTCAGGATTATTGGTAGAAAAAAGTGGGACAGCGTATATGAAACATCTCGGTGCCCATCCTGTTATCTTCATATCGTTAAAAAATATATCAGGCGACACATGGGAAAGTATCGTTAATAGCCTGAGGCTTGCGTTAGCTGATTTGTATAGCAGCTTTAACTATCTGGCTCAAAGTGCAGATGTAGAAGACTCGCTGAAAATTTATTTTCAAAAAGTCATATATGAGAAAGCTACGCAGGATGAATTGGCTGTTTCTTTATTGAGATTAACTAAAATGCTGCATCAGCATTATGGAAAACCAGTGATTCTGCTTATAGATGAATACGATGCGCCAATACAGCAGGCTTGGGAACGGGGATTTTACGGCGAATGTATTCGGTTTATGCGGCAATTTTTAGGCAGCGCTTTAAAGACAAACGCGTCGTTAGATTTTGCTGTATTAACGGGTGTGCTTCGTATTGCCAAGGAAAGTATTTTCAGCGGCTTAAACAACTTGGATGTATGTTCTGTTATGACAGACCAATATAGCGATGTATTTGGATTTACGGCTGACGAAGTAAGTGACATTGCTTCTGCATTGCAATGCCGCCATATGCTGCCGGAAATCCAAGCGTGGTACGATGGCTACCGTTTTGGCAAGGCGGATATATATAATCCCTGGTCTGTTATCAATTTTTTTGATAAACAAACCTTAGCGGATTACTGGGTCAATACATCAGGAAACGCTATTTTACGGCAACTGATGAAGCAGACAGATGCAGAGCAGAAAGAGTCCCTGCTCTCTCTATTGCAGGGAGACAGCGTGACTGCTGTCATCCGCGAAGGCGTAATTTACGACGATATTGGCGAGAATCCAGACGCCTTATACACGATGCTGCTCACAACGGGATATTTAACAGCCATCCATAAGCAGAGCACATTCGGCGGGCAGTTGTGCCGACTTGTCATCCCGAACCGGGAAGTGAAAGATGCGTACCGGGCAGAAGTTCTGGAAAGAATGAGGGGCCGTTTAGCAGCTTCTAGCTTACTCCTCATGATGGAAGATCTCGTAGCCGGACATGTCGTACCATTTTCGAAAACCTTGGAACGGTATATTGCCTATCTGGTGAGTTCGTATGATGCAGCCAATAAAGAAAGCTTTTATCATGGATTTTTGCTGGGAATGACGGCCTTATTTGTCCCGGAATATGTCGTAGAATCCAATCGAGAAAGCGGCTACGGCCGATTTGACATCGCCATTTTCCCCAAAGACACCGATAAAGCCGGCGTTTTGATGGAATTTAAAGCCGCCGACAGCGAAGCGCAGCTGAAAGATAAAGCCGACGAAGCGCTGCGGCAGATCGAGGAAAAGCAGTACGGTACAGAATTTGAAAAACGGGGAATTTCAAAAGTCTGGAAATACGGCATTGCTTTCTGCGGCAAGCAGGTTCATGTAAAAATGAAAATATAAGCACGATAGCAGCCCTAGCCAGTATCGGCTAGGGCCTTTTGTAACTAGAATGAAAAATCAAAGTGTATACCCTTGCCGTGACGACAGAATGCAGCCTGAAAGGATAATTCCATAAGCAATTTGAAGGAATTGAATAAGATTTTATCCTCGTCATCAAACTGGTACGTCAGCTTTTTATTCTGGCATTGAAATGTATACTGATAACACGTGCCTTCAAAAATATGGACCGCTTTATTTAAGTTAGACACAGAATATGCGCTGTCCCAGTCCTGGGCGTCGCTGTTCAGGTACATCTGGCATATCTCTTCCAGCATACGCTGATAGCGTCGGCAGTCTTCATCGGCAGCGATCCAATTCAAATTCCAGATAATCAACTCTTCATAGTGAATGGGCTTTTCAAAGACGGGCCGTTTTTGAATGACAGGATAGATTCCATCGTTAAGCATATGGAACATCAGACTGAATACAGCGTACTCATTTTGCGGCTCAATAAATGCCAGCGGCCCCGTATCGGTATCTTTTTTCAGTAATTCATAGCTTTTAAGGGAAATATTCAGCTCTTTAAAGACGGCTGATTTGGTCAATATCATGGCATAAGCCTCCTTGGAAATTAAGATTCGTCATAACAGCTTTTTTGAGCTTGTTTATGCGTTTTATATCTTTGTTAGACTATATGCAGCCGTTTTGCGTATCATTTTGGCATAACAAACAGGCAGGCTCGTGAGAACCTGCCTGAATAAAAATATGCTATTTTCGATTGCTAATCCAGGCAGCACATACAATACGGGATATGTCGTCCGTCTTGGTAAGCGATATATCATGTTTTGTTTCATTATTAATCGCTGATTATTGAAATTTTAGGTTCCGAATCGTGGAGTGCCGTTCCATGCCGTGCTGCATCTGGTACATGAAAATCATACGCAGGCGGAAAATACTTTTTTAGCCAGGAAATCACTATCTACCGCTTGCCCTGTTGCAATCGTGTCTGGATTCCGATTAAACATCCAAGTGCCATTCCAGACAAAGAAATGGTAGATGTCTGTACTGCCGGGACTATTATCTGAGCCGCTGTTAAATTTGACGATTACGTTGAATTCTGTGCTGCTTTTGGCATAAATAGATGACGTATCGACGTAGACATTCGCGCCTTTGCCGCTATAAATCCAAACGTCTTCAGCTTGCGTTTCTAAAGGTGCGGAAAATCCCAAGGCACAGCAAGAAATAAGTCCTGCAATTAATAATTTTTTCATCATCATTTTCTCCTTTCTTCGTAAAAAATACTATTGATGTGCTTATAAATGGTCATATCCTTGCGACTGAGCCGCTACATTTCCTACTTTGATAAACAGGGATACGGAATCCTGGCTGGGGAAGTGGTAATCGTTGTTTCCGGGGCCGCGGGTTCCAATGAATACCCAGTTGGAGCCGTTTTTGCGTTGGTATACGTTTTCTACATTTCCGTTAGAAATGCACCAATACGCTACAGTCATTCGCTCGCCATTAAACGTTACCTCTGCGCCGAAGGTACGGCTGGATTTATCGAACCAAGCACTGCTGCGGTCGACTTCAATCGAGGCGGCAGATACGGAAGGTACTACCGGCGCATTTGTCAGCAGGCAGCTCCCCATTCCCAAACTAAGCATAATACCTAAAGCTACTACTACTTTTTTCATGTAAAATCCCTCCTCATAATACATTCCTTAGACTGTGACTTAATCACGCTTTTCCTCTACATAATCGTACTGTTTAGATGCCAGATAAAACTCCCATCCGTCTGACGATTCTTCCGTTATATGGCCTAATAGCATCTTCGCTACATAATTGGCCGTATACCATGCCGGACGATCATCTTCTTCCGGCATCGACGGCAGATACGGCACCTCCAAAGGCAATAGCGGTAATAACGGCCGTTGAGGCATACGCTTTCTAAAGGGGGAACGAAGTTTTGAGCTGACCTTATAATGTTCCTGCGACTCCTTCCTCCGGAGAAACCAAAAGATTGCTTCGGCAACTGCTATGGATGAGGCTATATTATGCACTTCCTGTTCGCCGATTTCAGGTAAAAAGGTGCTCATATCCGGTTCTTGTCTCATGAAGAATTTGGCAATCTCATAGGCCACGTTTTGCCAATGAAGGGGAATGAGCAGCGGCTTCAAGCTATTTAATAATGCAAAATAGCCGCCTCCATATTGGACAACATATTTTAAATTTTCTCGGGATGACGGATACGCGCCAAGTATCACATATGCAGCTCGCTTCCACGTATCATTTGGATACAATTCGCTGTCAAGCAATACAGAATAGTCTACTTCCATGCTTACTCCGCTAAATCTATTATGAATGGTCGGCATGCATATCACCTCCGATCAAGCTATAAAGAAATATTTTATACGTATATACTGCCGCATATTACGTAACACAACGATATTCGATAGCAGGCTGCATTACGTAATATGCTGAAGCAGTAAGCGAATACACTGAAGTAAGTTTTAATATTCTTGGAATAATGTATCCAGATATTGGTCAAAAGAATCCGCAATTTGTTCCCAATCTGGATTGGCAACTCCGTGAGGACAAGTATAAATGACGCCATGCTCATAAAAGATTGGATCGCCATTACAAGTCGCAAAGATGAACTGCGCATGTATATATGCGTATTCCTGCTGTATGTCTTTTAGTTCTTCGACAGGAATAAAATGCACGTATACGCCGTCAAAATCAATGTCAACTTCCACAGGATTGCATGTCTTGTAAAATGCTTTTAACGCATTAGGAACGATGGAAAGGTCTGCATCAGTAGACGAAAATAGATTACGGCTGTCTTGAGCTATTGCCAGTTGCATAAATTTTGAATAATCCATAACTTACTCCTTATCGCGCAAAAGATGGGTAATGCTTTTCAATGGTATAAATTTGAATTTTTTCCATCATTTTTCGTTGATTGACAGTACTAACAACACTGCTGCCTAACAGATATATGCATATCGCTGAGGAGAAAATAATACCTGCTAGACCACCCCAGATACCTTGAGCAATTAATGAGGCTGTTAATATAGCTAAAGATGATTGAGCTTGTTTTCCGATAGTATATAAGGCTTCGTTTGTCGAAACTCCATTTTGCTTTAACTTGGCAAATTGATAAGCCGAAAACATAGATATTGTCAAAGTTCCCACTATGCCAGTATTAATCATCTTTGAAATATTAGACGTTACGGTGAGAACTTTACTAGCTATATGAGTAACTGTTTTCGTAGCTATTGGGCCTATAACTCGTCCCACTCCATAAGCTGCTACAGTTTGCCCACCAATTTCTGCGCCAGTCTTGGCACTTTGTATAGCTGCATTTTTTAATGTTTTGAGAGAAATACCAGATTGAGCTAATAATGTAATCATTGAAAGAGAAAAACCTATGCCGACACCTATAGCAACAGCAATCCCAAGTCCTGTTAGTTCATTTTTAACTACTCGCTTTAAATTCGTTTTTTTGAGCATGTTATTTTTATCAATTATTGGCTGATCACTTTCATTTTGCCAGTTGCCACCATGGCCTATTTTTAAATGGTCATCTCGCGTTTTGTAAAATTTGATATTGTCAGGATTGGCTTGCTGTTCAGGATGATTAGCTACATTTTGTAGATGGTGTCCTTCACCGGGAACTTTGCCAGTTTTTAGAATTTCCGCTCTTTCAGCAGGTGTCCAACCGGCTGTACCTTTACCCCCCATCATTACATCAGCTAATTCATATTCGCGAGCAATTTTGACCCCTGCATTCCGAGCAGCGCTGTTAGGTGTGGTAATGTTGCCATATTGAAGGTTTGCTTTTACTCTCATGGCATTCAATTTTTCCAAGAAATTATTTAATTGAACATTATAAGCATGGGTTGTGTTTGCCGTAGTGAATGACAAACTTGATAAAGGAACAGCAACAGCTCCGTCAGCATTAACAACTGCGCTGGTATAAGCTTGCTGATAAAAGGTTAAACTGCGATTATACCGAACTAGCGATTGCATATATCATTCACTTCCTCTCGCATTCAATCGCATATCTTGTTAGGGCGAATTTGCCTTCATCGTCTAATTTGCTGAAAATATAAGCATACACATGGTTATAGTACATAAGCGTTTCATTAAACAGCTTGGAGGAATTAAAAGCGAACAAAGTGGTCGACACAAGGGTATACAAATTCTCATGTATCGTATTATATTTATCTTCATCTGCTTTATACGTATCAAAGGCCTTTTTAAATGCTTTCGCAGCTTGTTGATTATATGAGAGATTTTCCTTATATTGTAATTCTTCCATTTTTTCGCTAATAAGCCTTGCGTGTTCTTGCGTTAATTCTTCGTATAATCGTTCTTCTGGTTCTGTAAAGAGTTCTTTATTTAAAGCAGTATCTTGTGTGCTAATGTCCTGTAATGTAGAACTCAATTCATCTTGAGAAGCTGCTGCCCGGATAGATGATTTTAAACGATTTAATTTATTAAGAATTTCTCTGTTTTTAGACTTGATTTCCTCTTGTTGCTTTTTGTACAAATCTACTTGCTGGTCATGAAGTGTTTTCAGTATTTTTGCCAGTTGATCTTGATACGTTTGTATTTCGGAGAGTACTTGCTCTGTCAGCGTTGCGTTTTCAGAATAGATAGATAACGCTACATCAGCTTGCTCCGCATAATACTGCTTGTCGGCAGACATCGGTGCAAGTTCTATTATTTGGCAAAGGAAATTAAAATATGCGGAAAAGATTTCTTTCGAATCGGGATGATGGTTAAACAAATTGCGACCGATCAGCAATGCATTTTTTATATCTGCTTTGTTTTTATATTGATTAAATAAATCAAGCATGGAACATACCTCCTAGGAAATGATGTGGCACAAATGTTATATCGACATATTTGTAAAGAAATCTGATAAGGATTCCAGCATTTCGTGATCCTTATTTAATTCTTCAATATTGTTAGAAGTTACTTTACCCCGAATATCTGCAACACGGTCTTGCCATTGTTTTTCCACTTCTAACGTCGCTTTATCAAAAGCTTCGGATGTTTGTTTCCAGTAGGCATTAATGCCCTCAACGTATTTGTCTTTGCAATTTATTTCCTTTAATTTATCATATAATTTTTGTGCTAATTTTTTTTGCCAACTATCTCCAAACAAACGACCCAGACCTACTAAAATACCAGCAGGAACCGCTATCATTAATCCAGCAAGGAATGCAATAGGAGCAATGAGTAAGGAAGATGTAAAGATGAGCCCGCCTAACCCACCTAGTGCACTTAATGCCCCGATTTGAGGTATCGTGGAAAGAACAGAAGAATATGCCCAACCTGCATCAAAATCAATAGTAAAATTTTGTTTGTTAAATACTCCGGTGGTATTTTGCGAGAATACGGAGAGATAATTTTTAATTTTGGGAGTCAGCAACTGAGCCTTTTTATTGAGAATGGATTCACAGTTTTGCTGCAATTCATTTTGTATTTTACTTACAAAATGTTTAATTTCTTCTTCGTCATATTTGATTTTTTCTTTTTTTAGCCGTTCTTCAAGCGGAAGGGGAGTCATATTTAAAGAAAAATAATTGTAAAATTCAGATATGCATGAGGAACGATATTGTTCGATAAAAGCTAACACCTGTCGTTTTTCCTTATCCATGGTTTTAATACGTTCAGGCTCATCTTCTTCCATTTTTGATAATAATTTGATATATGCCTCATGTTTCTCAGTAATGTTCTCATTCTCTTGAATAGCAAGCGAAAGGCGTTCTAAGCATTTTCGTATATAATCATTTATACTTTTTTTTACTTCTTTTTCTCTAACGGATGGTAATATTTCTAAGGTTTGAGATAGAGCCTCATTAAATGGTTGGCAAAGGTCGGGAATGTCTGTTGTATAAGCAAAAAAGCGGCCTTTAAGAATCTCTTTGCCTTTATTAGGATAACTGTATCCAGAAACAGCTTCTCTGTTGTTCCAATAGGCATACGAGAAAGTCTCTAGCAGACGATCACAACCGGAATCAAGAATATTTCGTATTTCTTCGCGATTTCCATTGTCAATCGTATGGGCTTGAGAGGCAACGATAAATAAATTAGAAAGCGGCAGCAGGGGATTTACGTCTGCTTTTTCCAGCACAGGAAGTTCGGCAATATTACGTTTTAAATAGGTAATATCTCCCATACGCATGAACCCATTTGCTTGAGATAAATAAATAAGGATCGACGCTTTTTGAGATACGCTGAAGGTAATTTCATCATCACGTATAGTTTCCGTACCAAATCCGGGTAAATCAACAATATCGCAAGAATTAAGTATAGGAGAGTCAACAAAGACGACAGCTGCGCCGGCTTGTTTATCATATTGATCTCCTTGGCGCACACAATAAGAACTAAGTTCTGTGATATCCCCCGCGGCAATCTTCCACGAGTTACAATACGTTTCGTCGTATAATCTGCTATCGTCCCATGCGGTTTCATTTCCTACTTGACTTGCAAAAATCCATACATCATCGGGCTCCATAAACTTCGGACGATCGGAAATATGTTTGATATATACTGCGGCAGATGTTGTAGGAGTCCATGAAGTCGGCATTTTTTCTGCCCCCAATAAGGCATTTATTAACGTGCTTTTCCCTGTATCCGAACGACCAACAATCGCAATTTTAGGTTTAACGAGACAGCTGGCAAGTTTCTGTTGCAACGTGTCAATATACGATGTACGTAAACTATCCGAAAGATTTAGTTCAGGCAGATACTCTTGAATATAATTAAATAAAGTTTTACCCAAATCGCCTATAGGTCCCCAATTGTTAGGAACGCTTAATGGCTGAATTGTTGCTTTCTTAAAGTTTACAATTTCATCAAAAGGAAGGCCTGTTTTTTCAGCTATCTTTCCAACCACTTCAAAAGCAGTTATTTGCGAAATGCTTTCGGGAGATTGTTCCCACTGCGTAATAATCGCGACATCAATGCCAAGGAAATCGGCGAACTCCTGCGGCGTATTGATTTTCAATTTGTTTTCCCGAAATGCTTTTAAATCCATTTGAATCATCCTTTCTCAATAATCTATGTATTATAGGAAAATTAATTACTTCCATCCCAACAGCCGTTCCTCATCCTCATCCATCGTCAGCAGCCGCTGCACGTCGATTTTTAAGCCATTGGCAATATCTACCAACGTAGACAGGGAAATGCTTTCATTGTAATCTCCCCGCTCTATCCTGCCGATGGCACTTTCGCTGAGGTGGACCCGTTTGGCTAATTCTCTTTGGTTGAGGCCGTTGAGGGTTCTATAGTATCGTATTCGCGCTCCGATCAGCTTGTAGAGTATGTCTTTTTGATCCATGGGAATACCTTCCTTCTTTCAGATTTCACCATAATTTATACAGTCGTCTCGGTATACTGGGCCAAGGTTTCCATCAGTTTTTCTTTCATCGTTTCCACGAAGTCTTGCGGTTCCAGCACTTTGATCCATGGGCCCTGGCTGAGGAGCCACATGACGATCCCCTCGCCGTAGACTTCGGCTTCGACGATATACGTCCGTCCTATGCGGTCGATGACCCGCGCTGTCGGCAGCTTATCGAGGACGGCCTGCACCGATACGCCGGTGTAAGCGAAACGGATGGTGCGCAATGTCCCCGGCCACATGAACAGGCTGCGCTGGCGGAGCAGCCCTTCGTCGAAGGCCGGCGCGTCATCCGTCGTAAATTTCCTGCGGTGAACGGTCAGGTGCTTGATGCGGTCTACGCGGAAATACAGGGGCTTTTCCGTATCGCCGTCGGTACCGAAGGCGATGAGGTAAAAATAAAAATCCGTGAACATGACCGACGCCGGACGCAGGCGATGCACCGTATGAGCTCTGTCGGAGCGAAAGTATTCGACAGTGATCTCCCGCTTTTCCGTAATGCAGCGTACGAGCTGCCAGAGCATATCCTGCACGCTTTCGCAGTCGTGCTTGACCGCCGTGTAATGATACAGCTCTTTGCGGATGAGTTCGTTTAGCTTGGCCCTGTCGTCCGTCGTCGTGAAGGCTTTCAGCTTCGACGTCAGGAGAAGAAGCTCTTCTTTGGAAAAGGCTCTGGCTCCGATGACGACTTCTATCAGCGCGAATAATTCCTGATTGGTCAAAAACTCGTCCATCCGCAGGCGGTAGCATTTATCGCGGTGAGAATACTGTAATTCCGTATTACCGACGAGCTCCCGGTGGTCGGCCAGAAAAGCCTTGATGTCGTTGATCGTGCGGCTGATGCTCTTAGTAGACACGCCGTACTGCACAGCCAGCTTTTGTATGGATATATCTTCGCCGCGCAATCCCCGGAAAAAGATTTCCAGCATTCGTTCCTGTTTCGAGCCTTCCATGAATTGTTCCTCCTTTCGTCTGATAGCGTCTGATGTGCTGTTTCTGCCTTTATTATAGAAAACGAAGGAGACAGACGAGTGTCCCAGTAAAAAAGAAATTGGGAATACTGTATAAAGAATTTGCATAGAAGTATCGTATTTTTTTACATTATATTCCTTATACACATATTATTATGGCATGGTTTTCATCCTTACGATTCGCCTAGATATGCCTGGTACACGCCTAGAAATGACTGATATACAGATTAAAGTTGCATATAAAGCAGGAAATATATGAATATATATATTAAAATTAGGCAAATATACCCAAAAATAGAAGCGTATTTGCATAAAAACACCATTCATAAAACGTGATTTTGTAATAGTTCATTGATTCATATATATAATATATACATGAATACGAGATTTCCGTATTTACCCGGTCTGCTGATCAGGCCGGCTTTTTCGTTTCAGGGAACGCAGAAAGGAGCGGATACTCATGAACTTGAAAAGCACAGGTTGTCGGTTTGCCTGCTGAGAAGGCCGCTGTGGCCTGCCGGGAGGCTCTATTCAAACGCATCGGAAGGAGGATTGCTTATTACCGCAAACAAAACCATTGGACGCAGCAGGAGTTAGCGCAGAGGATACATCGAAGCGTCAGCACCGTTTCCCGTATCGAACGGGGCGCGTACAACCACAATATTCCGTTGGCAATGCTGGCAGACATAACCCATGCCTTGCAGATTCATTTGAAAGACATATTCGAAGAGTAAGTTAGGAGGTGTTTTCATGTGGTTAAATGTACTAAAGATCGTGACGGGATGTATGACCGTCATTATTCATGGTTTGGAAAAGTCAGACGATTGATATTGTATCGTCTGCGTCAATTGTTCAATGTAGACTAAGCAAGCAAAGAGGCCCTGCCGGATATCCGGCAGGGCTGTTATATTGCAACGTAGAAAGGATGGCTAAGCATATGAAACAGGGAAAAACATTACAAGCGTTAGGAAAAGAATTACAACGGCAGCGTGCGGTACGGAAAGACTTTTTAGCCGATACGAGAAGCTTGCAGATGACGACGAACGGCAATGCGTCACTGCTATATATGACCGTCGGCAAGGAGCAGAAGGAGTTTAAAGTAGGGGAACTGGCTCATCAGCAGATTGCCTCGCGGCTGCAAATCCCCTATCGGTATTATCAGAAAATGCAGCGGGAATTTCCCGATTTGCTTGATGAAAACGTCAACGGCTGGTTTGACCAGAACCCGGAACGGCGTATGATCCGAACGCTGGACGGCCATGTACGGGCGTTCCTATCGGACCGGTACAGACGGCTGGATAATCTGGAACTATGCGCCGCCGTCTTACCTGTCATACAGGACATGAAAGGCGCAAGTATTGAAAGCTGCGACGTGACGGAAACGCACATGTATCTGAAGGTAGTCAATAAAAAGATGAAGGCCGAAGTAACCGTCGGCGATGTCGTACAGGCCGGCTTTGTCATTTCCAACAGCGAAATCGGCTTAGGCAGTTTGCGTGTAGAGCCACTCGTATTTCGCTTGGTATGCAAGAATGGCCTTATCTGCAAAGACTACTCGCAGAAACGGTATCATGTGGGACGGCAGGCTGCCGCCTTAGAAGACGATGCCTATGAACTGTATTCCGACGAAACGTTGCGGCAGGACGACAAAGCCTTCTTTATGAAAGTACAGGACACGGTCCGCTGTGCTGTGGACGAAGCGAAATTTATGCTGACCGTCGATGCCATGAAACGGGCCATGCATATCCCCTTAGAGCACGACCCGGTAAAGGAAGTAGATGTCTTGGCCGATAGGTTTCCTCTCAATCAGGGTGAACGTGGCAACATCCTGCGCCAACTCTTTTTGGGAAAAGATTTGAGCCGGTACGGATTAGTCAACGCCGTTACGGCGGCCAGCAAGTTCTGCGATTCTTACGAACGGGCGACGGACTTAGAACGCATAGGAGGCGAGCTGTTGGCTTTGCCTATTCCTAACACTGCATTGCCGGTTCCAGCAGTGCGGTCTTATCAGGAGAAGCAACCGATGCGTACATCATTACGATTGATGCAGTGAAATACATAGTAGAATGCCCCTGACGTATATACGTCAGGGGACATCGTGTAAGGAGAAATCACTATGGAACACAAACAGTATGTATCTGATGAAGAATTATTGGCGGCTTTTATTCCCAAGGAAAGCGCCCAAAAGCTGGTACAGGAATATGCCAGCTTATATCACATTTTTACCCGTGTATCAGACGAACAGCTTCAGCAGATTGCCGGAATTGGAAAAGCCCGGCTGCGGAAGATTTCCATGGTTAAGGAAGTGATGGAACGGATGGAAGAAGAGCGGCGGCAGCAGTTGACGGAAGTTTCCGATGATACGGCTGCTTTCGCTTATTTTAAGTTTCTGGAAGATAAGCCGAAAGAAGAATTATGGGCTTTGCTGCTCAATGCGAAGAATCAGGTATTGGGCAGAAAATTGATTTCCGTCGGTACGGTCAACGCTTCCTGGGCCGGCATTCGCGAAGTCTATCATGCAGCTATTCAGCATCTGGCCTTTGGCATTATTCTGGCCCATAACCATCCGTCCGGCGACTCTACGCCCAGTCTGGAAGATACGAATGTGACCCGGAAAATGATTCAGGCCGGAAAAATGCTGGAAATCCAGTTCTTGGATCACGTGATTATTGGCCGACATGGGAATTACAGCTTTTATGCCAGACAACCGGAGTTATGGGATAGAATATAAAAAAAATTTTGCGGAATTATAGAAATATAAGGATATATACGATATACTATACACAAGATAAGAAAGTGAGGTGGTTCAGATATGGTACGTATTAATCCCTATCGGCCGGGAGCTGGCATGGTTCCGGCCTATCTGGCAGGACGGCAGGAGAGTATAGACGAAGCTTTCCGTGTACTAGAAGCTGTCAGCGTCGGCTTTCCCTCCCGTTCCGTAGTATATTACGGTCTGCGCGGTGTTGGAAAAACGGTGCTGTTGAATCATTTAGAAAGTATGGCAGATAACTTAGCCGTCGTATCAGAATATATTGAAATTACCGAACGAGGACGCTCGTTTCAGCAATATCTGGCCTTAGCTGTGTATAAGCTGATTCATCAGCTCAGCATCCGCCGGCAGATTGCAGAACAGGCGAAAAAGGTGCTGTCTATCTTAAAAGCCTTTTCCTTGAAATACTCCTGCGGCGACGTCAGCGTAGAAATTACATTGGATGCCGCTCACGGTATTTCCGATACGGGGAATCTGGAAAACGATATGATGGAAGTCCTGGTATCGTTAGGACAGGCAGCGAAATCCAGCGGCCAGGGTGTCGCGTTGTTTATTGACGAAATCCAGTATATGAAAGAAGATGAACTGGAGTCGCTGATGACTGCGCTCCACCGGGTTAACCAGCGAAGCCTGCCGATTGTCATCATGGCGGCAGGGCTTCCTAAAATTGCCAAGATTGCCGGAGACGTTAAGTCCTATGCAGAACGGCTGTTTCAGTTTGTGGAAATTGGTACGCTGGCAGCAGAGGATGCTAGGAAAGCGCTGACAGAACCAGCGACGCAGTTTCATGTAACGTACGAGCCGGATGCCCTGCAATATATCATAGACGTAACCGAAGGCTACCCCTACTTTTTACAGGAATACGGGAAATGGGTGTGGGAAGCGCGACAAGCTGCGGACGTCATTACGAAAGCGGATGCGGAAGCTGCCTATCAAAGATTTGAACATAGTCTGGATGAATCCTTTTTCAAGGTGCGCCACGACCGGGCGACGCCGAGAGAACTGGCCTTTATGATGGCTATGGTGCAATGCGGAGAACAGCCTTGCAATACGAAAGATATTGCCGCTCAGATGGGAGAATCCGTACAGACCATTTCTCCGCTCCGGGCGCAGCTGATCCATAAAGGATTTATCTATGCTGCAAAACGAGGGGCCGTGGATTTTACGGTTCCGCATTTCGATGCATACCTGAAACGGATGCATGTACTGTAAAAGCATACATATCATAATGTATTATATTAAAGGTGAGTTATGAGCCCTGACACATAGGTGTCAGGGCTGTTTTGTATGTCTGGAAGGAGTGCTGCTATATGCCTGCTACCCAATTTATTTGTCTTGATGGAAAACGAGTTCCTATCTTGCAATGTCTGCAAGCCTGCCCGCAGGGAGAGCGTTGTATGTTCCTGCCGACCTTACGGGCTATTGCGAAATCTTTGCACCGGGATATTACGGAACCGACAGTGACAGAACTCATCGCCGGCGTCCGGGAGACCTATCTCAAAAAGACGACGAACTATGCCGTCAATCCTCAGTCTGTCCTCTACGCTCTTCATGGACAAGGCGTTCATGCCATGCATGAGCAATGCACGGAGGGAGATATGCTCAGCGAAATTCGCCTGAAAGATACATTGACCAGCGGAAAGTTCGATTTATACGGCAAAATTATCGACGACACAGAAGGCGTACTGGGTGATCTGAAAGTGACCAGTTCGTACAAGCTCATGAAAGCGCTTGGTATCTACAAAGTCCGCGTGCCAACGGGTGAGGTGTATAAAACAGGCTTGCGGAAAGGCCAGCCGAAGTATCGGAATGAACTGCGGCATGACGGCGTGCGTCATGTTTTGGAATGGGCTATCCAGCTCAATTACTATCGTATTTTACTGGAACAGGAAGGCTTTGCCGTGCAGAAGATGTACATTCAGGCCATGTGCCGGGACAATAACCTGCGCATGGCTGCCGAACGGGGGATCACTCAATCCGTGTATATGATCCCGATTCATAAAATTAGCGACCGCTGGCTCCTGCGCTATTTCCATCGCAAGGCGGCATTGCTCCATGAAGCCATGAAAGAACGGAAGCTGCCCCCTATCTGCTCCAGCCGGGAACGGTGGCACGACAGGAAATGCATGGAATACTGCGATGGCCGAGCAAACTGCCCCTATGCTCAGCGGTTGCGGAGGGAAAAAGCGGGAAACGCCAGTTAAGGAGGTGGAAATCTATGATACAACGCATATCCAGAGGATTCGACGATTTTCGGCTCCTGTTTCACTCGTTCGTGATTGTCAGTCAGACCGATGACCATCATTGCATCGTAGCCTATCAAGGTCGATTGTATCAGGCCGAATGGGACGAACGGCAGAGCCAGTATATACTAGAACCGATTGCATGGAAACAGTAAAAAGGAGAAATGCTGTATGGCAAGTTATATACAGAATATCTTGATAGTAAACGGAGACCGTATACCAGCCGTGTGCCAGTTTGTACGAGGTGGGGAAAACGCATTTGATTTTTATGCTATACTCCCTTTATCGTCAGGCTGTATGATGCCGGAAGAGAAACTCCAATATTGGGGAACGAAGGGAAATGCCATCAACGCCATCTTCCATGAGGAGGACGGCGCCTTTTCGTTTCAGACGCTGAACGCTGCGCCGGTTCCTGTCATAGAACGTCTGGCGGAACGGTTTCCCGACTGTGCATTTACCTTCCGCTGGGCTGATGAAGGCGGCGGGAATTGCGGGGAAATCTTGTATGAGAACGGCCATGAATCGTATGCCTTTTACCCGGACGACGGTACGGTTGGGCAAGAAGAACTTTATCAGCAATGCTGGGGGCAGCCTATGTACATGGAAGGAGCAAATATATCATGCAAAAACTAGCAAAGAAATTTATCGAGGTCATGAAGGAATGCAGCTACGTAGAAAAACACGGTACGAATGATTACCATGGATACCAGTATGCGACGAGTGCCGACGTGCTGGCAAAGGTCAACGCTTCATTGGTCAAGCACGGCATCGCATCCGTAGCCGTCCCGAAATTGCTGGATATGGTCGATGTAACGACGGCCAAGGGCAATACGGAAAAACTGGCAACCGTCCAGATGCAGATTACCCTGATAGATACGGAATCAGGCGAAACCTTCGCCATTGTGGGTATCGGTTCCGGGCAGGACAGCGGAGACAAGGCAGTCATGAAGGCTGAAACAGCGGCCATCAAGTATGCTTATATGCTGAGCCTTGCTATCAGTACTGGCGATGATCCCGAAGCGGATATACAGACCGACCTTTCGACGACAAAGCAGAAACGGCAGGCCGATACACAACCTGCCGTTCCAATACAGCCGGTTAAGCAAGCTGGAGCTTTGGCATGTACTGATTGCGGCGTAACGATAAGCGAAAAGGTTAGCAACTATTCGCAGAAACAATTTGGACGTCCTTTGTGTATTCGCTGCCAGCATCAGGCTGCGAATATTGCGTAGTTCAAGAGTAAAACTAAATACTACGATACCGTATTCGTACTCCTTTACGTACTAAATTTGTTGCGCTGCCAAACAAAACTGGAGATGTGAAAGGGCCTCACGGGAAAGAACCCTGCGAGGCCTAATCATTATATGCATAGAATGGGGAGAAAGAAGTTTCGCCTGTTTGTTTGAAGTATTTTGAATAACTTATATACGCTGTCAAGGATCATCTTCGGTTACAAAAAATGGGTAAAATAGAGGACGTATATGGAATGTTTTTTTCGAATTTTTATCAATGTTTTTCATGTCAAAAACCTCATCAATTACGTCCAAAGGAATTTGGTTCAATTTTGATTTTAGGTCGCTAGTAGAAAAAATATGTTCTTTCTGTTGTTGCAAGATGGGATCTACTAGTAGCTTTGGATTATTCAAATACTTCGTTTGTTCATAAAAATATTGATAAAATGGTAAAGTAAATTGACTGAATTCTGACTGCTCTTTTCTTTTCTTAAGTACTGTTGTAGTTAATATTGGAAGTATTTCTTCATCATCTTCTTCGACTTTAAAGTAATTTAATTGAGGTATTTCACTTTTGTCTTTTATTTTAAAGTAATTTAATTGAAAATTTTCATTTGAAGTACTAGCGTTTGGACGAAAAAATAGAGACATTACATAGTGGATGGTTAATATAGCAATTGGTATGAGAATAAATTGCAATTCTTTATATAAGATATCACAATCCTTTTTCATTGAAGAAATATACATTTCAATTTTATTGAAATCGCGTTCAATAAGACATTGGCGTAGAAAGTTTTCTATGGTGGAAATTATAAGCGCCCTTGTTTCTGGGAGTGGAATTAACATTAAAAGCTTGAAAATAATATCGAACTTGTGAATGAATGGTTGAAATTCTAAATGAGAATATATTTTGTTATATAGCGATAAAAGATAATTTATATTTGTAAAACGTTCAATAGCAAACTGATTGAATGCAATCAGTAGCCGAGGTAATATCTCTTCTTGGATAGAACCGTCATCAAATGTATCGCTTATTTCGTATAAATTCTGAATTTTATGTTTGGCTTGCAAATCGGTAATGGGAGCTGTTGAAAATGACTGAAGAAATTTAAACGCATTAAATTTTTGTATTCGTTCAGTACTTAAATTTATGAGAAAGGGGTTTTTTGCGGCATCTTCGCTACTAAGAAGCCCGAGAAAAATTCCGGCATCCAAAAGGGAGGAAGGAAAGAGCATGCGGGTTCGTGGGTTGTTGAAATATTTTAACGCATTTAATGTGCTGCCAGTCATTCTTTTTAAAAAATTAAAATTTAAATCATCATCGTTTATTTCGGATAATATTGATTTCATAAATAATAATCGTTCCGTTTCATTTAGGCATCCGACGAACATAAAGAACATATTAATTTCGTTACTATCATAATAATCACTTGGTAATTTTGTGTTTTGGGCGTTTTTGTAATACATCAGTGCCTTTTGGTTAATTTGATTTTCGTTTACGAAATCAGAAAGTACTTTACGAACTAATTGAGGCTGATCCTTTAATTTTGAATGTAATTTGGAATCAAATGTATGTGTGAATGAACTATAATCGTCTGGAATAAAACTAAAACGGAACCCGGAGTTTGAAATCTCAGATAAAAATCTATCCATTGCTCCGGATTTAGCATATGATTTTTTTTGTATAGCACTCCATTGTAAGAGAAGTTGTATTTTAACATAGCTGGAAATAGCCGTTTTTATATTTTTAAATACTTCAGCATTGGTTTGAATCGCAGTTTTGTTAGAAGTATTTTGCGGATAGTTATCATTCCAATAAATACTTGTGTAATCTTTAACTTGTTGCAGTGCACTGTTTTTATCTGTAGTTAAATTAATGGTAAAGTTTATATTTTCTTTTGGCAAATAATCTTTTGGAAGGCATTCCGTTTCTAAAAGAGTGGCTAGCTGGAAAAGCTTTTGAGATTCATATTGGGGCATCAATTCATCTGGAGTTTTGACATTAGATGTATCGGCTGCTCGTGTTAGGAACTGTTCCATATAATTTGTGTCAAATCGTTTTGCCTGAATTGCCTGTAACTTTTTCCTTATTTTTTTGCGCGTATTTTCTGCTTTAACAAAAAGATTTTTATCTGTTATTACTTTTCTCCCGGATCTTTGAACGGAAAGATTCGAGTTGGCGAATTCAAAAAGAGAAAGTTCCACGGAAGGAAGAATATCAGATTTACTGTCGGTTTGTATAGTTTGCGTGTATAGATAAGATAACTTCATTAATGCAGATATATCGCTACAGAGTTTTTGCCGTATCTCTTCTTTTGGCCATTGAAAAGATATTTTCTCATAAGTGCCAGGATCTTTAGGAATTTCATTAGGTTCAGTAATTATAATTTTAGTAGATAAATTGGATATAAGAGGTTGTATATAATCCTTTTGACACAATTCGTTTGTAATATCGACAGCTGTTTGAAGCGGATGTAATTCTTGGGGATTCATATCTGCTTTCATCATTTTTGCATTAAACGTTAAGTCCACTGTATTATTTAGAGAAAAATAGTTCTTCAATATGGAAGTAGCACAACTTGAACAGCTCTTTTTACGGCATTTAATATCCGCATCAGCAATGTTTGAAATATTCTCATTTTGTTCTTTTATACATTTTTTTATTTGACATTTCAACCATATTACAAAATAGTCGGGTGTAAATTCCCCTATTTGTGTTTTTGCTTCTAAATCTTCTTCATTAAATAGTTTTTGCAAGGGGCATAGACTAGAGCTCATTCGAGAAATGTTCCATAATTTTTCTAATAAAGGATGAATGTCGGCATAATAATCTTTTTGAACAGGAAAGAAATGCTTCATAAGATTAGATAACGTGTTATCTTTGTTTTGTAAGGTTTGAATACGACCATACCACCCTAAAAAGGCAAATAAATTATTCATATCTACTTTTTAACCCTCCATCGAATACTGGCATGATCCTAGTATAACAAAATTTTAACTTAAAGGCGAAGTAGAACACCAATAGCAGGATTTTTATTATCTTATTAGTCGATTTTAGGTAAACGGCCTTATGATATACTGCAATTGCTGGATAAAGCAAAAGTTTTTGAAATCAATCAACAGGAGGAATATCTATGGACAAGAAAGATATGAAAAATTTTAAATGCTGGTTGGATAACCTCACCGCGCCTACAGTCCGATTCGACGGACGTGACTTCTTCAAGAAGACATCGTGCGAAAAAATTCAGGTGTGGCAGAAGCTGGAAAATTTCGAAGTTATGCCAGAACTTCGGCAGCTGCTTCCAAAAGAATTGAATAGCGCCGAAGCTGCTAAAGCGCTGAGGGAGGAACTTATGACTTCCCCGCGTTTCAAATTGCAGCGGCCGACTCATGTAGGGCGTCATGCGGTGATTACGCCTGAAGGCCTGTTAAATCTCGACACCTTAGAGATCACGCCGATAGTTCCTGATGAAAACATCTTTCGGTATGCCAATTTTCATTGCAAAGAAAACGCGATATGGAAAGATGCGCCGGTATTCTGTGAGTACGTCGAATCGTCATTAGGAGTGGATTTGACCGACGAGAGCGACCAAGGTAACGGTAAGCGGCAGCTGCTCCTGCAAATTCTGGTTTACCTGTTGACGGACCTCTGGGGCACTAAAAAAGCTATCGTTTTGTTAGGGCCTGCATCTTCAGGCAAGACCGTTCTCTTGGATTTCATCCGTTTTGTCGCTGGGGAAAGGGGGTATACCGCCCTGTCAATGGAAGATCTTTCTGATCGTTTTCGCAGTTCTTTGATTGAACACGCGTCATTGATCCTTAACGATGAAATCGGCGCGAAGATTCGCAACCTCGACGTGGTTAAGAAAATTATCAGCGGTGAACCGGTCGTTGTAGAACGGAAAAACGGCGTCCCCTATACGATTCGCCCTCGCATTAAGGTATGTGTAGCAGCAAATGCGCTGCCACTCGTATTGGAACGGGATGGCGAGGGAGCCTTCTCCAAACGATTACAGATCTTGCAATTCCTTCATGCTATCCCTGCGGAGAAATGGGTGCTAGACCTGTCGGAAAAAATCATTGCGGAGCGCGACGTTATCATGAGCTGCGCTATCCGTGAATCGGCAGATTTTATTGCGAAGCCTATTTTTACAGATGACGAGGACGGCGCGAAACTGCTAGAAATGTACCAGCGGGAAAACGACAGCGTCAAGGCGTTCTTGTACGACTCGGAGGTGTGCAAGATGGGTGCGGACGAAATCTGCTTGGCTGAAGACTTCCGTAGCGCGTATTATGCGTACTGCGAGGCAGAGGGGTTGCCGCCCATAAAAAAGGGCTTGAACCTTTGGCTTCAGCAGTACGGTATCCGACAAGAACGCACAAGAGGCGACAAGTATAAAAATCCTCGTTCGCATTATCGCGGCGTATCCTTAGTTTGATCGTGAGGTGACTATGGTTATGCCAGAAAAGAAACTATCAGTCCGCTTACCGCCAGAATTGGCGGAAGCGTTGGAACGTCAGGAGAACGCGTCGGGGGTTGGTCAAAGTCGGATAGTACGGGATGCTTTGACGAAGTTCTTGATTGATGCACCTGATTGCGTCTCTGCAGAGCTGAAACAAAAGGCTCGTTTTATACAGGTCTTATTACAGGAAAAGGAATGCGAGATTGGATTCCTGAAAAAGGAGGTTGATGAATTATGCCATATGGTAAGCGATTCGGAATCCTACGATTCGTAAATTATAAGGAAACGTCGCTGGATGGACTGGATCGGGCGATTCGGTATATCTGCAATCCTGCGGCTTCCCCGAAAGAATTGCAGCAACGCTCGTTTTTATCCGAAGACGCTCCTGTCGACGACTTCGAGGCTATCGAAGAGCGATATAAACGAAACGGCGGCAGGCTGTACAAGCAATGCATCCTGTCTTTTGGCTGCATCGTCAATGACGAAAATGTAAAGATAGCAGCCAGAATGGTAAAAGGGCTGATGGAAACATATCGCGGACGGTTTCCGTATATAGCTGCCTTACATACTAACGTATCGGAGCGGTTGCATGCGCATATTCTCATGGGTATGACGAATGTAATGGATGGAAGCAAATTTTCCCAATCGCCGGAAGAATTGAAGGCTTTTAAATGTCGATACGATGAGCTTGCCGAATTGCTCGACTTGCCCAAATTAAGGCGATGGAAGCAGGTATCTCAAGATGAGGCTGCGTTAGGGCTGGAAATGCCCCCTGAGGCAGACGATGATCCGGTTATATCCGTCGAGGCGGAGTATGTACCGGGTACGCCGAGCGGATTCGTGCCCGTGATACCGTCATATGCTAATCCTACACAAGTTCCTGGGATTTCATTGCCTCGGCATTCAGCGTGTACGGTAGATGATGCCTTACAAATAATAACTAGACGTTTTCAAGACGACTGCGTATATTTTTATGAATTGGCAAGAGGCCACGAAGGAGGAATTCATGATGAACAATAGTATGTTTTCGAACCTGCCTGTAGAGAGAGAGCTCCAAACTGCATATGGGCAAAACCTCGATGTGCAAACAAATCTGCCGCAACAACAGTCATCTACAATGACTGTGAGTGAAGTTATGGGGCTGATGGGGACGTATATCTCTCACATGAAGATAGCTGTAGAAATGGGCCGGGCTGTTCGTAACGATGAAATTGAACAGCTGAAAGCAGAAAACGAACAGCTTCGGTTAAAAGTAGCTTCCCAACAGAAGGAGGTGAATCCCCGTGACTAAAGAACAAGCGTGCGCGTCGTTGCCGTCCATACATATCATGAATGAGGGCGAGCTAGCTGCCTACCTCCATCTGAACCGGAATACGGTACGACAAATGCGGCTTTGTAACGACTTGCCATACTTTAAAGCCGGTGGACGGGTGCTGTATTGCGTGGAAGACGTCGTAGAGTATATCCATCGCGAAGGTGCTCGCAATGTGGCCTTACCGCCACCGCCGCCGGAACTGCCGCGCGATCCTTACTACTTAGAATAAAGGTACAGCGGGCCTGCCGGTGACGACAGGCCCATTGATTTTGAAGGAGATGAGTTAGTATGCCGTCAAAAATTTTGAAGGTGAAAAATGGTAAGTACCGCCTTGCCGTGACGTTGGGAACTAATTTAAGGGGGCAGCAAATTGTTCGCTATAAAACTGTCGAAGCTGCCAATAAGAGAGAAGCCCAGCAGAAATATCGGCGATTTGAAGCGCAGTTATTAAGCGGCAAAGACTTCAATGCAGAGAAGCTGCGGCTTGCTGATTTTGCCCGACGTTGGTATCAGGAATACGTAAAAAAAGAATTAGCTCCCAAGACGATAGTAAGCTACCGTAATCACTTGGAAAAAAGAATATTACCAGCGTTAGGACACCTGTACATGCATAATATTCGGCCACTAGATGTGCTGCGTTTTGTTCATGAATTACAGGACAAAGGCGTCCGTTTTGATAAAAGGCAGAAACCGTTGTCAGACAAGTCTGTCCAGTATTGTTTCCGCGTGCTGTCATCTATGTTGCAGGATGCCGTAGAATGGCAAATTATTGAAACAAATCCGTGCATGCGTATCAAACGTCCCCGTGTACGTCGGACTAAGGTAACCGTTCCAACGGAAGCGCTGGCAAGGGATATATTGACAGCGTTAAAGGGCGAACCGCTTGTCTATCAGACGATTATCTATCTGGCAATAGACAGCGGCCTTCGGCGAGGAGAATTGATGGGCTTGCAGTGGTCGGACATTGATTTCGAGTCGAAGACATTACATGTCGTACGAAGCAATCAGAGCATCAAAGGCATAGGAACGTTCAGTAAGACGCCTAAAACAGCCGAGTCGGTACGTGATATAGCGTTGTCTGACAGCAGTCTTGGACTGCTGCGACGCCTTCAGGTAAAGCAGATGAAACAGAAGTTGAAGCTGGGCGACAAATGGCAGGACGACGGCTGGGTATTTGCCGGAAAAACGGGCAAAGCGATGTATGATTCGACGCCGTCCCACTGGTTTACGCATTTTTTAAAGCGCAAGAAGCTGCCGCACATCAGTTTCCACAGCTTGCGCCACTTGTCGGCTTCAATATTGATTGCGCAAGGGGTGCCGTTGAAGAATGTCAGCAGCCGTCTTGGGCACGCCGATATCAAGACGACTGCGAACATTTACGTCGATGCGTTGAAATCTGTAGACATTGAGGCGGCTGAAAAAATGAACAAGTTCCTCAAGTCTGGCGGCGAGGCGATAGTAAAAGAGGCTCTTGCTACGTATGGTAGAAAGGATCGCGTAGCCGTGCAATAAAATAAAAGCTGGTGTCGGTGTTGTGCCGATACCAGCTTTTATTTTTTTATGACTAAAATCGATATATAAGAAGTTATGCATGCGAACTGCGCATTCTTTTGGGTTAGATAGATGATATAAAAATGAGTAAATAAAAACAAACACTAATAAATATACAAACCAGAGAAAATGGTAATTAGGACTGTGCCAGTATTTATCTAGTTATTTATTAAACATATGGGAAACCAATATACATATAAATTTATCATAAGGTACATTTTAGGTACATTTCATACAAAAAAACGGGTTCCCGATTCCGGGAACCCGCATGTTTTCTGGAGCCACTAATAGGATTCGAACCTACGACCCTCTCATTACGAATGAGATGCTCTGCCAGCTGAGCTATAGTGGCGAGTACTCTGTTATTATATGCGGAGATGGATGTTTTGTCAATACTTTTTTTGAAATAATTTGAATTTGTGTGAAGGGCTGTTAGCAAGTGTTGTAAGAGAGCAAAAAAAGAAATGGCCGAAACCATTTCTTTTTCTGCTAACGTTATTCTTTTGGGTAGACGGCGAAGACCCGTGCCGGGAAGCCGACGCCGTTTTTTACCTTGGGGAAGGTGACGAAGATGATGGCTCCTGTCGGAGGAAGAGCGTCGAGGTTGGTCATGAGTTCGACTTGCAGCCTGTCTGTTTCTAAGATATAGATTTCGCCGGCAAAGTTGACATTGGCTCTCGGGGCGTCCGTGTCAGCTGTTTCGTGTCCAATTGCGCCGATATGGCGTTCTTCGACGAGCCAATGCAGCGCGTCCAGCTTCCAGCCGGGATAATGGGGCTGATTGTTTTCATCGTAGTTGTTCATGTCTGGCCGCTTGGACCAGTCGGACCGGAAGGCAACAAAGGCGCCTTCGGGAATGGGGCCGTGCTCCTGCTCCCATTCCTGCAGGTCGGCAATGGTCAGCTCGTAGTCGGCGTCTGCTGCACAGGCTGCCGATTTATCGATGACGACAAGAGGATATACCATTTCCTTCAGTGTCATTTGGTCCAGCGTGCGCGCTCCTTGGACGAAGTGGCCCGGGGCGTCGACGTGGGTGCCGAATTGGCCGGCAGGAATGGTATATTTGTCGGAGTGAAAAATGCAGTCGGGACTAAAATCGTAAATGACTTCAGTGGTCAAATCGCCGAAGCCGTACCAATGGGGCGTCGCAGGACTTAGTTCATGCGTTAAATCTACCCAGCAGTATGCCGGAGATTTTAATTCGTTGACGAATTCCCATAATTTCATCATATAAAGCCCTCCCTTCGCAATAGGCGATGTGCTGCGTTTCAGCATATATACAAATTTCTATAGTGATGAAAGGATTCCTTCTGATAAACGAGAAATTTATATGAATTAATAAAACTAATTCATTGCATGAAAAGTAAAAATATATGTATTCGAAAATAATAAAAGAACACGATTATCTTGCGCAATGAATTTGAATTCTATATTATAAGAGTTAAAGATACCAAAGCTGACGTCAGCGCAGCATCGGGGAGGGATTAGAGATGAAAAATCGATTTTTAGACAAATTCCGCAGCGGCGAGCCTTCTGTCGGGACGTTTTTTGAAATGGGCGGGCCGGCTGTCGGGGAAATGATTGCCTTGACGGATTTGGATTATTTTGTGATTGACGGCGAGCACGGGCCCTATGACGTGCTTCAGGCCGCTGATATCATCCGGGCGGCCGAAGGCGCCGGCACGGCGGCTCCCTTTGTGCGGGTGAAAGACAGCCAGCGCAATTCCATTCTGCGCATGCTCGACGTCGGCGCGAAGGGCTTGATTATCCCGCAGGTGCAGAGCGTCGACGAAGTGCGACGTATCGTCGAATACGGAAAATATTATCCCGTCGGCAGCCGGGGATTCGCGCCGACGCGCAATTCGCTGTATGGCTGCTCGGACGACGCGAAAGGGAGCGTGCAGGAGTATTTCGACCGATGCAATGCGTCGCAGCTGCTGATTCCGCAATGCGAGACGATGGGATGCTTGACGGCTATTGAAGAGATTGCTGCCGTAGACGGCGTCGACGGGATCTTTGTCGGGCCCTATGATTTGTCCGTCGCCATGGGCGCGCCGGCGCAGTTTGACCGGCCGGAATTTGCCGCCGCCTTGAAGCGCGTGCTGGAAGCGGTACAGCGCGCCGGTAAGTTCTGCATCATCTACGCCGATACGGAAGACGCGGCGGTGAAACGCTTGGCCGAGGGATTTGACAGCGTGGCCTTGTCCATGGACTGCATCTTGTACCGCCGGGCAATCAACGGGGCCGTCGCCGCGATTAAAGGGGCCTTGTAGCGGTTGCCTTGCGGCGCACTGCCTGATATAATAGAGACGGTTTTACGCAGGTTACGAACCAATGAAGGATAACGACTGCGGCATGGATGTCATGCCCTTCGTTATCCTTTTTTAGTATGGGAGGGAGAGACGAATGAAAAAAGAGATTCGCCGCTATGCATGGAAGGATGGAAAAACGCTGACGATAGGGGAAAAGACGCTGATTATGGGCATACTAAACTATACGCCCGACTCGTTTTCCGACGGCGGCAAATGGAACCGCATAGACGATGCACTGCGTCATATGGAAGAGATGGTCGCCGACGGGGCGGACATCATTGATATCGGCGCAGAATCTACGCGCCCGGGCCATCAGGCGATTACGGCGGAGGAAGAAATCGAGCGGCTTCGCGGTATCTTGCCGAAGCTGGCCGCCGCCTGCCCCGTGCCTATTTCTGTCGATACGTACAAGGCGGAAACAGCTGCTTATGCCGTGGAAATGGGCGCCCATATCATCAACGATATTTGGGGGCTCCAGTATGAGGCGGAGCCCGGACGGATGGCGGCCGTCGCTGCGGCCAAGAATGTGCCGGTCGTGGCGATGCACAATCAAAACGGCACGGAGTATACCGATATAATTGGTGATATGAAGGCCTTTTTTTCCCGTACGGCTGCTCTGGCTGCCGAAGCGGGACTTGAGCAGAGCAGGCTCATCTTCGACCCAGGCATCGGCTTCGGCAAGACCTTTGCCCAAAATATATACGTCATGAAGCATTTGCGCGAGCTGACGGCCCTGCCGTATCCGATGCTTCTCGGCCCCAGCCGCAAGCGGTTTATCGGCGAGGTTCTCGATTTGCCGGCAGAAGAACGGATGGAGGGGACAGGCGCGGCCTGCGTAGCCGGTGTATTGGCGGGCTGCGCGATCATGCGGGTACACGACGTCAAGCCGATTGCCCGCATGTGCCGCATGGCCGATGCGCTGCGCGAAGACAACGGACGGATATAGCCTGTTGGGTTGAAGGGAATAGGTATGCGGAAATTTTTCTGAATTCATGCAAAATACAGGGCTGGTTATGGATATATATGGTACAATAAGAGTGTACAACGCGGATTTGCATGAACGAGGAGGAATACCGTATGAGTCGTGAAGTGACCGATTGGATGAATATAGCGCAGTGCTTTTATTGGAGCAACGAGCGGCTGCTGCAGTTTTCCCAGCAGTTTTCCGCTGAAATAGAGCGCGTCCTGGCTGGACAGCCTTCATCGCTTCAAGCCGTTAAGTCGTATTTGTCCCTGCCGACGGGCAGGGAGCAGGGGACCTACCTGGCTCTCGACTTCGGCGGTACGAATGTGCGCGTCTCCCGGATTCGCCTGCTGGGGCACCATTGCTTTATCGTGGAGAAAAAAATTTCCCGCCCCTTGAAGAAGGACGGAGAATACAATTATATGACGGCGCAGACGACGGCGGACGAATTGTTCGATTTCATTGCCGATCTCGTCGGCGAAGCGGCCGGCGGCAATAAGCCCTTCTATTTGGGCCATACCTTTTCCTTCGGCGTGGCGCAGCACGACGTCGGCGACGCCCGGTTTTTGCAGTGGTCGAAGGAAATTACCGTCGCCGGAGCCGAAGGCCGCATGGTCAACGACATGCTTCGCCAGGCCTTGGTGCGAAAGGGCCTGGACGACATCATTCCCGTCGCGCTGCTCAACGATACGACGGCATTGCTGCTGGCGGCGGGATATCAGCACGGCCAGTCTCAGGTCGGCATCATCTGTGGGACGGGCTTCAATATGTGCTATTACGAGCCGCGCTGGGATATGATCGTGAGCCTGGAAGCCGGCGGATACGACGGCATGGCCCGGACGAACTGGGATATTGCCGTAGACGAAGCGTCGCAGCAGCCGGGATACCATCAGCTGGAAAAGATGGTCAGCGGCGCCTATCTGAGCGAAATATACCGCCGCGTCGCCATGGAGTATTTGGAGGCCGAATCCATGCCGCCCTTTACGACGGAGGCGATGAATCATATCGTGGCGAACGACAGCCTGGCCGAAGGGCGGCTGCTCATGGGGCGCGTGTGGAAGCGGATCGTCGCCCTGCAGGACGTCAAGCCCCTGCGCAGCATCGGTGCGGCCGTGTTCGTGCGTTCGGCCCAGCTGACAGGGGCGTCCTGCTTCGGCGTGCTCCGCCATTTGTATCCCGACGGCGCGATTCCCGCCCAGACCATCGCCGTAGAAGGCAGCGTCCTAGAGCATGTGCGGGGCAGCTTATTCATGCTGGAAGACGCCCTGCACATCTGCCAGGCCGGCTTTGCCCGAGGGAAAAAGATCGAGGCGTCGCCCGTTTTGGTTAAGGACGGTCCTTCTGTCGGTGCGGCCATCGCCGCGGCTATGGCTGCCCATCATTAGCCGGGCAGGCCGGCTTCCGGCCTAAATCGCGGAGCATTTCCATATCGGCAGACTGGTCGTTTCCCTTCGTCGTCAAGTAGCCGCCGATCATGAGGCCGTTGAGTCCCCCTGTCAGGGCGAAGGGCTGGAGAGAGCGCAGGTTTACTTCCCTGCCGCCGGCAGTGCGGATCAGGGCCTGCGGCAGGATGAAGCGGAATACGGCGAAGGCCCGCAGTATTTCAAGGGGCGGAAGCTGCGGCGCATGGGCCAGCGGCGTTCCCTGAATGGGCGTGAGGATGTTCAGGGGAATGGAGCGGATGCCGAGCCGTTTCAGCGTAAAGGCCATTTCTACGCGCTGCCGCGGCGATTCGCCCAATCCCAATATGCCGCCGGAGCAGACGGAGACCCCTGCGTCCTGGACGGCGCGGATCAGGCGGATTTTGTCGTCTATCCCATGGGTCGAACAAATATGAGAAAAATATGACGGAGCCGTTTCGATATTGGCGTGGTAATGAGATACGCCGGCGCGTTTGAGCTCTCTGGCCTGGGAGGCCGTAATCAGGCCGAGGGAACAGCAGGCCTGCAGCCCTGCGTCCCGGATAGAGGAAATCGCGCGCAGGATTTCGGCGAATTCGGCTCCTTCCCGGACGGAGCGCCCGCTGGTCACGATGGAAAAGCGGGACGCTCCCTTTTCTTTGGCCTTTTTGGCGGCGTCCAGTATCGCGGCCTTGTCCAGCAGCGGATAGGACTGGATATTCGTTTGGTAATGAGACGATTGGGCGCAAAACCGGCAGTCTTCGGGACAGCTGCCGGAACGGCTGTTAAGGATGGCGCAGCAGCTTACGGCGTCGCCGCAGAAATGCTGGCGGATCTTGTCGGCCAGGGCCAGCAGCAGGGGCGTGTCGGTGTCGGGCAAGGTGATGAGCCGTTCTCCTTCTTCCGGCGTAATTTCCCCTCCGGACAATACCTTTTCAGCGTATGAGCAAAGCTCGGCAATTTTCATGATGAACCTCCTTGAACGTTTTTTGTAAGTATACTAAACTGCCGGCAATAAATCAACCGTTATGGATAATTCAAATGTTAACAATAAGAGGGATACATACTTTTTGTCGCTGTAAACTTGTACAGATATTTTGTTTGTCAGCTCTTTTCACTAGGCCAGTTTTTCGCTACAATATAACTAATCATGACAAATCATAGTTAGGTGCATCGTATGCTGCAAATCGACAGAACTCTTAAAATACCATATTACGTACAAATCTATAGATATTACCGCCGCGAGGTGGAAGCACAGCGCATGATTGCCGGCATGAAGCTGCCCTCTGTCCGCGAGCTGGCCCAGACGGTGAACGTCAGCAAGATGACTGTGGAAAAGGCCTATTATCAGCTGGCGAGCGAAGGATATATTTTGCGCAGGAATAAGGCGCGGTATGAAGTGGCCTTCGTCGGCCAAAGCCGGGAAACTGCCGGAGGACCGGGCGATGAAGCGGCGCCGGCCGCGTCGCGCCGTTCCTATTTATATGACTTCGGAAGCGGCGACATGGATATGGAGCGCTTTCCCCTGGAAATTTGGCGAAAGTATATGAATAAGGTACTGTCGGAGCCAGCGTACCTGACGGCCTGCAACGACGAGCAAGGCGTGCCGGATCTGCGTGACGCCCTGAGCCGCTACGTCTATGAGACGCGCGGCGTCTATGCGCCGCCGGAGCGCATCGTCGTAGGAGCTGGCACGGCGGCCCTGCTGGGCGTGCTGACGTCGCTGCTGCGGGAGGCGCACTCCGATATTGCCGTAGAAAATCCCGGCTTCCGCCTGGGACGGGAGCTGTTCCGCAACATGGGATACGGTATTGTTCCCGTAGCGATACGGCAGGGGATTCTCGACATGGATGCCTTGGAACGCAGCGGGGCGTCGCTGGTCTACGTCAGCCCGTCGCACCAATTTCCTACGGGGACGGTCATGCCCATCGGCATGCGCCGGCAGCTGCTCCGCTGGGCCGAGGAGCGCGAAGGCGTCATCATTGAGGACGACTATGACAGCGAGCTCCGCTATTACGGCCGCCCCATTCCGGCCTTGCAGGGGCTGGATACGTCGGGCCGGGTCATTTACATGGGAGCCTTATCCAAGGTGCTTCCTTTTTTTGTCCGCCTGAGTTATATGGTGCTGCCGCCGAAGCTGATGGAGCTGTACAATGAGAGGCGGAGTCTGTTCCGGCAGGGAGCCTCCGTACCGGAGCAGTGCGTGCTGGCCGCGTATATCCAAAGCGGCGAGCTGGCCCGGCAGGTGCGCCGCCTGCGCAAGGATTACCAGGAGAAAGGCGCGCTCATGGAGCGCCTATTGCTGGAGGCCTTCGGGAAGGATATTTCCGTGAGCCGCGTCGTGTCCGGCGTGTATTGCCACATCGCCCTGCAGAGCCCCTATGACGAAAGCGAGCTGCGCCGCCGGGCAGAAGAGCGGGGATGCCGCGTGCTGGCGATGCAGTCTTTTTACGAGCGGCCGGAGCAGGCGGACACGAAGGAATTTCTCTTGTCGTTTTCAAAGATACCCAGTCAGGACCTGAAACAGGCCGTTGCGGCCCTGCATCGGGCCTGGGCGGAAAAGGAAGGATAGCGTCATGGCAAAAAGTTTACGATTTATTCATTGCGGCGATTTACATTTGGGCAGTCCCTTTCACGACGTCGCCGCTGTCGGCAGCCGGTGGGAGCGCATCGTAGGCAAAGCGCCGATGCGGGCGTTCCAGAAAATCGTGCAGCTGGCCATTGATAAAAAAGCGCACGCCGTGCTGATCAGCGGCGACGTATATACGAGCGCGACGCACAATTTGACGGCTCAGCTGGACTACGTGCGGCTGCTGCACAAGCTGGCGCAGAACAATATACAGGTCTTCGCCGTCTTGGGCAATCACGACCCCCTGGAGGCTTGGAAGGCCCGGATTCCCTTTCCGCCGAACGTGCACATTTTCAGCGCCGAGAAAATAGAGCGCATGCCCTTGGTCGTCGACGGCGAGGAAGTGGCGGCCGTGTACGGCCAGAGCTACGCCAAGGCGGAACAGCGGGACAATCTGGCCTGGAACTTTGCCCGTGAATCTGGGGACCGCTACGCCATCGGCCTGCTCCATACGCAGATCGGCGGGCCGTCTCCTTATGCGCCGTGTTCTTTGACGGATTTGAAAGAGAGCGGCATGGACTATTGGGCCTTGGGCCATGTCCACGCCCATCAGATATTGAGCGAAAAGCCCTATATCGTGTACGCTGGAAGCCCGCAGGGCTTAGACTGCACGGAGACCGGCGCCCACGGCTGTTATTACGTAGAGGTCGGCCCCTACGGGACGACGAAGGTCGAGTTTTTAGATACGAGCATCGTCCGCTGGGAAAGCACGGACATCAGCATCGAGTCGATTGAGTCGGTATCGGGCCTGCGCGAGGCCGTGCGGTTCGCCAAGGAAAAAATCCGCCGCGACATCGGCAAGCCGACGTTCCTGACGGTCAACTTCACTGGCGCCGGCAGCATGTACCAGGTCATCAACAATCCCGAAGCGACGCAGTACTGGATCGACAGCTGGCGCGAAGAGGAGCAGGGGAAATACGCTTTCGTCATGGTGGAACGGCTGCGCAATATGGCCCGGCCGAAGATCAACCTGACAGAACGGAGCAAGCTGCCCGATACGGTAGGCGATTATTTGAATGTTGCCGACAAGCTGGCCGCCCTGCCGCCGGAAGAGATGGTCCAGGCCCTGCGGGATATCCTGCGGGAACGGCCCGAATTCGACCGCCTCGGGGCGTACGGCAAGGCGATTTCTGACGACAGGCTGCTGGAAGCCTTTGAAAAAGCCAAATGGCTGGGAATGCAGAAATTGCTGGAAGATGGAAGAGGATAGGACTTATGAAGATTATACAGATGAATTTAGACGATTTCGGCATTTACCATAATGTCGAATGGAACCCGCCGGAAACGGGGCTCATCGTCATGCACGGCCATAATGAAAGCGGCAAGACAACGCTGATGAAATACGTACGCTCCATGTTTTTCGGCTATCTGCGCGGCGATTGGAAGGGCTTTTTCGGCCATATGGATATTCGCCGAGACGACGGGCGCGAATACCGCATATATCGGAAGGAAAAAGAATCGTATATGACGGACGGCCAGCTGACGCTGCACGACGAGCCGGCCGACTTGTGGTGGCACGGCCTGGACCGGCAGACCTACGATAAAATTTTCGCCATGGGGCTGGAAGATTTGCAGGGCTTTAAGATATTATCCAACGAAAAGGTGCGCAGCCAGTTTTTCAGCGTCGAAGGAGGCGTGCGCATGGGCGCGACGCGGCGGGATATCATCCGCCAGATGGGCGATCTCCTCGTTGCGTCGCCTCAGGGAAAGAAGCCGATTAACGTCCTGCTGGCGGAGCAGCGTGACTTTGATAACCGCATCCGGGCTCTGTCCTACGACGAAGACGAGTTTGCCCAGCTTCAGGTGAAGGAGCAGGCGACCCACGAGACGGAAAACCGCATACGGCTGAGCATCGAAGAAACGAAGCAGCAAATCGAGCGCATTTCCATGCCTATCGCTGCCTGGGACGTATACAAGCGGGGACAGGACGCGCTCAAGCGCATGCAGGATCTGGCCGACGTTTCCCAGTTTCCTGCCGACGGCGCGCAGAAATGGACGGAGCTGGAAACGAAGATAGGGGAAATCGACGAGCAGATTCGCAAGCTGGAAGCGCTGTCGGCCAAGGGGCCGGCCTTCCGCGAGGAATGGAACAGCTGGCTGCTGTGCGGCCCGCAGCTCGACGACCTGTATCTGCACGTCGGCGAGTGGAAGCAAGGACTGGAAGAAGTCGCCGCCCATGCCGACATGGAAATAGACTGGCAGTTTGAACAAAACCAATGGGCAGAAGCGCTGAAGCAATGGACCGGCGATACGATTCCGTCTTCCGTCGATTGGACCGGCGGACAGGCAGCGGCGGCCGGACTGGCCCGCTGCGAGCAGGAGCTGGAAAAGTGGCAGGCCGCCAAGCCGAAAAACGTCGCGGCAGACAAGCCGGAGGAACTTGCCGAAGGGGAACCGTCCAAGGAGGAATGGCAGGCCGTAGGCAAGGCCGTTTCTTCCATTCAGGAATGCCTGATGGAGCGGAAAAAGCTGCGCGAACAGCTGCAGTGGCTGAAATCGGACGGCAGCGGCGTATCTCACGGACCGGCCGTACTGGCGGTCCTGTGTTTAGCAGCGGCGGCCGGGCTGGCGGCGATGGTCTTCATATACGGCATGGACCAGCTGTTTGGTTACGGCGCCGGCCTTTGCCTGGCCCTGGCCGCCGCGGCCTTTGCCAAGCAAAAATCGCTGGCCGGCAAGGGACCCCGGCGGATCGAGGAATTGGAAAAGAGCCTGGCCGCCGTGCAGGAGCGGATGGAAGCCCTGGCGGCGGAGGCGAACGCAGGTCTGGCGGCGAGTGACGATGACGACGTCTGGTCGCGTAAGCTGGACGAAATCAGGATGCGGTACATGGACTGGAAGACTCAGGAGTCGAAGACAGTCTGGGAAAAAGAACAGAAGATCATGTACGACGCTATTTATGACGAGTGGAATAAGAAGGGCGCCGCCTGGCAGAGCAAGCTTGAAGCCTGCCGGAAGGCCTGGGAATCATGGCGCAGCGGCAGCGGATTTGCTTCTCTTGAAGTCGGCCAGCTGGCTCAGGCCAAGGAAGTCTGGGACAAATGGCACGCCGCCGTGTCGGCGTCTGAGAGCTGGCGCGTCCGCAAGGAAGAGCTCCTGCGGCGCATGGGCCAGTGGCGTGACAGCGCAGAGCAGTTGTTTCGGGAATTGGGCGTCGCCGGTGAAGGCACGCCGGAACAGACAGAGACTGTATATAAGCAGTGGCAGACGATCCGCGTGCAGGCCGAAGTAGCCCGGGAGCAGGACAAGCAGCAGCAGGAGCGGCAGGACCAAATCGTCCAGCTGCGAAAGGACAAGGAAATCCGGCAAAATCAGCAGCAGGATTTATTGGCCCTGACCGGCGCTCAGACGACGGGAGAATTCCGCAGCAAGGTCCTGAAATTCCGCCAGTTCCAGCAGTATAAGGAAGTATACGAGCAGTCCGAAGCCCATATCCGGCTCATCGCCAAGACGCCGAAGCAGCTGGCAGAGCTGCGGCACGAGCTGAAAGTCCATACGCTGAAAAACTGGACGGACGAACGGGAATACTACGAAAAGAAAATCGCCGACGCGGAAAAGAAATTGGCCGAAGTCGCCGAAAAGCGGGGCAGTATCGTAGAACGGCTCAGCCAGATGGCCAAGAGCGACGCCTATGGCCGGCTTCTGCAGGAAAAACAAAACCGCAAGGCCGAGCTGGACGGCAAGGTGAACGAGTGGCTGACCTATCTTTTCGCTCAGTATATGCTTGGCGAGGCCCAGTCGTATTACGAACGGGTGCGCCAGCCCTTAGTCATCCGCCAGGCCGGCGATTACCTTCATCTCATGACCCAAGGCCGCTATACCCTTCAGGCCAGCTTTGACGGCCGCCAGCTTTACGCCGTCGACGGTACGCAGCGGCGCATCCCGGAAAAGCAATGGAGCAGCGGCCTGGGCGACCAGATTTATTTGGCCATACGCATCAGCCTGGCTATGGCTTTTTCCAAGCAAATCGAGGCGATGCCTTTGATTTTGGACGACATTCTCGTCCGCTTCGACGAACAGCGGCAGAAGGAAGCCATTCACTTCCTGGCCGACTTAGGCAAGAAGGAACAGATTTTCTTATTTACCTGCTCCCAGACGACGATAAATCTCGCCGGCGAGGTGCAGAAGGAATTAGCCGGAGAAACCGATACGATTCATTTATTTGAAATCGAGCAGGGAACGATTCGGCAGAGCGTATAACCCGCGCGATTGGAAAGGCAGGTGCAGAAGCTATGACGGTTACTCGGCCGGCGCTGCCGTCCGCTATGATGCTGGCGGCGATGGACGCCGTAAGCGACGGCATCGTTATCGTAGACAAGGATTCCCGTATTATTTACATAAACGACGCGTATACGCGCATCCTGCGGGTAGAGCGACAAAAGGTGCTGCACAAGCAGATCAGCGTCATCGAGCCGGGCGCCGTCATCTTGGACGCCTTGCGTGACAAGCAGCCCCGATCGCGCCTTCCCGTAGAAGTTAAGACGCGGGGCAAGCAGATTCTGGTCAACATTACGCCGATTTTTGACGGCGGCGAGGTCATCGGAGCCGTGTCGGTCTTTGAAGACATTACGGAGCTGTCCCTCAGCCATCAGGAGCTGGAACGGGCCCAGCGGCTGAGCCGGTCTATCTTCAAGGCCGCCGCCGACGGCTGCCATACGCTGCCTCCGGAATTTGCACATATCGTCGGGGACAGCGCCAAGTTCCTGCGCTGCCTGCGGCTGGCGGAGCTCGTGGCGCCGACCGACGCGACTGTCCTGGTAGAAGGGGAAAGCGGCGCAGGCAAGGAAGTCGTCGTCGACGGGATTCTGCGCCTCAGCGGCAAGCGGCGGCGTCCCTTTGTCAACATAAACTGCTCGGCCATTCCGGAAAGCCTCATGGAAAGCGAGCTCTTCGGCTATACGGCCGGCTCGTTTACCGGCGCGGCCAAGGGCGGCAAGGCCGGGAAGTTTGAGCTGGCCGACGGCGGCACCATCTTCCTCGACGAAATCGGCGAAATGCCGCTGTTCATGCAGGCCAAATTGCTGCGGGCCCTGCAGTCGGGGGAAATACAGAAAATCGGCTCCGACACGATGCAGAAGGTCGACGTCCGGGTGATTGCGGCGACGAACCGCAACCTGAAGCAGATGGTGCGGGATGGGAAGTTCCGGGAAGACTTGTACTTCCGCCTCAATACCTTTACGATCGTCATTCCGCCTCTGCGGGAGCGGGGCGAAGACGTACTGCTCCTGGCAGAGCATTTCCTGGGAAAATTTTCCAAGAAGTATGGAAAGACAGGACGCCTTTCGTCGGCGGTGCAGCGGTTTTTCCTGTCCTATGCCTGGCCGGGAAATGTGCGGCAGCTCGAAAGCTGCATGGAGTACGCCGTCATCGTATGCGGCGACGGCGAAATCCGGATGGAGCACCTGCCGGAAGAGCTGCAGGGCCTTTCGGATAATGGGGAAAGAACGGATGCGGCAGAAGCTTCCGCCGCAGGCGCGCCTCACGGCTTAAAGGCCGATATACAAGCTATGGAGCGGGACTACATCCTCCGCGTGCTGAAGGAGACCGGCGGCAACAAGACCAAGGCTATGGAAGTCCTGGGAATCAGCCGCCGCACCTTTTACAAGAAATGGAAGCTCTACGGACTAGATAAAGAACCGTCTATAAAGTAAACACTATATACATGGTAAACACGGAAAATCCTCCCAAGTATACAGTTTATACTCGTATCGCGGGAGGATTTTTTGTGTAGAAATAAAATGCCACTCTTATAAAGTGGCGATCAGGCCGGAGTATATGCGAAAAGTGGAGAACCCTTGTAACGTTGCATAGCGAATATAGTACATATTGGCATATAAATTTCATATACATAGGCGAAGCTATTATTGGATAGCATTACGTCGCGACAATACATGTAGTTTAAGACAGAAAGAAGGTACATCTATGAAGACAATACGCATCGGCGGCGGCCAGGGCTTTTGGGGAGACCTGATTGACGCGCCGATTATCATGGCGAAGGAAGACAACGTAGATTATATTTGCTGCGATTATCTGGCGGAATTGACCCTGTCCATCATGCGGCGGCAGCAGGAAAAACGGCCCGAAGCCGGCTACGCCCGCGATTTCATCACGTCGCTGAAGGGCATGCTGCCCTACCTGGCAGAAAAGAAGACGAAGGTTATTACCAACGCCGGCGGCATGAACGTAAAGGCCTGCGTGGAAAAGGTAAAGGAAGTCGTCAAAGCCGGCGGCTACAACCTGAAGGTCGGTTACGTCCTCGGCGACGACGTGCGGGAAAAGATTCCCCAGCTTCGCGAGCAGGGCGTCCTGATGAAGCACATGGATACGGGCGAAGATATCGACGGCATCCTGCCGAAGATGGTCAACGCCAACGTCTATTACGGCGTAGAGCCTATCGTCAAATGCCTGGAAGACGGCGCGGACATCATCATCCTGGGCCGCTCGACCGATACGGCTATGTTTGAAGCGCCCCTCCTGTACGAATTCGGCTGGAAGCTCGACGACTGGGACGCCAAGGCCACGGGCATTCTGGCCGGCCACCTCTGCGAATGCGGCGCCCAGGCTACAGGCGGAAACTACGACTACGACTGGGAACACGTCCCACGTCCGGAGCTTTTAGGCTATCCCATCGTCGAAGTCAGCGAAAAGGGCAGCCTCGTTCTGACGAAGACGAAGAACACCGGCGGCCTCGTAACGGTCCAGTCCGTCAAGGAACAGCTCATGTACGAAATCCACGACCCGTCGCAATACATTACGCCCGACGTCGTCGCCGATTTCAGCAAGATTACGCTGGAAGAAATCGAACGGGACCACGTCGCCGTCCGCGGCGTCACGGGCAAACCGGCTCCCGACACCTTGAAGCTCTGCGTCGGTTATCTCGAAGGCTACCGCAATATTGCCTACCTGCCCTACAGCTGGCCGAGAGCGCTGGATAAAGCCAAGATGGCCGCGAATATTCTGGACAAGCGCATGGCTATGAAGGGCCTGAAAGCCATCCGTACCCATATCAGCTATTTAGGCGTCAACGCCCTCCATGGCCCGCTGGCTCCGAAGCTCGACGCCGATTTGAACGAAGTCGTCCTCCGCTACGCGATTCTGACGGAAACGAAGGAAGAAGGCCTGAAACTGACGCCGGAAGTCGCCGCCGTCAGCAACCTGAACGGCCCGGCCCAAGGCTGCTTCTTCGGCGGCCGCACCCGTCCCAGCGAAGTATTCGCCCTGTGGCCGACGCTCATTCCCAGAGACGCCATTACGATGGAAACGCACGTAGAGGAGGTTTAACGTCATGAAAGTTCAGTTGAAAGATATAGCTCACGGCCGCTGCGGCGATAAGAGCGATACGTCCAATATCTGCATTTACGCCCGCAAGCCCCAGTATTATAAGGCCATGGAACGGCAGCTGACGGCGGAAGCCGTGCGCCGCCACTTTGAAGGACTCGTTTTCGGCGACGTCGTACGCTACGACTTGCCCCAGCTGGACGGCTTCAACTTCGTCATGCATCATGCCCTGGACGGCGGCGCGACGCGCTCCCTGCGCCTCGACACGCTGGGCAAATGCATGGAAGCGGCGCTGCTGCGCATGTACATTGAAGTTGACGACGAATAAACAGGAGGTGTCCACTATGGCAAAACCGTTGGAAGGAATTCGCGTATTGGATTTGACCCGCGTGCTTTCCGGGCCATACTGCACAATGCTGCTGGCCGATATGGGAGCTGAAGTCATTAAGATAGAAACGCCGGAACACGGTGACGACAGCCGCGCATATCCCCCGTTTGACAAAAATATCAGCGCGTACTATGCAAATTTGAACCGCAATAAGAAAAGCGTTGCCTTGAATTTGCGTGATGAAAAAGCAAAGGACGTGCTGCGGGAACTGATCAAGAAGTCCGACGTATTCGTAGAAAATTTTAAACCCGGTACGATTGCCAAAATGGGTTTTTCCTATGAAGAAGTCAAAAAGCTGAATCCTAATATCGTCTTCGCTTCTATTTCCGGATTTGGACAGACCGGCCCCTATCGACTGCTGCCGGGGTATGACATCATTGCCCAGGCGATGAGCGGTATGATGAGCGTTACTGGCTGGCCCGATTCGCCGCCGACGCGTACAGGCACGGCGATTGGCGACGTGCTGGGTGGATTAAACTGCTGCATTGGCATTTTGGCGGCGTTGCAGGGCCGCAACAGCCAAGGCCACGGCGAATATGTCGACATCGGCTTGGTAGACTGCTCCGTAAGCGCGATGGAAACCATTACGGAAATTTATATGGTAGAAGGACGAATCCCGCAGCGTTCCGGAAACCGTTATGAATTCATTTATCCTTACGATTCCTTTGAAGGCTCTGATAAATGGGTCGTCATCGGCGTAGGAAATGACGCGATTTGGGAACGGTTCTGCAAAGCGACGGGCCATGAGGACTGGCTGGCAGATCAGCGGTTTGCGTTAAACAAAGACCGGGCCAATCAAAAAGATATACTTCACGAGATGGTTACGAGCTGGACGAAGCAGCATACGGCAAAAGAAATCATCGAACTGCTGCGGGCTCACAGTATTCCCTGCGCGCCCATTCACGACGTAGCCGATGTTGTGAACGATGAGCATATTGTCGACGCGAGAAAAATGATTTGCGAAATTGACCATCCGATCACAGGGACGATGCGAATTACAGGCAATCCGATTAAGATGACCGAAGCGGGCGAATACGAGTATGAAAAAGCGCCCACGCTTGGCAGAGACACGAAGGATGTATTGACGGGCCTGCTCCATATGAACGACGACGACGTCTCATATTTCGTCAAATAGACGGGAAGGAGGTCACTCATGCTTGCCATTGTCGGTTTTGGAACGATTTTAGTGCTCCTTGCGTCTATTATGACGAAAAAATTATCCACCATGTCGGCGCTTATCGCCATTCCTGTCATTGCCTGCCTGGCTATTGGCGAAGGCGGTTCGATGAGCAAATACATGCTGGACGGCATTCGGATCGTAGCTCCTACAGGAGCCATGTTTATCTTCGCCGTATTATTTTTTACGATTATGGGCGACGCCGGCGTATTTGAACGCATCGTGAATAAAATCATGAGTATCGTCGGCACGAGCCCAGTAAAGATTTGCGTTGGTACATTTGTCATTGCGATGCTGGTTCATTTGGACGGTTCGGGAGCCGCTACGTTTTTAATTGTTATTCCCGCGATGCTGCCTATTTTTGAAAAATTGCAGATGGATAAGAGGGTATTGGCGACTATTGTAGCGTTAGGCGCTGGCACGATGAATATTGTTCCGTGGGGCGGGCCTACTCTGCGCGCAGCGGCCGCGCTGGAAATGCCTGTTACGGAACTGTTTTCTCCCATGGTCATACCACAGGCGTGCGGTATGCTGGCCGGCGTGGCGATTGCCGTTATGTTCGGCCTGAAAGAAAAACGGCGTCTTGGCGAGACGCTGCAACATATAGATCTTACAACCAGCACGCTGTCGGAAGAAGAACTGGCCCTGCGGCGGCCAAAATGGTTTTGGTTTAATATCGCCTTGATTATCGTGACGGTCGTCGCGCTGGTTAAGGGGACGCTACCTCCTGTAGGCTGCTTCATGATCGCCCTGGTCATCGCTTTGATTGTCAATTATCCCAATTTACAGCTGCAGAGCAAGCTTATTGATATGCATGCGAAGTCGGCCCTTATGATGGCGAGCGTCTTGTTTGCCGCCGGCATTTTTACCGGCATCATGAAGGGGACGGGCATGCTTCACGCAATGGCCGAAGGGCTGGCGGCTATTTTGCCGCCTTCCTTGGTGGCGCATTTCGCCGTCGTCATAGGCGTCATTTCTATGCCTGCCAGTTTATTGTTCGACCCGGACAGCTTCTACTTCGCCGTATTGCCCGTATTGGCGACGGCTGCCGAAGCGGTCGGTTTATCCGGCGTAGATTTAGGCCGCGCTGCTATTTGCGGACAAATGACACTGGGCTTCCCCTTGTCGCCGCTGACGCCAGCAACGTTCTTGCTAGTCGGCTTGACAGGTATTGATTTGGGGGATCACCAAAAGCATACCTTTATTTGGGCCTGGTTGGTATCCTTAATTATCTTGTTTGTATCCATTCTCATTGGCGTTATTCCTTTGTGATTGGAACAATATAACTATCTTGTTTTCCGGTATATACGTGACATAGCCGTTTCCTGTATTATTCGGAAAACAAGGTAGTTTTTTTCTTGTAAAATTTGACAGCCCTATCTTCTTATGGTATGATAAATAAAGTTAGGCGACATGAGGCCTAGCTTTTTTAAGTTGCAGTAAAATTTTCTTGACTTAGCCTGACAGGTGTGGTATCTTATAAAGGCAGTCTTGCGCAGGCACTGGGTTTGCGCGTAGTATCAGACTATTTTTAAGAGAGGTGTAAGGGAATGCGTACAGCGATTACATTGGCATGCACAGAATGCAAACAGCGTAACTACCGGACAAACAAAAACAAGAAAAACAATCCGGACCGTTTGGAATTGAAAAAATATTGCCCGTTCTGCAAAAAACAAACCGTACATAAAGAAACGAAATAATTTTGATGGAATAAGATGTGCTTAATCTTATTTGGGTGTGAGAGGTTATATGGCACTTTCAAAAAAAGCAGCACAAAAGAATAAGAAGAATCCGGGCAAGTCATTTTTTCAAGGCGTTAAGGTGGAACTGAAAAAGGTCATCTGGCCGACGAGAAGAGAACTGATAAACTACACGGTTATGGTCATCGTCGCGACGATCGTCGTCATGGCGATTATCGGCGTGGCCGACGGCGTTTTTGGTCAGTTGTTTAATTTGCTTCGAGCCGTTGTCGGATAGGGAGGCCTGCGCTTAAATGGAATCTGAAAAAAAATGGTATGTCATCCATACGTATTCCGGTTATGAAAATAAAGTAATGGCTACGTTGGAACGGAAAGTTAAATCCATGGGATTGGAAAATGTCATTAACCGCATCCTCGTCCCGATGGAGGAAGAAATCGACGTCGGCAAAGACGGGAAGAAGCGCGCCGTGAAACGCAAGGTTTTCCCCGGCTACGTCCTCGTCGAAATGGAAGTCAACGACCGTTCCTGGTACGTCGTCCGCAACACCCCGGGCGTAACGGGGTTTGTAGGCTCGGCGACGAAGCCTATTCCCTTGGAACCGGAGGAAGTTAAGAGCATTCTGAAATCGCAGAATCTTGACACGGAACCGAAACCGCATATTTCCGTCGAAGTAGGCGAACAGGTCCGCATCACATCCGGTCCGTTTGAAAACTTCATTGCGACCATTACGGAAATCAATGAGGAAAAAGGAACACTCAAAGGCCTTATCGATATGTTTGGCCGGGAAACTCCAGTAGAAGTCGACTATTCTCAAATCGAGAAGAGTCTGGAATAAATACTTCTAAAATGCGGCGCAAGCCGCGAGTGGGAGAATCGTTATGATTCGCGTACCACATCTTGTAATGTGAGGAGGTGTAAATCACCATGGCAAAAAAAGTAGCAAGAATGGTAAAACTTCAGTGTGAAGCTGGCAAGGCAACTCCGGCGCCTCCGATTGGTCCTGCATTAGGCCAGGCTGGCGTTAACATCATGGCCTTCGTAAAGGAATTCAACGAACGTACGGCGAAACAGGCTGGCTACATCATCCCTGTTGAAATCACTGTATACGAAGACAGATCCTTTACCTTCATTACAAAGACACCGCCCGCTGCCGTATTGTTGAAGAAAGCAGCTGGCCTTGACAAAGCTTCGGGCGAACCGAACAAGAAAAAGGTTGCAAAGCTGAGCCGCGACAAAGTCCGCGAAATTGCAACGACGAAGATGCCTGACCTCAACGCCAACGACGTAGAACAGGCTATGAAAATGATTGAAGGCACTGCCCGCAGCATGGGTATTGAAATCGTAGACTAATTTCCGATTTCCCTGCCCGTGGAAGGGGCCCAGGCCCCGCTAAACCACTAAGGAGGAAAAGACATGGCAAAAGTAGGCAAGAAATATGCTGAAGCCGCTAAGATGTACGATAAATACAAATTGTACGAACCGGCTGAAGCCATCGACATCTTGAAAAAGATGGATACGGCTAAATTTGACGAAACCGTCGAATTGGCTGTAAACTTGAACGTAGATCCGAAATATGCCGACCAGCAGGTCCGCGGCGCTTTGGTTCTGCCTCATGGCATTGGCAAGACGAAGAGCGTTCTCGTATTTGCTCAAGGCGAAAAAGAAAAAGAAGCTCAGGAAGCCGGCGCTGATTTCGTAGGCGCAGACGACCTGATTGAAAAAATCAAAGGCGGCTGGCTCGAATTCGATGTAGCTATCGCTACGCCGAACATGATGGGCAAAGTTGGCCGTTTGGGTAAAATCCTCGGGCCGAAAGGCTTAATGCCGAACCCGAAAGTCGGTACGGTCACGATGGACATTGCAAAAGCTGTTTCCGAAAGCAAGGCTGGTAAGGTCGAATATCGTACGGATAAGGCCGGCAATATTCATTCCCCTATCGGCAAAAAATCTTTCGACGCTAATAAATTGATCGAAAACCTTACGACTCTCGTCGACACGCTTATCAAAGTAAAACCGTCGGGTGCCAAAGGCCAGTACATCAAAACGATCACCGTCAGCTCCACCATGGGCCCTGGTATCCATATCAACCCGTTCAGCGTTAAAGGCATTGTAAAAGCTGACGAACAATAATAATATCACTCTTAGCTGTAGACTGAAGGTATGTATAATGGACGCAAGTCCGCCATCTGAGGCTAAAACTAGTAGATTATTGCGCAACACTGATAACGACTAGTTCGGCCTCATGGAAATGAGGCCGTTTTTATTGCTAAGACGATATAAATCCAAATCAAGGAGGTGTATCGAAGTAATGTCTATGTATGCAAAGCATCAGGTTTCCCCTGCTAAAGCCGCCGTCGTTGAAGAAATGAAGGAAAAACTGCAGGCCGCTCAGGGCGTTGTATTCGTTGGATTTACGGGCTTGACCGTAGCTGACGTTACGAAGCTCCGCCGCAAATTCCGTGAAGGCAACGTTGAATACAAGGTTATCAAAAACACCTTGACTCGCATCGCCGCCAGCGAAATCGGTTTCGAAGGGTTATCTGAATTCCTCGAAGGCCCGACAGCTATCGCGTATTCCACAGAAGACGCCGTAGCTCCGGCTAAGATTTTAAAAGAATTCATCAAAGAAACGAAAACAGAAGCTCTGACGGTCAAAGTCGGTATTGCCGACGGTCAGATCATCGATGCAGCAGCCGTCGACGCGTTGGCAAACCTGCCGAGCCGCGACGAACTTATCGCGAAGGTTGTCGGCAGCATGCAGGCTCCTATTTCCGGTCTTGTCAACGTACTCCAGGGCAATATCCGCAATATGGTTTATGTGCTTGACGCAGTACGTGCTAAGAAAGCAGAACAAGAAACTGCTTAATCTAAATTACACTTTTAATTAAAAAAATCGATACTATGGAGGTATTTTAAAATGACTAAAGAAGAAATCATGCAAGCCATTGAAAACATGACTGTTTTGGAACTTTCCGAACTCGTAAAAGAAATGGAAGAAAAATTCGGCGTATCCGCTGCTGCTCCCGTAGCTGTTGCTGCTGCTCCGGCTGCTGGCGCTGCTGCTGCTGAAGAAAAATCCGAATTCGACGTTATCCTCGCTTCCGCTGGCGACAAGAAGATCAACGTAATCAAAGTTGTCCGCGAAGTAACGGGCCTCGGCTTGAAAGAAGCTAAAGCTCTCGTTGACGGTGCTCCGAGCCCTGTTAAAGAAGGCCTCTCCAAAGCTGACGCTGACGCTCTCAAAGCTAAATTGGAAGAAGCAGGCGCTACTGTTGAATTGAAATAATTTCAGATGAAATTATACGCTCCCAAGACCCGCTGATGTTGGGTTTTGGGAGTTTTTCTATGCCTTTGTTTCATAGGCGGCTAACCATAGGGAGGAGGAAAGGATATTGAACTCATTGATTAGTCCTGAAAATACGTGGATGCTGCTGGCGGTGATGTGTGCGTCCGTCGCCGTGTCGATTTATTTGGAACAAACCTATGCCTGGGCTTCGAAGGTGTCGGGAGCCGTCATCGCCCTGATTATCGCCCTGGTACTGGTCAACGTCGGCGTCCTGCCTACGCATGCGCCCTTGTTCGACGATATCGTCTGGGGATATGCCGTGCCGATGGCGATTCCCTTGCTGCTGCTCCAGGCAAACATGACGAAAATCTGGCGGGAAACGGGGCGGATGCTCTTCGTATTTCTCATCGGCTCGGCCGGTACGATTTGCGGAGCTCTGCTGGGGACAATGCTTTTCGGCTCTATGATAGACGGGCTGCCCAAGGTGGCGGCCATGATGACCGGCTCGTATATCGGCGGTGGTGTCAACTTCGTGGCCCTGGCTGACGCTTTCAAGACCGACGGCACCTTGGTATCCTCGACGATCGTAGCGGATAATCTCAACATGGCCATTTACTTCCTCGTCCTGCTGGGATGCGTAGGCAATGCCTTCTTCCGCCGCCATTTTACCCATCCCCATATCGACGCGGTAGAGCAAAGCGGGCGTGCCGATGAAGGCAAGACGCTGGCCGCCGCCTATTGGAGCCGCAAGGATATTTCCCTGCGGGACATCGCAGTGAATGTCATGTATGCGGCTGTTGTCGTGACCTTGTCCAAGTGGATCGGTGCCTCCCTGTCCGCCGTCATTCCGGCGGACAACTGGTTTCTCCACATGGCGAATACCTTTTTCGGCAGCGAATACGTGTGGATTACCTTTATTTCCATGATCGTCGCTACCTTCTTCGACAAAAAGGTGGCTTCTGTCAGCGGCGCCCAGGAAATCGGTACCTATTTCATCTACCTCTTTTTCTTTGTCATCGGCGTGCCGGCGTCCATATCGGAAATCCTGCGCAACGCGCCGCTGCTTTTTGCCTTCTGCTTCCTCATGGTCGTCGTCAACATGCTGTTTTGCTTTGTCGGCGGCAAGCTGTTCCGCTTCAATCTGGAAGACATCGTCCTGGCGTCCAACGCCAATATCGGCGGCCCGACGACAGCTGCCGGCATGGCCATTTCCCAGGGCTGGACAAAGCTCGTCGGCCCATCCATGCTGGTCGGCACCTTCGGCTACGTCATCGGAACCTATTTAGGCATCATCGTCGGCAGTATATTGGGTGCGTAATCAAATAAATAATACATGTGTATATGACAAACCCGCCGCCTTTCCAGGGCCGGCGGGTTTTGTCGTACTACGTTGCTGCGCAGGAGCTGCAAGATATAGAAAACTTGTATGCTGGGAAATACGGGGCAGGCATTAGACAAGGCGGCGGCCGGACGTATAATAAATGTATACAGACATAGGAGGAAGATTGCTATGGAATATATCACATTGCGAAACGGCGTGTCCATGCCCATGCTGGGCTTCGGCACCTTTCAGATTTCCGCTGGAGAACCTTGCCGACAGGCCGTAGCGGCAGCCATTTCCGCAGGGTACCGGCATATCGACACGGCCAGCTCGTACCAAAATGAAGAAGCCGTCGGCCAGGCAATCCGCCAGTCCGGCGTCGCCCGCAGCGAATTGTTTATTACGTCGAAGGCCTACATTCACGAAATGGGCTATGAACAGACGAAGGCCGCCTTTGACCGCCAGCTCCGCCTGCTGGGGCTGGACTACCTCGACTTGTACCTCGTGCACATGCCCTTCGGCGATTATTACGGCTCGTGGCGGGCTATGGAAGAATTGTATAAGGAAGGGAAGATTCGGGCGATCGGCGTGAGCAACTTCAGCAGCAGCCGGTTGATGGACTTGTGCTATAATGCCGACATTGCGCCGGCCGTCAACCAAATCGAATGGCATCCCTTCTATCAGCGGGCAGAGGAACTGTCTGTCATGCAGGAACTGGGCGTGCAGGCCGAGGCCTGGGCTCCCTTCGCCGAAGGGATGAACGGCATGTTTACCCAGCCCGTATTGCAGGAGATCGCCGCGGCCCACGGAAAGAGCGTAGCTCAGGTTATTCTGCGATGGGAAATCCAGTGCGGCCTGCCGTGCATTGTTAAATCGATCCGGCCTGAGCGGATTCAGGAAAACTTCGCCATCTGGGATTTCGAGCTGACTTCAGATGAAATGAAACGCATTGCCGCCCTTGCTTTAGGACATCCGCAGATGCTCGATACGGAGCGGCCCAGCGAAGTAAAACGGGTCTACGATTTCCTGAATAACCCCGTCGTTACATCTCTTCATGAATAACTGCACACGCAGTATGAAAAAGAACAGCGCCTTCCCTTGGGAGTGCGCTGTTTTTTGATGACGTAAATGTATAAGGTATATGCTAGCATAAGTAAGCTACCGCCTCCATACTGGCAGCAGGAAAGAGGAGTGCAAATGGAATGGCTCATATCTTTCTGTATTTCTTTCGCAGCAGGAATAGTATGTCACTATCTTTGCCGATGGCTGGATGGAGAATAGCCGGTAGTCAGCCTAAGGCCTAAGCCGTCCTTCGAATCGGAATAGAAAAAGCCGCAGGATGCAGCCTGCGGCTTTTTCGCTGTGCTTATGAATTTGTGATTTCATCCTTTTGCCTACGCTTAGAATAACAGCCCTTCTGGTGTTCGTCAATAGACGCAGGGCTCTGCTGGGAACGGCATTTCGGCTGAACACGGCTGGATGCAGTATATTATATATTTTTAAGTTCTTAAGATGATAACAAGTGTTTATGAAAGAATAATCACGGATATATTTTAATTTGCAACGAAATTGTAAAGAAACTGTGACACAAAATGGATTGAATCGCGGCTATTTTGTGATACAATGAAGACAAGAAATTGCAGTACAAAGGAGGGATATTCGATATGCGTATTTGGAAACGGTCTATTATCGTAGCTGCTATTGTCGGCGCGTTATGTGCTCCGACCTTTGCGATGGCTTCTCAGGCAAATTCCTTTGGCGATATGAGCTTTACAGGCGCGCAGCTGACGGAGTTCAAGGCTCGTCCTCATCATCCGGGTCCTCCGCCGCCGCCGAAAAAGAAACCGAAACCGCCTAAAAAAGTTAAGAAACCAAAACCGAAACCGCATAAGCCCGGCCGGACTATGCCGCCTCCACCCCCGCCGCGTCATCATCGCTAAGGGGATGCATGAGGTACATGCTGAAAACGACAGGAATTTCGCAGAGAGATTTCTGTCGTTTTTGGCATACGCTGCGTTAGCATATATTTTTGAAAGGAGAGGTGCGTCATGTCGAAACGAATAGCCGCATATCTTGCCGCCGCAGCCTGCGTCGCCGTCTTGTGGGGCGCACCGGCCCTTCCGGCGCAGGCTGCCGGTCAAGGTACGGCGAGAGGAAGCGGCGCCTATATGACGGTACTGCGGGCGAGACCCCTTCC
>ERZ791821.22-NODE-22-length-162548-cov-10.006868_pt1 | contig 162548 bp, 120 predicted proteins | sample MGYA00510300_ERZ791821 | MGnify/ENA primary metagenome ERZ791821 (study PRJEB30046, sample SAMN00792034) | human gut metagenome | study: EMG produced TPA metagenomics assembly of the A metagenome-wide association study of gut microbiota in type 2... | reverse complement strand
GTAAGGCAACGGTTTTTGGTACCGTCATGCGCTGGTTCGAACCCAGCTAGCCCAACTGAGTAACCGCCAGATGACAGTGCGTCATCTGGCGGTTTTTTATTGTTTGTGATTGGCTTGTGTTGATGACAGTCTTAAAATGTATGAAAATGGCAATCTCAAATTGTACAATTATGGCATAAGACCGCACTCAAAGTCGCTGAAGGGATGCATAAGCAATACAATGGTAATATGGTGAGCAAGAGGTAGTCGTTAAGGAAACCGTCAAGGCAGTTAATACGCGACGCCCTAAGCCACGCTATCTGATTGGGTTCGGGCCCAAGCCATTGGTATTTGCTCACGCCATTTTGCCAACGCGAGTATTCGACTTTATCATGATGCATGCTTCCTAAATAAAAAACGTCGCTTTTAAATTAAAGTTTCTTAATCCTTGCTTGATAAAATCTAATAAATTCCAGAATAATGGTTGACATTTATCGTTATGCCACGTATTATGATTACAACAAAATTATAAATTGCTTAGAAGAGATGAGTAGTCGCGGGCAGCCCTTAAAGAGAACCGGGTTAGGTGAGAGCCGGGATCGTGAAACGCGATGAAGATGGTCCTGGAGCAAGTCGGTGGGCGAGCCGTTTGGTAAGCCGGCCGCGGGGTGACGTCCGATATCACGGTCCGGGTCTTCTAATTTTTTAGAGTACTCAGTAAGGGCTAGATTGTGAGGTCTAGCTGAATCAGGGTGGTAACACGTTGAATAAGCAGTCAACGTCCCTGGGAGAAAGTGCAGGATGTGCTTTTCCCAGGGATTTTTTATTTCCTGAGAAGTCCTGCCAAACAAGCATTTTCGAAAGGAAGTTATCACATATGACGCAAGCACAAACTTTAACTTTTACCAACCGCACGACTTCACCATTCCGTTATGATATTGTGGGCAGTTTCCTGCGTCCAGCCGAACTGAAAGCGGCGCGGGAAAAATTTGCCAACCATGAAATTGACCATGACGAACTGAAAAACGTTGAAGACAAGTGTATCAAGGAACTGGTCGAAAAAGAGGCACAAGCTGGACTGCACGCGGTTACTGATGGCGAGTTCCGGCGTTCTTGGTGGCATCTGGACACGTTCTGGGGCTTTGAAGGGATCGCACACACGAATCCAGAGCATGGCTACTTTTTCCATGGTGAAGAAACCCGTGCAGATTCAGCAGCTGTGACAGGCAAGGTACGCTTTAACGGTACGCACCCCGACCTGGAAGCCTTCAAGTACCTTAAGCGCTTAACGGATGGCACGGACCTGATCCCACGCCAAAGCATTCCGGCACCGGCACAATGTTATGAAGAATTAGTACTGGGTGAGGGGAAGAACGAGGCCATCGCTGAATTTTACTCATCCAAGGCAGAATTGGCCAAAGACGTTTCGCAAGCTTACCATGATCTGATTTTGGCTTTATATGATGCCGGCTGTCGTGACTTGAAACTGGATGACTGTACCTGGGGATCAATTGCTGATGACGAATTCTGGCATGTGTTTGCAGAAGATGGTCAAAGCCGTGAACTGTTGCAAGAACAACTCTTAAAGATCAACAATGATGCCTTGGTAAACCTGCCAGCTGATTTGGTCGTGACTACGCATGTCTGCCGTGGCAACTACCACTCCACTTGGGCAACCAAAGGCGGTTATGGTCCCGTTGCTGACTATGTACTGGCGAAAGAAAACGTGGCAGCCTTTTATCTGGAATACGATTCAGAGCGGGCAGGCGGTTTTGAACCCTTGGCGAAGGTCCCAGCCGACAAATACGTGGTGCTGGGTCTGCTAACCTCTAAATCTGGTGAATTGGAAGATCGGCAGGTTATCTTGGACCGGATTCAAGAAGCGGCACAGTATCATGATCTGGACAAACTATGCCTGAGTACGCAATGTGGCTTCTCTTCAACTGAAGAAGGCAATATCCTGACTGAAGAACAACAGTGGGCTAAGATTGCCTTGGTCAAAAGCATTGCCGAAGAAGTATGGGGCGCTTAAAACATTCTTTATTAATCTCCTTAAATGACATTTTTCCTAAAAAAAGCAGCACATGCCAAAGGATCAACAATCGTGGGCTGAGATCATTTAGCTCAAATATGCTGAAATACTATAAATATCTCCTCAAATAAAATAAAACTCCTCGCAGCCAAGCGGGGAGTTTTATTTTAATAACGAGACCTAGTCAGTAGCGAGTCAGATTAGCCTTGGACCGTGGCAGCTTGCAGGTCGCTGGCTTCCTTGATGTTGTGAGCGTCCATGTATTCGATGATTTGATTGATGGTAATGTAAGGAACGTTGACGCGCTTGGCCATTTCTGCCAGATCGTCGCGGCGAGCCATGTGGCCATCTTCTTTAAGCACTTCAATGATTACCGCAGCCGGTTCAGCGCCCGCCAGATATGCCAGGTCAACAGAAGCTTCAGTATGACCGATCCGTTTGCGCAGCCCGCCGTCCAAAGCATAAAGTGGTTGAATGTGGCCAGGGTGGTTAAAGTCAGTTGGCTTAGCAGCGGGGTTGGCAATACGCTTGATCGTAGCAGCACGGTCAAATGCGGAAACGCCAGTCGTGACACCGGTTGCTTCAAAAGTACCATCCGCGGTCGTCATAAATGGCGTTTGGTTTGGATCAGTACTGTGTTCAACCATCTTGGTAAAGCCCAGTTCATGTGCCCGTTGGATGGTGATTGGCACGCACATCAGACCATTGGCTTCGTGCAGCATTTCGTAGACCGTTTCGGGAGTGATGCGGTCAGCTAAAGCCACCAGATCGCCTTCGTTTTCGCGATCCTCATTGTCAGAAAGAATTACGTAGCCACCATTTTGCAGTTGTTGCAGTGCAGTTTCGATCGTGTCAAATTGAACCATAATTTTAGCCTCTTTCTCTGTTTGCCAAATGTAAAATCAACTCTCCGTTCGAACGTGGCCTTATCATATCCTGTTATCGTTAGTTTGTAAACCGTACTATCTGCTTGAAACAGCTTTGTTTATCAAATGAATCACGAACGATAACGTTAAAATGCAACGAACGTTCGAGAATTGCCAACTGAGCAATTGAACAAGAATTTGATTATCCAGGCAGACGAACGTTCGTAAAGCTTTTCGATTACTTTAGGCGCTTGCTCTTTAAAACAAGTGTCGTTTTTGTTTAGTGGTGAACTAGAAAATGAACAAAAAATGCCATCAAAAACTTTTTCAAAAAATTTCTGATGACTTTCATTTATTAAATATCTAAAGTCGATTGGTTGATTATTTGCAATGAAACCAATCGAATTAATTCAATAATTAAGGTTGCCGGTTTTGGCATTCCGTTCTTGTGCAGCCTGGGGAGCCATCTGTTCACGCAGCGCGCCATAGATTGGCCGTCCCCCTAACAGATCGTTGACTGTGTAGGCAATGAACGTAACCAGCAGCATTGGCAGAATCTGCTGAATCGTGCCGACCATTTCAGTCAAAAGACAGATGGCGGTAAACGGGGCCATTTCAATTGCGCCAAAATAAGCAGCCATACCAATGACCACCAGATTGATGTAGGCTTTGGCAGGAATGAGACCAAAGCGGATCATCAAGCAGCCAGCAAAGCCACCCAAGATCGCACCCAGTACCAGAATCGGCATGAAAATCCCGCCTGGTACTGCGGCACCATAAGAAATCATCGAAAAAACGAAGCGAATTACAAAATAGATCCCCAAAAGCACCATCATCGCTTGAAACCCGTGTACATGACGTGGCAGCTGGGCGATAACCTCGACGAAAACGTGACTGCCTCCCAGCATGTTGGCATCCCACAAGCCGATTGGAACTACCAGCAGCAAGGGGATGATCGCGCGCCGATTTCTTGGCAGCCAGGTAATCTTGCCATACCAACAATGAATGTTAATCAGACAATATTGGTAAAACCAAGCCAGAATACCCAGCAAGATGCCAAACAAAGCCAAGGGAAGATAGGTAGCCGGTGGCAGGCGATAGGTAACGGGCAGCCACATACACGGCTGCGTTCCGAAAAACAGCAAGGTCACGATGTCGGATGCAATGGCCGCCGTTAGTGCCGTCAGCCAGGTTTGAGACTCAAATGTATAAGTAATCTCTTCAATCAAAAATAGGGCACCAGCCAAAGGAGCTGAAAAAGCAGCGGAAAGTCCGGCGGCAATCCCACAGGCAATCATGATCTTGGTTTCGTCCTTGGATGATTTAAAGCATTTTTCAGACAGTCCTTGACCAATCGCTGCCCCCATCTGAATACAAGGACCCTCGCGACCTAGGAACAGCCCTGGACAGATTGCCATTAGGCCGATTATGTATTTGCGCCAGAGTACCGACCACCAAGACATCCAGTGTTCATCATGGAGAATGTCTTCAACTTGTGGCACGCCGGAACCAACGATGTCAAATAAATGATTTTTTAATAGGCGTGACATGATCAGCCATAAGATAACCGTGCCGATCAGATATGCGCCCAGCATCAGATAATGAGTTCGCATATAAGGATAGATAACGTTGAGTCCCTGCAGCGTTGTGTCAATGATTTTGCGAAACGTGGTTACGATTAGACCAGTTGCCATTCCGACAGCGGTGCCGCGTCCAATCCTTTTTAAAAAGTTTGAGGCAAAGGGCCGGTGCAGAATTTCGCTTGCGTCAATTTCTTTCAAAATAAGATCCCCTTTTTAAGCAGCTGTCTAAATTGCAGATGGTTCGTGACACTCCCAAATTTAAAGACGAACGTTATCTAATCGTCAAACAGCAGCTTTTTAGCATGATTTATTCAGTAGTTTAAATGCTGAATGTTGATTACGAAAAATATAGCACAGGTGAAACCGTTTTTTAAGAAGCATTCATTAAAATAACTTAATTTAAAGTATCTTTTTATCTATTTTTACAAAAATTAAGTAATTTATTTGTTATTGGTGTTATACTTTTTTCGATATCAGGATTCCTTTAATCGATAAGGATTCTGAGAAGCTGTTTTTGATCGCCTGTTTGAAAAGATGAGGAGGAATTTGCGATGGCAAAGGATCTAGAAAATAAGACTGCAATCGTAACGGCAGCCAGTCGTGGTATTGGTCTGGCAATTGCTGAAAAGTTTGTTGCAGAAGGAGCGATTGTCTACATGGCGGTACGCGACAGCGAAAAGAACCGTCAGTTGACCGAACAGCTGCATGATCAAAACGAAAATTATCGGTGCGTCTTTTATGATGCATTTGATTTTACGACCTATGCACCGATGATTCAGCAAGTTGTTGATGAGGTAGGGCATTTGGATATTTTAGTCAATAATTTTGGCACAACGGACGTTAGCAAAGATACGACGCTGGTGGATGGCGACAGTAAGGCTTTTTTTGATATCGTTGATAAAAATATCGCAAGTGTCTATTACACGTCTAAGTATGCCGTCAAAGCAATGCTGAAACAGGAAACGGGCGGCAGCATCGTCAACATTTCATCGGTTGCTGGAACGACGCCTGACATCAGTCGACTGGCATACGGCGTCTCCAAGGCAGCTATCAACTCGCTTACCAAGCAGACGGCCGTTGAATATGCGCGCAATAAAATCCGAGCCAATGCAGTACTGCCAGGATTCGTTGGTACGGATGGCGCACTGCAGAATATGTCAAAGAGCTTTTTGGACGGATTCTTGAAACACGTACCATTGCATGAGATCGTTAAACCCGTCGACATTGCCAATATGGTCGCCTTTCTGGCTAGCGATAAGGCAAGATACGTTACCGGTGAACTAGTGACAGTTGCCGGTGGCTTTGGGCTGCCGACGCCGATTTATGGGGATGCCATGAGTGGAAATATCAAACAAGGCTAATAAAAAAAGAACTCGTCAAATTTGGCGGGTTCTTTTTACATATCAACTATTAATCAGCTTTGCTCAGTAGGGCGCGCATCTGCTGGATTGGAATGCGGCTATAGCTGAGGTTCATTCGATAGACGTATTCAAGATCAGCCTGCCATTTTTGAATTGCGCGTTTGAATTTACGATTAGAGCGGTTACGGCGGATTAAATACCTAAGATGATGCACGACTTCGGATTTTGATAATTGCCCATTAACAATAATCTGTCGTAGAATCGCGTGACGTTGAATAGGTGTCAACCCAATCTGCGAATTGACGTTGTAGCCAAGCTTATGTAAAACAGATTCTTCATTGCCAAATGTTGGTACGAAGTGATTGCTGGTATGTTCATCTGGTAGCTTTGGTTTCCAAAAATCTTCAAGAACATAATGACAAAGCAACTTACCATCATGACTGATTTTTCGGTAGACCGATTCTTTAATCATGAGTTGATCACAGGTTTGACAATAATAGACAGGAAAACGGATATTAAGATTGCGTTTTTTTGTTCGAGAATAAATATTTGCCAGGCCGTAAAACATGATTGTATTATGCTGCTTGGCTTTGCAACGAAATTTTTTGATCCGTGTCAGATACCAGTCGTCTTCAATTGGATACTGACAGAATTTTTTGCCATTTTTAGTAATGATCGTTAATTCATTAATAGATTGTTGTTCGTTGGTAGGTTTTTGCGCCTTTTTAGAACTGGATGAAAATTGATCGGAAGGTTGCTTGAAGTAGCTTGCTGATTGCCAAGGCTTAGTATCAAATGAAGAGTCGTCAGTAGTTGATGACCTTTTATGTATAAAATGATTAGTTTGGTCGGCATCTGATTGAGGCGTTGATGTAGTTGAGATTGGCTTTGGATGATGATTATCTGAATTAGTTGACTGTTTGATGGTTTCCTCATAGGCTTTTTCAGAGCGTCCCATAATCTTATTACTTGAGTTAGTCGATCGTTCAATAATTTTTCCTACAGTAGATTTATTTTTAATAGTTGTTTGGATTGACTGATCAGAAATAGGCGGCTTGATCGATTCATTTTCTTGATCCTTTTTTATGAGCAGATATGTAGCGATAATTATCAAAATCATAAACAACATAAAAAGATAATTCATGAAAAATACACTCTCCTAATATAAATACTCTCCCATAAGTATTAACTTGTTTATTATAAAACGTTTACATACACTTGGAAATATGTCATGAAACATGATTTTATCAGCAGTTCAGTCAAATTCAGTCAAACAGATCGTCAAAAACTTTTTTAATTATTTTTAGTAAGCGCAATCGTTACGACTAAATAGATAATTAGACAGATTTTGTCTTAGATAAATAAAAACTTTTACTCTGACAAGGACAAAATCTTCTGGTAAGATATACGAGTTGCTCAAAACCGAACTGGTTACGTCGTTTTGTCTCATGGGCCCGTGAGGCAGGACAGCTGGCGAGAAATTGAGCACTTCTCGTCAACCGAGGTGGGGGTCGCCCCACGGACAAGCAGCCGCAATCATCTGGTTGTGGTAAAAGCTACTGAGAAAAAGGAGAGAATTGATTCATGGAACGCAATGAAAATTACTTTGTCTGGCTGTTCAACCAATTGAAGGGGTGGCCAATGCAAAACTATCTGCTGTTCTTTTTTGCACTGGGCTTTCAACTGGCGCTCTTGATCAGCAGTCCGATTACATCCGTTACGCTGATCACGTTTGTTGGTACAATCTTGGGGACGCTGTGCGTATTGGCCATTAACGCAACCAAGGCAATCAACGGCTGGCTGGGACTAATTTCGGCGGCCTGCTTTATTTACGCTGGTCTGGCCGCCAAAAACTACCTGTCGATCTTTGAACAGATTGCTTATGTCTTGACGCTTGATCTGCCGGTAATCTTTGCCGTCCGCAGCTGGAACGATGACACCAAAAATCACCTGCGCCGTTTTGGAGCCAAGCAATGGATCGTAGCCATTATCGGTACGCTCTTGGTTTATGTAATCAGCGGCTATCTGATCGGCAATTTGACTAATGATCCGCGGCCATGGATCGATGCCATCAGCTTTGCCATTAGTTTGACGGCAGGCATTATGTGCTTTATGCGCTACAACAACCAGTACTATTGGTGGCTGGCTTCGGGAATCTTCCAACTGATTCTTTGGGGTGTTACCTTTGCTCAAGGGGATGCCACGCTGGCAATGGCCATCAACAGTTTGATCTACGTAGTTAATGACATTCTGGCCTTTACGGTTTCGCCATGGTTCAACCGTGGTCGGCGTCAGGCTGGTTTGACTGAGATGGAATAGGCTAAATTAACTTACGGCTGCTTTCAGAGAAATCTGGAGGCAGCTTTTTTGATGTCAATGGGTAAAAAGAATGGCGTCAGCGGCTAAAAAACATACCATACAATGGCATTGGTGAGGGGGAATGTCAGAAGGCCATGGTATACAGCGAGTCAGGCAGAATGGCATTGATAATGAAAAACAGCCCCATTACGGTAATGAGACTGTCTGATAAGTTTAATTAATCAGAAACGTTTTGCCAGCCCAACACTCGCTGAACTTGCAACTGCGGCTTGGGCGATTGTGGTAGCTTAGCCAGGAATTGTTTTGCATCAGTAATATTAGTAAACGTTAATGCATTGATCGATTACGCCTCCGCTTGATGTGAAAATTAGTGATTGGCTAAATAGTCAGATTCGCGGTTCAATTGATGAACATAGCCATCAACCTCGTTTTTCTGACTTTGCGTGACATAATAGTCATTTTCTAAAGTCGTCAAAGAAACGGTCTTGGTTTCAAAATGGCCGCCCGCCACATCGCCTGAGGCATTTGGAACCCACATCTTATAGGTAACGTTCTCGCCATCAACTTTATAGTAGACAAAGCTGCTGGGATCGCCGTTTGCGGTAATGTAACTGTAGCCTGCGGTATCGCTGCCACCAGGATTTTCACCGGCTGGACTGTAACAGAAGAAGTCGTTGCCAATGTATTGTTTCATCCAGTTGGGTTCAACTAAAAGCAGCAGTAAAATACCGGCAGTTTTGTCATCTACTTTGGCTGGCGTGGCAGTACTGGAAGTCTTGGTGGAACTATCTGATATACTGCTCGTTGATTGACTGGCCTCGCTTGAACTAGTTGATTTAGCTGATGAGCTTTTTTTACTGGTGCTGGAACGCTTTTGTGTACTGGTTTGGGTTGTGGATTCACTGCTTGATGCCGATGAGCTGGTTGATTTAGAACTGCCGCATCCTGCTAACAAACCGCAGCTAAGTAAGACGATTGTGCCACTGAGAATCTTTTTATTCATAATTACTCCTCCAATTGTGCGTGCGTACTAATAATAACTCATTTTTAATAATCCGTTATGCATGATTGGTTAAATATTAGTGTGTTTTTTGATGCTCGATTAGCTAAATACAATCTGTGTTCCGGTATCGATTTTCTTTGAAAACTTGCTGATCATGATAATCACATAAAAACAGCTCCATTCCGGTTGATCCGTAATGGGGCTGTTAATTTTGGTATTATAAGATTTTCATCAACGGGATGCTTTAAATGTTGTGGCGTTTCTTAAAGAGACCCGTGAATGAAAGTGCCAGACTAGACAGACCAAGTCCAAAGACAGCCAGGATACCGGCAGATTTTTGGTTACCGGTTTGTGGCAACTTCTTTTGTCCAGTAGTCGTATCGACAGCAGTCTTGTTGCTGGTGTTGACAGGAACAGCCGGTTGAACGGCAGTTGGCTGTGATGGAGCGGCTGGCGTTATCGGAGTAGAAGGCCGGTCCGGAGTCGTCGGTGTGTCCGGTGTTGACGGCGTGTCTGGAGTAACCGGATCAGCATGGTAGGTAACCGTAACTTCAGAGTCAGCAGTGTTTTCATCAACTGTCATCGCAGCGACCGTAGCCGTATCAGGCGTCATGTTGGCGATGGCAGGCGAGGCAACGCTGGCAAACTGTCCTTGCTTCCAAACCGTCGTGCTGTTGCCGGTAACCAGGTCAGTTGACTTAGTACCGGTCAAGGTGACGGTTTGAGTTACATCGTCGGCAACTTGATTACCTTGTTCATCAACAAAGTGAATCGTCCGCTGTACGGTCTTTTCAACGTTTTCAGTCGTCAGGTCATGGTGGTAGACGACGGTGATTTCGGCATTGGTACTGTTTTCGTCAGTCGCTGCGGCAGCTACCGTGGCCAGATCCGGTGTCATGTTGGCAACCACGGGAGAGTCAACACTGGCAAATTCATTACCGGCAGCTGCTTGCCAGGTAAATTCAGTTCCCACGGCATCAGTTGGCGTTCCGTAGTAGGTCAGTGATTGCACGACATCACCTGCGACGGCTTGATTGTTGTTGTCGCCATCGACGTAATGAATCGTCCGCGTAATCGTTTTGACAGCCTGCACGATAACTTGCGCGGTTGCCGTTACGGTATCTTGATCATTGATTTGGTAGATGTAGGTAACGTTGTAGATACCTGGCGTGGTTAAGTTGCCATCAGCATCCAGCGGCAGGTTGGACGTGTCGACTTGGTAGGTTCCGGCGCCCTCAGTCGTGCTGTAGGTCAGTTCCTTTTGCTCGGTAACGGTCATTGAGGATTGATTGGTGAACTTGACGCTTGGATTCTGCTGCAGGTTCAGCGCTTGATTCCAGCTGCTGCCGCTTGGTAAGGTAACGTCCTGCAGCAAGAAGACTGGCTGCACTTCTACATACAGCTTGGTTGCGGAACCATCCGGATGAGTCGTGCCGAAAGAAAAGTAATTGTAAGTCTGCCAAAGATCGTGGCCGTTGGGAGCAATATTGGTCGTGTAGCCAAGATCATTGACCGCGTTAAAGATATTAACGGCATTGATTCTAAAGTAGCCATCGGTAAACAAAGTATCTTCCGCGCTGCCATTGGTAAAGTTGGTTACGGTAACGTCGCTTGGTGAAACGTTAGGCATGGCCGCTTGGATCTCAGCTGGCGCGTCTTGGTAGCGACCGTTGGCATTCTTGATAACGGCGTGGTAGCTGCCATTGATGTTTTGGATGGCGCTGATCGTATCGGTTGCTGGGACGGCCAGCCGCATGTTTAGCGAATGAATGTCATCAGAATAGAAATTGCCGTCCGCATCCCAGTAGTAGAAATATTCATCAAACGTCATATTGCGTGCGGCCAGGTCTTGTTCGAGCGCTTTGTCGGCAGTACCATCCGCCAGTGCTGCCAGCTGCTTTTTCATTTGTTCCAGGTTGGCAATCTTCATTGGAACGGTGGCCGTCAGTGATTGACCAGCCTGCAGAGTAGCAACGAATTGAATCTCAACGACTTGATCCCAGGAGAAATCAGCATTCTGCATTAATACATCCAGTGTTTCAAAGTCGCCGGCCGTGATGGCATAGTAGACCTCCAAATCGGTTGGCATGGAGCCGGTAGAGGAGGTGAATTGAATACCGCTGCCGATCTTGTCAGCATCGATAACCGGCTTGATCATGTTGACGTCGGTTGAGTTGTTGGTAGTAAAAGTCGGCAGCAGGACGATTTCTTCAACTTTGCGGCTGCTAGAATTGTTGTTGGTAACGACCGTGTTGACATCGAAAGTACCATCGGATTGATTGGCATTTAAAATTGAGCTGCCGTTGTATCCAGTCGTCTGATTGTTGGCCGTAATGTTGATGCCGTGTTGAATGTTATCCGTTGCAGGCGCCTGGGCACTGTTTTGCTTGGAGTTGATAATCGTTTGATCAGCCTCAGTGTTTTGAGCAGTCGAACTGTTCGTGCTTGTCGCGGTGTTGGCAGAATCAGTCGCGGTTGATGCCTGATCCTTGGCATTGTCAGCAGTGGTTGACTGAGCAGCGGAATCAGAGACGGCTGCTGACTGAGTCAAAGCGTCGGCAACAGTAGTTGATTGATCCGTTGAATTGGCTGTTAAGACAGTCGTTGTCGTGGATCCATCACTGGTATCGGCGTGGACTGTCATGGCACTGCTGCCGATAAAGAACAGGCTGGCGATGGCTACCGAGGCAATCCCGGTACCGAATTTGCGCAGTGAAAACCGCAATTGGCGATCGCTGGCTTGTTTGATTTTCAGATTGTGATTATTTTTACTAAGCATGGTGTAATCATCCCCTTACGTTTGGTAAAACGTATCATTCATGTGATAACTAGGTCAAGGAGAAAATTACTTTTATAGAAACGATTCGCATTGTTGCAAGCAGTGGTAATCAATTATTTATAATTAGATATGATGATTTTGTCATAGCTTACAAATACCAATATATCAACGTTTGTTGGCTAAACTAAACAAATGAGTGATTTAATAAATTAAATATATTTTTGTTTATCTAACGAATCGCCAAGTGTGAATGTATTGACATAATGATGATTTTAGAGCGGATGCGAGGCTGCTGAGAGGTGATTGGCGCGATAAAAATTATCAGCGACCGATAAATACAGTGATGGGCTTGGTTGCGTCAATGATTGAGAATAGCATAAGCAAGCTCACGATGGCATTCAGCTTGGAAAAGATCATAAACGTTTGATTAATCGGTTCTTTGGCTCAGCTAATCAAAAAAGTTTACCCGAAAAGATCAGCGATAAGTGCATATTTGAAGATGGAAGATTATGTCATTTGGCCTATCAATAAGAAAGTTTGACGCAATTGTTGCTCGTCATGGCTTGCGATGCGGAGTAAAATAAAGACAAAGCATAAATCAAAAGCCAATTGAAAAAGGAAGTGTCGATCATGAAAAAGACATTATATGACGGCGAACATTTTCAAGTAGTTCTGGAAAGCAAAAAGCCCCTGGTTAAAGGCGTTAAGACGGACCTTCACAAAATGGCTGGTGTCATGCTGGCAGCTGGGGCGGCATGGCTGTTGATCAAGAAGCATTAAATAGAAGAACCGTTCGACTGGCCGCGGCTGGTTGAGCGGTTTTTGAGTTCTGCGGATTTTTAAAGGGGCAGGGGTGGCTGAGCAGCAACCTTTAAGGAAATTAGCTGTTGAACGCCGGCTGGCAAATTGTTGACGGGCAGTCACGTTATTAAAGAATAGTTTTGAAAATTAATTAAGTAGTTTTTAAGACTATGTAAAGCGTTGCCAAACCAGTGTTAATTGTGGTATGATTGGCCCAAGTTATTGGATTAAAGGAGAGATTTTTCATGCCATTGGTACACATTGATCTGTTGGAAGGTCGCACTGAAGAACAATTAAAGGCCCTGGTTAAGGACGTTACGGCAGCTATTTCTAAGGATGCCAATGTTCCTGAAGAACGAATCCACATCGTTTTAAACGAAATGCGCAAGGATCGCTACAGTGTGGCTGGCAAGATGGTCAGCGATAAGTAAACGATTAGCCGCTGAATGGCCTCAGGTCGCCAGCGGTTTTTTTGCGTCCTCAAGCGTGCTGAAATTGAGTTGGGGAGTTTTCCAACCAGCATATCCAGACAGGCTGGCCAGCTTAGTGATTTGGCGAACGCTTGGGAATGGCTGGCATGCTGGGGCAGCTTACGAATGGGCAGCACCCAGGTAAGCCGCGCAATGCTCATAACGGAAAGGATTGAAATTCATGAGTGACGAACAATATATAATGGCAATTGATCAAGGAACGACCAGCTCACGGGCAATCATCTTTGATCACCAAGGACATGAAATTGCAATGGCTCAGCAGGAGTTTCCGCAATACTTCCCTAATCCAGGCTGGGTTGAACATGATGCCATGGAAATCTGGGATAGCGTTCAATCAGTAATTTCTGATGTCATGATCAAATCACAGATCAAGCCGTACCGCATTGCCGCGATTGGGATTACCAACCAGCGGGAAACGACGGTCATCTGGGATCGGCACACTGGCAAGCCAATCTACCATGCAATCGTTTGGCAGTCCAAGCAGACCAGCGACATTGCCGAACAGTTGATCAAGGATGGCTATAAAGATCTGATTCACGAAAAAACCGGTCTGGTAGTCGACTCTTACTTCTCCGCGACTAAGATCAAGTGGATTTTGGATCACGTACCGGGCGCGCGGGAAAAAGCAGCTAATGGCGATCTACTGTTTGGGACGATTGATACTTGGCTGCTGTGGAATCTGACGGGCGGCCGCGTGCATGCCACGGACGTTACCAATGCCAGTCGGACGATGCTGTTTAACATTCACACGCGTCAATGGGATCAAGATATTTTACAGCTGCTGGACATTCCAAGCCAAATGCTGCCGGCCGTGCGCTCCAATTCTGAAGTATACGGATATACGGGCGACTACCACTTCTTCGGGGTCGAGATTCCAATTGCAGGGATGGCCGGTGATCAGCAGGCGGCTTTGTTTGGTCAGGCTGCCTATGAAAAGGGATCCGTCAAGAATACTTACGGTACTGGCGCCTTTATCGTGATGAATACTGGTACCGAGGCCACGCTGTCGAAAAATGGTCTGCTGACGACGATTGCCTATGAGCTGAACGGACAATTGAACTATGCTTTGGAAGGCTCGATCTTTGTAGCGGGATCGGCAATTCAATGGCTGCGCGATGGGCTGCAGTTCTTTACCAAGGCCAGCGAGTCAGAAAAAATGGCCGTTGAAGCCGGTTCAACTGGCGGCGTTTATGTAGTACCGTCATTTACCGGGCTGGGCGCGCCATACTGGGATCAAGAAGTGCGTGGCGCGATGTTTGGCTTGACGCGGGGATCCAATCGCCAAAGCATTACGCGGGCTACGTTGGAATCGATCGCCTACCAGACACGGGATGTCGTTGATACGATGGTCAAAGACACCGACTTGCCGTTAAAGGCGCTGACGGTCAACGGCGGGGCTTGTCGCAACGACTTTTTGATGCAGTTCCAGGCTGATATTCTGCAAACGCCGATTGAACGAGCACAAATGGAAGAAACTACGGCACTGGGCGCAGCTTTCCTGGCTGGTTTGGCAGTCGGTTTTTGGAATGATCAAGAGGAGCTCAAGGAACTTTCCAAACTGGGCGATGAGTTTATGCCGTTGATGAAGCGTGAAAATGCCGAACAGCTTTACCAAGGCTGGCAGCGAGCAATTAAAGCCGCTCAGTTCTTCAGCCATGGGGAATAAAGTGCTGGGGATAATTAAGCTGTGTCCACTGACATTCCGCATGACCTTAGTTCCACGTGAGAATAAAGCATTGGGTAGGTCCTAGGAATGATTCAGCTGCGCCCTAGGAGGAATGCTACTCTTTGGGGCAGTGATTTGCTTGAACGGCGGCACATTGATTATGCTTAGCGGCAAAATAATAATTGGCAAAACGCCTTGCTTGGTCTGGCAAGGCGTTTTCAAATTGCAATGCCGATTGAAATCAGCTATAATTATTTTGTAAACAAAAAGGCTAACGTGAGGGAACACGTTAGCCCGAATGTCCTTGAAAATCGACAGTGCTTACACTTTAAATTGATTAAAGTTTTACACCATCTTAGAGCTGCAACTCATAAAGATGGTTTCTCTTTTTTGGTCAGAAATGACTGACCATGTAGCAGCCGGCAATGAGGGAAGCAATCACAATGATTACGACCGTGGCCAAGGCTGCGTACTGAACGCCAATCGGCAAGCCGTGCAGTTCATGCAGAACAGCGGCAAGACCTTTTAAGTCGGCGCCATCTTGATGTCGGTTTGACACTTATGGATCCCTTTCATAATGATGGGAAGCGTCGCACGTTTTTTCAACTCCTTCATTGGCATCGCTCCCTTCGAAAAGCAAAGCACCGCCAATGTTCTTTGAAAAAATATTATACCATAATCGGGTCAGCGGTTAGCTGGCTCGATTTTTTTGTAAACTTTCTCAAATTGATTTGGTAAAGTTCATCTTATTCAGTGGATCGTCGTGCCGGGCAAGCAATCATCCAGCATTGTGCTTGCTATTTTGTTGGAAATCGTTTCTAGGTTATAATTGTTCTAGAATCGATCTGAAAGAAGGGATGACGATGCAAGAGAAAAAAGCATTCCACGTTAATGGCTATCTGGGATTAATCGTTACGATTGCAGTCGCGGTTTTAGGAGTTTGGCTGTGCTATCGCGGTTACGCTGGCCAGCAACACGGAGAACTGGCAGTCGGGGTCGTTTTAATTTTGCTGGCTGCACTGTGCGCTTCAGCATTGACGATCGTACAGCCTAATGAAGCTAAGGTGCTGACTTTTTTTGGCAACTATATTGGCACGATTCGCGATGCCGGCCTGTTTATGACGGTGCCGTTAACGGACAAGGAAAGCATTTCCCTGCGAGTACGCAATTTTAATTCTGAGATCTTGAAGGTTAATGACTCAAAAGGGAACCCGGTTGAAATCGCGGCCGTAGTAGTCTTTAAAGTCGTTGATACGGCGCAGGCTCTGTTCAATGTTGATGACTATGAGGAATTCGTTGAGATTCAAAGCGAATCTGCCGTGCGTCACGTTGCCAGCGAATATCCGTATGATACATTTGATGAGCAGGATAAGCTGACGCTGCGTGGGAATCCGACTGAAGTTTCTGACCGCTTGACACAAGAACTGCAGGAACGGCTTAACGTGGCTGGCGTGCAGATTTTGGAAACGCGGCTGACGCACTTGGCATATGCCACGGAAATTGCCAGTGCGATGCTGCAAAGACAACAATCCGCGGCGATTCTGTCAGCACGTAAGATTATCGTTGAAGGCGCCGTTTCGATCACAGAAGATGCTATGGAGCGGCTGGCCAAGGAAACGGATTTAAATCTGACTGATGAACAGCGCTTGCAGGTCATTAACAATATAATGGTAGCAATTATTAGTGAACGCGGCACGCAGCCAGTAATCAATACTGGAAAATAACTGAATTTATCTTTAAATGCTTAATCGCACGCTCTAGCTGTCAAAGGCAGGGCGTGCGATTTTTTATGAATGAGAACGAGGCTTTTACCGTACTGCCAGTTAATGGTTAATTTAACCGGTTTAAGTCTTGGAAAGTGAGATTATTAGGGTAGTGGTCGGAAATGGGGGAGAAGTCCGGGGGCAATTTGGGATAGTGGTGGTTTGCCTGGGAATGGGTTAGCGAGCATCGCAAAAAGGCTAACTTAGTGAAGAAAATCAGGCTTTGACCAGTTGAAGGCTTTGCGATTACCTACTATTCGCTGATTTTGAGCCAGAAGTAGGTAGGTGTATATTCAATTCGCTTAACTTTACCTACTTAAATCGATTTTTTTCCGAATAGTAGGTAAAGATGTATATTTAGGTGCTGATAGAAGTTGATTGGGCTAGATAGACTTTGTGAATTACCTACTATTATGGGATTTTTGTCCAATAGTAGGTAATGTTAGGGATCCCAAACTCGATATACATTGATTTTTAGAAAAAGTAGGTAATGATATTTTTGTCATATGTCATTATGCAGGATTTTTTGCATAATGCGTGTTGCTGATTTACCAGGCGAAGTAAATTAACGACATTTCCGGCCAGCAGCTAAATTATGACTGCTAGACTAAATTTTAGACAGATGATTTGAACCAATGATGGATTTGTTATTTCTGTGAACTGATTTTAGATGGCTCAATAAAATGCTTTCGGATTGCTCATTACATTATCGTTACTGGCGGATAGGAGAGCTGCTTGCGGTCAGTCGTTGAACTATTCCATGAGCAGAGCCAAGTCAATAAATGGGCGATTAGATTTTACGCTAGTTGTTGGATTGTCGAGCTTCCGCGCACATGACTGAGTTCATAAATCTTGTTACCTTTGATATTTAAACATACTGAATAATCGGGTCCATCAACTGAGCCATAACACCAGGTGAACTGCTGCAATACCAGTCAGCAGCTTAAAAATGGGTAAACAAAAAAACTACCAGGCAACAGGAAAGCTGGCAGTCTTTATTACTATTATAGACTGATTTTTGATTGCGTCTGATTGCTAAAGCGAGAAATGTTTCAACGAGGTGCTCAATCAAGCTGGATACGGAACCTGATTGATTAAAATGATTCTCGACCTTAACGAAGAGATAAGCCGCTCATAGTTAATTCACTATAAAAATCGAAAGGTATAGACTAAGAGGAGATCGATGTCTAAGCGGACTTAACCAACCAATCATGCCCTCATTGGTAAATGAAACTAACTGTGGCACCAATCATTTCAATATGAGGATTTAAAACAAGGAGAGGTACGTTTCGCTTGTTTTGAAAGGTATCGGCAAAGCGAGCCTGTGAATCTCAACTAAATTCGGTTAATGCCAGTTGCGGAAGAAAGTTAAATAACTGGTTATAGGAAGTCGATATTTCCATGGTATCAACCGAAGCAGACTTCATAATTGCGGGAGTATAACAAGTGAAATCTGGCCAGCTTGAGGAAAAGATTAGAGAAAGGGAAAATATTTATGGGAGTCTCGACGATTTCTAATCAATCACTTTGAACAAACCGTTTGGGAGCTGGGTTCGATCATCATGGGAAACCAAGCTGGACACTATTGAGCTTCAGCAGGCGAATAAGCATTGTCGGCTGGGTCGCCAATCAGTCAATAGTCTTGAAAAAGTTTTAAAAAGGAAACAGGAATACACATCAGTTATTGCCTTATCACCTTCTTAAGTGTTTAATGTAAAAGCCTTACATTAATTCTTATTATAAATGACGAGAGACAGTTTAGACAGTATATGTTAGATACACTGAGTTTCGGAAGTTAATGCGGTAAAGCAAGGAATTTCAAAAGCTTAATTGACTTAATTTCGATAATTTAGCCTAGTTGAACGATTTAGCCGATGATCAGTTAAGATAACAAAAGGAGCAGCTGCAATTAAGCGGCTGCTCTTTTATGTATGTTTAGAATTGGTAGTCTTCAATATCGTTCAAATCTTCTGGCAAGTCAGCGAAGGCTAATAGCTGCAGTGGTGAAAGAATCTGAGCAGCTCCCATAATTCCGCGAACCTGACGCTGTGAGATTGGGTCTTCAGAAGTCAGCCAGTGTTGAATAATGTTGACCATCAAGCCGACGTAGATCTCAAACAGGTAGTCAAGCGGAATCCGGACTGGCAACTGTTTTTTAAGATTCTGTACGGATGGGTCATTGGCTGCGACCAGTTTAGGTGCCCGTGCCAAGAGTTCTTTATAAACGGCTTTTTTGATTTTGGAAAGGAAGTTAATGTCACCATTGGCAGAAAGCAGGATCCGGGTAACTTCGCGGTGCTTAGCGCAGGCCTTGACTGTCTCGACAAAGGCTTGGTCGGCCAGCTTGGCAATTTCAACTTGGTCAGCAGTGTCGTCAAGCTGAGTAACTGCTTCTCGGTCTTTCTTCATGCCTTCAACCAAATCTGAGATCATGGCATTTTCGATTTCGAAGAGCAGATCGTTTTGGTCATTATAGTAGGTGTAGAAAGTTTTACGACTGACTTCAGCTGCTTCGATAATGTCTTTCGTAGTAACTTCATTCAATGGCTTTTCTTTCAGCGCATTGATCATCCCCATGCGAATGCGGTTCTTAGTATTGATAATGCGAATATCGGTCATAATCGATTCATCCTTTCAGATACATCTAAACTGAAATTTATTTTAAACGTATGCTTGTGTAAATATCAAGTGAAAAGTTAATTGAAATCACAACTTATCTTGATGGAACTTTTATTTAATAAACTAATCGTATCGTTAGTTGATCAACTGGTAAATTCTATAAATGAACGGTTGTTACAATACGACACCAATTCTTTATTTTGTACACATTAATGACGTAATAATCTGTTTATTTAACCTCGCTAAGGGCTGTGTAAGATGGGTTTATCTCGAGATTTCAATCAACACTTTTTGTATCATATAGTTGAACTTGTGTCAATTTTCGTGAAGATGGTTATATAACGATAACTTCGAAGTGATATAAAAACGATGTTGAATTGAAGAAGATAAGTTAAGTTAGAAAATCTATCGTGGCAATCTGCTTCGATTTTGGATGCTTAATTAAGTCGATCTGGTTGAAAAAATGAAAGATATCTTGGTGAGCGGATGAATTTCTATATCAGATTTGAGTTCGCTGATCCAGTTTCAGTTTTTACATGATGATTGTTGGAACGCAAATATAATATTATGAAGAAAACGTTGCCTATGGATGGAGTTCCAATAAGGCAACGTTTTTTTGCTGATTTTATATAGATGAGCAAATTAAATATCGATTGAAAGATTAAATTAGCAGAGGACATTTGATTTGTTATGACCAAATTTAAAACGATTTTGGCTAATTTTGGTAAACACTTAGTTGTCTAAAGAAACTCAATTCAATAACAAAGCGCTATATAATAAGTTTTTCTATGCATATGAGTGTTGTAATAACCGATTAATATAACCTTGCCAAGAAGTGTGTAATATCCTTTAAATAAGAGATTTTAACCCTTCACCTCTTGTATTATATTCAAAACAGTTCGTCAATTTTCTGGAAATAGTTATAAAACGATAAATACAAAATTAATGGATTTTGATGAAAAGAGTAGTCATGAGAGGTGTTTATATTGAAAAAAGCGAACAATCGAGACTATGCTGAAGCCAAAGAGGCAAGTAAGGTCAAGCTTTATAAGACTCACCGCGGTTGGATGAGTTGCCTGTCCCGGTTCTTTTCGCTGATGAAATTTGGCAAAAAAGAAGAGATTTCAGCTAATCAAATTAAGCTTGAGAAGGGATTTGACGATGACGCGCTAAGCGGGCCGCTCGATTCCTATGCTAAGGGATTGGCTGCTTTTGGTGCAGTGTTGGGAACGACGGCGCTGCTGCAGGGCAATGCATCTGCTGATACGACGCAGGTTCAGCAAACGACTGATACCGCAGAATCACAAGTCGTTGGCTCAACTTCGGAATCAACTTCCAGTTCAGCATCCGCTTCGACTTCCATGTCAGAATCTGTTTCAACATCGATCAGTACTTCAACCAGTCTGGCATCAACTTCTACGTCAACCAGCAGCTCAACTTCTGGTTCCGATTCAGCAGTTTCAAAATCGAGTTCAACTTCTGTATCGACATCAAGTTCTCAGTCAGCAGCCAGCACGTCTGATTCGACCAGCCGATCAGCATCCACGAGTGCATCAGATGCCAGTGCCAGCCTGTCTGAATCGTTGAGCACGTCAACGGCAAGTCAGGCACAAAGCAGTACTTCCACGGCATCATCAACTACCAACGATTTGACGGCTTCGCAAACGGTTGCTAAAGCTCGGGCACTGACGTTGCGACTGTTTGCGGCATTGAATACGACGGCCAACACGTATGGTACGCCAATCATCAGTAGCGATGGCCTGTCAGTAACGTATTACGGTAAAGGGATTGATAGTGTATCGAATAATCCTATTTACTATATCGTTAAAGTTACCAACAATCTGAATGGAACGGTTTCCTTTACTATTACATACACGATAAAGGATCCGATTACCGGAGAAATTTCAGCTGGTCCATCATCGAGATCCGATGTTTACCACTTTGGTAACAGTATTTACGCGAAGACCGCAACTTTCAATATGGGAAGCGGCTACTCAAATGGAACGCTTACTTCAGTGGTAACGCTGGATGCAAATGGCAATACTGTTTCTGACTTGACAAGTGGCATACATTTGTACAATACGAGTGGTAACTCTTATGACTTCAGTGATATTGATATCCAAGGTCGTGGCTTAACCTACCAAAACATTAATGGCAGCACTAAATGGAATAATTATGGAAAAAACAAAGTAATTTCAGAACAGATTACGGTTACTTTTAATTATAATGAATCATCAAGTAATCTGAATTATACGATTGTGCCTTACGTTTCCTATACCAACGGCTTAAATGAAGGAAATTACTTTACAAATTCTGTTTCTGGTACGGAGCCAAGCAAGTCCAACAGTACTTCAGTGTCACAATCGGCCTCAAACAGTCAGTCGGTTTCAACCAGCAAGCAGGCTAGCCAATCCAATTCTCAGAGTACTTCGGCTAGCCAATCAGCTTCGACGAGTTTGTCACAGAGCGCAAGTAAGTCTGCTTCAATCAGTGCATCACAGAGCGCAAGCAAGTCTGCATCAGTAAGTGCGAGTCAGTCCGCATCGACTAGCGCATCACAAAGCGCAAGCAAGTCTGCATCAACAAGTGCAAGTCAATCAGCTTCCACGAGTGCATCGCAAAGCGCAAGCAAGTCTGCATCAGTAAGTGCAAGTCAGTCCGCATCGACTAGCGCATCACAAAGCGCAAGCAAGTCTGCATCAACAAGTGCAAGTCAATCAGCTTCAACCAGCGCATCTCAAAGTGCAAGCAAGTCTGCATCAACAAGTGCAAGTCAATCAGCTTCAACCAGCGCATCACAAAGCGCAAGTAAGTCTGCATCAACAAGTGCAAGTCGGTCCGCTTCGACGAGTGCATCACAAAGCGCAAGTAAGTCTGCATCAACAAGTGCAAGTCGGTCCGCTTCGACGAGTGCATCACAAAGCGCAAGCAAGTCTGCATCAGTAAGTGCAAGTCAGTCCGCATCGACTAGCGCATCACAAAGCGCAAGCAAGTCTGCGTCAGTAAGTGCAAGTGAGTCAGCCTCAACTAGTTCATCATTGAGCGCAAGTGAATCAGCCTCAACCAGTGCATCACAAAGCGCAAGCGAATCCGCATCAACTAGTGCATCCTTGAGTGCGAGCGAGTCAGCCTCAACTAGTTCATCATTGAGCGCAAGTGAATCAACATCGACGAGTTCATCACTGAGTGCAAGTGAGTCAGCCTCAACCAGTGCATCTCTGAGTGCAAGTGAATCAGCTTCAACTAGTGCATCCTTGAGTGCGAGCGAATCAGCTTCAACTAGTTCATCACTGAGTGCCAGCGAATCGGCATCAACGAGTGCATCGCTGAGTGCAAGCGAATCCGCCTCAACCAGTGCTTCATTAAGCGCAAGCGAGTCAGCTTCCACGAGCGCATCACTGAGTGCAAGTGAATCAACTTCAACGAGTGCATCCTTGAGTGCCAGTGAATCTGCATCAACTAGTTCATCACTGAGTGCAAGTGAATCCACTTCAACGAGTACTTCATTGAGTGCGAGCGAATCCGCATCAAGCAGTGCATCACTGAGTGCCAGTGAATCGGCCTCGACGAGTACTTCATTGAGTGCGAGCGAATCAACTTCAAGCAGCGCATCCTTGAGCACCAGTGAATCTGCTTCAACGAGTGCATCCCTGAGCGCCAGCGAATCCGCCTCAACCAGTGCATCGTTGAGTGCGAGTGAATCAGCATCGACGAGCGCATCACTAAGCGCCAGCGAATCAGCATCAACTAGTGCATCCTTGAGTGCGAGTGAATCGGCCTCAACTAGCGTTTCTCTGAGTGCCAGTGAGTCCGCATCAACCAGTGCATCACTGAGTGCGAGTGAGTCGGCTTCAACTAGTGCATCCTTGAGTGCCAGTGAATCTGCATCAAGTAGCGCATCGCTGAGTGCAAGTCAATCGGCATCGACGAGTGCATCCTTGAGTACGAGCGAATCAGCATCCACTAGTGCATCGCTGAGTGCCAGTGAATCGGCCTCAACCAGTGCATCCTTGAGTGCAAGCGAATCGGCATCGACGAGTGCATCCTTGAGTGCGAGCGAATCAGCATCGACGAGTGCATCCGTGAGCGCAAGTGAATCAACTTCCACGAGTTCATCGTTGAGTGCGAGCGAATCAGCTTCCACGAGCGCATCGTTGAGTGCGAGCGAATCAGCATCGACGAGTGCATCCTTAAGTGCAAGCGAATCAGCATCGACGAGTGCTTCTCTGAGTGCGAGTGAATCAGCCTCAACCAGCGCATCCTTGAGCGCAAGTGAGTCGGCATCGACAAGTGCATCACTGAGCGCCAGCGAATCAGCATCGACCAGTGCATCGCTGAGTGTTTCTCTGAGTACCAGTGAATCCGCCTCAACGAGTGCTTCACTGAGTGCAAGTGAATCCACATCCACGAGTTCATCTCTGAGTGCAAGCGAATCCACTTCGACGAGTGCATCTCTGAGTGCGAGTGAATCGGCCTCGACTAGTGCATCCTTGAGTGCAAGCGAATCCGCCTCGACGAGTGCTTCTCTGAGTGCCAGTGAGTCCGTCTCGACTAGTGCATCCTTGAGTGCGAGTGAATCCGTCTCGACTAGTGCATCCTTGAGTACCAGTGAATCAGCCTCAACCAGTGCATCACTGAGTACAAGCGAATCCGCCTCAACGAGTACTTCATTGAGTGCAAGCGAATCAGCCTCAACCAGTGCATCACTGAGTGCAAGCGAATCAGCTTCAACTAGTTCATCACTGAGTGCAAGTGAATCAGCTTCAACCAGTGCATCCTTGAGTGCGAGTGAATCGGCCTCGACTAGTGCATCCTTGAGTACCAGTGAATCCGCCTCAACCAGTGCTTCACTAAGTGCAAGCGAATCCGCATCAAACAGCGCATCACAAAGTGCGAGCGAATCAGCTTCAACGAGTGCATCACAAAGTGCGAGCGAATCTGCCTCGACAAGTGCATCACTGAGTGCAAGTGAATCCACTTCAACCAGTGCATCTCTGAGTGCCAGTGAATCAGCATCAACGAGTGCTTCGCTGAGTGCGAGTGAGTCAGCTTCAACCAGTGCTTCGCTGAGCGCAAGTGAGTCCACTTCAACTAGTGCATCCTTGAGTGCCAGTGAGTCAGCCTCAACGAGCGCATCCTTCAGTGCAAGTGAATCCGCATCGACTAGTGCATCCTTGAGTGCAAGCGAATCCGCCTCCACGAGTGCGTCACTGAGTGCCAGTGAGTCAGCTTCAACGAGTACTTCACTGAGCGCGAGTGAATCCGCATCGACTAGTGCATCCTTGAGTGCGAGCGAATCAGCTTCCACGAGCGCATCACTGAGCGCGAGTGAATCCGCATCGACTAGTGCATCACTGAGTGCAAGTGAATCCGCATCGACTAATGCATCTCAAAGTGCTAGTGAGTCAGCATCAACCAGTGCATCACAGAGTGCCAGCGAGTCGGCATCAACGAGTTCATCCTTGAGTGCGAGTGAATCAGCCTCAAGCAGCGCATCACTGAGTGCAAGCGAATCGGCCTCAACTAGTGCATCACAGAGTGCGAGTGAATCCGCATCAACCAGTGCATCACTGAGTGCGAGTGAATCCGCATCGGCTAGTGCATCGCTGAGTGTGAGCGAATCTGCCTCAACTAGTGCATCGCTGAGTGCCAGTGAATCGGCTTCGGCTAGTGCATCGCTGAGTGCAAGTGAATCTGCCTCAACTAGTGCATCACTGAGTGCAAGTGAATCTGCATCGACGAGTGCTTCATTGAGCGCCAGTGAATCTGCGTCCACGAGTGCATCCTTGAGTGCGAGTGAATCGACATCAACTAGTGCTTCTCTGAGTGCGAGTGAATCAGCCTCAACTAGTGCATCACTGAGTGCAAGTGAATCCACTTCGACGAGTGCATCCCTGAGCGCGAGCGAATCCGCTTCAACGAGTGCATCTCAAAGTGCCAGTGAGTCAGCCTCGACTAGTGCATCATTGAGTGCCAGTGAATCTGCCTCAAGCAGCGCATCACTGAGTGTCAGTGAATCTGCATCGACGAGCACATCGCTGAGTGCCAGTGAATCTGCCTCAACTAGTGCATCCCTGAGTGCCAGTGAATCCGCCTCAACGAGTGCATCTCAAAGTGCCAGTGAGTCAGCCTCGACTAGTGCATCATTGAGTGCCAGTGAATCCGCCTCAACGAGCTCATCGCTGAGTGCCAGTGAATCGGCTTCAACCAGTGCATCACTGAGTGCGAGCGAATCGGCTTCAACTAGTTCATCACTGAGTGTGAGTGAATCGGCATCAATGAGTGCATCGCTGAGTGCGAGTGAATCGGCATCAACGAGTGCATCCTTGAGTGCCAGTGAATCAGCTTCCACGAGTGCATCGCTGAGTGCCAGCGAATCCGCCTCAACCAGTGCATCCTTGAGCGCCAGTGAATCGACATCAACCAGCGCTTCACTGAGCACGAGCGAATCCACTTCGACCAGTGCATCTCAAAGTGCAAGCGAATCCACTTCGACAAGTTCATCACTGAGTACGAGTGAATCCACTTCAACGAGTGCATCTCAAAGTGCAAGTGAATCCACTTCGACGAGTGCATCCTTGAGTGCGAGTGAATCCACTTCGACGAGTGCATCACTGAGTGCGAGTGAATCTGCTTCAACTAGCGCATCCTTGAATGCGAGTGAATCCGCATCGACTAGTGCATCTCAAAGTGCGAGTGAATCAGCCTCAACTAGTGCATCCCTGAGTACCAGCGAGTCTACTTCCACGAGTGCTTCTCTGAGTGAATCCGCCTCAACTAGCGCTTCATTGAGCGCCAGCGAGTCAGCCTCAACTAGTGCATCGCTGAGTGCCAGTGAATCAGCCTCAACTAGTGCATCGCTGAGTGCGAGTGAGTCTGCTTCGACGAGTGCATCACTGAGTGCGAGTGAATCTGCATCCACGAGTGCATCACTTAGTGCCAGCGAGTCCGCATCCACGAGCGCATCTCAAAGTACCAGTGAATCGGCATCCACGAGCGCATCCTTGAGTGCAAGTGAATCAGCATCCACGAGCGCATCAACGAGTGCGAGTGAATCGGCCTCAACGAGTGCATCTCTGAGCGCCAGTGAATCAACTTCGACTAGTGCATCACTTAGTGCCAGCGAATCAACTTCAACGAGTGCATCGCTGAGCGCTAGCGAATCTACGTCAACCAGTGTATCACTGAGTGCGAGCGAGTCTGCATCGACGAGTGCATCACTTAGTGCGAGTGAATCAGCATCGACGAGTGCTTCTCAAAGTGCGAGTGAATCAGCATCGACGAGCGCATCGCTGAGTGCAAGTGAATCCGTATCAACGAGTGCATCGCTGAGTGCAAGTGAATCAGCATCGACGAGTGCATCACAAAGTGCAAGTGAATCAGCATCGACGAGTGCATCCTTGAGTGCAAGTGAATCCGTATCAACGAGTGCATCGCTGAGTGCAAGTGAATCAGCATCGACGAGTGCATCGCTGAGCGCCAGCGAATCCACGTCAGCCAGTGCATCACTTAGTACGAGCGAATCAGCTTCTACAAGTGCTTCTCTGAGCGCGAGTGAATCAGCCTCAACTAGTGCATCACTGAGTGCAAGCGAATCGGCCTCGACAAGTGCTTCTCTGAGTGCTAGTGAATCAGCATCGACGAGTGCATCACAAAGTGCGAGCGAATCAGCATCGACGAGCGCATCCTTGAGTGCCAGTGAATCAGCTTCAACGAGTGCATCTCTGAGCGCAAGTGAATCGACTTCAACTAGCTCATCCTTGAGTGCCAGCGAGTCTACTTCGACGAGTGTATCCTTGAGTACCAGTGAATCCGCATCGACGAGTGCATCTCAAAGTGCCAGTGAATCAGCCTCAAGCAGCGCATCCCTGAGTGCAAGCGAATCAGCTTCTACAAGTGCTTCTCTGAGCGCGAGTGAATCAGCATCCACGAGTGCATCACTGAGTGCAAGCGAATCGGCCTCGACAAGTGCTTCTCTGAGTGCTAGTGAATCAGCATCGACGAGTGCATCACAGAGTGCGAGCGAATCAGCATCCACGAGTGCATCACTGAGTGCGAGTGAATCAACTTCAACAAGTGTTTCTCTGAGTGCGAGTGAGTCCGCTTCAACCAGTGCATCACAAAGCGCAAGCAAGTCTGCATCAGTAAGTGCAAGTCAGTCCGCATCGACGAGCGCTTCTCTGAGCACAAGCGAGTCAGCATCCACGAGTGCATCTCTGAGTGCGAGCGAATCAGCTTCGACTAGTGCATCACTGAGTGTGAGCGAATCAGCATCAAGCAGTGCTTCACTTAGTGCGAGTGAATCAGCATCCATGAGCGCATCTCTGAGTGTCAGTGAATCAACTTCAACCAGTGCATCTCTTAGTGCTAGTGAATCTGCATCAACGAGTGCTTCTCAAAGTGCAAGTGAATCAGCTTCGACCAGTGCATCTCTTAGTGCTAGTGAATCAGCATCGACGAGTGCTTCTCAAAGTGCAAGTGAATCGGCCTCAACAAGTGCATCACTTAGTGCAAGCGAATCCGCATCGACTAGTGCATCACAGAGTGCAAGTGAATCCACTTCGACTAGTGCATCGCTGAGTACCAGTGAATCTGCATCAACCAGTGCTTCTCAAAGTGTCAGCGAGTCAGTTTCAACTAGTGCATCGCTGAGCGGCAGTGAATCAGTATCGACGAGTGCATCCTTGAGTGCCAGTGAATCCGCCTCAACTAGTGCATCGCTGAGTGCTAGTGAATCAGCTTCAAGCAGCGCATCCTTGAGTGCAAGTGAATCAGCATCAACAAGTACATCCTTGAGTGCAAGTGAATCAGCATCAACAAGTGCATCCTTGAGTGCAAGTGAATCGGCATCGACGAGTGCTTCTCAAAGTGCCAGTGAGTCAGCATCGACTAGTGCATCACTGAGTGCGAGTGAATCGGCATCGACGAGTGCATCACTGAGTGCGAGCGAGTCCGCTTCAACGAGTTCATCACTTAGTGCAAGTGAATCCGTATCAACGAGTTCATCACTGAGTGCAAGTGAATCAGCCTCCACGAGTGCATCTCTGAGCGCCAGTGAATCAGCATCAACAAGCGCATCACAGAGTGCGAGTGAATCAGCCTCAACGAGTTCATCACTGAGCGCCAGCGAATCAGCCTCCACGAGTGCTTCTCTGAGTGCTAGTGAATCAGCATCGACGAGTGCATCGCTGAGTGCCAGTGAATCAGCATCAAGCAGCGCTTCACTGAGCGCCAGTGAGTCAGCCTCCACGAGTGCTTCTCAAAGTGCAAGTGAATCAGCCTCCACGAGTGCTTCCCTGAGTGCAAGTGAATCCGTATCAACTAGTGCATCTCTGAGTGCAAGTGAATCAGCTTCCACGAGTGCATCTCTGAGTGCTAGCGAATCTGCATCGACAAGTGCATCCCTGAGTGCCAGCGAATCAACCTCGACAAGTGCATCTTTGAGTGCAAGTGAATCGACTTCGACGAGTGCATCTCTGAGCGCTAGCGAATCCACGTCAACCAGTGCATCACTGAGTGCCAGCGAGTCTGCATCAACGAGCGCTTCTCAAAGTGCAAGTGAATCGACTTCCACGAGTGCATCCCTAAGTGCCAGCGAGTCTGCATCAACGAGCTCATCCTTGAGTGCCAGTGAATCGGCATCGACGAGTGCATCACTGAGCGCAAGTGAATCAACATCAACGAGCGCATCTCTTAGTGCAAGTGAATCAACATCAAGCAGCGCATCCCTGAGTGCGAGCGAGTCTGCCTCAACAAGTGCTTCTCAAAGTGCAAGTGAATCAGCATCAAGCAGTGCATCCTTGAGCGCTAGCGAATCCACGTCAACCAGTGCATCACTGAGTTCGAGCGAATCAACTTCAACTAGCGCATCCTTGAGTGCCAGCGAGTCAGCTTCAACGAGCGCAAGCGAATCCGCATCAACGAGTGCATCTCAAAGTGCCAGTGAATCAGCCTCGACGAGTGCATTCTTGAGCGCAAGTGAATCCACTTCAACCAGTGCATCTCTGAGCGCAAGTGAATCAGTTTCAACTAGTGCATCTCTGAGCGCAAGTGAATCAGCCTCGACGAGTGCATCTCAAAGTGCCAGCGAATCCGCATCAACGAGTGCATCGCTGAGTGCAAGCGAATCGGCCTCAACAAGCGCTTCTCTGAGTGCGAATGAATCAGCATCAACGAGTGCTTCTCAAAGTGCGAGTGAGTCCGCTTCAACTAGTGCGAGCGAATCGACTTCCACGAGTGCATCACTGAGTGCGAGTGAATCCGCATCAACGAGTGCATCGCTTAGTGCCAGTGAATCTGCCTCAAGCAGTGCATCTCAAAGTGCCAGTGAATCCGCATCGACTAGTGCATCCTTGAGTGCGAGCGAATCAGCTTCAACTAGCGCATCGTTGAGTGCCAGTGAATCAACTTCAACGAGTGCTTCTCTGAGCGCCAGTGAATCCGCTTCGACCAGTGCATCCCTGAGTGCCAGTGAATCCGCCTCAACGAGTGCATCTCAAAGTGCCAGTGAGTCAGCCTCGACTAGTGCATCATTGAGTGCCAGTGAATCTGCCTCAACTAGTGCATCCTTAAGTGCCAGTGAATCTGCCTCAAGCAGCGCATCACTGAGTGCCAGTGAATCTGCATCGACGAGCACATCGCTGAGTGCCAGTGAATCGGCTTCGGCTAGTGCATCGCTGAGTGCAAGTGAATCTGCCTCAACTAGTGCATCACTGAGTGCAAGTGAATCTGCATCGACGAGTGCTTCATTGAGCGCCAGTGAATCTGCGTCCACGAGTGCATCCTTGAGTGCGAGTGAATCGACATCAACTAGTGCTTCTCTGAGTGCGAGTGAATCAGCCTCAACTAGTGCATCACTGAGTGCAAGTGAATCCACTTCGACGAGTTCATCCCTGAGCGCGAGCGAATCCGCTTCAACGAGTGCATCCTTGAGTACTAGTGAATCTGCTTCAACGAGTACATCGCTGAGTGCAAGTGAATCGGCATCAACCAGTGCATCCTTGAGTGCAAGTGAATCAACTTCAACGAGTGCTTCTCTGAGCGCCAGTGAATCCGCTTCGACAAGTGCATCTCTGAGCGCGAGCGCATCCGCTTCAACGAGTGCATCTCTGAGCGCGAGCGAGTCTGCTTCAACCAGCGCTTCTCTGAGTGCTAGCGAGTCGGCTTCCACGAGCGCATCCTTGAGCGCCAGCGAATCAGCATCGACTAGCGCTTCTCTGAGTGCAAGCGAATCCGCCTCAACCAGTGCATCCTTGAGTGCAAGCGAATCAGCCTCAACTAGTGCATCGCTGAGTGCGAGTGAGTCTGCATCAACTAGCGCATCACTGAGTACCAGCGAATCAGCCTCGACCAGCGCATCGCTGAGTGTGAGTGAATCAGCCTCAAGCAGTGCTTCGCTGAGTGCCAGCGAATCGGTTTCCACAAGTGCATCGCTGAGTGCCAGTGAATCCGCCTCAACGAGCTCATCGCTGAGTGCCAGTGAATCGGCTTCAACCAGTGCATCACTGAGTGCAAGTGAATCTGCATCGACGAGTGCATCCTTGAGTGCGAGCGAGTCAGCATCCACGAGTGCTTCTCTGAGTGCGAGCGAATCAGCCTCAACTAGCGTTTCACTAAGTGCCAGTGAATCCGCCTCAACCAGTGCATCACTGAGTGCGAGCGAATCAGCTTCAACTAGTGCATCCTTGAGTGCGAGCGAATCCGCCTCAACCAGTGCATCGCTGAGTGCCAGTGAATCGGCTTCAACTAGCGCATCGCTGAGTGCGAGCGAATCAGCTTCAACTAGTGCATCCTTGAGTGCGAGCGAATCCGCCTCAACCAGTGCATCGCTGAGTGCCAGTGAATCGGCTTCAACTAGCGCATCGCTGAGTGCGAGCGAATCATCATCCACGAGTGCTTCGCTGAGTGCAAGTGAGTCTGCTTCAACCAGCGCTTCTCTAAGTGCGAGCGAATCCGCCTCAACTAGCGCTTCGCTGAGTGCCAGTGAATCGGCTTCGACGAGTTCATCCTTGAGTGCAAGCAAGTCCGCTTCAACCAGCGCTTCTCTGAGTGCAAGCGAGTCCGTTTCAACCAGCGCTTCTCTGAGTGCCAGTGAATCTGCATCCACGAGTGCTTCTATGAGTGCAAGTGAGTCAGCCTCAACTAGTGCATCCTTGAGTGCGAGTGAATCCACTTCGACGAGTTCATCACTGAGCGCAAGCGAATCCGCCTCAACTAGTGCATCCTTGAGTGCGAGTGAATCCGCATCAACCAGTGCATCACTGAGTGCAAGTAAATCCGCCTCAACTAGTGCATCCTTGAGTGCGAGTGAATCCGCCTCAACTAGTGCATCCTTGAGTGCCAGTGAATCAGCTTCAACTAGTTCATCACTGTGTGCGAGCGAATCAGCTTCCACAAGTGCATCGCAAAGTGCAAGTGAGTCAGCCTCAACCAGTGCATCACTGAGTGCGAGTGAATCCGCATCGGCTAGTGCATCGCTGAGTGTGAGCGAATCTGCATCCACTAGTGCATCGCTGAGTGCCAGTGAATCTGCATCCACTAGTGCTTCTCTGAGTGCAAGTGAGTCAGCCTCAACTAGTGCATCCTTGAGTGCGAGTGAATCCACTTCGACGAGTTCATCACTGAGCGCAAGCGAATCCGCCTCAACTAGTGCATCCTTGAGTGCGAGTGAATCCGCATCAACCAGTGCATCACTGAGTGCAAGTAAATCCGCCTCAACTAGTGCATCCTTGAGTGCGAGTGAGTCCACTTCAACCAGTGCATCGCTGAGTGCGAGTGAGTCGGCATCCACGAGTGCATCACTGAGTGCCAGCGAGTCCGCCTCGACGAGTGCATCTCAAAGCGCGAGCGAATCCACTTCAACGAGTGCATCCTTGAGTGCCAGTGAATCGGCATCGACGAGTGCTTCACTGAGCGCCAGCGAATCAGCATCAACGAGTGCATCGCTGAGTGCCAGTGAATCGGCCTCGACTAGTGCATCACTGAGTGCGAGCGAATCAGCATCAAGCAGCGCATCCCTGAGCGCCAGCGAATCAGCTTCAACCAGTGCTTCTCTGAGTGCAAGTGAATCCGCATCGACGAGTGCATCCTTGAGTACGAGCGGATCCGCTTCAACTAGCGCATCACTTAGTGTCAGTGAATCCGTATCAACTAGTGCATCGCTGAGTGCAAGTGAATCAGCCTCAACGAGTGCATCACTGAGTGCAAGTGAATCGGTCTCCACGAGTGCATCCATGAGCGCAAGTGAATCGACTTCAACAAGTGCTTCGCTGAGTGCCAGTGAATCCACTTCGACGAGTGCATCACTTAGTGCCAGCGAGTCCGCCTCCACGAGCGCATCCTTGAGCGCAAGTGAATCAGCTTCCACGAGCGCATCCTTGAGTGCCAGTGAATGCGCATCCCTGAGTGCGAGTGAATCAATCTCTAAGAGCGCATCGCAAAGTATTTCAAAGAGCCAGTCGCGCAGCCTATCGGAATCAATTTCCAACAGCAAGGTGAACAGCATCAGCCAATCCATTTCGGAAAGCATTGCTCACAACACCGACTCCAATTCAGGTGGTTATGCTGAAAACAACAATGGCCGTTCACTGATTGAACCAGTGTCGCTGGTAGAGGTGCAGTCGTTTGACAGCGTCGCACCATCAGTTGAACAGCCAGCAACGGAAAGTGTTGTATCAAGTCAGCCAACGCCGGCTGCTAAGAAGCAGGCTGAAAAACTGCCACAGCTCAGCGGTTCTGATGATTCTCAAGCAGGTATCCTGGGACTGTCAGCCGTAATGCTGGGTGCATTGGCTGCTGCCTTTGGACGCAAGCGAACTGATGAAGATAAGTAACTGATCGATTGATATTTAAAAAGAAGAACGTTGCATCATGGTAAAAACGCCGTGATTGCAGCGTTTTTTTCTTTTTTATCACCTAAATCGCCAAAAAGTTTCGAAAGTCACATCAAAATATAAGTTGATGTTGATCTGTGCAACATCTGGAATTAACGGCCATTTCGAAAAAATATTATGTATATTGTTATTAACTGTAATAACGTTTATAAAATGATAAGTGTAAGAGGGAGCGATAGTTATGACGGTCTACATTACAAACATGCATGGCCAAATGAGAAACAGTACGGCCCAGATTGCTCAAAATATGGCTGCTCAATTTGCTGATGAAATTGGCATCAGAGAGCTGGGCTACTACTTTTATGATGCCTCAGCCGAACCTGCCGGTGAATTGTCAGCACGGTTGGACGGTATTCTGTCATCATTGACGGTTGACGATATCGTGATTCTGCAAGAGCCAACCTGGATGGAGATGCAATGGCAGCAGCGGCTGGTTGACAAGATCAATGCCTACCGTCAAGAGTATCGCGTCAAATTGATCATGTTCGTGCATGACGTAGCGCCGTTGATGTTTGACAATCCCGCGCGCGTTCCGGAATGGATTGACTTTTACAATCAGGCTGACGTTTTGATTCTGCCAATGCCACAAATGAAGCAGGAATTAGACAAATGGGGTCTTAAAGTCAAAAAGATCGTTTATCAGCAAGCCTGGGACGCATTGACTGTCGATCAACTGACCGGTGAATCGCCATATCGCACGGTACTTAATTTCGCGGGCAGTCCCAGCAAGTTTACTTTTGTCAATGATTGGCACGAAAAGGTTCCGCTTGAGGTTTTTGCCGATCCAACCGCTCCGCTTGACAATCCTCAGGTCAGATTTCAAGGCTATGTGGCTAATGAGCATCTGATTGAATGTCTGCATCAAAACGGGGGCTTTGGCCTGCTTTGGGAAGCTTCGCCGACAGTATATGAATATATGAAGCTCAATGTCAATTTTAAATTCGGCTCTTATCTGGCGGCGGGTTTGCCGATCGTTATTCATCGCGGCATCGCGCAGGCGGATCTTGTCGAAAAATATCATCTGGGTAAAGTAGTTGATTCGCTTGCCGAAGCTAGTGAATGGGTGCAGTCCGTAACTGAAGAACAGTACCGGCAATTAGCTGATCATGTTTATCGATTCGGCTGGCTCAATCGGCAGGGAATGTTTACCAAACGGGCGCTGACCGAAGCTGTTTTTCAAGCGCGCCTGGAAGAGTAGGCTTACGTGATTAAAAAGACAATTTAGTATGCCTAGAAGAGTGGTTTGATGTACGCAAAAGAATCGTTTAATGTGCTTAAAAAATAATTAAGTGCACATAGAAGAATGACTTAGCGTGCTCAAAAAATTTAGCGTATTTCAAAGAATCGTTTTTCTAAATAATCAGCTAGCGCGCCTTGAAAAAATAATTTAGCGTGCTACATAGATTGAAGAACGGAAGAATCGTAAACGAGCAAAGGGGTTGCAATGCTTTCTGAAACTAAAGGGATTTTAAAAAAGGCCGGCTTTACGCTGATGGCGATCACGATTTATCTGTTGGGCAGTCAGGTTGCGGTACCGGCCGTCAAGCTCACGCATCACTACCAGCAGCTGATGCATGAATCTTCAGTCAGCGCCTTGGCTGTCATGTCGGGGGCTAATCTGCCGAAACTGTCGCTTTTCACCATTGGCTTTACGCCATTTATGGTGGCGATGATGGCCATTCAGCTGGTTTTATTGGCAAAACTGCCATATTTACGGGAGCTTTCGCAGCGGCAGATTCTTTTGCTGCAGAACGTGCTGACGATGCTGATTGCCGTTTTTGAAGCTCATCTGTTGGTTGGCAGCGCGCGCTTGGTTGATGGCTCGTTGGCAAATATCACGGCGATCGCGGCGTTAACGGCGGGCGCGATGCTGGTCACCTGGCTGGGCAATCTAAATGGCAGTCGGGGGATCGGCGGAATGGTCGTGCTCATCATCTGCAATATGATGCGGAGCGTGGCCGTGCAGGCAGGCAAGCTGTTTCACCAGTTGGCAGTAAATTGGCAGGGCTGGCTGCTGATCATCGGAATCGTGCTTTTAAGTCTGGGCTTGATCTGGTTTTTAGCGGCTTTTCGTTTGGCTCGCTATGAGGACGCGCAGATCAGATCCTATCTGCCAAGCTACACGCCGCCTTTGATGTATCCAATTGGGCTTAACCTGGGCGTTATGATGACTTTTATGATTGGAACGGCGCTGGCGGTACTGCCGGCTTTGATTGGCGCCAGACTGGGACACCGCACGCTTTTGTTGAATTCACAATTTCAGATCAGCTTTGCGGCTGGCTTGACCTTTTTATTGACCTACTTTTTTGCGTGGCTGCAGTTCAATCCTAAGCAGCAGGCCAAACAGATGCTGTACACCAACAGCTATCTTTTAAACGTGCAGCCGGGCAAGCCAACGCAGCGCTATCTGCGGCGGCGCTTGTTTAGTCTGACGTTTTTTGGCGCGCTTTTGGCAATGGGCGTGATCGTCATGAGTCTTTCCGGTTCTTTAATCAAAAATAAATGGGGCAGCATTCTCCAGTTGATGGCACAGCTGATCATGCTGGTAATGTTTATGAATGGTCTGATCGATAAACTTGATGAGCTTAGGATTCCGCGCCGCTATGCCAAGTTGAAAGGGGATCTGGAAAATGAAGTATTTCGTGCCGGCTTGGCAAAACGAGCTTGACGACTGGGCATTTGCCGTTGACCGTCTCAAGTTTGACGATGCCATCAATAATTTAAAGATCTTCATGAGAAATGATGCCCAATGCGGCGTGATCGTCAGTGAATACGTTCCGCAGCTTACGGCACAGCTCAACGAGGCCGGACTGGCACCAGAGAAGCTGCTGACGGTGTTTGATCTGATTCAGGGCGTTACCGATCCGCGTGCTCGGCAGATTTTGGATCTAGCAGACTTTAACTGGCCGCGCGGAACCTGGTTTGAATACGATCCGTTTCGGGTGGTTGCCTACCATGATGATCAAAAGCTTGCGCAGGTGATTTTTAACGCCCGCGGACAGATTCTGCGGATTGAGCGCTTTGAACACGACAAGCATTTCCAGGATCTGGTGATGGATTCGCGGGGCTGGCTATCTTGTCTGCAAAACTACGATAAACAAGAGCAGCTGGTTGAGCGGGTATTTTTAGATCCAGCCGGCAGCTGGCGCGTCAAGGAACGGATCACGGATGGCCGTGTTTTTGTCAATCCGTGGTTTGCCAAAGATTTTAGCGCGGCCGCATACCAGGATCGGCAGGCACTGATTGACGAGTTTTTGCCGCGGCTCATCAAGCAAAATCTTGACGCTCAACAAGACGAGGTCATTTTTACGGCGGCTGATCAGCAGCGGGCCAGGCTGTCATTTTTTAACGGCTTTAAAACCGCGGCCGTCATCAGTCGCTGGCATGCTTTTGAAAAATTTTTGCCACGGCTGAATGATTTTACTGGGCAGCTGGTGACCGACTCGGCTGCCGTTGACGCGCGGGTGCATGAATTGTTGGGGAATGAACGCGAGACCCTGCTTTTGCCGATTTTTTCAGCTCAGTTTCATCTGGGGCATAGTCAAGAGCAGCTGGAGCAGACGATTCTGCTGGTGGTCAACGATCTGACACCGGCTGAACTGCGCGCTGTTTTGTCCCGGCTTTTAGCCCGTATTGATCAGGCACGATTTAATGAAAATCTGAAACTGGTCGGCTATGACGATGATCGGCTGAGTCGTGCAGAGGAGACGATCAAGGAATTGGCCCAGGATCATTATCCTTTGATCATGATCAACCCAACGCCTGAACAGCTCAAGCCAAACGAGGATCTGCAGGACGCGGACCTTACGCCGGATATGGAAGATCTGCAAACCGCGCAGCCAATTCCGATCTATACCAAGCGGATCGCGCAGCCTAAGGATCTCTTGACCATACTGGATTCGACCCGTGTATTGGTAGATCTCAGTATGGCGCCAGATGATTTTATTCAGATGGCAGCCGTTAGCGTTGGCGTGCCACAGATCAATCGCACGGTAAGCGAGCTGGTCACGCATCAGCAAAATGGACTGCAGATTAAGCAGATCAGTCAGCTGGATCAAGCCCTGGACTATTATCTAGGCTCCATGAAGCACTGGAACGAGGCGTTGGTGAGTTCAGTTGCCATGATCAATCGCTACTCGGATGAAATGATCATGAATGCCTGGCAGAATCTTTGGTAGAAAGGAAGGCTAAGAATTGAAACCGATTAGAGTCTTGCAGCTGGGTGGCGAAGACTGGTCGCAGACGCTGCGGATTCCCGCTGGCGTGCAGTGGTACTTCAACGACCTGGCGCAGTTAAAAGTCAAAAAAATGCGGTTTGAGCTCTTGATTATTGCCGACCAGCTGGAAATGACCCCGGTTGAATGGGAGCAGCTGCATGCCAAGGTTGATCCATATAACGTGGTCTTTTTGCCTGGAGCTGCCGGTGATGAGCTGCAGCAGTATTTTTTGGCGCGGACGCAGGCACGGTTGTTAAAAAGCGATCGTCAAGCCTTTGTGTCGGCAATTCCTCAATACTACTATGTCGGTCAGCAGGGAATTGGGATTGGTCCGGATGCTTTTTCCGTCAGTCCCAACTATCAGGGAAGTCAGCGCTGGCAAGATTCCGCGGCCTTGGCGCTGACGGTTGACAGTGATGACTGGCAGCCGTTAGCCAACCTGCGCACCAATCTGTTTGTCGATCCTGATCGGCAGCTGACGGTTTGGCCCGTTTTTCAGCATGATGCCAACGTGGAGATTTGCTACCGCTTTGTTTTGGTTTATGGCAGTGAGCGCCAGACTTATGAGTTTTCCGAGGCGCAGCTGCAAAAGCCGCAGGTAATCCCGACGCCGATCACTGCTCGCAACCAGTTTTTAAGCGCGATCGTCTTTGCTAAAGGACACGGCCAGATAACGCTGGGCAACCTTGAGCTTCGCTGGGCGCGCTATGGACTGGGGACGTTTATCAATGGTGGGCAGGCCTGGCAGGATCTTGAGTCGCGCGATGAGGTGCAGTTCTTCTTTAATCCCGGTGATCTGCGGCCGCCACTGTGCGTTTATTTTGCCGGCTATCACTCCAAGAAAAGCTTTGAAGGCTATTTCATGATGAAAAAAATGAAGGTTCCCTATCTTTTGATTACCGATTCGCGGCTGGAAGGGGGCGCCTTTTACACGGGACCGTTTTTCAACCAAGCCGTGCCGAAGATTATTGATCAGCATCTGCAGCTGTTGGGGTTTGATCATACGCAGCTGGTGATGTCGGGCATTTCAATGGGAACTTATGGCGCGATTAAATTTGGTCTGCGACAAAAGGCTCATGCGGTGATTGCTGCCAAGCCACTGGTACATCTGGGGACGATCGCACAGCGGAGTCGCTTGGCACGGCCGGACGAATTTGGCACCAGCTTTGACCTGGCCAGAGAATTGATTGCCGCGCCAAACGAGCTGGACGAAACCAGTCTGCGGCAGCTGGATCAAAAAATCATTGACGCGCTGATCCATGAAGATGCCAGCGAGACGTCACTCAACCTCGCGTACATGTTTGATGACGACTATGATCCCAACGCGCTGGCCGTCTTGAAAAAGCATCTGCTGGGGCGGGCCCGTCAGATCAACTACTATGGTCTGCCCGGCCGCCACAATGACGACAGCAGCGGGATGATTAAATGGTTTTTGCGGCAGTACGCGCGCGTCTTAAAAGAAGATTTTGGAAGGTGAGGATTTGCTGAACTACGTCTACTGGGGCAATCAGCCAAACAACAACTATCGCTATGGCTCGGCAATGACCGTGCGCGCCGATCAGTCGGTTCATTTCGTCAATCGGCTGATGGCACCGGGCAAAACGCTGGTCAAATGGCATTCAGCGGGCAACTATCAGGCTCAGCGCGTGGTTCCACAGCTGCCGGAACTGCTCAGCAATCAGACCTATCAGATCAAGGCCGTGATGAAAGTTGAACCAGCAGCGCGCGTCATGCTCAGGGCAGCTTTTTATGATGCGCAGGGGGATGTGATCAAGGAGTTTCAGGAACACGGAACTCAGCTGACGGTTATTTGTCCTTTAGAAGTGGTCAGCTATACCGTTGAATTGATCAATCTGGGCTGTTGGGAGCTGGATTTTAAACGACTGGAGATTGCTGACCAGGGAATTGACCAGCAAATAACCGTTCCTCCGCTGATCAAGCCGATTCCGGGTCAGCCAGTCAGCGTTTTATTGCTGGAAACGCGCCGCACCAGCAGTGGGATTGATTTTAATGTCTTAGCTGACCAGCACATCATTTCCAACCTGCTGCCGGTGGTGATTCCGTGGCAAGACCGAAACGACGCGTTGGATTTGGCAAAAGCACGGATTAATCAGGCAATCCCCGATTATGGCCGGGTGAATCTGATTGGTACTTCGCCCGCGACCAATGCCTTGGTGCACCAGCTGATTGATTGGCAGCCGACCTGGCATGGCTTTACGCTGGCCCCAGATGAGCTGCCGATTAATCCACGGATCGAGCGCTATCAGATCAGCTACCGCGGCGATGCTTTTTGGCAAAGCGCGGTTCGCTTACCGATCATGATGATTCTGCAGGAGCTGCGCGATCGGCTGGGAGTCGCGCAGCCAAAATAGAGCAAGGCCGTTTTTGCTTATTTTATGATGATCAGCAATGAGGATCCGCGGCCAGAAAGGAATTTTGAATGAGCTTTTCATGGGAATATCAAAAAGCACGGCGGATCTTGCGGCAAGTCAACGCGCTGGCACCCAAGATGCGGTCGTTGGATGACCAGTCGCTGCAGGAACAAACGCCTAAACTGCGTACCCAGCTGGCTGAAGGGGCGTCTTTAATGGAAATCCTGCCAGAAGCCTATGCCACCGTACGCGAGGCCGCACGCCGAGTATTAGGAATGTATCCGTTTGACGTGCAGGTATTGGGAGCCATCGTCATGCAGCAGGGACAGATTGCCGAGATGAAAACTGGTGAGGGCAAGACGCTGACGGCCACGCTGCCGCTTTATCTCAACGGTCTGACGCAAAAAGGCGCGATTCTGGTTACGCCCAGCATGTACCTGGCCAAGCGTGATCAAGAAGAGATGGCGCCGCTGTATGAATGGCTGGGGTTGACCTGCAGCCTGGGCTTTGATCCGGATGCCGCTGATGAAGACGATGAAGCCAAAAAGGTTAAGCCTGAGGTAAAACGGGGCTGGTATAATGCCGACGTGATGTACACGACGGGGACCACGCTGGCGTTTGACTATCTTTTCAACAATCTGGCGGCCAATCCGCGTGATCAGTATCTGCGGCCCTATCATTTCGCGATTATCGATGAGGCTGACGCGGTGCTTTTGGATGGCGCCAATTCGCCAATGGTGGTTTCCAGCAAGCCATCGCTGCAGTCAAATCTTTATCAGCAGGCCGATCTGTTTGTCCGGACGCTGCGCTATCGTCAGGAGTATCGGCTGAATCTCAAGGATCAAGCAGTCTGGCTGACCAAGGCGGGGATTGAGTATGCCCAAAGCTATTTCCGGATTGATGATCTGTTCAGTCCAAAGCGCCGCGAACTGTATCGGCACATTAATCTGGCGCTGCAGGCACATTTTCTGCAGCAGCGCGGTCATGAATATGAAGTCCGGGACGGCAAGGTGATACTGCTGGATGAAGCCAATGGCCGCCTGTTAAAAGGGATGAAGATCAACACTGGAATTCAGCAGGCAGTTGAGCAGAAAGAAGGCGTTGAACTGACCGATAATCAACAGGCCGTTGCCTCAACGACTTATCAGAGCTTATTCGGCCTGTTTGAAAACGTCGCGGGGATGACAGGGACGGCGCGCTCATCAGCCAGCGAGTTTATCAACCTGTACAAGATGAAAGTCGTTGCGATTCCGACTCATCGCCCGGTTGTGCGCCAGGATTTCTCGCCCCGACTGTATCTGACGACCGGCGAAAAGCTGCGGGCGGCGATTGACTTGACGATGAGACTGCATCAAGAGGGACGGCCGATTCTTTTGATTGCCGGGTCAATCGAAAATTCCGCGATCATTTCTGAACTGTTGCTGAACCGGGGGATTGCCCATAATGTCTTGACGGCCCGCAATGAATCCAGAGAAGCCATGATCGTCAAAGCAGCCGGTCAAAAAGGAGCCGTAACGGTCGCGACCAATCTGGCTGGCCGGGGTACTGACATCAAGCTTGGCGAGGGCGTCAAGGAGCTTGGCGGTCTTGCCGTGATTGGCACTGAGCTGCTGCTGCCGCGGGTTGCCGAACAGCTGCGGGGCCGGGCTGGGCGTCAAGGTGATCCGGGTTCCAGCATCTTTTTCTGGTCATTGGAAGACGATCTGGTCGGCAAAAACAGCAGTGTCAGGCTGCAGAACTACTATCGCCAAAAAAAACGCCGCCGCGCCACGCACCCAATTGACGAGCCCCGGCAGTTGCGCAGTCCTTCGCTTTGGGTTTCGATGCACTTTTTAAATGAGCGGCTGCTGGATAAGGAACAGAATCAGCGGGCGCGTACTTATCGCTATGAGCACAGCATGCGCATGCAGCGAGAGGTCTTTTATTTTGAGCGCGAGCAGGTGATGGAGCTCGATGACTATCGCCAGGCCGCGGAACATTGGCTGACACGCGGGTTTGATCAGCTGCTGGCTGAGCGGACGGCTTGGAATGCGGATCTGTTGAAGGATACGATCAATCACTGGATTACCTATGATCTGATTACGGAGCTGCCTGCAATCGACTTTAGCAGTCAGGCAGCGATCAAAGAGTATCTGATGCAGCTGAGTCGCAAAGTATTGGATCAAAAAGAAAAACAGCTTTTGACTCCCGCGCAGTGCGATCAGTTCTATCGGGCCGCGATGCTTAAGAGTCTGGATGACTGCTGGATTGATCAGGTAGCCTTTTTGGAGCGGCTGAAGTCTTATACTGAGCCGTGGTCATTGATGCAGCGAGACGCGGTGTACGTCTACCATAAGCAGGCTTATGAGGCGTTTGAAAAAATGTTTGATCAGGTGCGGCTGGTTGCCGTGCGCCATCTGCTGCTCAGCCTGATCAAGGTTAATCGCAAGCAGGAACTGGTTTTGGAATTTATCTAAACAGAGGTGAGGAAATGACGGTTTATAACGTTAATCTTGGCATTGGCTGGGCCAGCAGTGGGGTTGAGTATGCCCAGGCTTATCGCGCCAAGGTTTTTGAACAGGCAGGCATTGAGGCCCGGTTTATCTTTTCGGATATGATTCTGGCCGATAACATTCAGGCGCTGACGAGCAATCTGGGGCTGCGTGATGATCAGGTCATCTGGCTGTACAACTTTTTTACTGATATGCCAATCACGCCATCAACCTATTCGTTGGCTGAGTTTCGCCAGGCCCATGAGCTGCAGGACGTGCCAATGAAGACGCAGACCTTTGTCGGCAATAAGCAGCTGGTTGACTTTGAGATGGCTGAAGAATGGCGGATCAGAGTTCATGTGGTAGACCAAAAACGGCAGCTGATTGACTATGCCGAGTATTTCGCGGGGCCACGCTTAATGCGGCGGGAGTTCTTCAGTGCCAGCTGCTATGCCGTGGAATATCTGGATGACAAAGGTCAGGTCTATCTGCGCGACTTTTTGAATCAAGATGGCCGCGTTGCCTATCATCAGTACCTTAATGGCGAAAATGAGGTCTTTGAGTTTCCCGAGCAGATCTACTACTCCAAAACCGAACTGTACGCTGAGATGATCCGCCGCTTGAACCTGCAGGCTGATGATCTGGTGATTTTGGATCGTGAGGACAGTCCGGATCTAAGCAGCGGCCAGCTTTGGTATCAATTGCATGGACCAGCCAAACTGGGCGTGGTAGTGCATGCTGAACATTATGACGCGCACCATACGGATAAGCAGCGCATCCTCTGGAACAACTTTTATGAGTATCAGTTCGTGCACGCGGCGGACACCGACTTTTTCATCGTGGCAACCGCGGCCCAGCAAGCGATGCTGACCAAACAGCTGAAAAAGTATCAGCATGATGAGGCCAAGGTGGTCGTGATTCCCGTTGGCAGTCTGACCACTCTCAAGCAGCGGCAGTATCAGCAGCGGCGCCGGCATACGCTGATCACGGCTTCCCGGCTGGCGGGCGAAAAGCATATTGACTGGCTGATCAGCGCGGTAATCGCGGCCCGGCAGACGGTTGGCGATCTGGTCTTGGATATCTATGGCTATGGCGAGCAGCATGATCGGCTCCAGCGCCAGATCGACACGGCCCAGGCAAACGGCTATATTCATCTGATGGGACAGCACCGGCTGGATGACGTCTACCAAAACTACGCCGGCTACATCGCGGCCTCAACCAGTGAAGGCTTTGGGCTGAGTCTGTTAGAGGCGGTCGGCGGGGGCCTGCCAATGATCGGCTTTGACGTCCCGTATGGCAATCAGACATTTATTGATCCGGATCAAAACGGCTTTTTGCTGCCTTATGACGAACAGCAGGATGAATCTGAAAAAGTCGCGGCTTTGACGGGAGCCATCGAGCAGCTCTTTGCCGACGAAAACCGAGGCGCGAAGTTCAGTCAGCATTCTTATGAGATTGCCGAGCACTATTTGGATGATCAGATTCTTGCAAAATGGCGACAGCTGGTAAAGGAGGAAACAGATGCTTAATCTATTTGCCGACTGGCAGCGCGGCAGCATTGACCTGGTCCGTTCGCAAAAGATTGCTGGAATCAAGGTGCCAACAGTGGTGATCAATGATGACGGTTTTCTGCCGGCAGAAGTCGATTCGCCAATCAAGCAGTATCGTAAGCAGACTGGCGAGCCGCTTTATTTTGATCAGGTTCAAGTGCCTCGATTCTGGCAGATCAAAGGGGATGCCAGTGGGGCCCAGGTTTATGATCTGAATACCAAGCGTGCTGAGATCCGCTTCTTTAAAAATGACAATACGCGTTTCGTCAAGCAGGTTGAATGGCTGAACGCGGCTGGCGAGCTGCAATGGATCGATCAATATGATCAGCATGGGCAGCGTTTTGCCAAGACGTTTTATGCCAATGGTCAGGCAAAACTCAAGCAGTATTATGACGCGGCGCAAAACGTGGTGATCGACCATCATTTAACGACTGACGACATCTTTTTGTATACCGGCGGGCGGCAGCGTCATTTCGCAAACTGGCTGGAACTGACCGCCGATTTTTTGCAAAGCAGCGACTATCAGCTTGATCACGTTATCTACAACACGCTGAACCTGGCTTTCTTTACGACCTTGAAGCTGCCAAGTGAAAATGCCAGCGACGTTCTGGTCTGGCAGGAAGGGCTGGGTGACGAGCTGCCTGGTAACATGCGCTTTATCTTTGAAAATCAGACGCGCACCAAGCAGATCTGGATGCAGAATCATCAGGCCTGGGTGCAGTATCAAGAAAAATTTGCCAAGCCGGTGGATGCCGATTCGCAGTCAATGGACGTTAAGGTGCAGCAGCTGGGCACGATCTATCCGCATCCGCGCGGCAATCAGATGCGGCCAGCCATTTTAATCATGACCAACTCTGATCAGATCGAGATGCTTTCTGTACTGGCGGCCCGGCTTAAGAATTTTGATTTTCATGTCGCGGCGTTGACCGAGATGTCGGAAAAACTGCTGCAGATCGGTGAGCAAGCCAACGTGCACCTGTATCCAGCAGTCAGTTTTGCAAAGGCTAAACAGCTGATGGCTGATTGTGATATTTATCTGGATATCAATCGCGGTGATCAGATTATGGATGCAGTGCGGGCAGCCTTTGAGAACAATCAGCTGATTCTAGGCTTTAATGACACGCTGCATCTGCCAGAACTGGTCGCGCCTGATAATCGCTATGATGAGACGCAGCTTGACGCGATGATTGAAAAGATCTTATTGGCAATGGTCAAACCGGCCGTCATGGAACAGCTGATCGATTCGCAGCGTGAGTTTGCCGGGGATGCCAAAGTTGAGACATATCAAAAGCGTTTTAATGAATTGAGGTCTTAAAATGGCAACGCGCAAGATTGATTCATTAACCAATCCCAATCAGCATGATGATCTGGTCGAGCGGCATGCCAACGCGCGTTTGGCTCAGGTTGAACGCGAAAAGGCTCGCACCTACCAAAAGAATCCGCGAGAATCGTGGTTTGGCCAGCTGATCATGGGTGTGATTCTCTTGATTACGCTGGGCCTGATGCTGCTGGGATTATTTCTATAAATGATAAAAGCCGTTACCGTGGGCATTCACGGAACGGCTTTTCTGATTCAACAGCCACTGTAGCAAGCAGTTGGATGTTATCAATATATAAACGGAATCGGCGCTAGTCAGCTATTTATTTCCCTGTTTGGTTACTTTATGTAAACTAATAGTTTCTTAAATCAACTCATAAAACCATCAATTACCATTCATTGTATAACAAGGTGAAAGAGCTTATAAGAAGGCGGATTGGTCTTTCTTTTTTGTAAGTTCCCATATACAATCATTCGTGTTGAAAAGGAATCTGCTTATCGACTTAAAAGTGAATTTAGGCGACGAAAAAAGTTTGCCGATTTGAAAATAGATTATAAAGTGATTAACAAAAATTCACCAGATTAGCAGCTGCCAAGAAAACCTTGATATTAGCTTTATTCGATATTGAGATTTTAGATTTAGGAGGTCTACATATATGTATTCCAAGAATAATAAATATATGCAGGAACAAAAGAGTGCCAATCGCGCTCAACGGTTCTCACTGCGTAAATTAAGCATCGGAACGGTATCCGTGCTTTTGGGGACATTGATGTTCTTCAGCAATGGTCAGGTATCTGCCGACACGACGACTGGTACAGATACAAGTGCTGATGCGGCTAGCGTAAACAGTGCTGCTAACGATACCAGTGCCAGCACTGTTACGCTGAGCAGTGCCAACTCTGCAGCTGCTAGCGATGCCAACAGCAGTGCGGCGACCAGTTCAGCAGCAGCCAGTGCGCAAACGGCAACGGCTGCCTCAGCTTCAGCAGACAGCCAATCCGCAGCCGCAACGTCAACTGCAGACAGCTCACAGGCTGCATCTACTGCTTCCAGTGCTTCAGCGGCAACTACTGCTGCTAGTGACGACGCACTATCAAGCAAGGGTGAAATTGTAGCGACTGACAAAATCAGCAACAGTGATGTAACTCCTGGGATGAGTGATCCAAATGGGGCAAGTGTCGTTGCAGATGAAAGCAAGATCCCAAGTGGCTACAAGGCTGATCCAACTGATGGTCGCTACACGTTTGGGATTGTCAGCTTAGGACCGACTGTGGCAACGGATGGCACTACTACTTATAATGGTGAAAATAATACCAACTACTACTTCCGTTTCTCAACTGGCAAGGCCGCTACGAATGGGCAATATGATGATACGGTTTATGCCCAATTGGTTGATGGTGATACCGGTCAAGTAATTTGGCAAGGAACACTGACGGTAAATGGAGCTGCCGTTCAAGTTGATAAATTAAAAAACGTGATTAGTGATGGTTCTACTCACTATTACCAATTGACTTATACCGCTACTACAAATAATGGTGTTACTACTAAGCAAATTAATGTTAATTCTGATGTAGGTACCCAGCTTTCTAAAGTTATCTATGATGCTGGCAACAGTACCAATACTTCGGCCGGAACCGTTGTCCACGTAGTGTACCCAGACGAAAGCACGATTCGGACGGAATATATTGCTAAGGATGCGGCTGGCAACGAAACCATTCTGGCTGACTATGAACAGACTGGGCGGCAAGGTTATACCTATACTGCTTCTGGTGCTCGGATCTTTAAGGGCTTTGATCTTGTCAGCTCACCTTCTGACACCACCGGAACGCTTTCAGCCTCATATAAAATAGGCGATATTATTGTCTCGACGCAGAAGCAATTGTCAGATCAATTACAGATTGCACGAATCAATGTGATTACCGAAACTAATGGGACTGCTCGGGTTGTCCTTAAGGTAGCTGCTGTGGGGGCAAGCATTGACGACATTGATAATGAAAATATCTGGAAGACGATTTTAACTACTGATCCGGTGGCACCCGGCAAGTTTGCTGACAATGGTAATTATGATGCTGGTACTCATAAGAATGGTGCTTTCTTGCTCTACACTTTGCCGCAAGATGGAAAGCTGCCAATTGGGGTTAAATATTTGACGGATGCTGGCTTTACTGAAGATCAGCTGACCGGATATGAAAAATACCTTACTATCTATGGTTTGAACAATCGTCTGGCAGTTGGTCAAGAACCGGTAAAGTATTACTATGCTCCGCAAGGTCAGGTTCGCATCAACTACGTAACTAGCGATGGTACGGTAATCCAAACGCCAACAACGGCTTACGAAAACTCTGGCAACAACACCTCATATGATGTTACAGGCTCAACCTACCGCCCAGAAACGATTACCGTCAATGGTAAAACTTACCGTTACGTTAAGAGCGACAAGTCAATGGGAACCGCTGGTACGACGACCGTTAACGGCTTTACGTACAACACGACGCCATCTGATGCTACGGGGACGATCAGCTCCAACAACGTTAATGATGTTTACTATGTTTACGAACAGGTAACTTACCACACGGAAGCCGAAACCAAGGACGTTACGCGGACGATCGAATACTACGACAGTGTAACGGGTGAACCAATTCCATCTAATCTGGAAAGCACGGTTACGCAAACGGCAACCCTGACGCGTAACAAGATCTATGATGATCAGAATAACTTTATCGGTTATGGTACTGTTTCAGCTGACGGTTCCAGCTACACGATTGATGACAGTTGGAAAGTTGATGCTCAGACCTGGACGCAGCAGGATTCTGCCGACCTTTCCGACTACGGCTACACGGCTCCTGACCGCGCTTCAGTGGCCGCAGTTACGGTTGACGGCAATACCACTAACGTGACGGAAAAGGTTTACTATGGTCACCAGACGATGCCTGTTACGCCAACTGATCCTAAGACTCCTGGCGAACCAATCAATCCTAAGGGTGACGTTACCTACCCAGATGGTGTTGCTAAGGATGACTTGACTGCTACGGTAAAGCGGACGATTAACTACGTTGATGAAAACGGCAATAAGGTTAATGGTGCTCCGGACGGTACGAGCTCATACGTTCAAACTGCTGAATTTACCCGGACTGCTATCGTTGACAAGGTAACCGGCAAGATCCTGGGCTACGACACCAACAATGATGGCAAGGTTGACACCGAAAGTGCAGATCGTGCCTGGACGCCAATTGAAAAGACCTTGGATGCCGTTAAATCAGCAGATCCAAGCTCAGTAGGCTATGATAACGTCGATATTGCTAATGTTTCATCACTGGTCGTTACGCCAGATCAAGGCGACACAACGGTTACGGTAACCTACAGCAACAACCAAGTATCGGGTACGATCAAGTACATCGATGATACTACTGGTGTAGAACTTGATAGTGATAATTTGCCAAGCGGTAAGATTGGTTCCAAGATCAATTACACGACGGCAGATAAGATCAAAGCTTATGAAGACCAAGGCTACGAATTGGTTTCCAATGACTTTGCCGATGGTACGCAAACTTATGCTAAGACTGGCAACGACTTTGTGGTTCACTTGAAGCACAAGACGCAAACGATCACGCCTAACGATCCAACGCCGGTAACGCCTGGCGAACCAATCAATCCTAACGATCCAAACAGTCCAGTTTACCCAACCGAGACTAATCGCGACAACCTGGTCAAGGATGCCACCCAAACGATCCATTACGTTGGGGCCGGCGACAAGACGCCAGGTGACAACGTTGTCACGCAAAAAGACGCCTTCACGCGGACGGTGACGATTGACAAGGTAACTGGTAAGGTGCTTTCAACAAGTGACTGGGAAGGCACCAAGACGTTTAACACGGTTGACACGCCAGTCGTTCAAGGCTACCATGCAGATAAGAAGACTGCCGGTGGTCTGACGGCAACGCCTGATAATCCGGACGTTGAAGAAACGGTAACCTACGCACCAAACGGTAAGATCGTTCCGGTTGATCCAAACGGTACGCCAATCCCAGGTGCCGACACGCCAACGTACCCAACGGACCCTAACGATCCAACGAAGGTCGTGCCAAACGAACCGATTCCAGACGTGCCAGGCTACACGCCGGTTGATCCAAGCCCAGTTACGCCAGCTGATCCTGGCAAGGACACGCCAGTACCATACGTTCAAGTAGTTACTGGTACGATCAAGTACATCGATGACACGACTGGCAAGACGTTAAGCTCATCTGATCTGCCAAGCGGCAAGGTTGGTTCAACGATCAACTACACCACGGCCGACAAGATCAAGACTTACGAAGATCAAGGCTACGAATTGGTATCCAACGACTTTACTGATGGCAGTCAGGTCTACGAAAAAACTGGCAACGACTTTGTGGTTCACTTGAAGCACAAGACGCAAACCATCACGCCTAACGATCCAAATCCGGTAACGCCGGGCCAGCCAATCAATCCTAATGATCCTGACAGTCCAGTTTACCCAACCGATGCTGACCGCAACAACTTGGTCAAAGATGCCACCCAAACGATTCACTACGTTGGCGCCGGCGACAAGACGCCAGCTGACAAGGTTCAAACTCAAAAGGACGCCTTCACGCGGACTGTTACGATTGACAAGGTAACTGGTGAAGTCATCTCCATGAGTGATTGGGAAGGTACCAAGACATTCGGTACGGAAAATACGCCAGTCATTGATGGCTACTATGCCGACAAGAAGGCTGCTGGTGGACTGACGGCAACGCCTGACAATCCAAACGTGGAAGAAACGGTAACCTACGCACCAAATGGTAAACTGATTCCGGTTGATCCAAATGGCAATCCAATTCCAGGTGCCGACACGCCAACGTACCCAACGGACCCTAATGATCCAACGAAGGTCGTGCCAAACGAACCAATTCCGGAAGTACCAGGCTACACGCCAGTTGATCCAAGCCCGGTTACACCAGCTGATCCTGGTAAGGACACGCCAGTACCATACAAGCAGAACCAATACGGCTTGACGGAGAAGTTCGTGGACGAAGATGGCAACGAATTGTCGCCAAGCGTTAACAAGGGCAGCTCCTACAAGAGCGGCGATGGCTTTGACGTGACTGGCGATGCCAAGGTAATCAATGGCTACGTTCTGGTAAAGCAGGACAACACCAAGGGCACGTTCGGCAATGGCGATGAAACGGCAACGTTCATCTACAAGAAGATCGGTAAGATTATTCCAGTAGATCCAAACGGCAACCCAATCCCAGGAGCGGACACGCCAATCTACCAAAACGATCCAAACGATCCAACGAAGGTCATTCCAAATGAACCAATTCCGGAAGTACCAGGCTACACGCCAGTGGATCCAAGTCCAATTACGCCAGCTGATCCAACGGTAGACACGCCGGTACCATACACTAAGAACGAGACGCCAACGACGCCTGATACTCCATCGACGCCGACTACGCCTACGACTCCAGGCGAACCAACAACGCCAGTTACGCCAGCTGAACCTGCACAGCCACAAACTCCTGCAGCACCAGCTGGTCAAAGCCAAGCAACGCCAACGTCAGCTAAGACTGAAGCTGCTAAGGCTGCAACACTGCCACAAACTGGTAACGACAAGAACGAAGCCACGGCTGCAATGGGCTTAGGCTTTGCCGGTATCGCATCAATGCTGGCACTGTTCGGTACGCGCAAGAAGCGTCGTGAAGACTAATCTAAAAGTTTTAAAAGCAGAATCCTGCTCATGAGAAACTAAAATTGAAAAAGGTCGATCACTTTACTATTAAGTGACCGGCCTTTTTGCTGTTTCATTATTATTTTTAAATTAAAACCGTTATCAGCATATAAATTAATTAATGCAAAATCCTTTTCATAAAATTGTCAAAATATCCATAAGTAAACAATTAATTGATTAAATACTTTAGTTATAAAAGCTGATTATATTTAGTGTATAACAAGTTGAATAACCTTGTAAGAACGCGGTCTCCTCTTTATTTTTATAGCGCTTCCATTTAGAATTATTCTAGAGAATAAAAAACTCTGCTTATCACTAGAAAACATTGAAGGGGTGATTAATGTATTTCGAAAGATGAGCAGCTGCAAGGAACCTTGATATTTGTTTTGATATTGGGATTAATAAATAGAGGGGGCTACATATATGTATTCCAAGAATAATAAATATATGCAGGAACAAAAAAGTGCCACTCGCGCTCAACGCTTTGGCTTGCGGAAGTTAAGCATCGGAACGGTATCGGTACTTTTGGGGACGCTGATGTTCTTTAGTAATGGTCAAGTATCTGCCGACATAACGACCAATACGGATACAAGCGGTGATACGACTAACGTAAACAGTGCTGCTAATGATACAAGCGCTAGTGCGGTTACGCTGAGCAGTACGGATTCTGCAGCTGCCAGTGCGCAAACGGCAACTGTTGCAGAAGCTTCGGCAAACAGCCAATCAGCAGCTGCAACGTCAACTGCGGACAGCTCACAGACTGCTTCTGCGGCTTCAACCGCAATGAATGATGTATCGTCAGCATCCTCAGCTGCTGCAACTGCTGGTAGTCAGGTGACTAGTGATGACGCGCTGACCAGCAAGGGTGAAATTGTTGCTAAAGATAGGCTGAGTGATAGTGATGCAAATCCAGGTATGAGTAATCCTAATGGAGCAACTATTATAGCAGACCAAAGCCAAATTCCGTCTGGCTACGAGGCTGATCCTGCTAATGACCACTATACGTTTGGGATTATGAGCCTGGGTCCGGTAACTGCCTCTGACTTAACAAGCTACAATCAAAAATACAACACGAATTACTACATTCGCGTATCAGTAGCTAAGAATGGGAATAACGGTATCTATGATGATACAGTCTACATTCAGTTAGTTGATGCTAATACCAACACTGTTTTGTGGGAAACCACCTCTGTTCCTGGTGATGCTAATAAAAAAGTTGGTTATTTGAAGAACACAAGTGATAAAGCCTTCTATACGTATTCATATACTGAAACGGTTGTCAATGGCGTATCATCCAAGGGAATCAACTTTAATTCAGGTCTTGGAAATATGTACGCAATCAATGTATATGAGCCTTCAAATCCAACTAAGAATGCACAAGCTACAGGTATTGGTTTCGACTATCCGATTGCAAGTACGCTTGAGACTCGCTACATTGCCAAGGATGCTGCTGGTAATGACGTTATCTTGGCAAATTATGACGCGACTGGTCGCATTGGATATCAATACACGGCTTCTGGAGTAAGAAGTTTTGTTGGCTTTGATTTGACGACTATTCCTTCATCTATTAATGGAACGCTTAAAAGAAACTACAAAGTTGGGGACGTGTACATTACTGGACAGAAAAATCTGTCAGGTACTAAAGAAAATCCTGTTTTACAGATCGCACGTGTTCAAGTAATCACGGCTACTGATGGAACAAGTCGAATTGAGATGCGCGTAGCCAAGGCTGATGCAAGTCTTAGTGATATTAACGATTCCAGTATTTGGAAAACAATTTTTACTTCCGAAGAATTAAAACCAGGTGAAATGTCCACGACTGGAAACAATAATGCAACCTATAATGGCGTGTACTATAGCAATGGTGCATTTGCTGTTAACCCAAGTATAAAAGATGCTGCTGGTAATGGGCTTGGGGTTACTGAATTGAAAAAGGCTGGTTTTACTGAAGATCAACTTACCGGTTGGAATAATTTCGCTATGAATTGGCTGTTGCTCAATCGGCTAACCCTAGGACAAGGGACGATTGATTACTACTATGCTCCACAAGGCCAGGTTCGTATCAACTATGTAACCAGTGATGGCACGGTAATCCAAACACCAACGACGGCTTACGAAAACTCTGGCAATAACACCTCATATGATGTTACGGGCTCAAACTACCGCCCAGAAACAATTACGGTTAATGGTAAGACCTACCGTTACGTCAAGGCGGACAAATCATTGGGAACTGCCGGCACGACGACCGTTAACGGCTTTACGTACACTACAACGCCATCTGACGCTACGGGGACGATCAATTCCAACAATGTTAATTATGTCTACTTTGTTTATGAACAGGTAACCTACCATACTGAAGCTGAAACCAAGGACGTTACGCGGACGATCGAATACTACGATAGTGTGACGGGCGCCGCAATTCCAACTGATATTGAAGCTACGGTTACGCAAACGGCAACGCTGACGCGCAACAAGATCTATGATGATCAGAATAACTTTATCGGTTACGGTACAATCTCAGCTGATGGTTCCAGCTACACGATCGATGACAGCTGGAAAGTTGATGCCCAGACTTGGACGCAGCAGGATTCTTCCGACCTTTCCGACTACGGCTACACGGCACCTGACCGCGCTTCGGTAGCGGCGGTAACGGTTGATGGCAACACGACCGACGTAACGGAAAAAGTTTACTATGGTCACCAAACGATTCCGGTTACACCAACCAACCCAGCCACGCCAGGCAAACCAATCAATCCTAAGGGTAACGTGACCTATCCAGATGGCGTTGCCAAGGATGACTTGATTGACACGGTAAAACGGACGATTAACTATGTTGACGCAAATGGTAACCCGGTCAATGGTTCTCCTGATGGTACCAGTTCATACGAACAGACCGTAACATTTGAACGAACGGCAATCGTTGATAAGGTCACGGGTAAGATCCTGGGCTACGACACTAACAATGATGGTAAGGTTGACACCGAAAGTGCAGATCGTGCCTGGACGCCGCTGAGTGCTAAACTTAGCGAAGTTAAGTCAGCCGATCCAAAGACACTGGGCTTTGACAATGTTGATAAGTCGGCGGTATCTACAGTGACGGTAGTTCCTGGCCAGGCTGATCTGACGGAAACGGTTGTCTACAGCAATAACCCAGTCGTTGTATCGGGAACGATTACGTACATTGACGACACGACTGGCGTAACGCTGGATCAAGATAGTCTGCCAAGTGGTGAGGTTGGTTCCAAGATCAACTACACGACGGCAGATAAGATCAAGGATTATGAAGATCAAGGCTACGAATTGGTATCCAGCGACTTTACTGATGGCAGTCAGGTCTACGAAAAGACTGGCAACGACTTTGTGGTTCACTTGAAGCACAAGACGCAAACGATCACGCCTAACGATCCAAATCCAGTAAAGCCAGGCCAACCAATCAATCCTAACGATCCGAACAGCCCGGTTTACCCAACGGAAGCTGACCGCAACAACCTGGTCAAGGATGCCAGCCAAACGATTCACTACGTTGGTGCCGGCGATGATACGCCAGCTGACAACATTGTGACGCAAAAGGACGCCTTCACGCGGACGGTGACGATTGACAAGGTAACTGGCAAGGTGCTCTCAATGAGTGATTGGGAAGGCACCAAGACGTTTGCCACGATTGACACGCCAGTCGTTGATGGCTATCATGCCGACAAGAAGACTGCCGGTGGTCTGACGGCAACGCCTGACAATCCAGATGTTGAAGAAACGGTAATCTACGCACCAAACGGTAAGATTGTTCCGGTTGATCCAAACGGTACGCCAATTCCAGGTGCCGATACGCCAACTTACCCAACGGACCCTAACGATCCAACCAAGGTCGTGCCAAACGAACCAATTCCGGAAGTGCCTGGCTACACGCCGGTTGATCCAAGTCCGGTTACGCCAACCGATCCTGGTAAGGATACGCCGGTACCATATGTCCAAGTAGTTACTGGTACGATCAAGTACATTGATGACACGACCGGCAAGACGTTAAGCTCATCTGATCTACCAAGCGGCAAGGTTGGTTCCAAGATCAACTACACCACGGCCGACAAGATCCAGGACTACGAAGATCAAGGCTACGAATTGGTTTCTAATAATTTTGCTGATGGTACGCAGACTTATGCTAAGGAAGGCAACGATTTTGTAGTGCACCTGAAGCACAAGACGCAAACCATCACGCCTAACGATCCAACGCCGGTAACGCCAGGCCAGCCAATCAATCCTAATGATCCTGACAGTCCAGTTTACCCAACCGATACTGACCGCAACAACTTGGTCAAGGATGCCACCCAAACGATTCATTACGTTGGTGCTGGCGACAAGACGCCAATTGACAAGGTTCAAACTCAAAAGGATGCCTTTACTCGGACGGTGACGATTGACAAGGTAACTGGTGAAGTTATCTCCATGAGTGATTGGGAAGGCACCAAGACGTTCGGTACGGAAGATACGCCAGTCATTGATGGCTACCATGCCGACAAGAAGGTTGCTGGTGGACTGACAGCAACGCCCGACAATCCAAATGTTGAAGAAACGGTAACTTACGCACCAAACGGTAAGCTGGTGCCAGTTGATCCAAATGGTAATCCAATTCCAGGCGCCGACACGCCAACCTACCCAACGGACCCTAACGATCCAACCAAGGTCGTGCCAAACGAACCAATTCCAGACGTACCAGGCTACACGCCGGTTGATCCAAGTCCGGTTACGCCAACTGATCCTGGTAAGGACACACCGGTACCATACAAGCAGAATGAATATGGTCTGACAGAGAAGTTTGTGGACGAAGATGGCAACGAACTGTCACCAAGCGTTGACAAGGGCAGTTCCTACAAGAGTGGCGACGGCTTTGATGTGACTAGCGATGCCAAGGTCATCAACGGCTACGTTCTGGTAAAGCAGGACAACACCAGGGGCACGTTTGGCAACGGTGATGAAACGGCAACGTTCATCTACAAGAAGATCGGTAAGATCATTCCAGTTGATCCAAATGGCAATCCAATCCCAGGTGCAGACACGCCGATCTATCAAAACGATCCAAACGATCCAACGAAGGTTGTGCCAAACGAACCAATTCCGGAAGTACCAGGCTACACGCCAGTTGATCCAAGCCCAATCACGCCGGCAGATCCAACTGTAGACACGCCGGTACCATACACTAAGAAGGAAACGCCAACGACGCCTGATACTCCATCGACGCCGACTACGCCTACAACTCCTTCAACACCAACGACTCCAGGCGAACCAACAACGCCGGTTACTCCAACTGAACAGCCGCAGACTCCTGCATCACCAGCTGGTCAGGGTCAAGCAACGCCGACGTCAGCTAAGGCTGAAGCTGCTAAGGCTGCAACGCTGCCACAAACCGGTAACGATAAGAACGAAGCCACGGCTGCAATGGGCTTAGGCTTTACCGGTATTGCATCGATGCTGGCACTGTTCGGTACGCGCAAGAAGCGTCGCGAAGACTAATCTAAAGGTTTCAAAAGTAGAAGCCTGCGCATGAGAAACTAAAATAAAGGCCGATCACTTTATTGTTAAGTGACCGGCCTTTTTTATCGTTAAACATAAATTGAGAAATGATTTTTAATGAGCATTTGATAAGCGGTAATTTGAAGAAATAGATAATTGGAAAAAGGAATTACCTTTAATGACAAGTTTGATTATGATAGCGCTGCCTTAATTGCTATTATAAAGTTTTTATCTTTTGCTATTGGTATATCAATTGATTTTTAAAAACGCTAAATAATTTAAAATGAAGATAAAATATCACTTTACTAAACTTCTTGATGTTATATATCAATTAGGTAAAATAGAAGTGTACCTATCAGTCTAAAAATAGCTGAAGGGCATGCTTTAGAAATTAATTGGATTTTGAGATTTTTAATTTGTGGGAGGGATCTTAATGCTTTCCAAAAACAATACATATTTAAAAAAGAAAAAAATCGCCAATCAAGCTCAACGCTTTGGTTTGCGCAAATTAAGCATTGGTACGGTTTCAGTATTATTGGGGACCTTGCTGTTTATGGGGAATAGTCAAGCGTCGGCCGATACCACTACCGATACTACAAGTACTGGTACTGAGGCAAAGACCGCCAGCGCGACGACGGATTTAAATGCCAGTCAAGTAGCGTTAAGCAGTACCGGTTCTCAGACAGCTGCCAGTGAAAGTGCTGCGACTGCCAGTCAGGCTACTTCGAGTTCCACGACGGCTACCAGCCAAGCAGCTACAAATTCAGCAACGGCTGCAAGTGACACAACCACGGATACTACCAAAACATCGACTCCAGCCACGTCGACAGCAGCTCAGAGTAAAACGGCGGTAAAAGCAACTGTAACCGCGACTCCAACAGCTGAAACGAATGCTTCTATTGCAACTGCTGAAGCTTCAGCTGCTACGACTGCCAATAGCCAAACAACCAGTGACGATGCAGTCTCTGCGGAAGGGAAGATCACTGATGAAGGTAAGACGAAAGGATTGACTGATAATGATGTTGCGCCAGGGATGAGCAATGCCAATGGAGCAAGTTTGGTACTTGATAACTCATCACAGATTCCTAGCGGCTATAAGGCTGACCCGACAGAAGGGCGCTACACGTTTGGAATTGTCAGCTTAGGTGGTGACTTTAATCCGGGAACTAGTAAAGCGGGTGGAAAGGATATTGATAATACCACCTATAATGGTGAGAACGGTAAGCAATACTACTTCCGTTTTTCAACTAAAGCTGCCGCAAGTGACGGTAAATATGATGATAGTACTGTCTATGCACAGGTAGTTGATGCATCTAATAACAGTGTCGTGTGGAGCGACACGCTAACCCCACAAGCAGACATTGACAAAATATTGTCGAGATTTAAATTATCGTACACTACAAGTACAGTTAATGGATTAACGACTGCATTGGTCAATCTGACAAATAGCATTGGTACGCAATATTCAAAAGTTATTTATAGTGCTGCTGGCGATAATAGTATGGGCTCGACAGTTCATGTTACTCTACCTATAGCTAGTACGATAACTACAGAATATATTGCTAAAGATGCTAGTGGCGCGGAAACCGAACTTGCAACGTATGAGGAAACAGGCCGTCAAGGATATACATACACAGCATCAGGTGTAAGAAGCTTTGTTGGTTATGATCTGATTGGCTCACCATCATCAGCGGTTGGGACTTTGTCGAGATCTCCTTACAATGTTGGAGATGTCTTGGAGCGTGCCCAAGCACAAATATCCGATAAGTATAAGATTGCGTCTGTCTATGTTATAACCAAAGCTGACGGTACTGCAAAGATGGAAATGAAGATAGCATCAGTTGATGCAAGTAGTAATGACTATGCGGATGAGAGTGTTTGGCATACGTTTTTGACTACAGGTGAATTAGCACCTGGTGAGGTTGCCACTGATGGTAACTATGATGTTACATCTGGTGATATTACTTACAAAAATGGTTCTTTCTTGCTGTACGATTCTACATACCAACCAATTGGTGTAAAGTATCTTACGGCTATTGGGATTAGCTCAGATGATCTGACAAGAGAAAAATTAGGAAAGTACAAAGGTTATATGACGGTGTTTGGCTTGAATAACAGATTAGCTAAAGGTCAAGAACCGGTAAAGTACTACTACGCCCCACAAGGCCAAGTCCGGGTTAACTATATAACCAATGACGGTACCGTAATTCAAGCACCGGTAACGGCATATGAAAATTCAAGCAATAACACTACATATAATGTATCTGGTTCAACCTACAAACCGGAGACCATTACAGTTAACGGCAAGACCTACCGATACGTTAAGAGCGATAAGTCTAAGGGAACTGCTGGCACGACTGAAGTCAACGGCTACACCTACAACGTAACGCCATCCGACGAAACGGGCCGAATCAGCTCCAACAATGTTAATGACGTCTATTTTGTTTATGAACAGGTAACTTATCATACGGACGTTGAAACCAATAACGTTACGCGGACTATCGAATATTACGACAGCGTGACTGGTGAAGCAATTCCAGCTGACTTGGAAAAAACGGTTACTCAGACTGCAACGCTGAACCGTAACAAGATCTATGATGACCAGAACAACTTTATCGGCTATGGCACGGTTTCGGCTGACGGTTCCAGCTACACGATCGATGACAGTTGGCAAGTTGATGACCAGACTTGGACTGAGCAAGATTCTGCCGATCTTTCTGATTACGGCTACACGGCTCCTGATCGTGCTTCAGTAGCCGCGGTAACGGTTGATGGCGACACGACCAACGTGACGGAAAAGGTATACTACGGCCATCAAACTGTTCCAGTAACTCCAGAAAAACCAGGTACTCCAGGTGACCCAATCAATCCTAAGGGCGATGTCAATTATCCAGATGGCGTTGCCAAGGATGACTTGACTGACACGGTTACCCGAACGATTAACTATATCGATGCTAAAGGCAACCCGGTTAAAGGCGGGCCAAATGGTAAGGAGACTATCACCCAGACCGTAACGTTTGAACGGACGGCGATCGTTGATAAGGTTACTGGCAAGATTCTGGGTTACGACACCAACAACGATGGCAAGGTTGATACTGAAAATGCAGATCGTGCCTGGACACCGCTGAGTACTGAATTTAGCGAAGTTAAGTCAACTGATCCAAAGTCGCTGGGCTTTGATAACGTTGATAAGTCGACGATATCTACGGTGACGATAGTTCCTGGTCAAGCTGATCTGAAGGAAACGGTTGTCTACAGCAATAACCCAGTCGTTGTATCGGGAACGATTACGTACATTGACGACACAACTGGCGTAACGCTGGATGAAGACGCCTTGCCAGAAGGAGAAGTTGGTTCCAAGATCAACTACACCACGGCCAACAAAATTAAGGGCTATGAGGATCAAGGTTATGAACTGGTTGCCAACGACTTTACTGATGGCAGTCAGGTCTACGAAAAGACTGGCAATGATTTCATCGTTCATTTAAAGCACGCCACCAAGACGATCACACCGGAAGATCCAGCCACGCCAGGTCAGCCAATCAATCCTAACGATCCGAACAGCCCAGTTTACCCAACGGAAGCTGACCGCAAAAACTTAGTCAAGGATGCCACCCAAACGATTCACTACGTTGGTGCCGGTGACAAGACGCCAGCTGACAAGCCTCAAACCCAGAAGGATGCCTTCACGCGGACGGTGACGATTGACAAGGTAACTGGTAAGGTGTTCTCAACGAGTGACTGGGAAGGTACCAAGACATTTGATACGGTTGACACACCAGTCGTTGACGGCTACCATGCCGACAAGAAGGTTGCTGGTGGTTTGACGGCAACGCCTGATAATCCAAACGTGGAAGAAACGGTAACCTACACGCCAAATGGCAAGCTGATTCCAGTAGATGAAAACGGTACGCCAATTCCAGGTGCGGACACGCCGACGTACACGACTGATCCAGATGACCCAACCAAAGTCTTGAATCCAACCGTGCCAAGCATTGATGGCTGGAAACCAAAAGATAATCAGCCGGGTGATTCAATTACGCCAAACGGTCCTGGTGAAGACACGAAGGTACCATACGTTCAAGTCGTCTCTGGTACGATCAAGTATGTCGATGACACTACGAACGCAACGCTGGATCAAGGAACACTGCCAGCGGGTGAGGTTGGTACTAAGATCAACTACACCACGGCCGACAAGATCAAGAACTACCAGGACCTCGGCTACGAACTGGTTTCCAACGACTTTACTGATGGCAGCCAGGTCTACGAAAAAGTTGGCAATGATTTCGTGGTTCATCTAAAGCACGCCACCAAGACGATTACGTCGGAAGATCCAGCCACGCCAGGTCAGCCGATCAATCCTAAGGGCAACGCGGAATATCCAAATGGCGTTGCTAAGGATGATTTGACTGAAACAGTAAAGCGGACGATTAACTATGTCGATGCGCAGGGCAAGCCGGTCAATGGTTCGCCAGACGGTGCCAGCTCCTACGTTCAAACCGTGACGTTCAAGCGGACCGCGGTTATTGACAAGGTTACCGGCAAGCTTTTAGGCTACGATACCAACAACGATGGCCAAGTTGACACCACGGATGCTGAGCGGGCCTGGTCGCCAGCGCGTGATGAGTTTGCTGAAGTTGTGTCCAAGACACCAGCTGAAGTCGGCTTTACTCATGTTGACCGGCCAACGGTTGCCAGCCATGTCGTTTTGCCAGGCGATCAGGATGCGACGGTTACGGTTGTCTACAGCAAGGATTCGTTAGCCGTTGCCGGTACGATTCAATACATTGACGATACGACCGGGGCGCTTTTAGATGAAAAGGCTTTGCCAGAAGGAGAAGTTGGGGCTAAGATCAACTACACCACGGCCGACAAGATCAAGAACTACCAGGACCTCGGCTACGAACTGGTTTCCAACGACTTTACTGATGGCAGCCAGGTCTACGAAAAAGTTGGCAATGATTTCGTGGTTCATCTAAAACACGCCACCAAGACGATCACGCCGGAAGATCCAGCCACGCCAGGTCAGCCGATTAATCCTAAGGGCAACGCGGAATATCCAAATGGCGTTGCTAAGGACGATTTGTCTGACACGGTTACCCGGACGATTAACTATGTCGATGCGGACGGTAATCCGGTTAAGGGTGGACCAAATGGCGAGACGACGATTAAGCAGACCGTTACCTTTAAGCGCACGGTAATCATCGATAAGGTTACTGGCCAGCTGCTGGGTTATGACACCAACAACGATGGTCAAGTTGACACCACGGATGCCGGGCGGGCCTGGTCGCCACTGCATGGTGAATTTGATGAGGTTGAGTCAAAAACGCCGGCTGAAGTAGGCTATCTGCATGTTGATCGGCCAAAAGTCAATGCTTATGGCGTGGTTCCTGGTGATCAGGATATCGTTGAAAAAGTCGTCTACAGCAATGATCCAATGGTAGTTGCCGGCACGATTCAATACATTGACGATACGACGGGCGTTCTTTTAGATGAAGACGCCTTGCCAGAAGGAGAAGTTGGCACTAAGATCAGCTACACCACGGCCGACAAGATCAAGAACTACGAAAACAAGGGTTATGAACTGGTTTCCAATAACTTTACCGATGGAGCGCAGACCTACAGCAAAGACGGCAACGATTTCGTGGTTCACCTAAAGCACAAGACGCAGACGATCACGCCTAACGATCCTGATTTGGTAACGCCGGGCGAGCCGATCAATCCAAATGATCCGAACAGTCCGGTCTATCCGCCAGCAACCGCGCGCGAAAATCTGATCAAGGCAGCCACCCAAACGATTCACTATGTTGGGGCCGGTGACCAGACGCCAGCTGACAAGGTTCAGACCAAAGAAGACGCCTTTACGCGGACCGTTACGATTGACAAGGTTACTGGCAAGGTGCTTTCAACCAGCGACTGGCAAGGATCCGAGACTTTTGGTACGGAAAATACGCCAGTTGTCGATGGCTACCATGCCGATAAAAAGACAGCGGGCGGACTGACGGCGACGGTTGCTGATCCAAACGTGGAAGAAACGGTAACCTACACGCCAAACGCTAAGATCGTTCCAGTTGATCCAAACGGCAACCCAATTCCAGGCGCGGACACGCCAACCTACCCAACGGACCCAACCGATCCAACCAAGGTGGTGCCAAATGAGCCAATTCCAGATGTGCCTGGCTACACGCCGGTGGATCCAAGTCCGATTACGCCAACCGATCCTGGCAAAGACACGCCGGTACCATACACGCAGAATCAGTATGGTTTGACGGAACAGTTCGTGGACGAGGATGGCAATGAGCTGTCGCCAAGCGTATCTAAGGGCAGCTCCTACAAGCATGGCGATGCCTTTGACGTCACTGGGGATGCCAAGGTCATCAATGGCTACGTTCTGGTAAAGCAGGAGAATACCAAGGGCACGTTTGGCAATGGTGATGAAACAGCCAAATTTATCTACAAGAAGCTTGGCCGCATCATTCCGGTTGATCCAAACGGCAATCCAATCCCAGGTGCGGACACGCCAATCTATCAAAACGACCCTAATGATCCAAGCAAGGTGGTACCAAATGAGCCAACGCCAACCGTTCCAGGCTACACGCCAAGTACGCCAAGCGTGACGCCAGCTGATCCAACCAAGGACACGCCGGTACCATATACCAAGAATGAGACGCCAACGAATCCAAGTGAGCCAACGACGCCAGCTAACCCGACAAATCCAAGCGAACCGACAGCACCTGGCACGCCGACGAATCCGACTGAACCGTCACCGGCAGTTCCAGGTCAAACGACGCCAGCCAACCAGCAGGCTGCATCATCGGCAAGCGAAGATAAGTCGGCAACCCTGCCACAGACTGGCAATGACCAAAATGAGACTGCCGCGGCTGCAGGCTTAGGTCTGGCCGGGCTGTCATCGCTGCTGGCATTGTTCGGTACGCGCAAGAAGCGTCATGAAGACTAGTTATTGCACGGTAGTAGAGCTTAATTGAAGATATAGCAAAAAAGACCGAACGCGGGCAGTCCCGTGGTTCGGTCTTTTGTTGTTTTATTCACCGCTCAGCTCAACCAGAATCTTGGCCTGCTTTTTATCATTGATCAGCGTTTCAAAGCCTTCTTCAACGATATCATCAAGCGCGATTTCCTTGGTGATGATAGGGGCGACCTCAATCTTGTGCTGCGTAACCAAGTCAACGGTCTGCTTAAACGTCTGGCGTGAGTAGGCGATCGTTGAGGTGACTTTAACGCCGCTGTTGGTTAAAAGCATTGGGTTGAATTCAATGGGACGGGCAAAAATTGAAACGACAACCATCGTGCCCCGTGGCTTGGTGGCGTGAATCGCCTGAATAAACGTAGGCTGTACGCCCGCAACTTCAAATGAAACATCAACGCCATTTGGCACCAGCTTGCGAATCTCCTTGACGGCATCGACCTGGCCAGAATTGATGACGTCGGTTGCGCCCATTTCAATTGCCTTGTTTAAACGGCTCTCAGACAGATCGCAGACAATAATCTTTCTAGCACCCGCTGACTTAGCCGCCGCCGTAACCAGACAGCCGATTGGGCCAGCGCCAAAAATTGCCGTCGTATCGCCGAATTTCAATGAGCCTTCCTTGATAGCCTGCACGGCAACGGCGGTTGGTTCAATCGTGGCTGCCAGCTTTAAAGGAAATTCACTTGGCAAATGATAAATGTTGTGCGCAGGGACGTTGACGAAGGTGGTAAAACCGCCATCACAGCTTAATCCAATAAAGGAGTAGCCGTCATAAACGTTGAGATCATCGCTCCAGCGTTCACGAGTAACGGTTGGATTGACGGTAACGTGATCACCGATTTTAACATCCGTGACGTTTTCGCCGACTGCCTCAACAACCCCGGAAAATTCATGCCCCATCGTCAGCGGTGCCTGGCCGCCAGTCAGTTCATCGACCTTATCGACTGGGATGAAAACCGGACCTTCGACATATTCATGCAAATCGCTGCCGCAAATGCCGGCCCAAGCGACTTTTACAACGACTTCATCTGATTTTAAAGGCTTTAATTCAACATCTTCCACGCGGATGTCTTTTACGCCATGCCAAACTGCTGCTTTCATAATTATCGTCCTTTCTTGAATATTAAATGTATAAAAAGCAACGATGTCCTGCAGGATTTGTGAATATCAACTTTGTGAATATATCTTATCACCAAATATGCGAAAGCGCTACAAAAACGTTTTGAATTTGTCGGATACAATCGGTAATTTTATTTTAATTACCTATATATAAATGATTTAAGAATATTTTTTGCTTATCGATTGGTCGGCTTAGAAAATAGTAACACTCAATTTACTTTCTTGATATTGTGAAGTGAAGTTTCAAATTCACAAACTTTTGGTAAAATGAACATAAATCGCCAACTGTATTAATATGAATAAAAATGAACTGAATGTTGAAAACGGCCCGAATATTGTTAATTGATTGATAACTTAAAAATGGACGATTTTAAGAGAATCATTGTTTCTTAAATATACTAAAAATCGCTTAAATTGCCGGATAACTGCGGGTTGAGAGACAAAATTAAAATAAAGTGATTTGCATGTTGAAAGCCTTTTATCAAAGCGGTACACTAAGGCTGTAAAAGCGGTATTCCTAATCTGTTGATAAGTGATTAGGAAATAAGTTTAAAAGGGGATGTTAGAATGACAATCGTTAATCTAGCTCGTTTCCAATTTGCGATGACGACCGTTTTTCACTTCTTTTTCGTTCCGTTTTCGATCGGGACCGTTTTTGTCGTTGCAATTATGGAATCGATTTATGTTCATACCAAAAATGAACAGTATCAACGAATGGCAAAATTCTGGGGCAAGATCTTCCTGCTCAGTTTTGCCGTTGGCGTGGTCACCGGGCTGATTCAGGAATTCCAGTTTGGGATGAATTGGTCCGACTACTCACGCTTTATGGGTGATATTTTTGGCGCGCCGCTTGCTTTTGAGGCGCTGCTGTCATTTTTCATCGAGTCAACGTTTATTGGCTTGTGGATGTTTACCTGGGATCGGGTTGGCAAGAAACTGCACTTGTTCTTTATTTGGATGGTCGTGTTCGGGACAATGACCTCCGCGCTTTGGATTCTGACTGCCAACTCTTTCATGCAGCATCCCGTCGGCTACACGATTCGCAACGGCCGGGCCGAAATGGTTGACTTTGGTGCCTTGCTGACGAATCCGCAGCTGTTCTTTGAATATGGTCACGTTGTCTTGGGGGCGCTGTTAACCGGGGCGACGATCATTACTGGTCTGGCTGCCTTCCAGCTGCTTAAGAAACGGCAGCTGTCAAAGGAAAACACCAAAGTCTATCACAAGACGATGCGGCTGGGCATGACGCTGATGCTGGTCTTCTCTGTGGCAACGATGCTGATGGGGGACCTGCAGATGAAATACCTGATCAAGGAACAGCCAATGAAGTTTGCCGCTACGGAAGCTGTCTACAAGACGACGGGCAAGCAGGCGCCTTGGACGGTGGTCGGGATTGCTGATACCAAGACCCATGAAGTCAAGGGCAAGATCGATATTCCGGTAATGCTGAGCGTGCTTTCTTATGGCAAGACGACCGGATCCGTCAAAGGGATGGAGCAGGTCAACGCTGAGCTCAAGAAACAGTATGGTACGACGATTGCCGGCCACAAGATGAACTACTATGTACCAGTCAATACGCTATTCTGGAGCTTCCGGGTGATGGCTGGTTTTGGGGCCTTGATCGCGCTGTGCTCGCTGGTTGGCCTGATCTTGACGCGCAAAAACAAATTGACGCTCTATCAGCATCGTTGGTGTCTTTGGGTAATGGCGCTCTTGACGTTTGCGCCGTTCTTGATGAATACCAGCGGCTGGCTGATTACGGAACTGGGCCGGGCACCATGGACGGTCTATGGCCTGTTTACGATTGCTCAAAGCGTCTCGCCAAACGTTTCGGTGGCTTCGCTCTTGATTTCCAACATCGTCTACTTCTGTCTGTTCAGCAGTCTGGCAGTGATCCTGATTGGCTTGATCGTACGGGCGCTGCACAACGATCCATTCGACCAGGCTGCGGCATCGGCTAAGATTATGGATCCATTTGCTAAGGGGGCGTTTTAAATGACAATGCTGCAGATATTATGGTTCTTTTTGATCGGTCTGCTGTTTGCGGCCTTCTTCTTTCTGGATGGCTTTGACTATGGCGTTGGCATGGCGGTTAAAACTCTGGCTCATAACGAGGCCGAGCGCACCCAGCTGATTCGTACGATTGGTCCGGTCTGGGATGGCAATGAGGTTTGGCTGATCACGGCGGGCGGGGCGATGTTTGCCTCGTTTCCATACTGGTACGCCACGCTGTTTTCCGGCTACTACCTGATCTTACTGGTGATTTTGGTTGGTTTGATTATCCGGGGCGTTTCGTTTGAGTTTCGGGCGCAGAGTCCCATGGCAAAAAAGCCGCTGTGGGATAACGCGCTGGCATTGGGCAGTCTGATCGTACCATTCTTTTTTGGCGTGATGTTTATCTCGATGATCAAAGGGATGCCAATCGACGCGCAGGGAAACATTCAAGCTGTTTTTTTAGACTACTTTAACTGGTTTTCAATCGTCGGCGGCGTTGCGCTGACTTTGCTGACCTACCTGCATGGCCTAAACTATATCGCACTCAAGACAACGGGTGCGATTCAGGCGCGGGCCCAAAACTACAGCCAAGCGTTCTACTGGGTTCTGTATCTGGGCGAGGTGGTCTTTGCGCTGCTTTTGCTCTTCCAAACCGACTTTATCAAGGTGCACCCGCTGGCAACGCTGCTGGGGCTGGCTTTGATCGTTGCCTTTTCGGTGCTGGCTCATGCCAATACCTTCAAAAACCGCAATGGCTGGGCATTCGTCTTCAGTGGTCTGACGCTGGTTTCGCTGGTAGCACTGCTGTTTAGCGGCTTGTTCCCACGGTTGATGATTTCTTCGATCAGCAGTCAGTACGATTTGATGATCAAGAGCGCGTCATCTTCCAACTACACGCTGATCGTGATGACGATTGCGACGCTGGTTCTGGTGCCATGCATTTTGGTATATACGGCCTTTGCCTACTGGATCTTCCGCAAGCGGATTGAGATGCCGCGCGTTGAGGTACGTTAATGATTGATCGTGATTTATTTCAATTGCCGGGTTCCGGCGCGATCGTGAAACGGCTTGTCGGAATAAAGATTCTGCAGGCCGTTTTTATTATCGCTCAGGCTGCCTTTTTAGCCGGCACGCTGTTTATGCTCTGGCAGGGAAAAGGACTGCGCTGGCTGCTTTTAGCGGGTTTTATTGCCAGCTATACCTTGCGCCAGCTGCTCTTGTGGCTGGAAAAACGCATTCTGGATAGTTTTGCGGAACAGACGGCCGTTGATCTGCGGGCGCGGCTGTTAAGCAAACTCTATGATCAGGGGCCGGCCCTGGTGCAGGAAAATGGGACCGGGAGCACGGTTGCCATGGCGCTTGACGGTATCGATGAGGTCAACCAGTACGTTAAGCTGACGTTTGACAAGACGATCGGCATGATGAGCGTCCCGGTCTTGATCTTGATTGCCGTTGGGATTTTTGATTGGCGCTCGGCCGTGATCTTATTGGTGACCTATCCGTTGATCATCCTGTTTATGATCATCCTGGGCAAGGCCGCCAAAGCCAAAGCCGAGCAGCAGTATGGCAGCTTTCAGCACCTGTCGAACAATTTCATCGATTCGCTGCGGGGGATTGACACGCTTAAGTATCTTGGCTTAAGCAAGCGCTACTCTAAAAGCATCTTTACGGCCAGCGAGCATTTTAGAAAACGAACGATGGCCGTACTGAAAGTCGCGATGCTTTCGACGTTTGCGCTGGACTTTTTTACGACGCTTTCCATCGCGGTGGTGGCCGTTTATCTGGGGTTTGATCTTTTAAATGGCCGCATGGCGCTTTTGAACGCGTTGGCCGTCTTGATCCTGGCACCGGAATACTACCTGCCGATGCGTCGGTTTGCTGGTGATTTCCATGCCACGCTCAATGGCCGCAACTCGTTTCATAAAATGCTGACGATCCTTAATCAGCCTGCGCAGCCGCGTATCGAAGCACCACTGCATTCCTGGGGATCAACTGATGAGCTGTCGATTGATTCAATGGCGTTTCAATATCCAAAAGGCACCAGCATTAAGCCGTTTTCGCTTCAGATCAAAGGCTGGCAGAAAGTCGGCATCATTGGGATGAGCGGAGCGGGTAAGACGACTTTGATCAATCTTTTGAGTGGTTTTTTGACTCCTAAACAGGGCACGATCAAGATTCAGGGTCAAACGGTAACGACGCTTAACCTGCCGGACTGGCAAAATCAGCTGCTTTATCTGCCGCAGTCGCCAACGATCTTTACGGCGACGGTGCGTCAAAACGTTGCCTTCTACACGCCAGGCGTTTCTGATGAACAGATCAGGGCCGCGCTGGCAACGGTTGGCATGACGGATTGGCTGGCCAAGCTTCCTGATGGCCTGGCAACGATGATTGGGTCAGGACACCGCGAGCTTTCTGGCGGTCAGGCACAGCGAATCGCGTTGGCCAGAGCATTGCTGGACGACAAGCGGCGGGTCATGATGTTTGACGAGCCAACCGCTCATCTGGACATTGAAACCGAGCTGGAGCTGAAAGAACGCATGCTGCCGTTAATGGATCAGCGGTTGGTCTTTTTTGCTACGCATCGGCTGCATTGGATGAAGGAGATGGATTGGATCTTGGTAATGGATCATGGCGAGCTGGTTGAGCAGGGAACCTATGACGAGCTTTTGGCAAAAAATGGCTATTTCGTCTCATTGATCAATGGAATGCGAGGTGAGCGGCATGTTTAGACAGATCAAGCTTTTTCAGATTTTAAAGCATGATTCGTGGGTCCGGCCGTTTCTGCGGCGCTATCGCAAAAGTCTGATTCTGGCGATCTCGCTGGGAATTCTGACGTTTATCTGCGCGGCCGGATTGATGTTTAGTGCCGGCTACCTGATCAGCCGCGCCGCTGAGCAGCCGGTCAACATTCTGCTGGTCTACGTGCCGATCGTCTTGACGCGTGCGTTTGGGATCGGTCGACCTACGCTGCATTATGCCGAGCGGTTGGTCAGCCACAACTGGGTGCTTAAGATGACTTCCAAGCTGCGGCAGCGACTGTATGACGCCTTGGAAACCGATGCGATCTTTTGGCGCCGCCGCTATCAGCTGGGGGATCTGCTGGGTTTGCTGGCCGACGATATCGGTCACATTCAAAATCTTTATCTGCGGACGATCTTTCCCATGCTGGTTGCCTGGGGTCTTTACGTGATCCTGATTATTGCGCTGGGCTGGCTTTCACCATTGCTGGGGCTGGCCGTGCTGTTAATCTTTGGCTTGATGATCATCGCGATTCCATGGTGGTCAACGGTAGTCAATGGCGCGCGCCAGATGAAAGACAAGCAGCTGCGCGATCGGATGTATGCCGAATTGACGGATGACGTCTTGGGGCTGGCTGACTGGCGCTTGGCGGGACGACGCGCAGACTATCTGAAACGCCACGCGGCAACGGAAAAGCTGGCAATGAACAATCGGCTGGCGGAGCACCGGTTTGCCAGGCGGCGGGATTTCTTGATGGAGATGCTGTTTTTGCTGATGGCCGTTAGTCTGGTTCTTTGGGGAGCCGCGCGCTGGGGACAGTATCATGGCGGCGCAGCGGATTGGATTGCCGCACTGGTCTTGGCACTGTTTCCATTGGCTGACGCGCTGTCGCCGCTGCCGGCCGCGGCTCAGGAAACCAATCTGTATGGCGAGTCGCTGCGCCGCTTGAATGAGCTGGCTGCCGATCAGAAATCAGCTGCTGATACGCATCCCCACGCGCCGTATCAAATTGAGCTGCGCAATCTGCATTTCCGCTACGAGGCCGATGATGCCGAAGTGCTGAAAGGAATCGATTTAACGATCAAGCCTGGTGAAAAGATTGCCGTTCTTGGACGCAGCGGGAGCGGGAAAACGACCTTGCTCTCACTGCTGCGGGGCGATCTGCGGCCAACAGGGGGCACGGTAACCGTGGGCGATTGTTCGAGTTTTGAATTGGGCGACGCGGCCGCTGAGATCTTTGGCGTGATCAACCAGCGTCCCTATTTGTTCAACACTACGATTGCCAATAATCTGCGGCTGGGCAATGAAGAAGCCAGCGATGAGCAGCTGGCAGACGCGCTGCGGCGGGTTGGCCTCTGGGAAATGATTGACCAGCTGCCGCAGAAAATGGAGACGCCGGTTGCTGAAGCCGGGCTGCGTTTTTCTGGCGGTGAGCGGCATCGACTCGCGCTGGCCCGGATTCTGCTGCACAACGCGCCGATCGTTTTGCTGGATGAGCCAACGGTTGGGCTGGATCCCATTACGGAGCGTCAGGTAATCGAAATGTTTCAAACGCAGCTGCAGGATCGCACGCTGATCTGGGTGACGCATCACCTGCAGGGAGTCGAGCAAATGGACCGTGTGATCTTGATTGGCGATGGTCAGCTCAAACTGCAGGGCACGCCGGCAGAATTGTGGCAGCAAAGCGCGTACTATCGCGGCCTGCTGACTGCCGACCAAGGCGGAACCAGTCAGGCTGGCAAATAAATGCGGTCAATAAAAAAGCACCGGCAAGCTGCCGATGCGGTTGACCCGATTTTGAAATTGAAAAAGCGCTCGGAAAATTTTTGAGCGATTGCTGCCGTAAGCTGAGTCAATGTCAAGCCAGCTTAGGACTTCAAATTAGTACTTCAAAGCATACAGCTGATTATCGCGGCCGGTTAAACGGTTCTTTGCATGAGCTGTTGCGTCAGCTGACCTAACAGACGCTGGGCAGGTGAATCCGGCAGCTTTGCCAGCCATTGATCGGCCTTTTGCGTAAACCGCTGGGCTAACTGACGAGCTTCATCCAGCGCGCCGCTGTTGATTACGATGGTCTTGATCTGCTGTTCGCTGGCATGAGTCAGCGGTTGTTCAAGCAGTGGCTGGAGTTCTTTGGCCGTCGCCGGTTGCTGCAGGGCCATTAAAAGCGGCAGCGAATAGACGCCGGTCGCCAGGTCCTGCATCACGGGCTTGTTGAGCTTGCCTTGATCGGTGTAGTCAAGCAGATCGTCAATCATTTGAAAGGCAATGCCCAGGTTTTGACCGAAGCGCGCGGCATAAGCAGTGGTCTGGCGATCCGCCCCGGCAAAATGAGCGCCTTCGCTGGCGGCCAGCTGAAATAGTGCTGCCGTCTTGCCGTTGACGTTGCGCAGGTACTGAATGATCTGCTGCTGTTGATGATAGCGTAGCGCCATCTGTCCTAATTCGCCATCCAAGATTTTTTTCATGGCCTGCGCGTTGATCTGCAGATACTCGTCGTTGGCCAGGTTGGCAATCAACAGCTCAAAGAACTTGGTAAACAGCAGATCGCCGGCATAAACCGCGGTATCTTTGCCGAATTGAGCCTGGACGCTGACCTGTCCGCGACGCTTGGGCGAGTCGTCGATAATATCGTCATGAATCAGCGTTGCCATGTGCAGAATCTCGATTGATGCGCCTAGCTGGATCAAACGGCTGCGCGTGGCGGGAGTCCAATCCTTGGGCATGGCCGCTTTGGCTACCAAGAGCAGCAGCGTTGGGCGCAGAAACTTGCCGCCGTGACTGGCCATCTGTTGCAAGGCCTGCGCCAGTTCGGGATTGCGGCACTGCAGGCGCGTGTCGATGAGCTGGCGAACCTGTTTTAATTCACTGCCGATTAAGCGTTTGGTCTGAATTTGAAATGAATTGATCATAATAATGAGTTCCTTAACTAAATAATTTTTGCTGCAAGAGATGAAAGGATTGCTTAGAAAATGTCGCTGAAAGTTTTTTTGGAATTGATAGAGGTGAAAGCCAAGGCTGCCAGTCTGCTGCCCTTTTTATTGGGTGTCGGCTACAGTGTCTGGTACTACCATTCATTTGACTGGCGGGTAATGCTGGTGTTTCTGATCGCGATGCTGCTGTTTAATATGGCCGTCGACGTCATGGACAACTACAACGATTACCGCCATGCCATCGATACTGAGGTTTACCAGCAAAAGACCAACATCATCGGCCGCGAGCAGCTGTCATTGCCAGCCATGCGATACTTGATCGCCGGGATGGTTTTGATCGCGTCGCTATTGGGAATCTGGCTGGTGGCTCAGGTTGGCTGGCCGCTTTTGGGACTGGGCATCTTCTGCTTTTTGGTCGGGATCTTTTATTCGTTTGGTCCCTATCCGCTGTCCGGATTGCCGGTGGGCGAGTTCTTTGCCGGCTTTACGATGGGCTTTATGATTGTCTTGATCACTATCTATCTAAACGTGCAGGAGCAATTTTCCTGGGATTGGCTAAGTCTGGGGCGGATCCTGGTGCTGGCAATGCCGTTGGAGCTTTGGATCTCAAATCTACTGCTGGCCAACAACCTTTGCGACGCGGCCGAGGATCTGCGCAATCATCGGCATACGATTGTCTGGCTGCTGGGCAAGCGCGCCTGTCTGATTGCCTTTAGCGTTAAAAACGTCCTGGCATTCTTATTTATCACTATATCACCATTCTTTCATATCTCACCATTTACGGTAATTCTGTCTTTGCTTATTGTACCTTTCGTTTTCAAACAGAACAAGATGCTTATCAAAAGACAAGTTAAAAACGAGACCTTTATCTGCGCTGTCCGCATCTTGATGGTTGGCGGCGCGACTCAGGTTCTGACTTATCTAATTGGAATGGTTCTCTAAAAGGGGTTGAAAAAAATGAAAAAAATCGTCATTTTAGGTGCTGGCTATGCTGGCTTGAAAACCGTCGTTGAACTGCAGAAAAAAGCAGCCAAGACAGCTGAGATTACGCTGGTTGAACAAAACGACTATCATTACGAGGCAACCAGTCTGCATGAGGTAGCAGCCGGCAACGTTGCGCCAGAACATATCAGCTTTGGGATTCAAGAAGTCCTCAGCCCGGCCGTCAAACTGATCAAGGATCGCGTCGTCAAGGTCGATCCCGATGCTAAACAGGTTGAATTAGCCGAACATGCGCCATTGAACTATGACTACTGCGTGATGGCGCTGGGATTTGTCTCGGAAACGTTTGGCATCAAGGGGGCTGCGGAAAACAGTCTGCCAATGGCCAACGTTGATCAGGCCGAGCAGATTGCTCATCATTTAAACGATCAGATGATGCAATACCGCGCTGATCATAATCCCGACCACCTTAAGATCATCGTCTGTGGGGCAGGCTTTACCGGAATTGAACTGGCAGGGGCCCTTTACGATGCCAGAAAGCGTTTGGCCAAAGTGGCAGAAGTTGACCCAGCTGCAATTCAGATCAAGATGATTGATGCCTCGCCACGGATTTTGCCAATGTTTGATGATAAAATAAAAGATTACGCTGTTAAGCTGATGCAAAAAGAACAGCTGATTTTGCAGGGACAGGCCGCGATCAAGGAAATCAAGCCGGGCGCGGTCGTTTATCAAACTAAGGATGAACAGCTGCATGAAGAAACGGCTGGGACGATCATCTGGACAACGGGGGTTAGCGGCAGTCCGGTCATGGCAACCTCTGATCTGCCGCAGCGGCGTGGTCGGGTGATGGTTACTGATCACTTGACGGCCCCTGATTATGATGATCTGTACGTTTTGGGCGACGTGGCCGCGGTAATGCCGCCAGATGGCAAGCGGCCTTACCCAACGACGGCTCAGATCGCGCTGACGATGGGAATCTACGCGGCTAAGGATCTGACGGCGCGCGTAACTGATGGTCAGCGGCCTGGTCCATACTCCTACCATTCACTGGGGACCGTGGCTTCAATGGGCAACACGCATGCTTTTGGCGTTGCGATGGGGATGAAGTACTATGGCTACCCAGCTTCGGTAATCAAAAAGATGATTGCCAACAAGTCACTGATTGAAACTGGCGGGGTTAAGGAACTGCTTGCCAAGGGCCGGTTTGATCTGTATCACTAGTCATAAATAAATCTGACAGCGGAAAAACGCGCTAGCTCAGGTCTTAGGACTTGGGGTAGCGCGTTTTAATTAACGATTAAAAAGTAAAAGGGCCGCTGCAGAGTGCCCTGTAAGGTTATCGGCAGCTAGCTATCTTAGCCGTGCTGCTTAATGCGTCAATCATGGCTAATATGCAAAAAATCCTGCATAAAACATATGACAAAACCATCATTACCTACTTTTCGGAAAAAACGATGTATAAGTAGGTAAAAGTCAGTGTAGTTCGCCAGACCCCAATTTGCTTTACAAAGCCAGCGTGTTTATGGGTGATTACCCGATAGATTGTTTTTTCCAAGTCCAGGAAGGTTCGTGAGGCTGGTGGAATACGTGCTGTGATGGGTTACGGGATCAACGGACTGTATCTATCAGTAGGTTGTAGAATGGATGCTGATTTGTGATTTCCGCGGAAAATGATGCTAACCATGGCGTTGGCTGGTTTGAAGAATTTAAAATTAGCAAACCCATTAAAAACTAAAATGCCTTGCCGCCAGGATTGGGCGACAGGGCATTTTACGCTCCTAAGCTTGGTCGCATGAGTCTGCTTCGTGTGATGACGGAGACTTTTGTTGGTCATTCAGCCAATTAGCCAGATATTTCTGCAAAGCCTGGGCATCGGCTTGATTGAGTGAAAAAGTTGCGTCATGCGGCTCGTTATTAAAGCCATGGTTGCTCAAAAGCAGGTTTAAGCGGTGCTCACCATTAGCAGGCTGCAGACTCAATTCGTTAGCACAGCCGTCATCACGTTCTTCACCTTGATAAAAAAGATGCAGCCATTGACCATCTGTATTGATTTGATGCAAGAGGATTATCCTTTCTAGAAATAAGTTCGCGAAGTCAGCGCTCCGGGTTTCAAACTTGACCTAGCGCAGCCGGCGGTGATCGTCAATGAAATTACCGCGATGCAGACTGGTCAGCATGTCACTGTCAACATAACGAGTCAGTGGACTGTTGTCATTAAGATACTGATCATTCAAAGCTGCCATCGCAAGCAGTTGACGTTCCAGTTTGGCCAGATTGATGATGAAAGGCTGCTCGTATTCGCGTTCGCCGGTTTCGCGACTGGCCAGCAGTTCTTTGAGATAGCGCTGTTCGAGACCGGTTAATGGACGCTTGGCCTTAAATTTAGCAAATTGATCAAGCTGCGACAGTGAGTAGAGTCGATTTCGCATTCCAGAGGCGGGCATGGTTGCTTGATCGGGGTTGGCCGCCACGAACATGGAATGAATGACGGGTTGCGCGTTCATTAAAATCTGGCGTGCGTTGGCATCCTCAAATAACAGGCGTGAGACCGCATGCTCGTGGTTGCTGAGCTGCTCAGCGGCATTTTTAATCTGTTCACAGTAGCCGTTGGGGTAGGCAATGATGAAATCGCCATCCTTGGTCAGCTGCAGCGCCAGGCCTTGATAGTTTTTAACCTCTGGAATCAAGACCCCGTTGCGAGTGATCAATATAATGTCGATCTGATTAACGGCAGCGGTATTTTGCTTTTTGTAGTAGTCAAAAGGCAGGTTGAGCGAGTCCAGCAGTTCTTCATGAGGATAAAGCTCCTGCAGCAGTTGATAGACGCGGCGCTCTCCGATATCTCCCTGCAAAAGCTGCGTGGCGCGCTCATGCAGCTGAATGATTCCTTTAAGGTCTTTAGAGAGCATGGCCAGTTCATGTGGGGAGCGATCCGTACCATGGCTGTACCAAGAATAGGTTTTGGCCATCTCATAAGCTAAAAAGCGCAGGCCGGGGAATGGATCTTGGAAAAAGGCGTTCTTCTGGGCGTCAGAAAAGTTTTGCCGGGCCTGGGTCGCAATCTCATCATGATCCGCGACCATACTGAGATGCCGATCCCATTGCTGCAGCTGCTCTAAGTAGGCGGCATTGCTGATCGGCTTGGTTGTGAGCAGATTTGACCAGTTCAACGGTTGCGCTGCCGTTGACCAATTAACTGGGCGTTTGAAGCTAAACCATGATATAAAAGGTGATCGTTTTGATTTAGCTCGCGGCCTGGATGAGAAATCAGCATCAAGGGAGGCCTTTGAATCATCTTTAGGCGGCACGCTGGTTTGATCTTGAAGCTTTGCCGCTGGATTTGCCAGCATTTCAGTGTTGCCAAGATTCGGTTGGTTTTTGCGATCGTATTGAGCGGCATCGCGTTTTGATTTTGAGTTGCCAAGCTCGAGTTGAACAGTATTCTGCTTCGATTCTGGGGTGCCAAGATCGTGCTGAAGATTATTTTGCGCTGGATTTAAACTGATAGCTTCGGTCTGCGATGAAATGTCTTGCTGTTCAGTAGCGCTGTCGCCGTTTGTGGCCACGAAACCTTGTTCAGTAAAGTGGGCAGAGTCATTTTCATGTGAAACAGCATCGCGAGAATTTGGCTCAGATACCAGCACTGGCCGAGATTGATCTTTCTTTACTGTTTTATGATCATTTGGCAGTGATTCAGCAGATTCATGATCATCTGGCAATGGTTGAGCAGCCACTGCCGGTTTATGCTCGTCTGGTATCGATTGACCATGCTCATTTGGCGCTGATTGAGCGATTATTGTTGGTTGATGAACATTTGACGTCGATGGAGGAATTGTTTCTGGTTCATGCTCAGATGTGGCATCCGGCTGGTGAGTAGCTTTTTGACGAGGCGGATGTTTTCGGCTGATCCCAAGCCAGTCCTTAAAGATCAAAAGCAGAATGCCGCCAATCAGAATGCTGATTAGATAGCGCAGCAAGGGCCTGCCTCCTTTCGATTTTGAATACTGCCTTTATTTTATCATAACTAATAAAAGCATCCCCCTGATTGATCAAGTGGATGCTAAACAAAACTACTTATTCGTATCGGCAGTCTCCGGATGGCGCTTTTGCCACCACCAATAGCCGAGATAACAAATTAAAACAAACGGCAGCGTCCAATACAACGCGATTCGCTGCTGAGGATCAAACCAGATCAAAAGACACGATAAACCGCTTGAGATTAAAGCAAATAAGGGAACAAACGGATAGCCGGGCGTGCGGTACAAAAGCTCATCGATTTGATGTCCCTGTGCTAGGAATGCCTTTCTGAAATTTAGCTGCGCCAGGGCGATTGCCATCCAGACAAAAACAACGGCCAATCCAGAAATTGAAACAAGCACCAAGTAGACGGTATCAGCGGCGATCACGCTGGAAAGCAGAGCCAAGATACCGCCCAGCATGCTGAATGCCAAGGCTACCGTGGGGATGCTGCGCCGGTTGGTTTTAGTAAAGAATTTCGGCAGCATTCCTTCATTGCTAAGCGACCACAGCATTCGAGTCGAGGCATAAAGACCGGAATTAGCCGCAGAAATAATAGCCGATAAGACAACAAAATTCATAATGTCACCGGCAAATGGAATGCCCATCATCTTAAAGACATAGACGAATGGACTTTGAGTAACGCCAGCTTTTTGGTATGGAATCAAGGCGGCCATTACGATCATGGAACCAATGAAAAAGATTATAAGACGCCAAAGGGTAGTGTGGATGGCCTTGGGCAGTGTTTTTTCAGGCTGTTTGGCTTCACCGGCCGTTACCCCGATCAATTCAGTGCCAGAAAAAGCGAAGTTTACCGTCAGCATGGTTGTGAAGACACCACCAAAGCCAGTTGGAAATAAGCCATCCTTGACGAAATTCTGCAATCCTGGAGCATGCGAATAGCCCTTGAGCGGAATCACGCCAATAATTGCCAGCGATCCCAAGACGATAAAAGCAATTATTGCAAACACCTTGATTGCGGCCAGCCAAAACTCGCTTTCCGCAAAAATCCGTACCGAATAAATATTGCTTATCACAATGCCAATCATAAACAATAGGCTCCAGATCCAGACTGGCGTATGTGGGAACCAATTGCGCATGATCAGTCCAGCAGCTGTAAATTCAGAACCTAGCGCAATCGTCCAAGTCAGCCAATAAAGAATGGCGACGACAAAGCCGGTTGCTGGGTTGATATAGCGCTTGGCATACACGTGAAACGAACCGGTATAAGGCATTGCTACCGAAAGCTCGCCCAGACAAAGCATGACGCTGTAGACGATCAGTGCGCCAACGAAATAGGCCAGCACTGTTCCTAAAGGGCCTGCTTGATGGATCGTATAGCCAGAGCTCAAGAAAAGCCCGGTACCAATTACGCCGCCCAATGAGATCATCTGGATATGACGCGATTCCATTTTACGTGCTAAGTGTTCAGTTTGTTTGGCAATTGCCATTTTTTCACTTCCCAAGCTAAAATAATTGTTAATATTAATTAATTAGAATATCATTAGAGAATAATAACACAAAAAGGTGAAAGTAATGGTAAAAAAATCAATTTTCTCAAATCCATTGGTAATTGATGGCTCAATGAGTACTAGTCTTGAGCGGCTGGGCTGTGATACGGACAATGAGTTGTGGACAGCCGCGGCTTTGATTAACCAACCAGAACTCGTTTATCAAGTACACAAAGAGTATTTTGAAGCTGGGGCGCGGTTGGCGATTACTGATACCTACCAAGCCAATCTTCCAGCACTTAAAAAAGCGGGACTGACTGAAAAACAAGCTCGACAAGTTATTGAAAAGGCCGTTGAATTAGCCAAGCAGGCACGAGATGATTACGAAACAGAAACGGGAGCGCACGGGTATGTGGCTGGCTCGCTTGGACCTTATGGCGCTTATCTGGCAAATGGGAGCGAATATCGTGGCGATTATGAATTAACGTCGGCTGAGTATCAAGAATTCTACCGCCCTCGTTTGGAAGCAATCGTCAATGCTGGCGTAGACTGTCTGGCATTGGAGACGCAACCGAAATTGAGTGAGGTTAAAGCGGTTTTGGATCTGTTAAAAAATGAGTATCCTGACCAAAAAGTATATGTTTCCTTTACTTTGCAAAATGCCGAGACCATCAGTGAGGGGACTAAACTAGCCGATGCTGCCAAAGCCGTTGCGCAGTATGATCAGGTAATTGGCGTTGGGGTCAACTGTATTCCGCCGCGCCTGGTAACGCCAGCGATTAAGAAACTAAAAGAAGCTACGGCACTGCCAATAATCGTCTATCCAAATTCGGGAGCAAGCTATGATGCAACGACTAAAACCTGGTCAGCAGCACCTGCCGAAGATGATTTTGGCAAACTGACGAAAGAGTGGCTGCTCGCCGGGGCCAGCGCGATTGGTGGCTGCTGTACGACTACGCCCGCTGATATTGCGAAGATTGCGGCAGTTTTAAATGATCAATAATATTAATAAAAACAGCGTCATTGCGAGGGGAAAAAGTCCAGGCATGACGCTGTTTTATGCTAGCCAAAAATCTCTTGCGCTTAACTATGGATAAATTGGCTTATTTAAGGCTAGGATAAATGTTCTTTAATTAATTGCTGACTAATTGAACTAAGCAGCCGTTTTATTTATTTTCGTGGTGATCTTCCCAGACCTTGCGTAGCATTGGGTACCGCAGATCACCAGTTTGAGCTACCTGATAGTCGGCCGCGCTCAAAAGTTCTGCATCGCCAATACCAATTGAGATCAGGTGAGCCTGATTGATAGCATCAATATCAGCTGGAGTGGTAGCCAGAGCAATGCATTCGTTTGGCGCTGCCGATAGCTGTTGGGCAAAGGCGGAGTAAGGATCGCTCTCATTAGGGATGATGGCGGTGAAGTAGTCGGCAATCTGCAGCTGTTTTAAAATGAGTTCGGCATGACCACCATTATCAACGACCCCCATGTTGACGTAGTGATCGTCCAGGTTGATCAAAAGACGTTCGATCCCAGGCATTACTGAAGATTCATCCAGCGAGTCCAGCGCTTTTTGATACATTTGTTCTTGTTCAGCCAGCAAGGCGGCCTGTTCAGCTTCATCGGCCGTTTGGTGCAGCTGGTTCAAAACAATTGGCAAAGCTGCGGCGGCACTGAGGTTTTTGAGCTGCGGGGCCAGTTTGCCAGGTAATCCCAGCCCATATTCATACATTGCCAGTTCGCGCCAAGCGTCAAACTGCTGCTGATTTGTGTCGACGATTAGATTGTTGACGTTAAAAATTGCACCCTTCATAAAAATATTCCTTTCAATAAATACGATAATTTTATTTTAACCCAAAGCTTGGAAAATGAAAACGCCGCCATAACATAAGGGGATTCATTTCCTTAATTTAGCCAGTTGATCAAAAAATATTTTAAAGCCTAAAAATAAAAATGACGCCAACTCCAAACACTTATCGTCTGGATGCAGCGTCATGCTTATAATTAATGGGTTATTGCTATTTACTGGAGAGGGCTGGGTGAACGGCTTTTTCAACTGGTGAGGCAATCAAAAGCGCGATTACCGAGCCGACAATGCCTTGAATCAGGTTCGGGAAAACGCCGGCTGCACCAGTTGCCCAGGTGTACAGAATGGCATCTGAGAAGAAGTAGCCGATTACCATTACAATCGTTCCCGCGGTTACACCAGCAACGCGGCCCCATTTGCCACGAACGTATTTAAAGACCAATCCGGCAACGATGCCTTCCAAACCGTGTGAGATGAACGAAAATGGTGCATATTGGGCAAAGCCGGAAATCAAGTCCAGAAACATGGCGCCAAAGCCCCCTATAAAGCCGCCTGCCCATGGTCCCAGCAGCATGGCACCGATAAAGATACCGACATCGCAGAGATTGATGTTGCCATGTGTCCAAGGCAGCGGAATTAAGAAGAAACGACCAAAGATCAAAGTCAGCGCCGTCAAAAGCGCCGTGAATACCAAATGTCTAACCGTTGCAGATTTTTTCATTAAAATCACTCCTCTTATGCTTGCTTACATAGTGAATCAAATCATCGAGACGCAGACCAAATCGCCGCTCGTTGTCAGGGAGGGGAGCGGTCTGCTGGATTGCGAGCTCCATGGCATCCGCCGCATTCTCAACTGCTGTCTCCAGCGACCAGCCTTGCAGCAGCCGACCGTAAAGCAGTGCCGAGAAGATATCGCCAGTACCATAGAAATGACCGGCTTGAACATCATTACCGCAAAAATTCAGTGGCTGATTATGATGCCAATCGTCTCTGCCTTGCAGAGTTTGATGTGAAGCGGAACCGTTTTGAAGATTCTGACCTTCATCATTACCGTGCTGATAGTCGTGATGTTGACGGCTGATTTGCGGTTGGGGCTTAAATCCGGTTTGTTCATCCTGACGCCAGCAGCAGCCAATCTGTCCATTCAAATGAACACCAGTGACAATAACCGTGGCATTGATTCCCGCTGTCTTTAGCTGATCTATCCCTTGAATTAATGTCTCAGCAGTTGGCAACGAATATGGCAGACCAGCCAGGAAACAAAGCTCAGTCCAGTTAGGCGTAATCAAATCAGCGTGGCGGCACAGTTTTTTGACCGCCTCGACATAATCGTGATCAAATCCAGGATATAGTCGGCCTTGATCACCCATCACCGGATCGACAATTTTTAAACAGTCAGTCAGGTTTTGCTGTTCAAGCCAGCTGCCTAGCTGTTCGGCGAGGGTGCATTGACCAAGGTAGCCAATTAAAACGCCGCTAGGTTCAATGTCTTGTGCCTGCCAATGTCTAAGCGAAGCCTGAATCCATTGCTCGGTGTCTAAAACGGCAGGCTGGCCGAATCCCTCCGTTTGACTGGATAAAATGGTTGCGGGCAGGGATGCGGTTGTGATTCCCATTGCCTGCAAGACGCTTAGGGCACCAATCAATGAGATTTGACCTAATGCCGAAAAATCCTCAATCAACAGGGCGGGCTTGATCATATCAACAATCCTCTCTAATCATTTTTTAATTTGATGATCTTACTATACGGCGACTGCCACTTACTGACAAGACGTAGCCAGATATTAGTCTAAATTGTATTGATACAATTATTGGACTAATGATGATTATAAAATCTGCTTGACGATTTAAATAAAACGCGGTAGTATTTACAATTGTTGGTAATATTAATTACTGATTTAATTTCGGGAAATAGCTCAGCTTGGTAGAGCACCTGGTTTGGGACCAGGGGGTCGCAGGTTCGAATCCTGTTTTCCCGACTTAATAAAAAGTCCCTGCTCAGATTTGAGTAGGGACTTTTTTTGAGCTTTATTGATTATAAAAAATGATGCTGTGATGTACGATTGAAATTTATGGATTTTAGAAGCGGTACCTCGATGTGGATCTGGTTATCGCATTAAATTTTATAAGCTGCCGAAACATTTGCCTTAGCCGCTATCGAGTCAGAACACTGGTCATAGCATTAAACTTTATGGGCTGACGAAACAGTCTTCTGATGTGCGTCTGGTCAGAGCTCGCTGTGTTGCATGGCAAAAGATTGGTACGCTTTTTTCTACTCCAAGTTAAGTGTTATCAATGATTTTAAATAATTTAATTTTGAAATACGCACCTAGTTGAAAAATAGCTGTTGTAGAATCGGATCAAATGTTTGATTTCGATGGTGAATCTTGGTATCAATCAGTCAGAAAAGCTGATCCAAGCCGATCGATCATGATCAATGTAATGAATGACTGGACTCATCGATTGTCAGAATTTAATGATCGTCATGGTCCGGAAAAAATCAAAAATAATGCTGGCAGCTTGAAGCACTCGTAAAATTTCAAATTCAGCCAGCTTCCATCGCACTAACAACATTCTTTGGTGGTATTAAGTTTTTGGCAGGGGATTTAACTATACTGATGATCATCAATGGGGTCGGATCCAGCAGCATCTCTGCGCACAGCTGCAGTTGAAAATGAGCCTGGATGCAACCGTGTTTCGTTAATGAGAACTGTCTGGAACAGATTTTGCAAAATATGAAAATGTTTGCAATAATAAAAAACATGCATGAACCACCAAATGCGTTTAATTATTGATTAAATTAAATAAAAAATAATTTATTAATCGTGTCAGATGGAGGGGTGAGTCTGGCAGTGATTGTTAAAGTGGGGATAACAATGCTTACGTATGAGTTGATGGTTTACCATTGTTCAAAGGGCTACTGTGCAGTTTTGCCGCCAGAGCTTAAAATGCTGGAAAGCCACTATCAGCAACAGGTGTGTTTTTCTGATGGTCTGCCAGGCGAGCTGTTAAGCGGAACGGAGCGCGATAACGTTATTTTTCGTGGGCGCGTGGTCTTGGAACAAGTATTGAACTGCGCACGCTTTGACGACTTTGAGCTGCCGGAGCCGATTAAGTGGTCGGAATGCCGCAATGCACAGTCGCAGGTCGAATTCATACCGGTCGCTTATCTGCAGAAAGGAGCGATTCAGATTTATGAAGGCCGTCACGTTCGGTTTTATCATAACAGCTTAAAATCGCCGCTGGTCAATTGGCAAGGGCAGGGCATTAAGCCAGTTGATAGGCCATGTCATGTTGCTGTTGTTGGAAATGCGTTTTTCGGGCTCTGCCATGACTGGACAGCCTAATCCGTTTAGCGGCGGCTGATTTATGTGTCAAGACGGTTCTGCTACGACAAAACGACTGAGAATTTTAGTATAGACAATTGATACTGAAGTAAATAATGGATCAGATTCAACGATCGGTTTTGCAATTGAATCAATGTTGACCAGCAAATATTCCATCAATTAAGTCGCTTACGGGCGGCTTTTTATAGTTGGCATTGGCTGCTGGCTTCAGTTAGACTAAAAGAGTAATTAAATAGAACAAAGGAATGAAAATTAATGCAAGCCAATGATGTTCAATGGAATGCCCAATATGACGTGGTTGTCGTGGGCTTTGGCGGTGCTGGTGCTACGGCAGCTCGGTTTGCGGCTGACGCGGGAGCATACGTCTTATTGGTTGATACGGCACCCCTGGGAAGAGAAGGCGGCAATACGCGCTATGCCTCACAGCACGTTGCAATGGGCAAAGGAATCGGCCAGCTGACCAAGTACTATCAGCAGCTCAATGACGATTATATGGTACCGGCTAAGCTGATGCAGACATATCTGCGCGGACTGGTAAATATGCCGGACTATTTTGAAAAGTACCTGGGCGTTAAGGCAGTTAGCTGGAAAGACGACATCCGCCTAGGCGATCCAGTCGTTCCCAAGCACTTGCTGGCTGAGTATCCAGAACTGGCCGACAGCGAGTCAGTCGACATTGCCCTGGTTCACCGACGCGATAAGGATGCGGCGCTATGGAAGATACTGCGGCAAAACGTGGTTGAGCGTGCGGACCGGATCGATGTCTGGCTCAACACGCGGGCGCGGCATTTGTACCAGGATGAACGAACCGGCGTGGTAAAGGGCGTTCAGCTGCGTCGGCGCGGTAAGGATTATCGGATTGCCGTTAAGAATGGTCTGGTTTTGGCAACGGGCGGTTTTGAAAACAATCGGGAAATGATTCAAAACTATCTGCAAAAACCGGCGCTAATGCCAATGGGAACACTGTTTAACCGTGGCGATGGCATTAAAATGGCCCAAGAAGTTCAGTCTAAGCTTTGGCACATGGGAAACTACGAAAGCTATGGCACGCTGGCCGGACTGACATTTGCTGAAGAGGGAACGCAGCATCGGGGCCGGGTAATTCAAAGCTGGTCGCAGTTGAATCATGGCAGTATTTTTGTGATTGGCGATGATGGCACGCGCTTTTTTGCGGAAAATCAGCCTGCACGTCATGGTCATCTATATTCACATGGTCACTGGGTTCTGCCGCACTATCAAAAACATCCTTATCTGGTATTTGACCAGGCGCAGTACGAGGTTTTTGCTCAGCAGGAAAAAGATGACCGGCGCCTGCCCTATCCGAAGTTTATGCAAAAGCTGCTCAGCGCGGATTCATTGCCAGAACTGGCTAAACAGCTGCACGTGCCGGCAATCAGCCTGACGCAGACGGTTACTGACTTCAATCATTTTAAAGAGATTGGCCGTGACTATCAGACCGGTCGCGATACGGATACCATGCGTAAGTTCGGGGCGGGGCCATACTATGCAATTAAATTGGCCAGCAACGTGTTGAATACGCAGGGCGGACCACAGCATGATGAAAAAGCGCGCGTCTTAAACGTTGATGACCAGCCGATCCCGCATTTATACAGCGCCGGTGAATTGGGCGGAATTGCCGCTAACTATTATCAGAGTGGCGGTAATCTGGCTGAGTGTCTGATTTTTGGCAAGATCGCGGGCGAAAATGCCGCTAAGCCAAAAAAGGATGCCGTCAACGTTGCGCGACTGCATAATGCGGTTACGATGCATATTAATGATCTGCTGGATCTGTCGGCGCAGCATTATATGGTAGGGCCGGATCAGTATCTGGGCGTTTCGGATGATGGCATGGGCGGCCGAATCGTTGTCCGTGTAACCTATCAAAATCAAAAGCTGCGTCAAATTGAGATTTTGGAGAATCATGAAAACGAAGAGATCGGTCAGGCGGCTTTTGATCAGCTTGAAAAGAACATGATCAGTGCCAATACGCCAGCCGTTGACGCCATCTCGGGAGCAACGACGACCAGCCGCGCGCTGAGTGAAGCAGTTGCTGATGCACTGAGCAAAGTCAAATCAAAGTAATAAAAAACCGTCACCGAATTTTGCGTTCGATGACGGTTTTTTTAGTTGTCTGCAGGCTCATGGATGTAATGTGGATTAAATTTTTAATGATTAGAGTGAACAAGAGTCAGTCATAAGAGATGAGCCTGCCAAACAAGGATGATCAGACGTGAAGCCTTAAAGTGGATTTAAAGGGATTGAGAGTCCGGTACTGGGGATTGGCATACCAGTACCGGCAGCTTCACGATTTTGAGGAAAGACGAAGGATCGCCTTGAGGTTAAATGAACATCTGACCGTTGGAGTTGGCGTACTGCAACGGTCGAAGGAAGGGTCGGTCAAACGTTGGCGGCAGATCGATGGATTGACGGTGACAGTCATCAGCAAACTTGGCGTAGTTAGGGGATGGCTATCGTCGACTGCCTGCACGAACGGTTTCACGATAAAACAAGTTATGAAAGAAAAGCAGGATTGAAAACACTTTCCTTACGACCCATAAATATAATAGTATAACGGTTTACTAAGTGCAAGCCTTTTTCGGAAATTTCTGAATAAAAAATCAAAAAGAGCTTAAAAAGTCTGTTTTAATAACACTTGGAAATTTATCGAAAAGAACGCTCAGTAAGGTTGAATCGGCGTAAAATAAAGACAGCTAAACTAGAAAGGACGTGTTGTCAATGAAATGTCCACACTGCAAAACTCCACTTAAGGCTCACGAAAAAATCTGTGCAAAATGCGGCCACACAGTCAAGACGGCGCGCCAAAAACGGCGGCGTGATCTGATTTTGGCTGGTCTATTGTTGATGCGCCTGCTGCTGACGATTGGGCTGACCTTTAAGATGCTCAAGCAGCACCAGAAAAACTGATCTTAAATACAAAAACAGTGCTGTCTCAAGCTTTAGTGGGGCTTGAAACAGCACTGCCTGTTTTTTTGATGTTAATGCCGGTGCAGCTTAAAATGGCCGGGTTCCTCATGGCCATCCAGATAATGATTGACGTACCAGATAAGCAGATAGTGCAGCTTAACCATGACCTGATAGGCAAAAGCCGCGTCGATTCGTTTGGGATGGCGGCCGGCCGCACGTAATTGAGTCAGCAGCATGATCAATTCGTCATTGAGCAGTTGCGTGGCCTGCAGCATGATCAAGCCATCCTCGCTGTTGAAGGGGTGATTCAGATTGGGCAATTCTTGTTTTACCAGCTTGCGAATCAAACGACCGCTGATCTCGCTGATCAACAGGGCCTCAGTGGCAAACTGCCCATTGCGATAGGCTTTTTCGGCCATATGAGAAAGATGATGCAGTTTATGCATGCCATGATAAGATTTTAAAAAGGCAAAATTGCTGGCCAAGATGACATCCTCATTTCATTTGAAGTACTACGACTATTTTACCATTAATCAATCGGCATGATGACGGCGGTATAATCAGATCATGCTGATATTGAAACTTGACAAACCAAATTAAGGTTACGGGAGGCAATTATGAAAAAATCTTTAGAGATGCTCGGTATTATTGGCTTGAGCAGTCTGATGCTAGCGGGGTGCGATCATCAGAGCCAGGAAAACCATTCGTCAGCAAAGCAGGAAACATCTTCAAAAGCAACACACCATAAGAAAAAGACGGCCAAAAAAGCGACCCGGCAAACGGCCAGTTCCAAAAATTCTGCTTCTAGTGCGAGCGTTTCGAGCAGTCAAACGGTGCAGAGCTCATTATCAGAGACATCGAGCAGTGCTAATCAAGTAGCTGACCAAGCGTCAGGTACAAATCAAAACGCCAGTCAGACCGCGGGGAGTTCGGCTGGTCAATCCGCTGCCATCAATTCGGTTCAAGAAGCGATTGCCGCGGTTGACGCCAAATATGGCAATGGCGATATTCAATGGTCCTACATGTCGGAAGGAAACGGCACGATGGCTACCGATACGAATGGTCAGCCGGTTTATTGGATTCGGGGCCAGGATTCGGCATATCGCAACGCGCATAATACGGCTGGCAGCTATGATGGTCATGACTATTACGTCTACCCGGATGGCCGCATCGTACCGCGTGAGTAAAAAACTATTTTAATCGCAAGTACGGTGGAGGGGATGATCCAGGCAAAAAAATGCTATGTTCTCAAAGCCAAAGCAACAGACTGGACGTTAGAAGGGTTCGTTGTCGGAACGATTTTCAACTAGGAATTGCGGTTTTAAAATGGTTAATCCTTTTACCTAAACGACTATTGACCCTTTTGCCATGATACGACTAAAATTAAGTTATTCACTTCAAAATTAAATCAGTACTTTTGGCATATGGCAAACTTTTGAAATTCAAGCATATGCTTAGCTGCAGTCTGATTTTTATCAATGAGCCATCCATTGGTTCAAACTATCTATTAATAATGAAAGGAGAGTCATGCCTGTTTTGCCAGTTCAATAATCTTGAACTACTTGAATCGGCATGATGCTTTGTCAGTTCATGGCAACAATTAAAGATATCGCGGCACGCGCGGGAGTCTCGGTTTCTACGGCTTCAAGAGCTTTAAATGATAACCCGCGAATCAGCGAGGCAACGCGCGAAAAAATCAAGAAGATTGCCGTTGAGATCGGCTATCATCCAAACTATGCCGCCCGCAATCTAACCCGGGGCGAGGCCAATATGGTTGGACTGGTTTTTCCAGTAACCACCGATGAAGCGCCAGCCAACCCATTTCATATCGACTTGATGCGGGGAATTGCTTCAGCGTTGGAATCACGCGACTACTCAATGGTCGTTGCATTGGCGCCCACGCAGGAAAAACTGCTGCGCGCGGTTAAATCCATGGCGCTGCAGTCAAAAATTCATAACTTCTTATTGTTCTATACGTTGGAACATGATCCAGTAGCGGCCTATCTGCGCGAGCATGGCTATAATTTTGTGGTAATCGGTCATCCCGAGCGGCACCAAAACGATCGCTATGTTGATAACGATAACGTCGCGGCAGGCTATGCGGCTGCCAAACAGCTGCTGATCAATCATGACGTCACTAATCTGGCCTATGTCAGCTCGCCATATCATTGGCAGTATGAGGAGGATCGGCGCCTGGGCTATGAAAACTGTCTGGCGGAGCGGCATCTGCCGGAGCTGGACTGGTATTATGACACGCAATCGGCCAGTGAATTCTTTAGTCAGCATCCAAAGGTCGATGGACTGGTTTGTGCCGATGACCTGCTGTTTTTGAAACTGAATCATGAGCTGCAGGAAATGCATCTGCTGGATCGGCTTTCCGTGATCTGCTTTAACAACAGCAAATTACTGGGGATGCTGCTGCCAACCGTCGAAAAAGTTGATCTGCAGCCGCATGAGCTGGGCAAAAAGGCGGTTGAGCTGCTGTTCAATCCTAATCTGCAGCATGCCTTTGTTGCCTTTAAGGTTGACTAGCTGCCAGTCAGACTGCCGAAATACTAAAAAACATGATTGATTTCAAAGCGTAGGAATTAATCGTCAAAAAAATAAAAAATTTTTAAGTCGGTCCATTCCTTGCTGGGCCGGCTTTTCTTTAAGATTTTTGCGCAATCGGTTGCATTAAATTGTGTGCAAACGGTTGCGGAAAACGAATTCATTTGATATATTATTAAGTGTTAAAAGTCATGAAGCGCTTACACGACTTGGCAATTATTTATTGAGTGGATTTTTTAGGATAGGAGTTTTAAGTCATGAGTGAAGTAGAACAAAAGAAACAGACCTCTGGCTTGCCATATTTGTCCAAGAAAACGATTTGGATGATTAACTTCGGTTTTCTTGGCGTACAGACGGCCTTTACTTTACAAAGTTCTCAAATGAGTCGGATCTTCCAAACGATTGGTGCTGACCCTAACAGTCTTGGGTGGTTCTTCATTTTGCCACCATTGATGGGTATGATCGTGCAGCCGATCGTTGGTTACTACTCTGACCGGACCTGGGCACCAAAACTTGGCGGTCGCCGGCTGCCATACCTGATGCTTGGTACGATCGTTGCCGTTATCGTTATGCTCCTCTTGCCAAACTCAGGTAGTCTTGGCTTTGGGTATGGATCATTTGCGGCATTGATGTTCGGTGCAATTACCGTTGCCTTCTTGGACCTGTCTTCTAACGTCGCCATGCAACCATTCAAGATGATGGTTGGTGACATGGTCAACGATGATCAAAAGAGTTATGCTTATGGTATTCAGAGTCTGCTGAACAACATTGGTTCCGTTCTGGCAGCCATCTTCCCATTCCTGCTGACTTGGTTTGGTCTGCAGAACACGGCTCCTAAGGGTGTCGTTCCTCCTTCGGTTCGCTGGGCCTTCTACATTGGTGCTATTCTGCTGATTTGTACCAGTGCTTTGACGATGACTCACGTTAAGGAATATGACCCTGAAACCTACGCTAAGTACCACGGCATCAAGGAATCCGACAACAAGGAAGGCGGTAACTGGGTTGAACTGCTCAAGCACGCTCCAAAGGCCTTCTGGACGGTTTCTTTGGTACAATTCTTCTGCTGGTTTGCTTTCCAATACCTGTGGACTTACTCCGCTGGTGCAATTGCTCAAAACGTATGGCACACGACCAACGCAAGTTCTGCCGCTTACCAGGCTGCTGGTAACTGGTACGGTGTGATGGCTGCCGTTCAGTCAATCGCCGCTGTTGTATGGTCCTACGTATTGGCTAAGTTGCCTAACAAGTACCACAAGGCTGGCTACATGGGCTCGCTGCTGCTGGGTGCGGTTGGTTTCGCAACGGTCTGCTTCTTCTCCAACCAATACGCTTTGATTCTGTCTTACGCACTGGTCGGAATTGGCTGGGCCGGTATCAACACTTACCCACTGACGATCGTTACCAACGCATTGTCTGGTAAGCACATGGGTACCTACCTTGGTCTGTTCAACTGCTCGATCTGTCTGCCACAGATTGTTGCCTCACTTTGCAGCTTCTTCCTTTACCCAATGCTGGGCAACTCCCAACCACACATGCTGTTGCTGGGTGGGATCGTAATGGCAATCGGTGCATTCTCCGTTAACGCCATCAAGGAAACGTTCGCTGCTTAGTTTTGACTGATTTTGCAACTTAGAAATTAATTGAGATTGAGAAAGGATAATATCTTATGAAACGAACTTTTGATGTCGCTCCTTGGAATATCGTAACTACCAAGTGGGCTCCTGAAGACAAGCGCCTGCAAGAATCAATGACCAGTCTGGCCAACGAAAACCTCGGGATGCGTGGTTTCTTTGAAGAAGGCTACTCTGGCGACAAGATGGAAGGTGTCTACTACGGTGGCGTTTGGTTCCCAGACAAGACACGGGTCGGCTGGTGGAAGATCGGCTATCCAAAGTACTTTGGCAAGATGATCAACGGTACCAACTTCCTGCAGCTGACGATCAAGGTTAATGGCGAACAGCTGGATCTGGCTAAGCAGGAACCAACTGACTTCAAACTGGACCTTGACTTGAAGAAGGGGATCTTTGCCCGTGAATTTACGGCCGAAGTTGGCGGTGCCAAGCTGCACTTTACGTTTGAACGTTTTGTCAGCGTAGCCCAAAAGGAACTGGTTGGTCAGCGTCTGCACGTCAAGAACCTGGGCGATGCTGAAGCTAAGCTGGAAGTTGCCAGTGTTATCAATGGTGACGTCTACAACGAAGACTCCAACTATGATGAACAGTTCTGGGATGTACTGGAACAAAAGGCAGCTGGCGAACATGCACTGCTGGTTTCCAAGACGAAGCCAAATCCATTCGGCACGCCTCAATTTACGGTTGGGGTAAAGACGACTACCAAGACGACGCTGGAACACGTTGGCGACGGCACGACTGCCAAGACGGCTGAAAACGACTTTGCCGGCACGCTGGCTGCTGGTACAGAAGTTGAACTGGAAAAGCGTTCCGTAGTAGCAACTTCACGTGATTTTGACACGCAAGAAGCACTGGTTGCACGTCTGGACGAATTGGCTGGTCAACTGGATGGTCAAAGCTTTGATGATCTGCTGGCTCCCCACGTTGCTGGCTGGACAGAACGCTGGAACAAGGCCGATGTTGAAATCAATGGCGATGACGAAGCTCAACAAGGGATTCGCTTCAACCTGTTCCAACTCTTCTCAACTTACTACGGCAACGACTCACGCCTGAACATCAGTCCTAAAGGGTTCACTGGTGAAAAGTACGGTGGTGCTACCTACTGGGATACTGAAGCATACTGTCTGCCAGTCTACCTGGGTGTTGCCGACCCTGAGATTTCCCGCAACCTGCTGATGTACCGTTACGACCAATTGGATGGCGCTTACGTCAACGCTCAAGAACAAGGCTTGAAGGGTGCTCTGTTCCCAATGGTTACGTTCAACGGGATTGAATGCCACAACGAATGGGAAATCACGTTTGAAGAAATCCACCGTAATGGTGACATTGCCTACGCAATCTACAACTACACCAACTACACGGGCGACAAGAGCTACGTACTGCATGAAGGTGCCAAGGTTCTGACTGAAATTTCTCGTTTCTGGGCTGACCGGGTTCACTACTCACAACGTCAAAACAAGTACATGCTGCATGCCGTAACCGGTCCTGACGAATACGACAACAACGTCAACAACGACTGGTACACGAACCTGCTTTGCCAATGGACGCTGAAGTACACGCTGCAAGTGCTGAAGGAAGTTGATGCTGACGTAGCTGCCAAGCTCAACGTTACGGACGATGAAAAGCGCAAGTGGCAGGCAATTGTTGACAACATGTACCTGCCATACGACAAGGAACGTGACATCTTCCCTGAAAACGATGGCTTCTTGGACAAGGATCTGAAGCCGGTTGCCGACATTCCAAGCGACCAGCTGCCAATCAACCAACACTGGTCATGGGACAAGATCCTGCGTTCGCCATACGTTAAGCAAGGTGACGTTATCCAAGGTATCTGGGACTTCATCGACGACTTTACGCCAGAAGAAAAGAAGCACAACTTTGACTTCTACGAACAATACACGGTTCACGAATCAAGTCTATCGCCATCGATCTACTCCATCATCGCTGCTGACCTGGGTTATGAAGACAAGGCCGTTGAACTGTACGACCGTTCTGCTCGTCTTGACCTGGACAACTACAACAATGACACTTCCGATGGTCTGCACATTACTTCGATGACTGGTAGCTGGCTGGATATCGTGCAAGGCTTTGCTGGCATGCGGATTCGTGAAGGCAAGCTGCACTACGCACCATTCCTGCCTAAGAAGTGGGATTCATACCAATTCACACAGGTCTTCCGTGGCCGCGTCATCAAGGTGCTGGTTGACAAGGAAGGCACGCACGTATCACTGGTATCCGGTGAACCACTGACCATTGACTTGGCTGGTAAGGATCTGGAACTGAAGTAGGAGGCATTTTACATGAAGTTTGAAGATCTGAAGGGTTTTGCCTTTGACCTGGACGGCGTTATTGCCGACACGGCCCGTTTCCACACGCAAGCCTGGCATCAATTAGCCGACAAGGTAGGAACGACTTGGACGCCAGAACTGCAGGAAAGTCTGAAGGGCGTCGGCCGGATGGATTCGCTGGAGCTGATCTTAAAGGCGGGTGGTCACGAAAACGACTACACGCAAGCTGAAAAGGAAGCCCTGGCTGCTGAAAAGAACGACAACTACCTGCGTTTGGTTGAAACCTTGACGCCAGCTGATGTTCTGCCAGGCATGCAGGCTTTCTTGGATGATATTCGTGCCAAGGGCTATCAAATGGTACTGGCATCAGCTTCCAAGAACGCGCCTAAGGTATTGAAGTACTTGAAGCTAAGCGACTACTTTGATGGGATTGTCAACCCAGCTTCGGTAAAGCATGGTAAACCAGCTCCTGACATCTACATCGCAGCTGCTGAAATGATGAACCTGCCTGTTGCCAACGTGGCAGGTCTGGAAGATGCTCAAGCCGGTGTTCAAGCCATTAACGATGCTGGCGAGCTCTCAATCGGTATTGGTGCCGGACTTGATGATGCCGACATTCGCTTTGACGCAACCAAGGACGTTACGTTAGAAGCAATTAAGGCTCAACTCGACTAATTAAAAGTTCGTTTTGAATCAAAATTCTCTCTCTCAACATGGTCTGCGAATTCATTTCGCGGGCCATTTTTATTGGATTATTTTGGCTGTCGGCTGAAATAAAGCAATGATCAAATTGAAACGGAAGTACTGACGTGATGGACCAACTGCTTAATTAAGCCAGGCAAACAGATTCTGCCAATGTAGCATTAACGAATATAATTGTCCAAATGTTTCGGTCTTGATATCAATCAGCCAGTAAAATTGGTGCTAAACTAAACGTAGACAATCAAGAGCTTAGCAAGGGGGATGATCCAAATGGAATTGATGGACTTATTACAGTCACGGCGGGCCTTTCGCGAATATGATGATCAGCCGCTGACCAGTGAAGAGCTGCAGCCGATTCTACTGGCCGCGGAAACCAGTCCAGTCGGCTTGGGGAAATACCGCAATCATCGGCTGACGGTGATTCAAGATCCCAAGGTACTAAAGCAGATTCAAAATATCTATCAAGCACCGACCTTGATCGTTGTCTCATCACCAGATCCCGGCCAGCTGGAATTTATCGATGCTGGGATCATCGTGCATAACATGGAGCTGGCTGCTGAAAATGAAGGCTTGGCCGCTAACTATAACATGGCCTGCCTGGCATCGCTGCCGAAAACGGTAATTCCAGCGGGGATGACGCCTTGTTTTGCGATTACGCTGGGTCATACCAAGGAAAAACTGACGCCGCGCGATCTTGATATCAAGCGGATTCCCATTAATTGGATCAAGAAAGACTAGTATTTTATTAAAACCGTCTGATTCGATTTCCCGGGAAATAAGATTGGCATTCAAAATAAAACAGCGTTGCCGCAAGCTTTGATAGCTTAAAGCAACGCTGTTTTTACGTGTACGCATTGGAATGATTGTTTATTCTGCCAGCTGCAGTTTAGCCGCATCGAGATGGAAATAATCCTGCAGATATTTAGCCAAGCCATCATGATCGTTGTCAAGCGGCGTTACGTCATCAGCAATCTGTTTAATGTCGTCAACGGCATTTTTCATGGCAACCCCGCGACCGGCATAGCTGAGCATTTCGGCATCATTGTGCTCATCGCCGAATGCAATGATCTGATCAGGACTGAGCTGATATTCTTTGACTAAGCGACGCAGCCCAGCTTCTTTGTGCGTCCCGCGCCGAATCAGCTCCATAATCGAATAGGGGCCGCCCCAAACGCGTGGTTCAACGAAATCGCCATATTTTTGATCCACGGCATTTAAAATCGCATCTTTTTTGGCGGGATCAAACTGAATCGTTAAGGCGATTGGATCGTTGTTTAGATTATGTTCGTTAAGAATCTGTTCGGGAGCCAGTTTAGCAGGCAGAAATTCGGGCAGATCGCTGCTGGGATGGTCAGCCCAGACGTGATATTTATCCTCGGCAATCACCATTTTGATTCCTAGTTCCTGTTTATGCGCCAACAGATCGAGCGTCATCTCGCGAGTAACGTTGACCGCGTATTCGCCGGCCCACTTGCGATGCGGAATATGACCCAGGGCGCCGTTGAAGTTGATCATTGGCGTTTTGAGTCCAATCTGATCGTAGAGGTGACCAGAAATCAAATATGGTCGGCCAGTAACGATTGAGACCAGATGACCCTGCCGGCTGAGCGTCTGCAGAGTTTTGATCGTTGTCGGCGTCAGTTTCGACTGGTTGTTGAGCGTGGTTCCATCCAGATCGATGGCAATAAGATGCTGCTTCATTAAAAAATTCCTTTCGCAAAAAGTATCTGCTTAAATTATATCGATGATCGGCTATGAAAGGCAAATTATTCAACAGCAGTAAGACAATTAGCTTTTAATGTTTAAAAGCATTGTTTGATGGCCAACGGGCGCGCTACAATTGGGTTAATTAGATTCAGAAGGGAAGATGGCAACATGACAGCTTTGATTAATCGCAAAACGCATCATATTGGCGGCGTTGAGTTTCGCAATCCGCGCAAATTTCAGCTACTGGCAGTGACGGTTGCCAACAGTGCCGTGGAAGGCTGGGAGCCAACCGATGAACAGATACGGGCATTGGCTGATGCATATGATCACCCGCAGCCTGAATTAGACGCACAATTGGATCGGCTGCGGCATTGGCGGGTTCCGGTTGCTAAGCCGGCGATCACGGATGAGCAGGCCTTAGCTCATACTTTTTTAAATCCAAACGGCACCTTGAAAAATAAGCTGGGCATTCATGATAAAGCGGATCTTGATGAGCATGAGTTTGTTCAAGGTTCATTGGTAGGGCTGAGAATGCTGCAGCGCGGTTTTAAGATAGCCAGTGTTGACGATCTATGCCGGATCAACCGGGCCTTGTTTGGCGATCTATACGACTGGGCCGGTGAGCTGCGCAACTATAATCTAACCAAGCAGCAGACGTTGTTTTTGCCGCCGAACGTTTTTGACAATGGCATTCGCTCGGTCAATGCTGAGATTACTGCTTTAAAACAGCAGTCACGACCACAGACAGCCGCATACGCCAAGCTTTTGGACGAGCTGAATTACCTGCATCCGTTTCGCGAGGGCAATGGTCGGGCCATTCGTATTCTGATTGAATTATTGGCAAACGAAAAAGGGCAGTATCTTTATTATGACGCTGAGGATGATGAGTTTATCCAGGCGCTGTATGACTCAAAGGTTGACGTTTTAACTCGTAAGCTCCATCTAACGGCTTTGGCGGCAGAATAATGCTATAATAATAAGGATATTTTATGACGAGGAGCTTTTTTTGTGAAACTACCAACTGCTTTTATTGAAAAATACCGTCAGCTGTTAGGTAATGAGGCCGATGCGTTTTTGGCCGCGTTTGATCAGCCAAGCTGCAGCGGCTTTCGTACCAATCCTTTAAAAAACGGCCAGCCGGATGCCACGTTGAAAACAGCGTCAGGCAAGATTGAATATGTTGAAAATGGCTGGTTTGGCAAGGTTGATGGCAAGTCGCTGGATCACGTTACCGGTTGGGTATACAGCCAGGAACCCAGCGCCATGTACGTTGGCGAGGTTGTGGATCCGCAGCCGGGTGAGCGCGTGCTGGATCTATGCGCGGCACCAGGTGGTAAAAGTACGCATTTAATCGCCAAAATGCATGATGAGGGTCTGCTGGTTGCCAATGAGATCTTTCGCAAGCGGGCCAATATCCTAGCTGAAAATCTTGAACGCTGGGGGACTCGGCATGCAGTCGTGATGAATGAGAGCCCAGCTGACCTTGAAAAACAGTTTCCGCAGTTTTTTGATCGAATCTTAGTGGATGCGCCTTGTTCTGGTGAGGGAATGTTCCGCAAAGAGCCGGCCGGAATTGAGTATTGGACGCCGGATTATCCAAGTGAATGTGCCAATCGTCAGCGCAAGATTCTAAGCTCAGCTATGAAAATGCTCAAACCGGGGGGCACGCTGGTTTATTCCACCTGCACGTTTGCCCCGGAAGAAGATGAGCAAAACGCGGCCTGGCTGTTGGACAACTATGATCTGACCATGGAGCCGATCAAGAAGTATGCCGGTATGGACGATGGCCGACCAGAATGGGCAGACGGCAATCCTGAATTAAGTCGTGCCGTGCGTCTGTTCCCGCATCATATCCAAGGCGAAGGCCATTTTATTGCTAAATTCCGTCTGCAGGGCGGTTCAGTGATGCCGGTATCAGCTAAAAAGAAAAGCAAGAAAAAGGGCAAGCAGCGCGCTAACCATAATTCGATTACCAAAGAGCAGCGAACCTTATTTGAAAAGTTTGCTGCCCAAACGATGCCCAGCTATCAGGCAAATCATCTGCTGACTTATGGTGACCAGCTTTATGATCTGCCAAAGGGAATCGATGAGATCGCGCAGATGACGATTCTGCGGCCGGGACTGCATTTGGGAACGTTTAAAAAGAATCGATTTGAACCCGCGCTGGCTTGGGCCTTAGCCAGTCAGCCCACGGATACCGACCATGTCTTGTCGATTACGCTTGATCAGTGGCGCCAATACGTGCATGGCGATACGCTGCAGCTGAGTGGCGAGCCTGGCTGGCAGCTGCTGGTTTGTCAGGGGCATGTCTGCGGCTGGGGCAAGCTGGTTGGTCAAACGCTTAAAAACTTTTATCCAAAAGGGCTTCGATTCTAGATCGCTTTATTTACTTGAACGATCATGCAATCAGCCTAACGAGAGTCGTAAATAAAAGCGGTGCTGTCCCGAGGTGAGGACGGCACCGCTTTTTAAGATTAAAAAAACCTCATCTCATCGGTTGAGACAAGGTTGGAGACTAATTGTAGGCCAGCTGCATGGCTTGACTTGAGCCGCGACCGTTAAGCTTGCCCAAGAGTTGCGACAGTTCCAGGCGCCGCTGCTGATGAGGAACCAAAACCCCCATCTTATCAGCATTGAAACCCGTCAGCATTTTGTGGCCACTGACGATTAGCGGACTTTTAAGGATCTGTGGTGTTTCTTGAATGGCATCAATCAGCTGATTCATCGTTGGCGCGGGATATTTGGCGTAAAGTTCTTTGGTTGCCTTGGAACGTTCGGATACCAGCGTTTCAGTGCCATCGGGCGAGAGTTCCAGTAATTGGAGAACTTCATCGCGCGTTAAAGGATCTTTATTCAGGTTGCGGGATTGGAAGTCAAGACCATGCTTGGTCAGCCATTTTTCCGCGCGCCGTTTGGCAGGATTATTTGTGTGAAAGTAAAATTTAATCATTGGCAATTTCCTTTCATAAACTAGTTTCGTGTTTTTCTTCTTCAAACAAGCCATTAACCGAAATGCGGACGACTCTTTTGATCTGTGCATCGTCGACTTGCGTATTGTTGAGCTTTGCCTGACGCAAAAGCCACATGATTGGTCCCAGCAGCAGGGCGCCAACCAGAAACTGGTCGCCAACGACTGCTGCTTGACTTTCTTTGCACAGACGGCAGTATAGTCCGCTCAGACTGTTGGTAAACGAGGCGCCTTCCTGCCTGGCAGTTGGCGTAATCAATTCGGGAGCGGCATGAATGGCCATGATGTAGTTGGCCTGCAGAGGATATTTTATATACTGCCGAGCAAAATACTCTAGGCAGGTGATTAGTTGTTCTTTAGTTGAGTCGGTTTGGGCCAGCTGTTCGTCCAGCCCGGATTCCAGCTGCTGTTTAGCAGCAACATAAATCTGTGAGAGCATGTCCGTTTTATCGCGGTAGTACACATAAGGGGTGCCGGAACTGATGCCGGCCCATTTGGCGATTTTACCAAATGACAGCCCTGCGAGACCGTCACGATCCACGATTTCAAAAACGGCTTGGATAATTTTAGCTTTTTTAGATTGGTCTTTTTCTCTCATGTTAATCATACTAAATGATCATTTAGTTAAAGTCAATGAAATCTTGAAAAAAACCGGAAAAACTTGTTGATTAATTAAGAAAGCGTTATTATTGATAAACGAATAACAATAATAGGACAATTTTAACGAGCGAGGGATTAATTTTATGATACTTGGTAGTATTGAAGCCGGCGGGACCAAATTTGTCTGTGCAGTTGGCAATGAAAATTATGAGGTAATCGATAAGGCAATCTTCCCCACGATTGACCCAGCAACCACGATTGGCAACTGTATTGCATTCTTCAAAAAATATCCGGAAATGCAGGCGATGAGCGTTGCCAGCTTTGGACCGATCGATATCGACAAGCATTCGGCTAAATATGGCTACATTACTGATACGCCAAAGATCAAGTGGTCAAACTGTGATTTTATCGGAATGCTGAAGCGTGGGCTGGGACAAAACCTGCCAATCTACTTTACAACCGACGTTAATGGCTCGGTTTATGGAGAATACGTCAATCTAAAGGATCAGCTGCCTAAAGCCGACCTGGTCTACTATACGATTGGGACTGGCGTTGGGGCCGGAGCAATTCAAGATGGTCACTTTATTGGCGGCGTTGGGGCACCGGAAATGGGGCATGTCTTGGTAAAGCGGCATCCTGACGATCTGAACTTTACGGGGATCTGTCCTTATCATGGCGACTGTCTGGAAGGCCTGCTGTGCGGTCCGACCTTTAAAGCACGCCTTGGTAAGCGAGGTGAAGACGTAAGCGACGATGATCATGTCTGGGACATTATGGCTTATTATGCTGCTCAGGCAGTAATGCAGGCAACGTCAATTCTGCGGCCCGCCCGCGTGATTTTTGGCGGCAGCGTTTCACGACCACACTTTATGGAAAAGGTTCGCGATCAGTTCAGACAGCTCTACAATGGCTATCTGGAAGTCGGCGATCTGGAAGAATACATCACGAATCCAAGCGTTCCTGGCAATGGTTCGGCAACGCTGGGCAACTTTGCTTTGGCAGAAAAGATGCTTCATCAATAAAAATGAGATCACGGTGCTTGAACGGGCATGCGTGATTTTTTTGGTAACGGGCTTTGGTTTTCCCAGGAAATAATCAAAGCAAGCCGGTCGCATTACATCAAAAACGAAAACTGCACGGGTAATTGACGTGATTTTGGCAAGTGCAGCCTGAGATTTGGCTAGGGCTTAACGTGGCTTGGCTGTCATTTGATGATAAAGTAAATGATCGGGCGTTGATGCTTTCAAGCAGGCTTGTTTGTGAAGAAAAACGAATCTTGAGCAGCTTACAGGATTGGATTTACCTACTATTCTTCGTTTTTGGACCGGAAGTAGGTAAGTGAATATTAAATTCGCCAAACATTACCTACTTGAGACGAATTTTTTCCGAATCGTAGGTTTAGAAACTGGTAGGGGTTGATTGGATCAGACCGACTTTGTGAATTACCTACTATGCATTGATTTTTGATGAAAAGTAGGTAATGAGGTTTTTGTCATATGCTTTATACAAGATTTTTTGCATATCTGCTGGGCATCAATTAACTATTGGCAAAATATTTGAAGAATACATAATCAAAAAGGTCTTTAAGAACCAATAGCGTCACCTCAAGCCGGAAAAACTTGAGGTGACGCTATTTTTATTTGACAGTTGCCATAAATGAAGCAGTTTTGGCTTTATTGCGCTTTTTTCGCGGTGTGCGGTGCCAGTTTATGCTGAACCCAGCCCAGTACCCAGTCAGTAATGATCGCCATTAAAGCAGTTGGCAGGGCACCGGCAAGGATGATGGCCCCGCCGTTGGTTGCGTTGGTCCCACGAATGATAATATCACCCAGACCGCCGGCACCAACAAAAGAGCCAATTGCCGTAATTCCGATGGCAACGACCAGGGCATTCCGAATCCCGGCCATGATAACGGATACGGAAAGCGGCATTTCAACCATGACCAAAAGCTGCCACTTCGTCATGCCCAGCCCGCGACCGGCATCCAGTGAAACAGGACTGACGCTGTCCAGGCCGGCTGCCGTGTTTTTAATGATCGGCAGCAGCGAGTACAGAAAGTTGGCAACGATAACGGTCTGGTCCCCCAGTCCTAAGACCAGCATCAGCATTGAAACCATGGCCAAGGAAGGAATCGTTTGAATAATGTTGGCGATACTGATAATCGGCCCATTTAAGTGATGGTGACGAGAAATCAGGATTCCAAGTGGGATTCCAACTAATGCCGCCAGTAAGACGCCATAGACAGAGATGGCAAAATGATGGTTAAACTGCTGCAGAACATAGGTGCCATTATGACCGAGGTAGTACCAGAACTGCTGCCATAGACTCAAACCCTTCATTAATTGTCGCCTCCTTCAAAGTAGTGGTGCTTAACTAAGAAACGGTGCGCAACCGTAGCGGGCTCCAACAGTTCGTCATCAGCCTGATAGTTAAGCTCCTGCATGGTTGATAGACTGATTTTGCCATCCAAGCGGTGCAGGACTTTTTTAAGATGCGGATCATGACGAATGATTGCGCCTCTGACGACTAGTGAGCAGTTATATGGCGGGAAAAAGTGCAGATTGTCCTTTAAGATCTTCAGGTTATAGCTGCGGATTCGTCCGTCAGTTGAGTAGCCTAAAATAACCTGCATTTTGCCTTGTTCGGCCGCATCATAGACCAACCCGATCTGCATTGGGTAGACGCGCTTGAACTTAAATCCATATACCTTGGCAAAGTCGTTGTAGCCATCGCCTTTGCGGTTCATCCAGGAACTGTCGACCCCAGCCGTTAATTGACTGGCAACCGGCTTCAAGTCACCGACCGTGGTTAGATTATACTTTTTGGCATTGGCCTGGGTTACCATGAAGGCATAGGTATCGGCAAAACCGTACGAAGGATAGCGAATCTCATCGTAACGCTGTTTTAAAAGGCGATCAACGGTTTTAGTAGCTTTTTTGGGGTCTTTTTGAGCGGGCATGCCCAAAGTCCCAGTCAAATCAGTTCCCGTGTAGCTGGTCGCCATAATATCAGCATCATTGTTTTGCAGCGCCTTGTGTGAAACCGATGAGCTCCCCAGGTTATTGACCATCTTGACCTTATAGTTGGTATCATGTTCGATCAGATCCTTAAGCATGTAGCCCATGATCTGAGATTCAGTTGAGCTTTGGGTAGCAATCCGCAGCGTCTTAGGCCGATGATAGGTGGTCTCAGTAGAAGAGCTACAGCCGCTGACGCCTAAAACGAGGATAAAAATGCTAAAAAGCAGCGCCCCGATCTTTAAATTTCTATGCCTGATCATTAGCCGCACCTCCCCGACTCGTAGTAGGTGTGAGTTTGCGTTCCACAATGCCCAGCAGCCAGTCAGCAACCAAGGCCAGGATGGTAACTGGGATCGTACCGCCGATGATCAAATCCGGTTCGTAAAGGTCCAAACCATTGAAGATGAAATCACCCAAGCCGCCAGCCCCAATGTAGGAAGCCAGCGTTGACCAGGCAATAACATAGACGGCCGCCAGACGAATCCCGGCCATGATTACGGGCAGGGCTAATGGCAGTTCAACCATCTTGATTGATTCCCAATTGGTCATGCCCATTCCCTTGGCGCTGTCAATCAAGGTTGGATCAACGTCTTCCATGCCGGCATAGGTATTGCGTAGAATCGGCAGCAGGGAATAGATAAACAGTGCTACGATTGCCGGCGTCTTGCCAATTCCTAAGATTGGAATCATCAAGGCCAGCAGTGCCAATGAAGGGATGGTCTGCAGCATGCTGGCCAGCCCAATTACGAATCTGGCAATTTTTTTACAACGCGTTAAAGCAATTCCAAGAGGTACCGCAACAATGATTCCCAAAGCAAGCGAAACAGCAGAAATATAGATCTGCTCCCATGTTTTGACGATCAGTTCGGTCCCATGTGCTTGCAAGAATGCCATCATTATTGCTCACCTGCCTCTTTTAGATCCTTAGCTTGGCCTTTGGCTGGATGGGGATTTTCAGTGGTTCCCCAAACGGCATCATAGATTACGTCAACCAGTGCTGATCGGGTAATGATGCCTTTTAAGTGATTTTGCTCATCAACTACGGGAACGTACTCCCAATTCCGTTCCAAAAGCGGTTCCGTAATCATCTGCAGGCGTTCGTCTTCCTTGATCTTAACCGGTACCGCATGCTTCATGTCATCAATAATCAACTGCGGCTGCTGCTGGTTGCGCAGCGTCTTTAAGTCAAGAATCCCGGTCAGATGATCTTCATCGTCGACGACCATCAGACTGTCGACGTGGTATTGGTGCATTTGGTTCAAGGCATCGCCGAGATTTTGCTGAGCGTGAATCTTGATTGGATTTGGCCGCATGATCTCGGCTGCTGTCAAGTGGTTGACCTTGGCCTGGCGGAGACGTTCTGGACCAATCAGATTGGCAACGAACTCATTGGCAGGGTGAGTCAGTACATCGTCAGGCGAGGCATTTTGAATGATATGTCCTTGATCCATAATCACGATTCGATCGGCCAGCCGAATTGCTTCATCCATGTCGTGGGTAACCATGATGATGGTCCGGCCCATCTGCTGCTGCAATCGCTTAACCAGCCGCTGCAGTGCTTCACGCGTCAACGGGTCCAGGGCACCAAACGGCTCATCCATCAAGATGATCTGCTGATCGGCAGCCAAGGCCCGAATAACCCCGATCCGCTGCTGCTGACCGCCGGAAAGCTCGGAAGGATAGCGATCCAGAAATTCTTCGGGCAGTTCGACCATTTTGATCAGTTCCTTGGCACGGGCATCGCGTTTTTCTTTAGGCCATTTTAAAAGCTTGGGAACCAGCGTGATGTTATCGCGAATCGTCATATGTGGCATCAGCCCGATGTTTTGAATCACATAGCCAATACTGCGGCGCAATTCGATTGGGTCAATATCATGGATGTTTTTACCATCGACAGTAATATCGCCGCCAGTTGGAATCAGCATACCGTTGATCATTCGCAGGGTCGTCGTCTTGCCACCGCCAGAGGTCCCGATAAAACAAACGAATTCTCCACGCTCAATGCGCAGATTGATATTTTCAACAGCTACCTTGCCTCCCGGATAAATCTTGGAGACGTTCTTAAATTCGACCATTGGTGGTTTAGCAGCCATATGCATCCTCCTCCTTACAGTCAAAAATTAAAATTTCCCAGTGCAAAAAATTAGAAATCCCTCACTAACTTTAGTATAAGATTGACCAGCCAAATTGTCATTACTTAAAAAACGTTCACCTGTCGCGCAAGTGAACGTTTTCAAAAAAATATCCAAGTAAAATAGTTTATTAAATATAAAATGTTATTCTAATTATCCGAAATAGTATTTTGAATTATGCTTATAAGCCACGTTGGGTTGCATAGCTGATCAGTTCAGGACTTAAGACTACTTCGGCCTGCTTCAGCTCGGCAAAATCATGACAGCCCAAAAGCGTCAGCAAGCGCAGGATTGCTTCTTGCCAAGTGTCCAGCTCGCGATCTAAGGCGTCGTTGCCCTCATCAAGCAGCGTGTGCAGAAAATGGCCAGCCACGCCGACTGCACTTGCGCCCAGAGCACCAGCCTTAATGACGTCGAGTGGCGAAGTAATGCCGCCCGAAGCAATAATACTAACATCGGGATCTTTAACGGCGCGGGCCTCCAACAATGATTCTGGCGTCGTCTGTCCCCAGTCATTGAGCATTGACAGGTCGAAATGATGATTGCGCCGATTTTCGATGGCCGCGAAGTTGGTACCGCCGCGGCCACTGACGTTGATGTATCTAACGCCCAGCTTCTGCAGCCTGGCAATGTTTTTTTTATCCATGCCGAAGCCGACTTCCTTAACGATGACGGGGATGCTTAGCTGACTGACCAGTTTTTTGATGCGTTCCTGCCAGAAAAACTCACGATCTCCTTCTGGCATTACCAGTTCCTGGGCAGCATTGAGATGAATCTCAATGGCATCGGCTTTTAGAATCTCAATTGCCTTTTGGGCCTGCTTTGGATCGACGCTGGCGCCAAGATTGGCAATGACTGGTTCAGTCGGCATCTTTTCGCGAACGATGGCAAAAGATGCCTGGGCCTGGGGATCTTTTAAGGCAACGCTTAAAGATCCGGTTGCCATTGCCAGCCCATGCCGATGAGCAAGTGCTGCTAGTTGGGCGTTGATTTTAGCCGTCTGCATGCTGCCGCCAGTCATCGCTTCGATATAAAAAGGCGATTTGAAGGTCAATTCGCCCAGCTTAACGCATGGATCCGCCTGGCTGAGTGCCATTTCCGGCAGGCTGTTGTGAATCAGGCGGACCTGATCAAACGGATGATTGGCATGGGATTGCGAGTAGAGCTTTTCGGCCAGTGAAACATGTTCATTTTTACGGTGAGCTTGCAGCGATTCCATAATACCTCCTTGAATAGGGTACATAAAATTCGCGCGTCACGAAATAGCGGCGCGCGAATGGATTTATTTGATCTTGAGCTTGTAGCGGCGAATCGAGTTGACAAAATGAACCGCTAACGGCAGCTGTTCGATTTTCTTAGTTTGCCAAGCCGCTAAAAGGCCATCCAGATCAGCATGACCATCAATTGCTACGATGCCGCAGTCGCCGCCGCCAGCACCGGAAGTCTTGGCCGCGCCGCCGAAATCTTCGGCAATGCGACATAGTTCATGCAGAATCGGCGTTTCAATCTGGACTCCGGAATTGGCACCCAGATTTTTCAGCAGCTCGCGGTTTTTGCGAATCTCGCGCTTGATCACGTCCAGATCAGCCTGATGAAAGCCTTCAATCATACGCTGAATGCAGGCCTTGCTTTCTTCCAGGAAATGATGATACTTATCCTGCTGACGGGCCTTAAACAAAGAGATCTTGTCGACCAGCCGCGAAGTTGAAGCCGGGCTGCCGGTCCAGCCGATCAAAAGCTGCAGATTGGCTGGGGCGGTGAGTGATTCGATTTTTAGATCAGGCCATGGCAGGTCCAGCAGAGTCGGCAGATCCAGGTATTGGCGCTGTTCAGCAAGCCATTGCCGATCAAACGAATGGTACGCGATCCAACCGCCATATACCGAAGCCGCCACATCCCCCAATGAACCGTTGCCTTGGACGGCGAAATGGGCGATGGCAGCCAGCTTAAAGAGCTTGTCCTTGTCAACCGGCAGATCATAAAAAAGACACAGCGCCTTGACCGTGGCAACGGTAACCGCGGCGGAAGAACCCAGACCATATTTTTTGCCATTGGCTGAGTCAAGCTGACTGTCAATATAGATGTCGTAGATCTGCAGCTGACGATCCAGGCTGCGGGCATATTCTTCGGTCACGCTGATGGCAGAAAGAATGTAGGCGAACGGGTTGTCGCGCTGATCAACGACCATTTTATCACCTTGCCGCCGCCAGAGCAGGGAGTTTTCGTGGTACTGCTCACTGATGATGCGTCCCGTGTCGGCAGGACTGACTTTGATTGAACAGGTAACGAACTGGTTTAGCGCAACCAGAATTGCCGGGTAGCCATTTTCAACTACGGCATATTCACCGGCAATATAAAGCTTGCCAGGAGCTTTTGCAGTAATCAATTTTCCATATTCCTCTCAATATTGGTTTATTTTTGATCCAATAAGACTGTTCCTGGTCCGGGCTGGGACACGACCAGATTGTCGGCGCCGAACAGTGGGGTCAGGGCAGCTTGAATTTTACTACGGTCAGCCCGATCGTAAATGACTTTTACGTTCGGACCCGCATCCATCGTATAATAACAGTTTGTACCACTGGCGCGCAAGTTATCGATCGCGTGCATAGCTTGGAGCGTAGCGGCATTAAAGTATGTAAAGCCAGGATCGGCGGCCAGATTCAGGGCATGCATGCGCAGGGCATTTGTCTGAGCAATGTGGCCAATTTCATTGATATCGCGTTTTTCAATGGCCAGCTTGATTTTCTGCATGTCGGCTTGAACGACCTCGCACCAGGCTGGGTAGTAAGGCGAGGTCTCAACGACGTGCTGCATACCCAGCGTGCTGGAAACCTTTTTTTGCTCGGTATTGAGCAGGATGGCCATCATTTCAAGCGGGAAATCCACCTTTTCCATAATTGGCTCCGCATACGAGGTGAGGTCATCAACACCGCGATGCCACTCAACCAGGCCGCCATAGATTGAGCGGGTAGCTGAGCCTGATCCGCGACGCGCCAGTCTTGAGAGATCACGGCGCGCCAGTTTCAGACCTGCAGCCGAACTGGCGGCCATTGCCAAAGCAGCAAAGGCTGAAGCCGAGCTGGCCAGACCGGCTGCCATGGGAACGTGGTTGATTGATTCGACCCGGGCAAACTGATTGATCTGACTCATCTGACGCACGATCGACAAGACTTTTTGAACTTTTTTTAAGCCTTTGCCGCTCACCGGTTGACCATCAATAATCAGCTCATCAGCGGTCAGCTGGGCAGAAAACTCAACCTTGGTGTCGGCATAGAACTCATTCAGCGTTAAGGAAAGACTGTCAGTTTGCGGCAGCATCAGCTCACTGTCGCGTTTTCCCCAGTATTTAACCAATGCGATGTTGGTGTGCGCCCGCGCGACTGCACTTGTCATTATTCATCCCCCTTTGCCAATGGCTGAATCCAGGTTTCAACCGCACCATGCTGTTTTAAGATTCCGGCCAGCTTGCGAGCACCCAGGGCAGTTTTGGCAAGTGCAAACATGCAGCCGCCGCGTCCGCCGCCAGTCAGTTTGGCACCTAAAGCTCCATTTTGCCGCGCAACTTGGATCAAGCGTTCAAGTGCCGTGTCGCTGACGTTAAGCTCGGTCAGTTCGTCTTGAGCCAGATTTAAGACGCGTCCCAGCTCATTAGGATCATCGAGGCTTAAAATCGTCCGCGCACGCTCAGTCAGCTTACCCAGATGTGCCAAACGCTGCTGGGTAGTCTGCGGATCAGTGGCCAGCAACTCTCTGACGGCCATGATGGCTTCTTTAGTGGCACCTTTGACGCCGGTGTCGGCAATCACCATTGTGGCATGCAGGTTGAGCTCAATTGGCTGGCCGGGCTGTCCCTTGATGAAGTAAATTGGCTGATCAGAGCTGGTCGTGGCCGCATCCAAGCCGCTGGGACTGCGATGCGTGATCTGTTCTTCAACATCGGCCAGCTTTAATAGCGTTTCACGGTCCAATGGCGTTTCATATAAATCAAAAAAGGCCCGTACAATGGCAATCGCGGTGGCGGCTGAAGATCCCATGCCGCGCTCGGATGGCAGCATGCTGTCGATTTCCAGTGTCCAACCGTCATCTTGACCGTTGAAACGTTCCATCAGGGTGTTGATGAGTTTTTGAATGCCTGCCATGGATTCGGGCAGACTGGTTAAATTTCCTTGGGCCCAGCTGCATTTGACAACGTGACTGGCAGATGTCGTGTCAGCCGTGAGCGTTGCCTTAAGCTTGACGTTTGGCAGCGGCAGGGCAATTGCCGGCTGACCATAGACAACGCTGTGCTCGCCAATCAGAATAATCTTGGCGTGACTTTGCCCAATACCTTGTTGTTTCAATCTGAAACCTACTTTCTTCAAAAATGTTTCTCTAATTATCTTAACCTAATCTGGGGATGTCTGAAAGATTTTTATATTTTTTAGCGCTTTTTGCTGCCAAACATCCAGATGCAACAATGGTCAAGATGACAAATGAATAGTATCATGGTGGTGAGAAATATAACGAAGTACGGTGAAGACAAGTGAAAAAACAGTCAAAAAAGCGCGAGCCGATTTATGCGATCGTTGACTTGGAAACTACCGGTACCAGCGTTAAGCATGGCGATCGGATCATTCAGATTGGCTGCGTTTTGGTTCAGGCAGGCCAGATTATCAATCAGTTTGAAACCAAAATCAATCCGCGCACCAAGATTCCTCACAGTATTGAGCAGCTGACGGGAATCACCAACTCAGACGTTCATGACGCGCCTTGGTTTGATGACGTAGCGGATACGCTGGAAAGCCTGCTTAGCGATACGATTTTTGTTGCGCATAACGTTAATTTTGATTTTCCGTTTTTAAATGCAGAGCTGGAGCGGGCAGGGCATCAATCCTTGGCAATTCCAGCGATTGATACGGTGACGCTGGCCCAGATCCTGCTGCCCACGGCTAAGAGCTTTCGATTGCGCGATCTGAGCTCTTATCTGGCAATCGAGCATGATCAGCCGCACAGTGCCGCCAGTGATGCTGAGGCAACGGCTGTGCTGCTGATTGATCTTTTAAAAAAGGTTCATCAGCTGCCCACGCTGACCCTGGCAAGCCTGGTTAAGATGAAGCTGCAGCTGCCAAAACAGACGGCAGACGTGTTCAGCCAGGAGCTGGAAAAACGCCGCCATCATCCGCAGAATCTAAGCGCTGATCTCTACGTCAGCAATGGTCTTGTACTGCATAAGTCGCGTCCTTTGGCAACCCCAATGGCCCATGACAAGAATGCCTACCCAGCCACCAAAAAGGCCAAGGAGAAACTGTTTGGCGATCAACTGGAGTTCCGTGCCACGCAGTCTAAGATGATGAACAGCATCTATAATCACTATGCTCATGATGCTGAAAAGCCAATGATCATTGAGGCCGGAACCGGGGTCGGCAAGACTTTGGGCTATCTTTTGCCAATGGTCTATCAAGCTTATCCAGATCGGCAAATCGTGGTTTCAACGGCGACCAACCTGCAGCTGCAGCAGATTGAGCAAAAAACGATGCCGCAGCTTAATGCAATGCTGCCATTTGAGGTTGCCAGCGTGGTTGTAAAGGGCAACGATCATTATCTGGATCTTGCCAAATTTGCACACTCGCTGAGCATCGTGGAGGATTCTAAGCTCGTGCAGCTGCTTAAGGCGCGCATCTTGGTATGGCTTTTGCAGACGACCAGCGGCGATATGGATGAATTGAATCTGAATGCTCAGCAGTCGCCTTATTTTACCGAGATCCGTCATCATGGGCTCAGAACGCTGAGTCGCGACAACCCGTTTATCAAAGATGATTTTTTGATGCGGCGCAACCGTCAGCTTCAGCATGCTACGGTCGTGATTACCAATCATGCCTATCTGGCTGCCCACGCGGCTGAGTTTGGCCACGACGCGCTGCGGCCGTATCTGGTGGTTGACGAGGCGCAGCACCTAAGCGACAGTATTTTGAAAAAAGCGCGGCAGACCGTGGATTTTCAACGCTTGACGACGGCAGCTCACGTTTTGGAGGGCCTGGTTAAGGAAGGCAGCGAGCGCAATCTGATTGATGTCTTCGCGCATCTGCCGCTGGGAATCTATAACGTTGAGCTGCTGCAGGGTGATCTGCAGCAGCTGGATCAGGCATTCTTAGATTTTCAAGGAGCGCTTTACCGCAGCTTTATGCTGAACGCAGCGGGCGAAGACGATCAGATTATTGAACAGGTCGTTGATAATGACCGGCTTTATGCACTCCTGGATGCGTCAGGACCGGTCATGATGAATCTTGAACAGTCATTAGCCAGCGTCCAGCTGCATTTTTCCGCGCTTGATCATCTATTTGCCTCGCGCAGTGACAGCTGGCTGACCAGTGATCGCTACCTGATGAGCCAGTTTGCGACCCAATTGGCAGCATTGAACGGGGCTGACGAGGTGCTTCACGAGTTTGTGTCGGCCTTGGATCAGCATGATGAGGCCGCGGTTTTCTGGCTGACGGTTCAGCAGTCGCATGAGCGCAGCACGATGAAATTGAGCGGGGGACTCTTAAACGCCAGTCATTACCTCAGCGAACAGGTCTATCCATTCTTTCAGCCGGCACTGTTTGTCGGGGCGACGCTGTTTACCTCTAAGCGCTCCAACTATCTGTACCAGCAGCTGGATCTGAATCGTGATAACGTCAAGGTCAAGCATTTCAAGTCGCCGTTCAACTACCAGCAAAACAGCCGGCTTTTGATTGCCAAGGACGCGCCGATGCCAGCCGATGCCGATAATGGCGACTACATCCGCTATCTTAGCCAAACCATCTACCGCCTGGCCAACGAGACTCAGTGTCAGACAATGGTGCTGTTTAATTCACTCGTGACGGTTGAACAGGTCTACAGTCAGCTGCGCAGTACCGATCTGTTTAATCAGCGTGATATTTTGGCTCAGGGAATCACGGGCAATCGCGAAAAGCTGCTGAAACAGTTTGCAACGGGCGAAAATTCGGTTTTACTGGGCGCGGCCAGCTTTTGGGAGGGAATCGATCTACCCAACAGCCAGCTGCAGCTTTTGATCATTACGCGGCTGCCGTTTGACTCCCCGCAAGAGATTCTTAACCGCGCGCAAAGCAGCCTGCTTAAATCAAAGGGCATCAACCCGTTTTATCATTTAGAGCTGCCTAAAGCGACGATGCGGATGCGGCAAGGAATCGGGCGTCTTTTAAGAACACCGGATGATTATGGCGTGGCCGTTGTTTTGGATCCGCGGCTGAGCGATCGGCGCTACGGGAAAACGATCCTGAATGCCTTGCCGGAAATGATGCCGGTAGTAGCAGCGGTAACTGCCAATGTGATTGAAGAGACAAAAAAATTCTTAAAAAACCATGAACGATCCACGCAGCGCCAGTAGATTTTGTTATAATGCAAGAGATACTGAATTGAATTAGGAAGGAAGGCCGCTATGCAAAGTCGCCGCGAGGTACAAAGAGAACGCAGTCGTGGAACATCGAAGCGGATGATTCGTGATCTGCTGATTCTGATCATCCTAATTTTTTTGGTTGGCTGGAGCATCTATGCTGTCGGCAATCATCCCAAAGCAGAAGCGGAACGTCAGGCAACCACAATTGCCAAGCGTTATGCCAATTTAAAGACGCGCACTGATTTTTACATCTACAACCGAGAAAATACTTATTACACGGTTGCAGGCAAAAACAACAAGGGCCAGCGGATTCTGGTCATCGTGCCGCAGAAAAACGGCTCAGTGCGGGTTGTCAAGCAAAGTACGGGATTAACCGAACAGCAGGCGCTTGCCCAGGTTAAGAGCAATGAGCATCCGAAAAGGGTACTCAAGGCCGTGCCGGGGATCTTTAATGACAAGGTAGTCTGGGAAGTTACCTACCTTAACAGCAAAGGCAATCTCTGTTATGACCTGATCAACTTCAAGACGGGCAGCTATGTGCAACAGATCAACAACTTATAGTTACATTGTTTGGAGGAATTTTTTGTGGAAACCATCAACATTATTGATGCGCCAAAGCACGTCAACGAACGCGTGCGGATTGGCGTTTGGCTGACTGACAAGCGTTCCAGTGGTAAGATCGCTTTCTTGCAGCTGCGTGACGGGACAGCATTTTTCCAAGGCATTCTGCGGAAAAATGACGTAACGCCAGAAGTGTTTGAAATGGCACGGCATGAACTGCGTCAAGAAAGCAGTTTTTGGGTAACGGGCGAGATTCATGAAGATGCTCGTTCCAAGTTTGGCTACGAAATTCAGATTGAAGACATCGAACTGATCGGCGAAAGCGTTGACTACCCAATCGGCAACAAGGAACACGGAATCGACTTTTTGCTTGATCACCGTCATCTGTGGCTGCGTTCCAGCAAGCCACACGCGCTGATGCGGATTCGTGACCGCGTCATTCGGGCCAACTATGAGTTCTTTGGCGAACATGGCTTTACCAAGATTGACGCGCCGATTTTGACGGCCAATGCACCAGAAGGCACGACCGACCTGTTTAAGACTAAGTACTTTGACCGGGATGCCTACCTTTCTCAGTCCGGCCAGCTTTACGAAGAAGCCGGCGCGCTGGCATTTGACAGGGTCTACAGCTTTGGTCCGGTTTTCCGTGCTGAAAAGTCCAAGACGCGTCGTCACCTGATTGAATTCTGGATGATTGAACCAGAAATGGCCTTTATGCACCAAGAAGAAAGTCTGCAGCTGCAGGAAGAATACGTGGCCTACCTGATCAAGGCCGTAATCAAGGACTGCAGCCGGGAACTGGAAGTCGTTGGTCGTGATCCAAAGACGCTGGAACCATTCACGCAGACGCCATACCCACGCATCAGCTATGATGAAGCAATTAAGCTTTTGCAGGATGCCGGCATGGACGTTCAGTGGGGCGACGACTTTGGTTCACCAGAAGAAACCTACCTGGCCAACCACTTCAGCAAGCCGGTATTTGTATTGAACTATCCTAAGTCAATCAAGCCATTTTACATGAAGGGCCACCCAACGCGCGATGACGTCTATGTCTGCGCCGATCTGCTGGCTCCAGAAGGCTATGGCGAGATCATTGGCGGCTCAGAGCGTGAAACTGACTATGACACGCTGGTAGCATCAGCTAAAGAGGCAGGGCTGAACATCGATGACTATCAATGGTACTTTGACCTGCGCAAGTATGGCACGGTGCCACACAGCGGTTTTGGTCTGGGGCTGGAACGTTTCCTGACCTGGATCTGCCTGCAGGATCACCTGCGCGAAGTCATCCCATTCCCACGTCTGTTAAACCGGATCTACCCATAATCGGTATTAGACGCAATAATGTAGCTTAAAATATAAATTAAAGGACCGATGGCAGCGAGTCATCGGTCCTTTTGCTTGGCCTGGATTGGTTAAGTTAATGATCGAACCCGTTTTAAGAGATGAGCGGCATTGCCATGAAGAAGACATTTGAATGAATTGCTGATTGAATGGCTTTGAGACTTGTATAAGTGCAGCCCGTTATTTTAAAATGATTGTTGCATGAATGAAAAAGGGGGATGCTTATGGCGAAGCAGGATTTTTTGTTTTCCTATCTGCAGGCCGGCGAAACTTCAATCAGTAATCTTTTGCTTCATCATTACCGAGAAATCGGGATGACCAGTGGTGAGCTGCTGGTCTATCTGGAATTAAAGTCCTACATCGATCGGGGAATTGAAAACCCCAGCATCACCTGGATTGCGGAAAATCTGCAGACTGATGAGCGGACCGTCTATGACCAGATTCATCAGATGACTGAGCATCAATTGCTAGTGCAGCGAATGAAACGCGATGCTGAGGGAAAAGAAACGGCCTACTATGACTTTTCGCCACTGATCAGTCGTTTGGTTGGTCGTGAGGGACAGATTCAGTCGCAGCAAAAAAACGTCAAGCAGACCACGGCACGTGAAAAACTGTTTGCCGAGATTGAAAGCGAGTTTGGCCGCCCGTTGACGCCAATGGAGATTACCTATGTCAATGACTGGCTGGATAAGGATCATTATGAGATTGAAATGATTCGGCTGGCCTTAAAAGAAGCAGTCGTCAATGGCTCACTGCGGTTCCGCTATATGGATTCAATCCTGATGAACTGGCGCAAGAACAACCTTAAGACGCCCCAAGAAGTCGAACAGGATAAGCAGCGCTATCAGAGTCGCATGGCACAGCAGGGCGGACAGCTGGGCAACCGGCCGATTCCCAACATCCCAATCCTTAAGCTGCCTGATGATTAAGACTCAGCTGACTGCTTGGTGATCATGGCCACGGGAATCAACCGTCTGCTCAAATTCTAATGAGTGCTTGATCTAATCTTTAAGTTTTGGTCAAGACAGCGTTTTTAAAACGAATTCAAGGTATAATTAAGAGGCAAATAATCAGAAAGGCGGTTTGCTAAAGATGAACAAACCAATCAAAATGCTGGCTGGATTGATGCTGGCAGTAACGCTTGCTGGTGCGGCAGCAGTAGCGGCTCCAGCGGTCGTATCTGCTGACACTGCAACCGAGCAGTCAAGCTCATCGTCTTCTACGGCTACGCATACCTTAAGCAGCTCTTACGTGGTTTATGGTGCCGGTGCGCCACAAAGCGTCTATGATCAGCTGAACTCGGTAATGGGCGTGGATTCGTCTTTTAAGAAATTAACGGCCACGGCCAGTGACTACGCTAAATACATCGGCAATGGCACGACTACCGATGCTGCCATGATTAGTTCGGTGGCAATTGCACCAACCGATCCAGGCAGTGGGGTCAAGGTCAACATCAAAAAGTACAACGGTCAAAGCAACATCACTGAGGTTACGGCTCAGCAGTACGCAATGGTTGCTCAGATGGCAGGGGTAACCGACATTACGATCGTGGTCACTGCCAATCGCGCCGTATCAGGTGAATCTGCTTTAACTGGGGTCTACAAGGCCTTTGAAGAAGATGGTCATCAGCTGAACAGTCAAAACACGGCGGCAGCCAACTCGGTTCTGGATGCTACTCAAGATGCCATTGATGCCAATAAGGACGACTCATCCTACCCAGGTAAGCTGATGGCGGCAGTTGGCGATACATCCAAGCAGATTGCTCAGCAAAAACAGAGCAGTGGCGAGCTGGCAACCAAGGCAGATATTCAGAAAATGCTGAACAAGGCCCTGGAAAAACGCGGCATTGCTGATCAAACGACTACGACGCAGCAGGAAAAGATTGCTGGCGCGTTGGTCAACTTCCAAAACTCACCAATTTCTTCCAGCAAGACCTATATCAATAATGTAACCAATACGATCAATAACGTTAAGAATTCAACCGGCAACTTGATGAATAAGGCGAAGAACTGGGCCAACAGTGAAGCCGGCAAGGAAACGGTCAAACAGGCGCAAAACTGGCTGACTAGATTTATTAATTGGGTCAAGAGCTGGTTCTAAACTTAATATAATTAAGCAAACCGTTCGTGAAACTTTCATGAACGGTTTTTTTGCTGAAAAAAAGCATTTTGCCAGAAGAATTTATCCAAAAATGTTAGAATATTTTCTATTGTGATTTGAAATAATTTATGGGTAGGATTTTAAGATGAATAAACAAAAAAATATCGTTAAAGGGATGCTGTGGGCAGGAACGGCCTCAATCAGCTGGGGTGTTTCCGGCACGGTTCTGCAGCTGATCTCACAGAATCTGGCTATCCCTGCACATTGGATGCTTTCAATGCGTACCTCGGCTGCGGGGGCAATTTTATTGATAATCAGCGCGATTTTATACCGCGGTAAGATCTTTAACGTTTTTAAGTCATGGCCATCCGTAATCTCACTGTTCAGTTATGCGGTTTTTGGCTTGATGGCTAATCTCTATACTTTCTATTACGCGGTTCAGACCGGGAATGCGTCCATGGCGACCATTCTGCAGTATCTGTCACCATTGTTTATTGTTTTTGGCGGCTGGTTCTTCCAGCATAGCCGTCCGCTGAAAAGCGATCTCTTATCATTTGTGATTGCCATGGCTGGGGTTTTTCTCTGCTTGACTAAGGGGAATTTTGGTCATTTGGCGATTCCGCTGAATTCATTCTTATGGGGGCTGGGTTCTGGTATTACGGCAGCTTTCTACGTTGTTTTACCGCAAAAGGCTGCTGAAGAAAATTCGCCGCTGGTTGTGTTGGGTTGGGGGACCGCGATTGCTGGGGTCTTGTTTAATCTATACCAGCCATTTTGGGTCAACCCGCCGCACATTACCGGAACACTGGTTGCATCCGTTTCAACAGTGGTCTTATTTGGGACGATTATTCCATTTGGGATGCTGATGCACGCGACCAAGTTTGCCCCTTCAGACGTGGTCAGCATTATGGACGCGCTGCAGCCAATCGTGACGGCAATCCTAAGTGTGATCTTCTTTAAGGAATGGATGAACTGGATCGAAATCTTGGGCATTGTGCTCGTGATTCTGGCCATTTATATTCTGCAAAATGGTCGTCGTAAGGGTCATCTTGAACAAGAATATGATTTGCACTACTAAGCTGTAATTTTGAAAAATACAAAAAGACGATCAGTTCTCAATTTGGGAACTGACCGTCTTTTTGATTATATTGAATTATTGACCAACGGCTGGCTGTGGCTGCTGAGCCGGCTGTTGCGTTGAGCTAGAAGCTGCTGGAGCCGAGCTGGCTGCGCTGGCTGCACTTGATGAGCTTTCGCTGGCCGAGCTTGCAGCGCTGGAACTGGAGCTGGAAGAGCTGGATTCCGAACTCGAATCAGATGCTGAGGATTCAGATTTGGAATGAGAACTGGAACTAGCTGAGCTGCTGGAGCTGGATGACAGTGCCGAGCTGCTGGTTACGCCTAGTGCCCATTTAGAATCTTTAATAACCAACTGACGAGTACCGTTTACCGTAACGGCTTCAACCGTGCTTGGCATTGACCAGTTCGTAGCGTGATTCTTGTTGTCAAGATACTGCATCAGGTCCTTGTACAGCAATTGCGCCGTTGTCTGGTAGGCTTTGGTAATTCCGCTGCCGGCCTGCATTGGATGATCATAGCCAGTCCAGATGGCAATTGAGTAGTTCTTAGTGTAGCCGGCCATCCAGGAATCCATTTCACCATCGGGATGGCTGGAGGTTGGATAATCCGTCGAACCAGTCTTGCCGGCTTGGTAGACGCCAGAAAGGTTGGCCTTAGTGGCGCTTCCTTGACCGGTAAAGACGCCCTTGAGCATATCAGTGATCATGTAGGCCGTCGCCTTGCTCATGGCCCGCTTGCCACTTGGCGAGTAGGTAAGCGTCTTGCCATCCTGCGTCGTGATCGAACTGATGTAGTAAGGCTTGTAGTAGGTACCGCCATTAGCAAAAGCCGCGTAGGCAGCCGCAATCTGCAGCGGCGATACGTAGATGCCAATCCCGTTTTGCAGCGTGTATGCCTTGGATTGGGAAATACCCAGGCCCTTTAAAAACTTGGTAGCCCGTGAAATGCCAACGGTCTGCAGCGTTCGGATGGCTGGAACGTTTCTGGATTGAACCAAAGCTTCGCGCATCGTCATCATACCCTTGTATTGGTTGTCAAAGTCATGCAGAACCTTGTTAGTACCAGGGTAGACGAACTTGGTATCTTGAACGGACTTATAGGTTGGCCACTGGAGGTATTGAATAGCTGGGCCATAGTCCATCAAAGGCTTAACGGTCGAACCAGATGAGCGGTCAGTCTGAACGGCACGGTTAAGGCCATAGACAACGTTGCCAGTCTTGCGGCCACCAAGCATGGCAACAATTTGACCATTATTAGGATCAACGACGGCGACCCCAGTCTGCATCTTATCGCTTTGGAAAGCTACCGAATTGTTGGCAGCATTGTACAGGTGCTTTTGGGCGCTCAAGTCAAGATTGGTGTGCACTTTTAAGCCGTCCGTGTAAGGGTTGTATCCTTTAGCCACCAGCTGCGACAGAACTTCCTTGACGTAGGAGTCCACCACTTTTTCCTTAACTTGAACGGAATTATCGGAAGTGTTGCCATGGTTAGGATCAAGTCCTTCTTTGATGCTGACTTTTTTAGCAGCATTGGCCTGACTTTGTGAGATGTACTTGCTGCGTACCATGGCATCAAGTACCTGGTTGCGTCGTTGGGTTGCATATGTGGCATTGCCAGTTGTCGGGTTGTAGTAGGTTGGCGATTGGGGAATCCCAGCCAGCATTGCCAACTGAGCCAGACTAAGCTCGTTTAGATCCTTGCCGTAGTAGTATTGGGCGGCCGTCTTCATCCCATAGACCCCGTTACCCATGTAGACCTTATTGATATAAAAGTCGAGGATCTGCGACTTGGAAAAATGCCTTTCAACGTTAATAGCCAGCCATGCTTCTTGAGCCTTGCGCTTAAGCGTGCGGTCGGCATCAGAAGTTGAGAAGACGGAAAGCTTGACCAGCTGCTGCGTCAGGGTACTGCCCCCTTGCATGCCGCTTGAGCGATGGGTAATGTCAGCCACGGCAGCGCCCATGATTCGGACGGGATCAACCCCATGATGCTTGTAGAAACGCCGGTCTTCAATCGCAACGACCGCATTTTTCAAGGTACTTGGAATCTCGCTGCTGCTTGCGTATTCACGCTTTTGTGCGCCCAAGCGTGAGATGACGTTATTATCAGCGTCATAAATCGTGGTAGTAGTCTGACTGGCTAATTGATTGCGACTGATCTTGGGCGCGCTGGATGCATAATAGAAAAATACGCATGCTCCGGCAACGACCATTAAAACAAACAGTCCCAAGATCCACAACAGCACGCGCTTGACAATGCTGCCGCGACCAGTCTTTTTCTTACCGGACCGTTGACTGGAACGGCTCGGCCTTGATTGGTTGTTCATTGCTTACTCCTTTAAAATTAGTGCTTTTTGGCGGCAATCAGCTGGTCAACCGCTGTCAGGTAGTGCAAGCGCGGATTTAAGCCATACTGAACCGGATAGCCGTCTTGAATAATAGCGGTCAAGGGAATTGATTTGCGTCCGCCATGCAGCTGCCGTTGCCAATATTCAAACAGGCTGGTGGCTGGAAAGACATACATTTGATCGAGTTCGACAAATCTGATTAAGGCAAAACAAATTCCACCCTGATCAACACACTCACGCATATGACGAATCTGATGCTCATGAAAGTTCTTTAATGGAAAAGAGGCTTTATTGCGGGTTTCCTTGGCGTCAAAATCAATGTACCATCCTTTATAGATGCCATTGTAGTCAGTGGTTGAAGGCTGTTTAAAGTAGGCCTCGCGAATAACGGCGGCACTTCTTTTAGGATAATCAACCTTTACCAACTGAACAGGAGTTGGTTTTTTATGAATTACGGCAATATGATTTGCCAGGTAATACTGATTGCTGGCATTGATCTCAGCTTCCAATGACATTCCGCGCTGAGCATAGGATGAACGCAGCGCAACGGATCGAGACTGCGGTCGTTCGTGAACAGCGAGTGGCTTTTGACCACTTGGATAATGAATGCTCATCAGTTTTTCCTCCCTTAACTAGGTGTTATTATACCAGAGTACGAAAAAAACCGGTTAAATCCATACAATAAAATTAATTGCAAACTAAATTCGGAAAGGAACATGATTAAATGAAAAGACTGTGGACGACGGGCTATCGGGCATATGAACTGGGCGTCTTTGATGAGAAGGATCCCAAAGTCGCGGTAATTAAAGAGGTACTGCAAAAGGAGCTTTGCTATCAATTGGACAGTACGTCTGAGGAGTTTTGGCTGATTACGGGACCGCAAATGGGTGTTGAGCGTTGGAGCATCGAAAGCGCGCTGGCAATCAAAGACGACTATCCGCAGCTAAAGATTGCCTTAATGGAGCCGTATGCCGATTTTGCCGCGCGCTGGAACGAAAACAACCAGGCCCGTTTGGCAGCAATCAAGGCCCAGGTTGATTTTGCCGGTCGGGTCAGTGAGAAGAAATATGAATCGCCAGAACAGCTGCGCGCCTACCAGAACTTTATGCTCCATTATACTGATGGCGCGCTTTTAATCTATGATCCCGAGCATGAGGGCAAAACGGTCTGGGACTGGCGAGCTATCAATCGCTACCGTGAGCAGAATGCCGATTATTCAATGAGAATGATTGACTTTGATGAGCTGCAGGAAGCGGCTGAAGAATACAGTGAGCGTCTGCGAGAAACAGATGAGGAATAAAATTCAAAATTGACTCTTGCAATAATTTTTGAGTCTGGTAGAATTAATTAATGTATTACGGATTAAACAAGCAATGAGGTGTTTAAGTTGGATGGCATTAAGTTTACACCGCAAGATATTTTGCAAAAACAGTTCAAAGAAAAAAGCATCGGTAAAGGTTACGACGTTTCTGATGTAGATTCTTTCCTCGATGATGTTATCAAGGACTATGACACTTTTAATAAAGAAATCACGCGGCTGCAAGATGAGAATGCTCGCTTGCGGTCCAAGGTTGATGAGCTTAATCGGCAGGTGGAGGTTGGTTCTTCCATTCCACGTTCAGCAAGCTCGCAGCCTGTTTCAAATGCAACCAATATGGACATTTTGAAACGACTTTCGAATCTGGAACGGCGGGTTTTCGGCTCACAGCTGAACAGCAGCGACCGTGACGATTCTCATTTGCTCTAGTCCGCAAATAAAATTGAAAAAACTAATGCAGGTCTTGGGCGATCGGGCATGATCATGCATCATGTCAGGAAGGTCCATGCTCGCACAGACTGCGATGTCTGTAGTGTTTGTGCTCGCTGAAAAAATAAGGCGGGGCACCGAGTGAACTCGGTGACGGCGGGAAAACCGGCTAAGGCGCAAGCTATGCCCCAGTATCCCTGAAAAGTGCCACAGTGACGAAGCAGGATTGGAAACAGTACTGGTGGAACGCGGTAAACCCCTCAAGCGGTAAACCCAAACTACGGTAGGGGAGCTTTGGATAGCGAATTGAAGTGATTCCAGGGGAGAGTTTTTACTCTGAGATAGATGATTGCCTCGATGTTGTCATGACCTGGTGACAGCATTACGACAAAACATGGCCTACAGAGATCTGCATTACAGGTGCCCGAGTTTATGCTCGGGTTTTTTATTGTCATTAAATGTAAACGCTTTCTAAAAAGACTGCGACTGAATTACAGGATGGTTTGATGTTTGATTTCATGCTTGCTGATTTATGATGATCAATCTAATCGTGGCTTGGCTAGACCTTAAATTAAAGACGCAGCAACTGCTTGTCTGTTTGAATTGCCAGACCTATTAATTGATCATATCCAAAATAAAATTATGGAACGATGCATTTTTATAAATGGAACGAACCAAATAAATTAAAGAATATTCATTTAATGCTGATTAAATCCTAAGCGATGTTGTTAAAATTACAATTCAAGGGGCATATGTTGCCAAAAAAACTGAGAAAAAATACTTTTTTGAAACAATTCGCCAAATCTGTATTAAATTACTAATAAAATATTACATATTTAACTAAGTTCGTGTTGTTGAAAGTACTGAGTCGTTTTATACTTTAGATAGTTAAAAGCAGTAAACGAAATTTCTTTTGGAAAAGATAGTTGGCTGATTTTGTTAATTAATTTCTAATAATTAATAAAAATTGCTTTTAGCTAATAATTAGCTATTTTTATGCATGAAATTTACGTTCGATTTTGTAAAGGGGTGATCAAATGCTGAGTGAAAAGGATTTATCAGCCTCGCTGCAGGCCTTTGTCGATGGCTCTAATTATCGCACCCAAGATGTTTTAGGCGTTCATCGCGAAAAGCGTGCGGAAGGTGAGGGATTCGCTTTTCGGGTCTGGGCACCGCATGCTCAGCAGGTTTGGCTGGTCGGTGACTTCAATCAGTGGGATGAGCATTCGCTGCCGATGCAAAAGGATCAATATGGCGTCTGGAGCATTTTTACCGACCAGGCGCAGGCCGGCCAGCTTTATAAGTTTAATATCAAGCAGAGTACTGGCCGCGAAATCATGAAGATTGATCCATTCGCGGTCTGTTTTGAACAGCGACCTGGCGTGGCGGCCCGTATCATTGATTTTCCCAACCGAAAATGGAAGGACGGCTTATGGCGAGGAAGGCAAAAACGCGAGCATCATTTTAATCGTCCGCTTAATATTTATGAGGTGCACGCTGGCTCATGGCGCTTTCATGAAGACGGTACTCCCTATGATTTTAGTGATCTAACGCGCGAACTGATTCCTTATTTAAAAAAGATGCATTACAGTCACGTTGAGTTTATGCCGTTGATGGAACATCCGCTGCCGGCATCCTGGGGCTATCAAATTATTGGCTTTTATGCGCTTTGCTCCAGCTATGGCACTCCCGAACAGTTTCAAGAATTTGTCGAGAGCTGTCATCAAGCCAACATTGGCGTAATCGTTGATTGGGTGCCTGGTCATTTTAATATCAATGATGACGCGCTAGCTTATTACGATGGTACGGCGACGTTTGAATATGAGGATGCCGATCGGGCTAAAAACATCGGCTGGGGGGCCTTGAACTTTGATCTGGGCAAACCACAGGTACAGTCATTTTTGATCTCCAGCGCGCTGTTTTGGCTGAACGCCTATCATGTTGATGGGATTCGGGCTGATGCAATTTCCAGCATCATCTACCTTGACTACGATTTCGGTCCCTGGAAGCCGAATAAGTATGGCGACACGCGCAACCTGGAAGGCTATGATTTTTTGCATAAGGCAACCAAAGCCATCAAGCTTGAGCATCCCGAGTCGTTATGGATCGCGGAGGAAAGCTCGGCTGGCGTGCAGGTTTCCGGTCGAATCGAGGACGGTGCGCTGGGCTTTGACTACAAGTGGAACATGGGTTGGATGAACGATACGCTGGACTTTTACAGCGAGGATCCAATCTATCGCAGCTTTGACTTCCACAAACTGACCTTCTCATTTATGTATCGCTTGGCAGAAAACTTTATCCTGCCGCTGTCGCATGATGAGGTGGTTCATGGCAAGCGCAGCTTGATGAACAAGATGTGGGGCGATCGCTATAAGCAGTTTGCCCAGCTGCGGAATCTGTATGTCTGGCAGATGACGCATCCAGGCAAGAAGCTGCTGTTTATGGGCGGCGAGTTTGGCCAGTATCTCGAATGGAAATATGATGCGCCACTGGAATGGGTTGATCTAAAAGACCCGTTGAACCAGTCGATGCAGCACTTTACCGCGGTTTTAAACGGCCTGTATCATGACAACCCATCGCTTTGGGAACTGGATACTAAAGACAGCGGTTTAGAGATCATTGATGCCGATAATAAGGATCAGACGGTCTTGAGCTATATTCGGCATGGTAAGCGCAAGCGTGATTTTTTGATCGTGATTCTGAACTACACGCCGGTTGAAAGACGCGGCTTTAAGATCGGCGTTCCTTACGCGGGTACCTATCATGAGATTCTCAATACTGAAATGAAGGAGTTTGGCGGCACCTGGACTCGAAACAATCCTGCCTGTCATACCAAGTCGGATTCATTTAAGGAATATGAGTATACGATTGAAACCACGGTACCGGCATTGGGGGCCTTGATTCTGAAACCTGGCAAGGATGTCAAGATCGCGCGTCGCAAGCCACAGCCACGACCAAGAAAGCAAGTTAAGCCAACCAACAAACAACAGCAGCAAGCGGGGAGCAAATAGAAAGGGGTGTTGGATGGAGCCCACCATCCATGATTATGAATGATGAAATGTTAGGGATTGTATTGGCCGGCGGTAAGGGAACTCGTCTGGGCAAGCTGACGCAGAATCAAGCCAAGCCTGCCGTACCATTTGGCGGCCGCTATCGAATTATTGACTTTACGATGAGTAACTGTGTCAATTCAGGCATTCGCAATATTGGCGTAATCACGCAGTATCAGCCCCTGGTTTTGGATCGGCACATTGGTAATGGGGCCAGCTGGGGATTGGATCGTTTGGACTCTGGCGTGACGATCCTGCAGCCATACTCCAGTCCAGATGGCAGCAAGTGGTTTGCAGGAACGGCGCATGCCATCTATCAAAACATCGACTATATCGACAGTATCAATCCAAAGTATCTGCTGGTCTTGTCCGGCGATCACATCTATAAGATGGACTACAGCGACATGCTGCAGCAGCATATTGACAACGGCGCCTCTTTGACGGTAGCCGTAATCGACGTGCCGTGGGAAGATGCTTCGCGGTTTGGCATCATGAACACAGATGAGCATGATCGGATTACCGAGTTTGTGGAAAAGCCGGCTGAGCCAAAGAGCAACCACGCCTCAATGGGAATCTATATCTTTAACTGGGCCCGGTTGCGTGAGGTCTTGGTCAACAACTTTACCAAAAACGACAATATGCTCGATTTTGGCAAGAACGTGATTCCATATTATCTGGACAGCGGCGAGCCGGTCTACGCCTACCGCTTCTCGGGCTACTGGCGGGATGTTGGGACGATCATGTCGCTTTGGCAGGCTAACATGGAATTTCTGGAACCAAACAACGGCCTTAACATGCAGGATCGCAGCTGGCGGATCAATTCCCGCAGTCCACTGGCGCCACCACAGATGCTGACTGATACGGCGGAAGTCTCACAGTCGATGATCGTTGATGGCTGCTACGTGGCTGGTAAGATTCAGCACAGTATTCTGTCAGTCAATGTTCGGGTCAAAGAAGGCAGTCAGGTGATCGACAGTATGATCATGCCAGGTGCCAGCATTGGTCGTGACGTTACGATTCGGCGGGCGATTATTGGCGAGAATGCCGTAATTGGCGATGGCGTAACGATCGATGGCGGAGATGATGACATTGCGGTAGTCGGCAATGGCGAAACGTTAGGGGGAACCTCAAATGAAGAATAATCAAATGTGTGCAATCATTGTCGATGAGCTCAATGATGATGCCTTAAAGCCATTAACCAACGAACGACCACTGGGAACGCTGTTTTTTGACTGCAAGTACCGTTTGATCGACTTTGAGCTGTCCAGTGTCGTCAATGCCGGGATCCGTAACGTTCAGCTGATTGAAGACGAAGACAAGGTGCGGTCCGTCTTTGATCACCTGGGTGGCGGTCGTGAATGGGGACTGGATGCGATCGGCTCCTATCAATACGTCAACTATTTCCAGGACAGTGAAAACAAAAAGGCCGCTGGCGAAAAATATTTCAACAACACGATTGAGTTTTTGGAAAAATCGCACACCGCCTATACGGTCATCATGGGGACGCGGATGCTTTGCAATCTCAATCTGCGGGCAGCTTTAAAGATTCACAAGCAGACCGATAAACCGCTGACGGTAATCTACAGTCGAACCGATGCCGATGAAATTGCCGCTTATGACAACATCTTGAGTTTTGACAGCCTGGGCAACGTGATTACCTGCGATGAATTTGCCAAGCTGTCTGATCAAACAGGAATCTTCAACCTGTCGATGAACGTCTACATTGCCGATACTCGTTGGCTGATCGACGCCCTGCGCAAGGGACAGCAGCTGGATGCGCCGGCTCAGCTGGACGACTTTTTAAAAGCGCAGCTGCCTAAGCCGGGATTGGCAGGCGGCTATGAATACGTTGGCTATCTGCAGAACATCTATGACCTGCCAAGCTATTACCAAGCCAACAAAGACATGCTTGATTCCAACAAAATGAACGAGCTGCTCTATACCAATCAGCGCATCATCACCCGGACGCGCAATGAGGTTGCTACCTACTATGACAGGCACGCCAAGGTTAAGAACAGTCATCTGGCAACTGGCTGCGATATTTACGGTACGGTTACCGACAGCTTGATCTCACGGCGCTCAGTCGTTGATCCAAAGGCTGTCGTAACCAACTCGATCGTGATGCCAAACGCAAGAATCGGTCATGATGCTGAGGTTCACTGGGCAATTCTTGATAAAAACGTGGTCGTCAAACCGGGCGTCAAAATCGTCGGGACTCCTGACAACATTTTGGTAGTGCCCAAAGATACCCGGGTTGAGGCTAATTTGAGCAGTACGGAAGAAGAGGCGAATTAATCATGAAAATTATGTTTGCGGCCGCGGAATGTGCCCCGTTCTTTAAGAGCGGTGGTCTGGGTGACGTGGTCGGCGCGCTGCCTAAAGCCCTTGCTAAAAAAGGTCATGAGGTGCGGGTGGTTTTGCCGCTGTGGCGCTGGATGCCAGGCAAGTTTCAAGAAAAAATGGAAAGCTGGGGCTCATTTGAGGTCAAAGTCGGTTGGCGAACCGAGTACTGTGGCGTTGAGACGCTTTATCAAGACGGCGTGCGCTACATGTTTTTGGACAACCGCTACTATTTTGATCGGCCTAAGCTTTACGGCTACTATGACGATGGTGAGAGGTTTGCCTGGTTTCAGCAGGCAGCCTGTGAATTGATGGGCCGCTACAATTGGGTGCCGGATGTTTTGAACTGCAACGACTACCATACCGCGTTTATGCCATTTCTGCTTAAGGAAAAATATGGCTGGGTTGGACCATATCATCACATCAAGACGGTTTTGACGATTCATAATCTGGAATTCCAGGGTGAATATGGCCGCGAAGTCATGACCGAACTGTTTGGCATGTCGCCGGAACGCTATGACGATGGCACGGTTCGCTATGGTACGGCCGTTAACTTTATGAAGGCCGGGATCCTGTATGCTGATCGGGTCAACACGGTCAGTCCAAGCTATGCGGCCGAGATTCAGACGCCTGAATTCGGCTGCCATCTGGATGAGGTGCTGCGCATGGAAAACTTTAAGCTGTGCGGCATTCTAAACGGGATCGACTATGACGTCAATAACCCGGCAACCGACCATAATCTGGCTGCCAATTACTCAATTAAGGATCTAAAAGGCAAGGCCAAGGATAAGGCGGCCCTGCAAAAAGAGTTTGGCCTGCCGCAGCGTCCAGACGTTCCGTTGATCGGGATCGTCAGCCGCCTGACCTATCAAAAGGGCTTCCAGCTGGTCGTCAATGAAATGGAAAATCTGATGAAATTTGATGTGCAAGTCGTGCTGCTGGGAACGGGCTATGCCAATTTTGAACACGACTTCCGTTGGTTCAACGGCGTTCATCATGATAAGTTTGGCGCCAAGATTGAGTTTGATGTTGGTCTGGCCCAGCGCATCTACGCAGGAGCCGATATGTTCTTGATGCCATCTGGTTTTGAGCCATGCGGACTTTCGCAGATGATTTCAATGCGCTATGGCACGCTGCCAATCGTTCACCAAATCGGGGGACTAAAAGACAGCGTCGAGCCATATAATCCGATCACCAATACTGGTACGGGCTTTGGCTTTGAGCAGTTTAGCGGCTTTTACATGATGGAGGCCATTAAAGAAGCCATGGCAACCTATCAACAGCCGAAAATCTGGCGTCATCTGATGCAAAACGCGATGGCTAAGGACTTTAGCTGGGACAAGCAGAGCCAGGCCTATTTGGATATGTATAAGTCACTGTTTTAGTTTTTGATTGCGAAAAACTGAGAGGGGATAGAAATTTGAGTTTAACAAAATCACAGTTTAAGCAGGATTTTAAGCGGCATTTAAAAGATGATCTGGCGCTGGATATTGACGAGGCCTCATATTTTGACATGTATAAGGTCTTGGCAGGCATGGTGAAGTCAGCCTATAACCAAAACTGGCATCATACCTGGCGCAGCTATGATCAGCAGCACAAAAAGCAGCTGTACTACTTTTCAATTGAATTTCTGCCAGGCCGCATGCTGCAAAGCAATCTGTTCAACCTGGGCTGGCTGGACATCGTTAAAGACGGCATGAAAGATCTGGGCGTTGATTTTGAAAAGATCGTCGAACAAGAAAACGACATGGCGCTTGGTAATGGTGGGCTGGGACGACTGGCTTCATCGTTTATGGACGCTTTGGCCAGTGATGGTTTTGCCGGCAATGGTAATGGGATTCGCTACAAATACGGCCTGTTTAAGCAAAAGTTCATCGACGGCTACCAGGTTGAATTGCCAAACAACTGGCTCAATGAAGGCAACGTTTGGGAAGAACGCCGGGAGACTCATTCCGTAATGGTACGCTTCGGTGGGCAGGTTTTCTTGAAGCCGCAAAATGGTCAATTGGTACCGGTATATGAAGGTTCGCAGCTGATTAAAGCCGTGCCATATGATACTGGAATGGTTGGCTATGAAAATGGCGTTGTCAACACGTTGCGGCTTTGGGATGCCGAAATTCCCGAAGATGAGGAAAGCAAGTACCGCACGATTGATGATCTGCGTCGCGTTGAAGATTTGACCAGCGTGCTCTATCCGGACGATTCAACTGAAGATGGTCGCCGGATGCGAATTCGCCAAGAATACTTCTTTGTTTCAGCCGGTCTGCAAAGCATCATCAACCACTATCTGAAAAAGTACGATCAGCCATTGACCAAGCTGGATCAATACGTGGCCGTACATATCAATGATACGCATCCATCAATGGCTATCGCCGAATTGATGCGGTTGTTGATGGATGAGCATGGTCTGAGCTGGGAAGACGCCTGGAAGGTAACGGTCAACGTAATGAGCTACACCAACCACACGATCATGGCTGAGGCGATGGAACGCTGGGATATCAATATGATGCAGCAAGAAGTGCCACGGGTGCTGCAGATTATTCAAGAAATCGATCGACGCTTTGTTCTGTCTTTGGAAGGTAAATATGATCAAAACTTCATTAACCGCACGCGTATCATTGCCAACAACCAGGTTCACATGGCACACCTGGCAATCATTGGCTCACACAGCATCAACGGGGTTGCCAAGCTGCATACCGAGCTGCTGAAAAAAGAAGTGCTGCATGACTTCTATCGGCTTTACCCTGAACGTTTCAACAATAAGACTAATGGGGTAACGCTGCGTCGCTGGATGGCAATCGACAATCCGCGGCTGGCTGCCATTTTGGATCAGGAAATCGGTACTGACTGGCGCGAGAATCCGCTTGAGTTGGAAAAACTGTTGAAGTACCGGAGCAACAACAAGGTCTTGGATCAGCTGATTGCCGCCAAGCAGGCTAATAAGCGTGATCTGGCCAAGTTTATCAAGCAGCAGACTGGAATCGAGGTTTCATCAAAAGCCATCTTTGACGTCCAGATCAAGCGGCTGCATGCCTACAAGCGTCAACTGCTGAATCTGTTGCGCATCGTCAAGCTCTATCAGGATCTAAAAGCCAATCCAAATGCCGACATCTACCCACGCGTCTTCATCTTTGGCGCCAAGGCAGCACCAAGCTATCAATATGCTAAAGCCGTGATCAAGTGCATCAATGAAGTTGCTAACCTGGTCAACAACGATCCCGATATTCACGATAAGCTCAAGGTCGTCTTCTTGGAAAACTATAACGTTTCATTGGCTGATCGGATTATTCCAGCTGCCGATGTTTCTGAACAGATCTCACTGGCCTCAAAGGAAGCATCCGGAACCAGCAACATGAAGCTCATGGCTAACGGTGCATTGACGGTGGCTACGATGGATGGCGCCAACATTGAGATTCATGACTATGTTGGTGATGACAACATCTTTACGTTTGGTCTCTCATCCAAGGAAGTCTACCGCTACTACGCTGACAATTCATATCATGCCAGCGAGTACTATGAGAACGATCCGGTTATTCATCGTGTCGTGGATGCATTTGTTGATGGCACGATTCCAAACATCAGCATGGAAGGCCGCGAGATTTTTGAATCGCTGGTTCAGTATAATGGCGATCAGTTCTTTGTGCTGCGCGACTTTGAATCCTACCTTGAAGCTCAAGACAAGGTTGATCAAGCCTACCGTAACCCTAAGCACTGGGCCCAGATGAGTCTGATCAACACTGCCAATGCTGGCCACTTCTCATCTGATTTGACGATTGACCGCTACGTTGATGATGTTTGGAAACTGACGCCAAACAAGTAATCATGCCAAACAAGTAAGGGGGGACTGCTTTGGGGCAGATCCATTACAATGCCTGGCAGCTGGAGTTCAAGCAGCCTTTTGGGGCACTGCAGGCCGGTAATAATGTTCAGTTCAGCGTTAGGGTTGACTGCCAAAATGTTACGCAGGTCGCGGTTGGCGTTACCAAGCTGGATGAGAACACGGTTTTTTACCCGCTGACTCAAGATGAAGATGAGTCAGACAAATATACTGGTGAGATCAAGATTACGACTTCCGGCTTATACCACTATTATTTCCGAGTGCGCCGCGAAAATGATGCCGCGCTCTACTTGGGACATCTGCATGGCGGCTTGGGTAAAGAAACCACTGATATCAGTAAAGTTGAGCCGTTTCAGCTGACCTGTTACGATCGGCAGGTACCGCGACCGGAATGGTATCGCAATGCGGTTTTTTACCAGATTTTTCCGGATCGGTTTGCAAACGGCAATCCGCATGGTGAAATTGACGGGAAGAAGCCAAGTACGTTTTTGTACGCTACTACTGACGATCGGCCGATGTATATCTATGATGAGAACCACAAAATTGCGCGCTGGGATTTTTATGGCGGCAACCTGCGTGGCATCATTGCTAAACTTCCCTATCTTAAACGGTTAGGCGTAACCGCGCTTTATTTGAACCCGATATTTGAGGCCTCAAGCAATCATCGCTATGATACCAATGACTACTTGAAAATTGACCCGATGCTGGGCACTGAAGAAGACTTTAAAATGCTGGTCACGATGCTGCATGAAAACGATATGCATCTGATCTTGGATGGCGTCTTCAATCACGTAGGCAAAAACAGCCGCTATTTCAATGCTGGTCATCTCTACGGCGAGCAGACCGGTGCGGCTAATGACAAAAACAGCTCTTATTATGAATGGTTCAATTTTAAGCATTACCCGGATCAATATGACTGCTGGTGGGGAGTTGACGATCTGCCAACGGTCAATAAGGACAATCCGAGCTATCAGCAGTTCATCTATGGCGAGCGGGGCAGTGTCTTGACTAAATGGAATGATCTGGGAGTTGATGGCTGGCGGCTGGACGTAGCTGATGAGCTGCCGGATGATTTTCTGCGGGCCATTCGTCGCAATCTGGACCGCTATGATGATCGCATTCTGATTGGCGAAGTCTGGGAAGATGCCTCCAGCAAGGTCAGCTATGGTCATCGACGTCCCTATGTCAGTGGCGACAATCTTTACGGTACGATGAACTATCCGCTGCGCCAATGGGTAATCAGTTTGCTGAACGGTCATTGCGATTTGATTAAAGCTGGTGAAGACTTATTGACGCTGGTGGAAAACTATCCGCGCAATTTCCTGCTTGATTGTCTGAATAACCTGGGAACGCATGATACCGAGCGCATCCTGACCGTTTTGAATCAAAGCGTGCCAATGGTAAAGATCGCGTTTGCCCTACTATTTAACCTGCCGGGAATCCCCTGCGTCTATTACGGGGATGAAGCTGGCGTGGAAGGTGGCAAGGATCCCGATAATCGCCGCTATTTTCCATGGGGACGTGAAAACACCGAATTGCAAAAAACGGTACACTACTGGTCGGATATCCGCCAAGAATGCGAAGCGCTTAAAGAAGGACAGACTGGGGTCATGGTTGCCAGCAATGAGGTTTTGGGACTGATTCGCTACACGTCGGACCGTGCAACGCTGTTATTGGTTAATCGCGAAAATCAGTACGCGCTGGTGCGGGATCTGCAATTCATGCATGTTCCAGCCAGTCTGCAGCAGGCCATTGAAAAACGAGTGGCTGGGCTGCGAATGGCGCCATTTACCACCAGATTCACTGAGCTGAACGTGATCTCGGTGATGGCTGATGAAGACAGCTAATAATCATTAAAGCATCGCTGCAGTTTTTCGGTGGTGTTTTTTAGTTGCAGTCAAAGCAGAACTGGGGAGCCGAGAATAGGGACAGATCTGGGTTGACTGATAGCTTTTAACGGCAGCGTGAAAAGAATCTCGGGGAGATTTTTGGAAACTAAGGATGTCAACTGGCCTAAAGTTAGTGATGCCAAGCTGAGTTGGCAATCGCTGTTAAATTTGACTGCTTGGTACTGCCGCTTTCTGAGTGCTGATGAAGGTTTTGGCTGAGCAGATTAAAATTTTTTGAGATCCTTGTTGACAGTCGTCGTCGATTCAGTTAAGATACTTTATGAAAAATAAATTAAAAAGTGCTGAGAAAAGATGAGTATCCAATGAAGGCCGCTTAGAGAGTCGTTAATGGTGGAAAGCGATCGGTCAAAGTTGGTGAAGATGGTCTTGGAGCGGTTTGCTGCGTGAGCCCTTGGTGAGCGCAGCGCGGGGCGACGCCGTTATCAAAGTCGGGGTTTTCAAATAATCGAGAACTCGCTGAGGAGAATGCTGCAATGCGTTCTTGAAGATGGGTGGTAACACGCTGATCATGACTGTCAGACGTCCCTGAAAAATGGCTGAAGAGCCGTTTTTTAGGGGCGTTTTTAATTTTCAACAGCACTGAGGAGGATCTTATGAGAAGAAAGCGACGTCGAAACTGGATTATTGCCATCGTTGCCTTATTAATCGTTGCAGCAGGAGCGATTGGCCTAATCTATAAACGGACGGCCAAGCCAAAGACGACCACGGTGCGATTAGGGTTGGTTGGGACTGACTCGCAGCCGGTTTGGAATAACGTCAAGGCGCGGCTCAAAAAGCAGGGGATCAATATTGAATATGTGGTCTTTGATGATTACGTTCAGCCAGACAAGGCCTTGAAGGATGGCAAGATTGACATGCACTCCTGCTTGACCAAGTACTACTTTGAATCTTACAACAAGTCACAAAACGCGCATCTGGTAAGCATTGGTAATACGGTGATCTCGCCATTGGGACTGTACTCCAAGAAATATAGCTCACTTAAAGATCTGCCGGACGGGGCCACGATTGCGATTCCAAATGAACCAACGACTTTGGGCCGCGGACTGAACATGCTGCAGTCGGCAGGGCTGATCAAGGTAAAGAAGAGCAGCGGCATCAAGCCATCATTAAACGACATTACCAGCAATCCTAAGAATCTGAAGTTTAAAGAAGTTGATCCAGCCACGGCAGCCCGGGCCTTAAGCTCTGTCGATGCATCTATAATCAACGGTAACTACGCGGTGGCTGCCAAGCTTAAGCCAGGCAAGGATTCGCTTTACATGGAACCAATCAACAAAAAGGCTAAGCCATACGTAAACATCATTGCCGTACAGGAAAAGGACAAGGATAATCCAGTCTACAAGAAGGTCGTAAAGGCTTACCAGACTGAAGAAACCAAAAAGGCAATCCAAAAGACTTACAAGGGTGCCCAAAAAGCTGCTTGGGATATCTATGGCACGAAGTAATAGTTAGTGACGATTAAACGAAAGGGGCAGTTAAGATGAGTTTTGAAACGGCAATTTTTGCAGGAGGATGCTTCTGGTGTATGGTTGAGCCATTCGATACCTATCCGGGCATTGAAAAGGTTGAATCTGGCTATACGGGCGGGCACGTTGAGAACCCAACCTATGAACAGGTCAAAACGGGGACGACCGGTCATACGGAGGCAGTCCGCATTACGTTTGATCCCGCCAAGGTTTCTTATGAACAGCTGGTTGAGATCTACTGGCACCAGACTGATCCAACCGATGCCATGGGCCAGTTTCAAGATCGTGGCGACAACTACCGCCCCGTGATTTTCGTTAAGGATGAGCAGCAGCGGCAGATCGCATTGGCGTCACGGCAAAAACTGGCCGACAGCGGAATTTTCGATGATCCGATCGTAACCAAGATTGAAGACGCCCAGCCATTTTATCTGGCAGAAGACTATCACCAGGATTTTTACAAGAAAGATCCGGAACGCTATGCCAAAGAGGAGGCTGGCGGACGAGAACAGTTCAAACAGGAGCACTGGCACGCCTAATTTTTGAAAAACTAAGGATCCATTGTCTGAAAGGGCAATGGATCCTTTTGTTAAATCAGATAGGTGCGTCTCATTGTTGCCATGATCAAAGCAAAAAGTTTTCGCAAGTGGTCGGTCGCTGGTAAGACAATTACTGACGATCAGCAATCCGTGTTAAAATTGACTAAAAAGATGAGAGGAAGGATCAAGATGGCCTATATTAAAGACTTGCGCGCCAAAGTCGGCCATCAGCCATTGATCATGACCAGTGCCTCGGGAGCTTTAGTTAACGAAAAGCAACAGGTATTGCTGCAGGAGCGGGCTGATACTGGTGATTGGGGATTTCCGGGCGGTTATATGGAATTTGGCGAGTCATTTCAGGACACGGTTAAGCGCGAGTTTAAAGAAGATGCCGGAATTGAGGTTGAGCCAGTCAAACTGCTGAAGATTTCAGATCAGGAATTCTACACCTATCCAAACGGCGATCGGGTTCAGCCAATCAATGCCTTCTTTTTGGTTAAGCAAGTCGGCAGTCGACAAACGGCTTTTAAACCAGCCGAAACATTGCGGATTCGCTACTTTTCCCTGGATGAGGCGCCTAAGTTTTTCAATCATCAGCATGCAATGATGTGGCAGACGATCAAGGATGAACTGCAATCGTCATCCCGTGCTTGACACCGGCTGCTGAAGTTTCTAAAATAATTTAAGTAATTTAATAAATAAGTCACCTGAAAGCAAATTTCAGATAAATAAAAAATAATGGCTTGCTGACTATGTTTTCCATAGTCGGCAGGTCATTTTTGATTTAGAGGGGAAATTATTGATGAATAAACTAAAGTTACAGACGAGCATCTTTGTGTTAACAGCTTTTTTATTAGGCTGTAATGAATTTATGATTGTTGGAATTATTTCTGATCTGGCTCAAAGTTTTAATGGCTCATTATCTTTGCTGGGCCTGTTGGTTACACTGTTTGGGATCGTTTATGCGGGGACAACACCGGTTTTGACGGCTTGGACCAATCGTTGGCCACGGTACCATGTCTTAATGTGGCTGATGGGAATTTTCTGTATTGGCAATACGTTAACGGCAATGGCGCCCAACTTGTTTTGGCTGTTTGTCTCGCGTGTGATTACGGCTGCGGTTGCTGGGACAATTATTTCATTAGTTTTGGCGTTCGTGAGTCTGCTTACGCCAATGGAGAAGCGGGGAATGACCGTGGCGGCCGTCTTTGCTGGGTTTAGCATTGCCACGATTATTGGCGTGCCGATTGGAACCATGATCAGTGCGGCCTTTTCGTGGCGAGTAAGTTTTGGTGTTATCTCGATTTTGTCGATGCTGGTTTGGTTTTTGCTGGCTAAGATATTGCCGCGCTATTCGGAACAGATGGCTGGAAATTTAAATGGCCAGCTCAGTATGTTTAAGGATGCGCGAATTGTTTGGGGAATCGTAGTCATGATTGCATTAATGGCTGCCGAATACGCGTTTTATACGTACATCCGTCCTTTAATCGTTAAGCAGCTGGGCTTCTCCGTTAATCAGTTGAGTCTGTTGCTGGGATTGATTGGCATCATGTTTATTTTAGGAAATCTGACGGCAGGCCAGCTGATTGAGCGTTATGGCACGCAAAAGATTGGTTGGGTCAGCGGCATGGTTTTGGTTTTGCTGCTGATGCTTACATTGACTGTAAAGAATTCTTGGAGCGGTTTACTTAATCTTGGCCTGCTTTGTTTTGTGTTGGGAATGCCAGGATCGATGCTGCAGGTAATGTTTTTGAATACGGCTGAACGGGATTTTCCCATGGCACTGAATCTGGCATCATCATTGAATCCAATCTGTACGAATATTGGGGTGACGATTGGCTCATTGACGGCCTCGATTGGTATTCGGTACATCAAATTGGCACAGATTGGCTGGCTAGGGTGCGGTTATGCTCTAATAGGCGTTTTGGGTTCACTGATCTTGCTAAAGGCATTGAAACGATCGAAGGCCAAAAGCTAGAATACGCTTTGATGAAACATTCATCCAGCAAGCCGTTGATTGATAGTTTATGGTAAAATGATGTCAGCAAAATTTTCATGAGGAGTTTTTATATTGCAAAAATTTCATTTGATAGCTACTGCGGCAGCCGGGATTGAAGCCTTGGTAGGCAAGGAGCTGCGGGCACTGGGCTATGAAACGCAGGTCGAAAATGGTCGGGTGCGTTTTGAAGGCGATCTGCGCGATATCATGGTGGCCAATCTCTGGCTGCGGACGGCTGATCGGGTTAAGATTATCGTGGGTGAGTTTGACGCGACTGATTTTGACAGCCTGTTTGAGCAGACCAAGGCATTGCCATGGGAAGACCTGCTGCCAATTGACGCGGCTTTTCCGGTTGAGGGCAAGAGTCATCGCTCACAGCTGCATAACGTTCCCAGCGTACAGGCAATCGTCAAAAAAGCAATCGTTGACCGTTTGAGCACCGTTTATCATCGACGGACGCGGCTGAGCGAAACTGGGGCGACCTATCCGCTGGAAGTTGCCATTAACAAAGATCACGTACTGCTGACGCTTGATACGACTGGCCCCAGCCTGTTCAAGCGCGGCTATCGCAAGGGTAAAGGGGGCGCGCCATTAAAAGAAAACATGGCCGCGGCTTTGGTGATGCTTGCCCACTGGTTCCCTGACAATCCATTCGTGGATCCCGTTTGTGGTTCGGGAACGATTCCAATTGAGGCCGCCTTGATTGGTCATAATATTGCTCCTGGCATCAATCGCGACTTTCAATGCGAGCGCTGGATCAATCTGATGCCAGAAAACCTGAGTGATGACGTGCGTGATGAAGCTGATGCCAAAGCTGACTATGACATCGAATTAGATATTCATGGCTACGACATTGACCAGAATATGATCGATATTGCTCAGCGGAACTGTCAGGCAGCCGGCTTGACGCATGACATCACGTTTAAGCAGCTGGCAGTCAAGGATTGGCATACTGACAAGATCAATGGTGTCATCGTAGCCAACCCGCCATATGGTGAGCGTTTAAGCGATCAAGAGTCGGTGCGTGAGCTGTATCGGCAAATGGGCGAGATCTATCGGCCAATGACGACTTGGAGCAAGTACATCTTGACGGCCGATTTAGAGTTTGAAACCTACTATGGCCAAAAAGCCACTAAACGCCGTAAACTTTACAATGGTGCCTTAAGAACGGATCTATTCCAGTACTGGGGCAAGAAGCAAAGGTAACGGATCAAAAAGTTGACTGTTGATAAATAGAGACGGGAAAATTACTTGCCCAATCAAAAAGCCAAGCACCGCATCCGGCAGCTTGGCTTTTAGTTTGTAAACTAGGCTTTGGCATCCCATTCCAAGAAAAAATCGTTTAAAAAGTCTTCCATGATCTGCTGACGATGAGCGGCTATTTTGCGTGCTGTTTCCGTATTCAGCATGTCTTTGATCTTCAACAGCTTTTCGTAAAAATGATTAATGACGGTCTCATCGCGTTCCGTGCGGTATTCCTCACGATTCATGTGCTCACGCGGCTTGATCAGCGGGTCATAGATGCGTTCTCCGTGGCTGCCACCGTAATAGACGGCCCGAGTGATGCCGATGCTGCCTAGACCATCCAGCCAGTCGGCATCCTGGACGATCTGGCCCTCGCGCGATAAGGTTGGTCGTGCATCGCCCAGCGTATCGGCAAACGACATGTTGGAAATGATATCCATGATTGCTTGGATCTGCTCATTGGTCAGGTCAATGCGCCGCAAGAAATCTTCCAATTCTTCCTCGGCTTCTTTTACGCTGATTACCAGCTTCTCGTCAATCGTATCGTGCAGATAGGCCGCGGCAACGGCAATAAACTCATTGGCAGCTTCGGTTTCAATCAGTTTTTTGGTCATCCGTACGACGCGCATGATGTGGTCGAGACCGTGTCCAGTACTGTCACTGCCCAGTTTTTGGATGGTGTAGCGTTTGATGGCCTCCAATTGTGCTGCTTGTTCCATAAATCTTTCCCTCTTAATAATTGTAGTCGCAAATGTCACCACTCGATCGTAAGCCAATTTAAGCGGTTTGGCAAGTAGAAAACCATAAATTAGGGCAATGAGATCGCTTGGCAGATGAATTGGTCTAAGAAACGTTTTGCAACATTTGCTTCGTGCAAAATCGGTCTGGTCATCTAAAATAGAATTAACAGCAGCTATGAGAGGTGAAAATTTTGAATCTATTGTTTTCAATTGACGATCGTTTTTGGCGCCAGATGCTGACGGTCCTAAACTCGATCCGACTTAATTCCCAACCGCGCCCGCTTGACGTATACGTGATCCAATCACAAGAACTGGTGCACACGCCAGAGATCCGAAAAACTTGTGAACTCTGGGGGATGAACTATCATCCGATTATTATCAGAGACGAGGAATTCGATCAGGCACCGGTTACCGATCGTTATCCCAAGACCATCTATTATCGCTTGCTGGCTCATCAATACTTGCCAAAACAGCTGCATCGCATTCTATATCTGGATGCTGACGTATTGTGCATTAATGATATTGGACCGCTTTATGATACGGATTTGGATGGCTATCTGTATGCTTCAGCAATTCATACCGGCTTGACTGGTACCACGGAAGTCATCAATAAGATTCGCCTGCAGAACTTTGACGCGGATGGCTATTATAATTCCGGCGTGTTGTTGATGAATCTTGATCTGATCCGGCAGCGGGTTCATGCAGAAGACATCTACGAATATATCCGAGAACACGTCTTGCTGCTGCCAGACCAGGACGTGCTGAATGCCTTATACGGTAAAGATATTAAGACGGTGCCCGATCAGCTTTATAATTTTGATGCCCGCAAAGGCCAGACCTATGAGACGATCAGCTTTGGCGAGTGGACGCTGGATTGGGTCATCAAACATACGGTAATTCTGCACTATTGCGGTCGTCATAAGCCGTGGCTCGTCGATAAGAACACGGGACGCTACACGGCGCTTTATAAGAATTACTTTCAAATGACGCAGCGGGCGCTTAAACAGGTGGCCGTTAGTCAAGCTGCTCCGACGGCTACTGCCCTGCAACCGGATTAGCGACTTCCCGCATTTCAACATCGACGAAAGGCCAATCGATGGCATCTTTATGGATGGTAAAACGGAAGGTATGCGATTTTAGCTGCCGGAAGACTAAAAATTTGTCTTTTAGCTTACAAAAAGTTAGTATAAAGCAAATAGTAAATTACTAGTGCAGTTGAAAGGGGATTGCAATGAAAGTTTTTGTCGCCGGAGCTACGGGACGAGTGGGACAAGCCGTAGTCACTGAACTCCGAAAAGCAGGTCATGAAGTAGTCGCGGGTGCTCGTCATCCAGAAAAGATCAGTCAACCAGATATCTTGAAAGTCAAGCTTGATCTGCATGCCTCCATTACTGAACTGCAAAAAGCACTGGGTCAAGTTGACGCGGTAATCTTTGCAGCAGGATCACGTGGTAAAGATCTACTGCAGGTCGATTTAAACGGCAGCGTTAAACTGGCAGAAGCAAGCCGGCAAAATGGCATCAAACGTTTCATTCAGCTGAGCTCTGCCTTCGCGCTTGAGCAGGATAAATGGGCAGCGATCCCGGCCTTAAAAGCCATTACCGATTACAATATTGCCAAGTTCTATGCGGATCGCTGGCTGATTGATCATCCGGGATTGGATTGGACGATTATCCAGGCAGGAGTCTTGGATGAGCGGCCAGCTACGGGGATGGTTGCCTTGAATGATGGCAATTCAGGGCATAACGCGATTCCTGACGTTGCCGCCGTATTGGTAAAAACCCTTGAACATTCAAATACGATTGGCAAGGTCATCATGATGCACGATGGCAGCCAATCAATCGATGCCGCATTAAGCAGCCTAAAGTAGTCTGATCGCCAGAGCTGTTTTTACGAGCGCGATATTGCCTAAGCAATCTGATTATGGATGTACTTTTGTCTGGGCAGCAGATGGGATTTTTGATCGAACAGTGATTCATTCCAGATCGTGCATCGACTTTATAGATTATGTGCCTGTGTCAATACCGTTTGATTTAGAGAGGGGAGATTCACGACTATTTTACCTACGATTTTGAATTTTTTAGCCGAAAGCAGGTAGCTGTATAATCGATTTCGTGAAAATTACCTACTTTAGTGAATTTTGAGGCTGATAGTAGGTAATCTCGCATATTTTACGGCTGAACGGTGTAGACCAGAACTGTAATTTACCTACAATTTTTGATTTTTCGCCCGTTAGTAGGTAAAGTTAGGAATCCCTAACTTGATATACACGAAATTTTACCTACTATACATCAATTTTTCACTGATCGTAGGTAATGACATTTTTGTCAGATGTTTTATGCGCCCTGATTTGAATAATTTGGTGGGTGCATTTTTTTTTGCTAGCCAATAATATCTAATTTGTCTAAAACTACTTGCTGGCTTGAGACGGGCTGACAGCTGGTGATCGATTATAAGTTTGACGGTACTCGCTTTTCACTTCGGGAGGCTGTCGTAAACGGTTGCGAGAAGCTTCCCGTTTGGCTGCCAGTCATCAAGGGCTGTGGAATCATTGAGCGCATCCCAACAGACGTTTAGAGAATACCGTCATGACTGTTTGAGAAAAGTTCAAGTTGGGACGTATCCATACATTGATGTGACCAGATCGTTGCTTAAGACATTCAAAACTTAATTTGCATGATCAAAGGCCGCATCATGATTTCCGATTAGGTCGTGCTGCTTATTTGCCCCATAAGAACTTGATCAAGATCGCGTCGACCTGTGGATTCCGGTGCAAAAGCTCATGTTTGGCATTGGCACCTGTAATGCGCTGTTCTTGATATGATTTGGCGCGGCCAGCAACCAGGTACTTTAAGGCTTTGGATGATTTATTGTCCACCTGGCTGTCGGTACCATCGCCCAGATCGCCATAAATATTTAAGACGCGGGCAGTGGTTGGATAAGTGTGGCGCAGTTTTTTGAGTTTTTGATATGATTTGGTAGCTGGCGTGGCTTCACCGGTTCGTTCGTTATACTGCAGGTTGGCGGGTTGATTCCAGCCAATTACGCCATCAAAGGTACCAGCCATCGCGACTTCTTTTTGCAGCTTGGGAAACTTAGAATTGTTGGCGTTTTGCAGCAGGCAGTAAAGAAACGCCATGTTGCCCATCGAATGCGCCTCAACCTGATATTTTTTGAAATGATAGGTTTGGCAGACTTTTTGAATGGCCGCGGCAACGTAATGACCATCCGTAGTATAGTTTGAGTTTTCATTATCGATCAGGTTGACTTCAATGATTGGGTTGATCGCGCCGTGGGGAATCTTGCCTTCCAGCTCGACGGTACCGTTTTGCGCAACGTTGGCTACGATGACGGTTTTGGTGACGCCGGCATCAATCGCCGCCTGAGCCATGTGTCGTTCGGCATGCGCCCCGCTGCCCCAGCCATGAAAGAAAAAGGTTGGCGTGGTTGACTGAACGTATTTTTGAGAATTCAATGCAGCTGCTTTGGCGGATGAAGTCATGGTCATCATCAGACAAATTGTCAGCATAATTTTAAGCCAGAATTTATATTTCAAGATGTTCGCCTCGTATCATTGTTGATGATGTTATTCTAAGTCTGTTTGTTAAAATTGACCATTTTATTGTCAATTTTTGGCAGAATGTGTTAAATTGATAAACGCTTGATACTTTAAGGAAAGAAGGTTGTGCTATGCATATTGAAAAAGCCGAAATGAAGGATCTGGATCGAGTTGTCGAAATTCTGCGTGATGGCCGCAATCAGCTGGCGGAAAGCGGGATTGATCAATGGCAAGGCGATTATCCGAATGTTGAACATATCCAAGAAGATATTGAACATGGCTTTGCATACCTGGTACATTCCGACGATCATGAAACGGTGGGAGCTTTTGCAATCGTAGCAGCTCCGGACCACTCTTACGATGAATTGGATGGCAAATGGCTCGTTGATACTGACAACTATCTGGTTATTCACCGGGTTGCCATTCACTCTGACCATGCCGGCAATGGCTATGCTTCTGGTTTGTTTACGAGCGTTATCGACTACGTTAAGGAAAATCCCAACGGTGTCAAGTCATTACGGATCGACACCCATGAGGACAACAAGCCAATGCAGCATTTAATTGAAAAGTATGGCTTTACGCGTGTGGGGACTCTGCATGGCGTCTACCGTCCTGAAGAAACCTCATACGTCTACGAAATGCCGATTCAATAAAAGCAAATAAATAATGTGATAAAATCGACTCAATAGATCATATCGATCATTGAAGTCGTTTTTCATTTTGGGGTGAAAAAATGGATGTAAATGCTCAGCTAACCGATCAGCAGCGAGTCGAGCTGGCAGGTTTGGAATATCAGCCGCTGGGGGTTGGTGATCACGTCAGATTATCCAATGGCAAGCGAGTCGGTCGCGTCAAACGAGCTTTCTATAAACAAGATGGCCTGCGGGGCACCATCATTGTCAATCACCATCAGGATCATAAAGAGATTACGGTGCTGTTTCGCGGCTCATCCGGCTTGAGACATGGCAATCCAACGACATGGTCCAATGAATGGCTGGCAACCAATCTGCCCATTGGCCGTTCAATCGTTGAACATCGAGTTGGTGAGATTCCTTCTCAGCTCAAGTCGGCGGCGAGTTTGTTGAATCGGCTGATGCAGCAGGACTTAACGGCACATTACTATATCTACGGCCATTCACTGGGAGCAATCAATGCTCAGTATGCCCTTGCCAACTGCGATTATCCGGCATGCCTGAGTGAGGCTTGGCTTTATGAGGGCCCAAACGTCTACTGGCTGCTTAATGACCAGCAGAAAGCCCAAGCCGCGATTTTGCGCAATAAGATCAATAATTATATCGACTCACTGGACATCGTGACCCTGGGCTATACTGACCTGCATCATGCAATCGGCCGGGTGCGCTACGTTCAGTCGATTCTGCTTGATCCAATCAGTCAGCATATGTGGGGCGGCTATCAGTTCGATCAAAACGGTCGGCTGTATACCAAACCAGTTGCTGAGTATCGGGAAAAAATCGATCGTGAACTGATTGAACATGTCAGTCAAGCCAGCAGCAGTTGGCGTCAATGGCGTCAGGAACAGGTAAAAAAGCGCCAGGAATTGAATCGATGGCTGCCCTATCGCTAGTTCGTTTCCATGATGGTGTCAATCTGATCATATAACAGCATCAGAATTATAGGTATTGGGTCTTGCAAACGCTGGCCGACTGCGGATTGGCGGCTTGTTTAGTCAAGATCGGCTGACGGCTGGATCTCACCGGCATCATTGCAGTGACCGTCGCGATGATGCGCCTGTCGCAGAGCAGCATGTATCTGAATGATAATGCATAAAATATCTTGCTGGTAAAAAGGCCCTGTTAATCAATAGTGGCTTGCGTTAAAATTAATCTCTGTAATCACTTATTCACAGGGGAGAGGAAAATATGCAAGCATCACCACCGGCAACGCGCCAGGAAACCGTGCGCTTTGCTTTTAACAGTTCGTTACCGATTTTTTTCGGTTATGTTATCTTAGGAACCGGCTATGGGCTATACATGCATAACCTGGGCTTTGGCTTCTGGTTTCCCACGATAATGGCAGCGGTAGTTTATGGGGGATCCGTTGAATTTATCCTGGCTTCCATGCTGGTTCAGAGCTTTTTGCCGGGCAACGTTGTCTTGATAACGCTGGTCGTTGGCTTTCGGCAGTTTTTTTATGGCCTTTCAATGCTGAAAAAATATCGCGGTGCGGGCTGGCGCAAGTTTTTTTTGATCTATGGCTTAACCGATGAAACCTTTGTCGTCAACTATAGTCTGTCGATTCCTAAAGAATATGATCGTTACTCAGTCTATACGCTGATTTCGCTTTTTGATCACAGCTACTGGGTCTTGGGCGCATTTTTAGGCGGCGCACTGGGGAGTCTGATTGGCAAAGAGATTCCCGGCATGGATTTTGTCATGACGGCGCTATTTATTGCCTTGGCCGTTGACCAGTTTCAAAAAGAAAAGGATCATCTTAGCTCAACCAGTGGCGTGATCGTTACGATTGCCTGTCTGCTGCTGTTTGGCAAGACGTATTTTTTGGTAGCGACGCTGTTGATTCTAGTGGCTGAATACGCCGTTATCTACTGGCGTCAAGCAAAGAGGGGGGACCAAAATGACGCTGACTGATCAGATTATCTGCATTGCCTTAGCCGCGCTGGCAAACTTTGCCACCCGGGTAACGCCATTTCTGCTTTTTAGAACGGAAGCGGCCACGCCTGATTTCGTAACGGGGCTGGGCAGGTTTTTACCGGCTGCGATCATGGGGATGCTGGTCGTATACTGCTATCGCAACGTTAATTGGCTTGGCGGCACGCATGGACTGCCAGAAGTCATTGCCGGCGTGGTAACGGTAATCGTGCATTTATGGAAGCACAGCCTGTTTTTAACCTTGATCGTCGGGACGCTTTGCTACATGCTGCTAATCAATTTTATTTTTTAAGAAACAAGAATGGTTGAAAACGCCAAGCTTAGAAAAATGCTGTCGTGGACTTTTGATGAGTCGGCGACAGCATTTTTGCTTTATCATAGTTTGCGCAGCCAGGCGGCCAGATTGTTTGCTTTGAACTGATGAGAGCCGTGAGTCGTGACGTGGAATCCATCAGTGACCTGCAGTCGGCCAGCCCATTTAATGAAATTTGCTTGATGATCATCAGAATCACTCCAGACAGTTGAGAATGGCGCAATCAAGCCTTGGTATCCTTGAATGGTTTTCAAAAACTCAATCACTGGTGCTGCCACGTTGCCATTCCAGACGGGGCCGCCGACCAAAATAACATCATATTGATTCAGTTGAGGCACGGAATTGATAAGTATCGGCAGCTGGCGTTGTTTTAGCTGCTGTTGATAGATGCGACCAGTAGCTTCCATGTTATTTGGATAGACGTTGTCGGCCACGCGCAGACGCAACGCGGGAGCCTTGGTCGCATCTTGAATTAATTTGGCAAGTTTAGTGGTATTATTAAATTGTGAATAATAAACAATGAGTGCTTGCTGGGCCATTATCTACAGCTCCTTTAATCAGTTTTTGACCTTGATTATAGCAATGAATGCTCAGCACGCTCAAATTAAAGGATGTGATGATGATGAAAAACGGCTCAAGCACCAGTGAAAAAGCCCTTAACGTTTTTTTGTGGTTTATTGTAATTTCGATGCTGGTTTCACTGATTTTAACTACCAAAACGGCTTTGACGGCTGCGACAGCCAAAGCAGCAGGGGCCGCCTGGTTTTTGGATCTGGAAATCGTGGCTGGCCTGCTGATTGTTATGCTGCCTAAGTTTTTGGCGATCAAGCTAAAGGTTTATCTGCCGCCGCTGCTTTACGGTCTGTTTTTAATGTTTATCTATGGAGCCATTTATTTGGGCACGATCTATCACTTCTACAGCATTCCATACTGGGACAAAGGTCTGCATCTGATTAGCGGTGCTTTGCTGGCTGGTTTTGCGCTGTCGGCATTTGGCGGCTTGATTCCTGATGAGGGGATCAAACACGTGCCGCCATTTTTTATCAGTATGTATGCCACGGCGTTTGCGGTTTTTTGCGGCGTTTTATGGGAATTTTATGAATTTACCTGTGACTCGTTTGGCATGAATCTGCAGCGGTACATGAAGAACGGTCACTTGCTGTTGGGACGGGCGGCTTTAATGGATACGATGGGTGATCTGTTTGCTGACTTCTTTGGCGCTCTCATTTTTGCAGTGATTGCCTACTTTAAGCTGCGCAAGGACAGTCGCTGGATTGAGAAGTTCTTCTTCCATCGTAATCTGTAATCGAATTAAGCAGTTGCTGAGCATGCGGTTGAGGCTTGATTAAGTCATCAACCGTTTTTTACTTAGTGAACGATCCAATCCATAAATTATTGGCAATTGGATCCGCTTCCGAATTTGCCGTGGCATGATAAAATGCACTATAATATTTCTTATATATCTTAATTGACTTTAAGAATTTTTTAGTGAGAGGTAATTTTATGCTGCGCGGCAAAAAAGGCTTGCTGTTGTTGATCGGTGCCGTTTTAGCGGTGGCTGGCGGGAGTGGATACTGGTATCACCAGCAGCAGTCAGCATCGACAACGGTTCAACAGACTTCACAAAAAGATCGGGTTTTAAAGAAAAAAATAACGCTGGTCGCGATTGGTGATTCGCTGACGCATGGTCAAGGTGATGATAAAAGCGAGCAGGGTTATGTCGGACGAATTAGGAAAAAACTGCAAAAACACTACCATAATCGCGTAACTACGTATAATTATGGGGTAACTGGCGACCGGTCCGATCAGATGCTCAAGCGGCTTAATGAACAGCCAGAAATGCGGGCGAATCTAAAAAAAGCCGATGTGATCGTGATGACGGTTGGCGGCAATGACTTGATGCAGAAACTGGAGAGCAACCTGTTGAGCAATTCAACCAATAAGATCGAGAGCAATATCGAACAAGCAGGCACGACCTATCAGCAAAAGCTAAATGAATTGCTGACCGCGGTTCGCAAACAGAATGCCACTGCGCCGATTTTTATGTACAGCATTTATGATCCGGTTTACACTTATTTTCCTGATGTGTCGATTATCAACGAGTCCGTCGCCAAGTGGAATCAAATCACAAAACAGACCGTGGCTCAGTATGGCCCGTCCTATTTCGTTGATATCAATCATTTAATGTCATATGGCCAGTATAAAACGCCCAAGCAGCGGCAAAAACTCTCACAGCAGGCTCAAAAAGCCAATAGCGATCAGATTACCCAAAAGCAGGTCATTGCGATTATGAACAATGATACGCACAACCTAAACAACTACATCTCAACTGAAGATAATTTTCACCCTAACAGCAAGGGCTATGATCAGATGACCAATGCTTTATACAAGGTGATGCTGCAGCACGATGACTGGGAATATCAGCAAGAGTAGGATGATTTGAATGAATATGGAAGATAAGCTAAAGAAACAATATAATGGCTGGAAGGCAGCTTTTTGGGTTTTGGTAATCGTCTTAATTGGCTCGCTGCTAACGGTAGTTCATCTAGCCAGCGCACCAGTTAAGACACCAGCTGAAACTACGGCTCCCAAAGCCAGTGATACGTCATTGGAACTGGTTTTGAATCAAAAACAGGTCAATGCCTTAGCCAACAGCTACATTAAAAAAATTCAGAAAAAGTCCAAAAAGCCGCAATATCGTTTTATCGTAGGCAATCAGTATGCAACGGTAATCGGTCGCGCTAAGTTTTTGGGGGTCAACGTGCAATACGCGATGAACTGCATTCCGGTTAAAACCAGTGAAGGCAATATTCTGCTGAAAGCTAAAGGACTGGCGGTTGGCCGGCTTAACCTGCCGATCGGGTTCGTCATGGGCTATATCAAAAAGAACTATCAGCTGCCAAACTGGGTCTACATTAACCAAAAGAAAAAGACGATTCTACTGGATCTGAATAAATACACCAAAAATAAGGCAGTGCATGCCCAAGCTGATGAGATCAACCTGGCAGATGGTCAGTTTAAGTTCTTGATTACCGTGCCGCAGGATAACTAACAGGGGGTCGGCAGATGTTTCGTGAAAGCTTCTATCATTTTTTGATGACCTTAAGGCAGCCCAATCAGCCAACTGAGATTGAGCAGTTTGCCAATAATGCTTTTTTGGACTCATCGTTTCCTAAGCAATCCCAAGATTTTGATGAGATATCTCACTACTTGGAAGAAAATGCCGAATATCTGCCAGGAATGACGATTTTTGATGATGCCTGGCAGCTGTATCTAGAAAAAATGAATTAGAATTTAGGAGGAACTAAAATGGCAACAATTCAATGGTTCCCTGGTCACATGGCCAAAGCATTGCGCCAGATCAGAGAGCAGATGCCTTTAGTTGATATCGTATTTGAGCTGGTTGACGCGCGGGTGCCATACTCCTCGCAAAACCCAGAAGTTGATCTGGCAGCTGGCGACAAGCCGCGGCTTTTGATCTTAACCAAAACCGATTTAGCGGATCCAGAAGTCACCAAAGAATGGCTGCAGTACTTTAAGGATCACGGACAGCCGGTACTGGCACTGGACTCGCGTGCCCGCAGCGTTGCTAAGACTGTTACCAACGCGGCCAAGCAGGTCTTAGCCGAAAAGCTGGCCAATGAGCAGGCTAAGGGGATGAAAAAACGGGCGATTCGCGCAATGTGTGTCGGCGTGCCTAACGTCGGCAAGTCAACGCTTTTGAATCACCTGGTCAAAAAGAACGTCGCGGCTACCGGTAATCGGCCGGGGGTAACGACCGGTCAGCAATGGCTGCGTTCGTCGGCTGAATTGGAGCTGCTGGATACGCCAGGCGTTTTATGGCATAAGTTCGCGACCGAAAAAGAAGGCTTAATGCTGGCACTTTCTGGTGCGATCAAGGACAGTCTGTTTGCCAAGGATGACGTGGCCCTGTTTGCACTGCAGTATCTGCGCGCTAATCGGCTGACTGAATTGAAGCAGCGCTACCATCTGACTGACGCTGATGTTGACGAAAGCGTGACTGATCCGGATCTATTGCTGACGATTACCAAAAAGATGGGCTTTCGTGATGACTACGACCGCGGCAGTGAACGGCTTATCTTTGATTTGCGCAAGGGCAAGCTGGGAACGATCTCATTGGAAAAGCCGGCTGATATTAATGCTGAGGGTCTCAATGAATAAGCTCAGCATTAAAGAAATCAAGGACCGCTTAAAAGACGTGTCCACGCTTGATGATCCGTTTGTTCAATCAATGCAGCAAGATGAGCGTAAAGGCGTCCAAACCGCGCTGGCCCAGCTAAAACGTCGATTGGAACGGCAGGCAGCAAGCTACGCGGCCTTCAAAGAGCGTTTCAAATATGAAAATCAGCTCTGGCAAGATGGTCAGCAGTACGTTGCCGGTATCGATGAGGTTGGGCGGGGGCCGCTGGCTGGTCCGGTAGTTACGTGTGCGGTAATTCTCAAGCCTGATTTTGACCTGGTGGGGGTTACGGACTCTAAGCAGCTGACCAGGCATGAGCGTGAGCAGCTGTATCTGCAGATCGTTAATGAAGCCCTGGAAGTCAGCATTGCCGTCAATCCATGCACGGTTATCGATCAGCTTAATATCTACGCGGCGACCCAGCAGGCAATGATTCGCAGTGTAAATTCATTGGCGCATCGGCCGTCCCACCTGATTGTCGATGCCGTCCCTCTGGCAATTGATATTCCGCAGACGACCTTGATTAAAGGCGATCAAAAGAGTATCAGCGTCGCGGCTGCCAGTATCGTTGCCAAAGAATATCGTGACCATCTGATGCGTGATTACGACCGGCTTTATCCAGGCTATGGCTTTGCTGAAAATATGGGCTATGGTACCAAGCAGCATTTGCAGGGCTTAGCAGAACTTGGACCATGCCCGATTCATCGGCACTCGTTTTCACCAGTCCAGCAATATCTGCATTAGCAAGTCAGCCACCATCGACTAAAGTCACGGGATTTCTAGCTGGACATAATTGAATATTAGATAAAAAGAACAGCACTGTCTTGGTTTTGATGAAACTTGAGGCCGTGCTTTTTTAATTGGCTTGTAGGATCGTGTCGTTTCTAAAATTATTAAGACAGTCTATTTCGCAGAAAACAGCCAGTCAGGCAGCTCCTCTAAAATGTCTTGACTGCTTAGGATCGGTCGTGCTCCAGCAGCAATCAGTTCATTGGCTCCAAGCGACATTGGCGAATCGATTGGCCCGGGAACCGCACCGACATTTCGATTATCCTGCAGCGCCAGGTTGGCCGTAATCAGACTGCCGCTGCGCCGACTGCCTTCAACCACCAGACAGGCATGACATAAACCGGCAATGATCCGATTGCGTTCGGGAAAATTGCTCGGGTAGGGCGTAGTTGCCAGTGGATACTCCGTCAGCAAAAGACCAGACTGCGCAATTTGCCGCTGTAAAAATGCATTGCAGCGTGGATAGCTGCCATCTAGACCAGTCCCGATTACGGCAATCGCGGCCCCGCCATCCAGCAGCGTAATCTGGTGAGCCAAGCCGTCAACTCCTTTGGCCAGGCCGCTGACGATCGCGACTTGGCTGCTGACGACTCCTGGTAGTAATTGATTGATCGCTTGTTCACCATATTTAGTGATGTTTCTTGATCCAACTACGGCCAGACAAGGGTACTGCAGCAGTTTTAGGTTGCCATGATAATACAAAACCAATGGCGGATCATAAATTTCTCGCAGACGCTGCGGATAGATCGTGTCAAGCGGCGTTATGAAAGGCATCGACAGATTTTGCTCAGTCTGACGCCGCAGTTCCTGGCTGAACCATTCGTCAAACCACTGCATTCGTTTGTTAAAAGTAATGTTCAAGTGATCAGTTAATTTAGCGAGATTGGTAATCTGCTTTTGCTGAATGGCAGCCATTAAAAGCCGATATTTCATCCGTCGACTCAAACAGCTGCATAGACTCAGCTTTAAGATAAATTCACGCAGATGCATCGCTTTTCCCCCCTTACCATTGCTATATGCCAAAAATTCAGTTTGACACTAAAATTCCACTCGCAAATTTTTAAATTCGACTTTTTCGCTAAAATGATTTTATCGTTGCCTTGATTTTTTTAATAAACTCGATTATATTGATACGCTAGTTAGACCATTTTCTTTTTTGAATTAATCTAGGTCTATCTGATCGGTTCATTGCTGATTGAAATCAGTCAGACGGGTTTGACCGCACAAGAGACCATATAATAGTATAGAAGATAAAACCGATCAAATTCATCATGATAGGAGCCTTATGATGGCAACTAAAACTGTAAAATCAACTGCTAAAACAACTTCGGCCAAGACAAAAACTGCAAAATCGGCCGCTAAAACAACCAAAAAGACGACTGCCAAGCGCCCTAAGACCAAGAAAAAGCTGGTCATCGTCGAATCGCCTTCCAAAGCTAAGACGATTGGCAAGTATCTGGGACGGACCTATAAAGTCGTCGCCAGTCTGGGTCATGTCCGTGATCTGCCAAAGAGCCGGATGGGGGTTGATATTGAAAACGACTATCAGCCCGACTACATCTCCATTCGTGGTAAGGGTGACGTGATCAAAGAACTGCGCAAGGATGCCAAGCAGGCCAAAGCCGTCTATCTGGCATCTGACCCGGACCGGGAAGGGGAAGCAATTGCCTGGCACGTTGCCAACCTTTTAAAGCTGGATACTAAAGACAAGAACCGGGTTACCTTCAATGAAATTACCAAAGACGCCGTTAAGGAAGCCTTTAAGGAACCGCGTGAGATCAACATGGACCTGGTTGACGCACAGCAGGCACGGCGGGTTTTGGATCGGCTGGTTGGTTATTCCATCAGCCCGATTCTTTGGAAAAAGGTCAAAAAGGGACTGTCTGCCGGACGGGTGCAGTCAGTCGCACTAAACCTGATCATCCAAAGAGAACAGGCGATTCGCGACTTTAAGCCCGAAGAATACTGGACGATTGATGGTCAGTTCAAAAAGGGCAGTGATGAGTTTGCGGCATCTTTTTATGGCGAAAACGGTAAAAAAGCCGCGCTGCCTAATAACGAAGCCGTTCAAAAAGTGCTGGCCAAGATTGATCGCAAGGCGCCATTTACGATTGATGACGTTACGCGTAAAGAACGCAAGCGGATGCCGCAGCCGCCATACACTACCTCCACGATGCAGCAGGATGCCAACCGCCGTCTGAACTTCCGGACGCGTAAGACGATGATGGCTGCGCAACAGCTTTATGAAGGGATTACGCTTGGGCACGGCAGCGCGGTCGGTCTGATCACCTACATGCGTACCGACTCAACGCGGATTGCCTCAATTGCCAAACAGGAAGCCTCTCAGTTTATTCATGAAAACTATGGGGAACAATATGCCGCAATCAAGCCGGTCAAGGGTAAGCTGCCGGAAGGGGCCCAAGACGCGCACGAAGCGATTCGGCCAACTTCGGTCAATCGCACGCCCGCGGAGATGAAACAGTATCTGACGGCTGATCAATATAAGCTATACAGCCTGATCTGGAGCCGATTCGTGGCCAGTCAGATGACGCCGCAGATTGTTGATACGATGGCCGTTTCGTTGAGCCAAAACGGGGTCGACTTTCATGCCAACGGATCCAAGGTCAAATTTGATGGCTTTACCAAGGTTTACAAGCGTGGTCAGGAAAAAGACAATGTTTTACCAGACCTGAATCAAGGCGACCAGGTCCAAATGATCAGTGATGACCCGGCACAGCACTTCACGCAGCCGCCTGCTCGTTATACGGAAGCTGCCTTGATCAAGACGCTGGAAGAAAACGGGGTCGGCCGGCCTTCCACCTACGCGCCAACCTTGGACACGATTCAGCGCCGCTACTATGTTCGTTTGGTATCGCGCCACTTTGAGCCAACCGAGCTGGGTGAGATCGTCAACCAGATCATCGTCAAGCAGTTCCCAGAAATCGTCAATGTCAAGTTTACGGCCGAAGTTGAAGACGACTTGGACCGGATTGAAGAAGGCAAGGAAAACTGGGTTAAGGTCGTTGACAAGTTCTACCAGCCATTTTCTAAGGAAGTCCAGGCTGCTGAGGAACAGGTTGCTAAAATCGAAATGCATGATGAACTGGCCGGCAGCAATTGTGAGATCTGTGGGGCGCCAATGGTCGTTAAGATGGGCCGCTATGGCAAGTTCCATGCCTGCTCGCGCTTCCCGAACTGCCGCAACACCAAGGCAATCGTCAAGGATATCGGCGTAACCTGTCCTAAGTGTGGGCAAGGAAACGTAGTCGAGCGCAAGTCCAAGAAGAATCGCGTCTTTTATGGCTGCTCGCGCTACCCTGAATGTGATTTCGTTTCATGGGACAAGCCAATTGGCCGTAACTGTCCTAAAGACGGCCATTTCTTGATTGAAAAGAAGGTCAAGAAGGGCAAGCAGATCGTTTGTCCTAATGGCGACTACGAAGAATCAGTCCAAAATTAGAAGATAGACTTGCGAAAGCCCTCTCAATCTGTTATTGTGCAGATTAGAGGGCTTTTGGCATATACCATTGTCCATTGAGAGTTGAAAGGATGACGAGAGATGATTCAGATTGAAAATGAGCAGCTGACGGTACAGATTGATCCATTAGGCGCGCAGATGCACAGCATTAAGCGAAATGCAGCGGGATTGGAATATTTGTGGCAAGGTGATCCAAAGTCTTGGAAACGGCAAGCACCGGTTCTGTTTCCATTTGTCGGCCGGCTCAAAGATGATCAGTACGAATATCAAGGCAAGGTCTATCATCAAACGCAGCATGGTTTTGCCCGCGATCGGGAGTTTAAGGTCGTGGAACAGAGCAGTGAGCGAGTAGTTTTTGAGCTGCGTGATGATGAAAAAACGCGGGCTGCCTTCCCGTTTGCTTTTGTGTTGACGATTGCCTACCAGCTGGATGAGGATCGTCTGCTGGTCAGCTATCGCGTTGAAAACCCAAGCAATGATCAGACATTGATCTATGCTTTAGGTGCGCACCCTGGTTTTAACGTACCAGTTGATGAACAGGGCAGTTTTGAAACGACTCAGTTCAGTGTTTCACCGGCGATTGACTATCAACAGGTTAAATTGGTCGCACCTGGTCCATTTAATGATCTGGAACATCCAGCGGTTCTGCACATGCAGCAGCCCATTCAACTGGATCATGAGCTGTTTGATGAGGATGCCCTGATCTTTGCAACCAAGGGCATGCCATTTACGGCAACGCTGACGGAACCGCAGACCAATCATGGGGTTCACGTTCAGGTTAACGGTGCACCATTTGTCGGCGTCTGGTCGCCATACCCAGCCCAGGCCAACCTGGTGTGCGTTGAGCCATGGTGGGGGATTGCCGACAGCATCCACAGTGACGGCAGACTCGAAGACAAGCAGGTGATGAGTCGGCTGGCACCTGGCAAGCATGAGGACTATGCATTTGCCATTCAGCCTTTCTAACGACTTAAAAAAGACGTGGTGAGCTTGATCACCACGTCTTTTTGATTATAGCTGAATTGGATCAGCGCAGCAGGTAGCCGCCATCAACTGGCAGCATTACACCGGTTACGTAATCAGATGCCGGACTGGCTAAAAATACCATTGGCCCCATCAATTGTTCAGGACGGCCCCATTCACCAGAAGGAATATGTTCTTTGATCTCAGGCCCTCGCACCGGATCTTCGGCCAGCGCCTTAGTCATATCCGTTAAAATATAGCCTGGTGCCAGACCGTTGACTTGAATGTTGTATTTGGAAAGAGCATCAGCGTAGGCTTTAGTCAGGCCCAGGACGCCATGTTTGGCTGCCGTGTAAGGGAAGATGAACTTGCCGGCACGGTAGGACTGCATTGAGCCAATGTTAATGATCTTGCCGTGCTTTTGCTTAGCCATATACTTGGCTGCGGCCTGCGACATGTGGTAGAGCGCGTTGAGATTCAAATTGATCACCTTGTCCCAGTCTTCATCCTTGAACGCCAAGACGTCATTACGAATCTGAATGCCGGCATTGTTGACCAAAATATCCAGCCCACCCATTTCCTTAACGCATTGCGCGATGATTTCGTCGGCACAGCCTGGTTCAGTGATGTCGTGCTGCAGAAAGCCGATCTTTTGTCCATTGCCTTCAACCGCTTGACGAGTTTCTTCCCAGCCGCGCTGTGAATTTGAAACGACAAAAATATCCGCGCCGTAAAGCGACAGCGCCTTTGAATAGTTTTGGCCCAGCCCGCTAGCACCGCCAGTGATCAACGCAACCTTGCCATTAAGCTGAAAACTTTGTTGGTTAAATGAACTCATAAAAAGCACCTCGATGTTTAAAATTGATTTTAGGAAATCGTTACACCTAATTATAAGCGCTTTCAATACTTTTGCAAGAAGCTTTAGGAAATCGGTTGCCTAAATTTGTCAACAAAATAAAAATCGCATTCAGCTCGGTCTTTAATACCAAGCGATGCGATCATCAGCTTAATTATTTTTGATTGCGTTTTTGCTGTCGCCGATAGCCCAATCCAAAATGAACCAGCGATTCGGTACCATTAAAGATGCGCTTGATGTTGGCACGGTGCAGCCAGATGATTACCACTGTCAAGAACCCGGCAATGGCTGCCAAAATCCAGTCGTGAATGCATAAGGCAATGATGAAAATTGCGGTAATGCCCACCATGCCAGCCGCGCTAGCCATGCTGGTCAACAATAATACCGTCAGATAGATGGCCCAGGCAACCAAAAAGAGCAGCGGGTTATATGCCAGCAGGATCCCGGCACTGGTTGCAACGGCTTTACCGCCATGAAAGTGATCAAAAATCGAGCAGGTATGGCCCAAAACGGCAAATAAACCAATTAAAAGCGGGCTGACGGTCTGACTACAGTGAAAGAAATATGGCTGACAGGCTGCCAGCGTCCCCTTGAACATATCAAGAAACAATACGGTTACGCCTGCTTTAGGTCCCAAAACGCGCAGAGTGTTGGTCGTGCCGATATTGCCGCTGCCCAATTTGCGAATATCCTTGTGGTAGAACACCTGACCGATCCAAAGCCCCCAGGGAATCGAGCCCAAAAGGTAGGCAATGATTGCCATTAAACAGATTTTAAAAATCATAAATCATTCAAAACTCCCTCGATAATAATTGCATAATTGTTATAATAGCACATTGAGTGGCATCGGCAACTTTTGTTTGATGTGTTAAAATAATGGGGCACAAATGTTTGCAAAATTTCTTTGCTAAATTTTGCCAAATCAGTTATATTAAAAAACGTTACTAAAAAATTATGAGGAGGGCCTTTCGTTGGCAGAACAAGAATATCAATATGATGCATCCTCCATTAAAATCCTTAAGGGGCTGGAGGCGGTGCGCAAACGGCCTGGGATGTATATCGGTTCAACGGATACCTATGGCCTGCACCATTTGGTATATGAAATCGTTGACAACGCGGTCGATGAGGCTTTGTCTGGTTTTGGCGATGAAATCAACGTCACGATCGAACCCGACAATTCAATCACGGTCCAGGATCATGGTCGTGGGATGCCGGTAGGAATGCATGCTTCTGGCAAACCAACGCCGGAAGTCATCATGACCGTGCTGCATGCCGGGGGAAAGTTTGGTCAAGACGATGGCTACAAGACTTCCGGTGGGCTGCATGGGGTTGGGGCCTCAGTCGTGAATGCTCTTTCAACCAAACTGACGCTGACGATCGTGCGCGATCACGTTCGCTATCAAGAAAAATTCGTCAATGGCGGCAATCCGGTCGGGACGCTCAAAAAATTAGGCAATACGCGCGCGGGTTCCGGAACGACGGTTACCTTTAAGCCGGATCCAAAAATCTTTTCCACGACGGTCTATAACTACGATACTTTGGCAAGACGGCTGCGTGAATCGGCATTCCTGCTAAAGGGACTGAAGATCACGCTGACTGATAAGCGCGCTGGTCAGGAAAAAGAAGAGGTATTCCAGTTTGAAAATGGCATCAAGGACTTTGTCGGCTACCTCAATGAAGACAAGGATACCTTGGGCCAGATCATGTACTTTGACGGCAAGCAGGATGGCGTTGAGGTTGAGGTTGCGGCTCAGTATAACGATGGCTATTCAGAAAACGTCTTGAGCTTTGTCAACAACGTGCGCACTCCAGATGGGGGAACGCATGAAGCCGGTTTTCGCAATGCCTGGACCAAAACGTTCAATGACTACGCCAGAAAAGTCGGTCTGCTCAAGGAACGCGACAAGAATCTGGAAGGGTCTGACGTTCGTGAAGGCTTGACGGCAGTCGTCTCAGTACGAATCCCAGAACGCATTCTGCAGTTTGAGGGCCAGACCAAAGACAAGCTGGGGACGCCAGAAGCCCGTAAGATCGTGGACTCAATCGTCAGTGACCAGCTAAGCTACATGCTGCTGGAAAATGGTGATGAAGCTCAGCAGCTGATCAGAAAAGCACTCAAGGCTCGCCAGGCAAGAGAAGCCGCGCGCAAGGCTCGTGACGAATCACGCGGCTCCAAGCGCAAAGGCCGTAAAGAACGCAATCTGTCCGGTAAGCTGACGCCGGCCCAGTCAAAAGATGCCGCTAAAAATGAGCTTTTCTTAGTCGAAGGTGATTCAGCCGGTGGGAGTGCCAAGCAGGGGCGCGATCGAAAGTTTCAAGCGATCCTGCCATTGCGTGGTAAGGTTCTCAATACGGAAAAGGCCAAGCTGGATGACGTCTTGAAAAACGAAGAGCTTAATACGATCATCTATACGGTTGGCGCAGGGGTCGGCAGTGAGTTCAACGTCGCAGACTCCAATTACGACAAGATCATCATCATGACTGATGCCGATGACGATGGAGCCCACATCCAGATCCTGCTGCTGACGTTTTTCTACAAGTACATGCGGCCAATGATCGAAGCCGGTAAGGTATATATTGCCTTGCCGCCACTGTATCGCATCCAGTCTGGCAAAGGAGCCAAAACCAAGATTCAGTATGCCTGGACCAACGATCAGCTGACACAAATGACCAAAAAGATTCGCGGCGCTCAGCTGCAGCGTTTCAAGGGGCTTGGTGAAATGAACGCTGATCAGCTTTGGGAAACCACGATGAATCCTGACACACGGACGCTGATTCGAGTGCGGATAGAAGATGCCGAGCTGGCTGAAAAGCGCGTCACTACCTTGATGGGCGATAAGGTTGCACCACGTCGGAAATGGATTGAAGAAAACGTGCAATTTACGCTGAGCGATGACGAAGAGTCTGATCAGCTGATGGAAAATCGCGGTCAAAAGGCCAAAACGCCTACGATCAATACCTGGAATCAAAAGTAAGAGGTGAAAGTCAATGAGTGAACCAAAAATCGAAAATATGACTTTGGAAGACTTGATGGGCGATCGCTTCGGCCGGTATTCCAAGTCCATCATTCAAGAACGGGCCCTGCCGGATATTCGCGATGGCCTCAAACCGGTTCAGCGTCGGATCCTGTTTGCCATGAACAAGGATGGCAACACCTATGATAAAGGCTTTCGGAAGTCAGCCAAGTCAGTCGGTAACGTAATGGGTAACTTCCACCCGCACGGCGACAGTTCCATTTATGAAGCACTGGTACGGATGAGTCAGGATTGGAAGCTGCGTGACCCATTGATTGAAATGCACGGCAACAACGGGTCGATGGATGGTGATCCACCGGCTGCCATGCGTTATACCGAGGCTCGTTTAAGCAAAATTGCCGGTTTAATGCTCAAGGATATCGACAAAGATACGGTTGATATGACGCTGAACTTTGACGATACCGAAAAAGAGCCGACTGTCTTGCCAGCCCGCATTCCCAATCTTTTGGTTAACGGTGCGACCGGGATCTCGGCGGGGTATGCTACGGAAATTCCGACGCATAATCTGGGCGAGCTGATTGATGCACTAATCTACCTGCTTGGTCATCCCACGGCCAGTCTGGATAAGCTGATGGAATTCGTGCCGGGTCCTGATTTTCCAACTGGCGGGATCATTCAAGGCAAGGAAGGAATCAAAAAAGCCTATGAAACTGGTCGGGGACGCATCGTCGTACGGGCTAAGACCAGTATCGAGACGCTGCGTGGCGGTCGGCAGCAGATCAATATCACGGAGATTCCATATGAAGTCAACAAGGCCCAGCTGGTCAAGCGAATTAACGACCTGCGTCTGGCCAAAAAGGTTGAGGGAATCGCTGAAGCTCGCGATGAGACTGACCGCAGCGGCCTGCGCATCGCGATTGAACTGAAGCGCGGCGCCAATGCCGAGGGGATCTTAAACTATCTGCTAAAAAACACCGACCTGCAGATCAACTATAACTTCAACATGGTGGCGATCGATAATCAGCGGCCAATGCGGGTAGGCTTAAAGCATATTTTGACGTCTTATCTGAGCTTCCAAAAAGAGATCATTATGCGGCGGACGCGCTTTGATTTAAATAAGGCGCAAAAACGGCTCCACATCGTTGAAGGTTTGATCAAGGCGCTCAGTATGCTTGATCAGGTCATTCAAACGATTCGGGCTTCTAAAAACCGGGCTGATGCCAAGCAGAATCTGATTGAATCGCTGGGCTTTGATGATCCGCAGGCCGAAGCCATCGTTACCATGCAGCTGTATCGGCTGACCAATACTGACGTGACGGCGCTTGAAGATGAGCAAAAACGCTTGAATGATAGAATTGCCGAATATCAGCTGATCTTAAGCGATGAAAAAGAGCTGGCTAAAGTGCTGCGCCAAGAAATGCGGACGATTAAAAAAGAATTTGCGACACCGCGCCGGACTGAGATTCAAAGCAAGGTTCAAAAACTGGAGATCGACACCAAGGTTACGGTCGCTAAAGAAGACGTGGTCGTATTGGTTTCCAAAGCCGGCTACATCAAGCGCAGCAGTCTGCGGTCGTTTAAGGCTTCCAATGTTGAAGAAAACGGGTTGCGAGAAGACGACTATCCGCTGCTGATCCAAGAAACCAGTACGCTGGCGCATCTGTTCATGTTCACCAATCTTGGCCATCTGATCTATCGGCCGGTGCATGAATTGACTGACGTGCGCTGGAAAGACGTTGGTGAGCATATTTCACAAACGATTGGCCTGGCCATGGGTGAAGAGATTATCAAGGCAATGATTTTTGATCGGCTGGACATGCCAGGAACGCTGCTGATGGGAACCAGCGATGGTCAAGTCAAGCAGACTGAGTTCAAGGAATATCAGCCAGGATCCCGTTATAAGAGCACGGCGACGGTCTACATGAAGCTTAAGGGTGATGACGCTCAAGTCGTTAACGTAATGTATTATGAGCCAAAAGATACCGCGCAGTCGCTGCTGGCAATCAGTCATGAAGGCTATGCCGTTCGATTTGACGTAGCTGAAGTACCGATTGCCGGGGTCAGAACGACGGGGGTACGGGCCATTAATCTGCATGACGATGACAGAATGGTTGACCTGCAGCTGGTTGACGGGGATCAGCATCTGGCTATGGTAACTCAGCGTGGGGCCTTTAAAGAAATGGCCGTAGCCGATATCAAGCTGGGCGCGCGGGCAAGACGCGGCGAACTGGTGCTGCACCGTTTGAAGAAGCTGCCGCACAAGCTGGTCGACTTTTTGCCTTATGATGCTGACTATCAGGGAGCCGTTGAGATCATAACCGATCGGCCGCTGTTCCAGGATGTTTTGATTACTGATCACCATCTGGGAACGGCCCATTCAAACGGTACTTTTGTAATTGATACCGAAAGTCAAGGTATTCCGGTTAAGCTGCGCATCAAGCCCCAGCTGACCGAGACGGCGACAAGCGAGCAGCTCGATCTGACGGATTCAATTTCATAATCTGCATAAATATGCATCTGAAATGAAATTAGATTCCCATTTAAGAGCTGGTCGTGCTAAAATAAAAGGGTATAATTAATTTGCGAAAACGTTGCAGTTAACGTTTTACGTGATGATTGAATCAAAGGAGTTGTCTTTATGAGCAAGGAATTAGTTTTTGGTCATCAAAAGCCAGATACTGACGCCATTACGGCCGCAATGGCATTTTCATACTTTGAAAACGAACTGGGCTACGAAACGGAAGCCGTTGCCCTGGGCGAACCAAACGATGAAACGAAGTACGCTTTGAACTACTTCAACATGGAAGCACCACGGGTCGTTAAGACGGTTGCCAACGAAACTGACAAGGTAATGCTGGTTGACCACAACGAACCACAACAATCAGCTGCTGACATCGACCAAGTTACGGTTACGCACTTGGTTGATCACCACCGGATCGCCAACTTCAACACGGCACAGCCACTTTGGATCACGGCGCGCCCATACGGCTGTGTTTCCACGATCATCACGGAACTGTTCCAAGAAAAGCACATTGAAATTCCTGCCAACCTGGCTGGGATGATGATGTCAGCTATCATTTCCGACACGCTGTTGCTGAAGTCACCAACGACTACTGACCATGACGGCGAAGCTTTGAAGTACTTGGCAAAGGTTGCCGGTGTTGAAGACTACGAAGCTTACGGAATTGAGATGCTGAAGGCTGGTACCAATCTGGCTGCCAAGTCTGACGCTGATATCGTTGATGGCGACGCCAAGACGTTTGAACTGGGCGACGCTAAGCTGCGGATCGGTCAAGTAAACACGGTTGACCTGGATGACGTCTTCTCTCGTCAAGCCGACCTGGAAAAGACGATGCAGCAACTGAACGATGAAAACGGCTATGACACGTTCATCTTGATTGCCACCAACATTTTGAACAGCGATTCTGATCTGCTGGTTGTTGGCGGCAACACGGAAAAGGTTGAACAGGCATTCGGCAAGAAGCTGGGTGACAACCACCGTATGAACCTGCCAGGCGTAGTTTCACGTAAGAAGCAAGTGGTACCTCCATTGACGGACGTCTTTGAAGGCTAATCAGCGCCTAATCAAAACAGCACTCCGCCATTGCCGCGGGGTGCTTTTACTTTGCATAATTAAGTTAATTGATGGTTTGACGGAGGAATTAAGATGAAAATCTGTCCAAACTGTGGTAGTGAAGTTTTAGAAAATGCCCAATACTGTACGCGTTGTGGCTGGCATTTTAAAGCGGTTGACGATCATAAAACGGCTGACCAAAAAAATCAGCCAGCTTCGATAACCAGCGAAAACAGTGAGCTACCGGCAACTGAATCAATCAGCGAGCCACGGACAATAGCGGCTGAACGGCCTCAAGCGGCAGCAGGACAGCATGAGCCGCGAACATCAACGGATCCTGTCCATGCACAAAAAGCTGCTGAACCGTCGTACCAAAACGCGATGGCACCAAGTCGTGAAGAAGCCTCAGACGTTCAAAACGTTACAGAACAGCCGCATCCTTTAGTCAACGATCCAAAAGCAGCCAGCCAGCCGGCCAAACTGGATCCAAAAGCAGCAGTCAGCGCGGCTGGTGAAGCCAAAGGAAATCATGAGTCCGCGTCATTTAAGAGTCGTGCGGAAGCCAGAAAGCAATCCGAGTCAAGTATGGCTGGAGACTCATTTGAACTGACGTTGAATCTCGAGCATACCAAACAGGAATTTAAACGGGCCTGGGACTGGCTGATCGAATCATTGAGACATCCCGGAGCATATCAGCAGCCAAGCTGGCGTTGGACCGGTTTGACGATGCAGATTCTTGAGGCTTTGATTGCGGTTGTGACGATTGGTTGGATGGTTGATCATCTATCGGCTAAGCTTGCTCAGCTTGCGTCAGGCTCGGCCATCGTCTTTCACATCAAGGCCATGACGATGGGAAGCTTTTTATTGCTTTGGCTGCTGATCGTGGTTGCCATGCTGCTGATGAGTGCCGTGGCGTACGTCTTTAAACGCTATGTTAGTGGTATTGAAGGCGGCGATTACGTTGATATGATCAATCGTTTGACGTGGTCCAGCAACTTTAATGTTATTTTGCTGCTGGTCAGCTTGTTGCTGGCATCATTAACCAGTTCGCTTGGCATGATGACTCTGATTGGCGTGATTCTGCTGACTGCTTTGGGAATGTTTGCCCTGGCATTGGCTGATGTGATGCTTGAGGCTGACAGTCAGAAGCTTGATCGCATGTATGGCGCGCTGATCGTTTTGGTCATCAATGGTTTGATCGTTTTTGCCGCGATCTCGTTGGGCGGTAAGCTGATTAAAGAAATGATCATGGCGCTGATGCTGCAGCTGTTTTAGTACCAGACAGAATACTAAAAATACCCCCAACCGGTCCGCTGGCTATAATGCCCTCTAAGTATACAGATGAAATAGAAAATTCATCTTATATTTG